>Ga0268264_10000047_pt1 | contig 349944 bp, 289 predicted proteins | sample KBSSwiS32_FD_190357 | JGI IMG/M metagenome (GOLD analysis project Ga0268264, IMG submission 190357) | Switchgrass rhizosphere microbial communities from Kellogg Biological Station, Michigan, USA - KBS Switchgrass S3-2 (SPAdes) (version 2) | ecosystem: Host-associated > Plants > Roots >...
GTCGGCCAGGATGTCGAGCGGAAACACGCCCGCCACGATCGCGAAGATGACACCGCTGACTACCGTAGCTACGTGCGGGGTCTTGTGCTTCGGATGGACACGCGCGATCGCGGGTGGCAGCAGGCCGTCATCCGCCATCGCCAACAGGATTCTCGGCTGGCCCAACAGAGATCCCAGGACCACCGATGTCATGCCGACAATGGCCCCGATCTTGACGAGTGCGCCCATGCCGATGTGGTTGAGCTGAGGATGAGCATCGAGTGCCACTGCAACGGGCGCATCGACGCCCAACTGCGTGTACGGGACCATGCCGGTGAGGACCGTGGACATACCCACGTACAAAAGCACCGAAATCAACAGCGCCCCGATGATTCCAATGGGCAGATCCCGTTGCGGATTGCGCGCCTCGAGCGCAGTCGTCGAGGCGGTATCGAACCCGACATAGGAGAAGAAGATGATACCGGCCCCTTGCAATACGCCGGTCCAGCCGAAATGTCCGAAGCTGCCGGTGTTCGCGGGAATGTAAGGGTGCCAGTTCGCCGTGTTGATATAGCCGATACCCGCGATGATGAACGCGATGATGATGAGCACCTTCAGGCTCACCATCGCGGTGTTCAGTCCCGCGGTTTCCCGCATTCCCACATAACAGACATAACTCATGGCGGCGATGATGACGGCCGCCGGCACATTGAAGATCGCGCCCGTCTGCTCGATGTGGTCGTTGACAGCCTTCAATGGCGCATTGGTCAGCGCCTTGGGAAGGAAATTGAGGCCCCAGCCATCCAGAAGATTGACCACGTAGGCTGACCAGCTCACCGCCACGGCGGAGGCCGACATTCCGTACTCGAGCAACAGGTTCCACCCGATCAGCCAGGCGATAATCTCGCCGAGAGTTGCATATGTGTAGCTGTAAGCGCTGCCCGGAACCGGCAGGAAGGCCGCGAGCTCGGCATAGCACAGGGCGGCAAGAGCGCTGCCGAAGGCCGCTACCAGCAGTGAAATCGTGATCGCCGGGCCCGCCTGATTGGCCGCGACCTGGCCGGTGAGAACGAAGACACCGGTCCCGATGGTCGCGCCGAGACCGATCGCCGTGAGGGACCAGGCGGTGAGTACCTTCTTCAGCTTGCCCGACCCCTTCAGGTCGGCTTCGGTCACGGGTCGAACGGCGAAACAGTCACGCAATATGGACATCGAGACCCCTGGGATCATTTGCCCGGATCGTTTTGTTAGGCCCGCAGTCTCTCATAGACCGGCCCGGGAATCGCCCCGCCGCGTGCTACCATTCGGTCCCCGCGGGCCAATGCCCGCGGCATCTTGCGGGCCAGTGCCCGCGATATCGACAAGTGCGGAGAACCGGTTTATGTCCACGGCTGCAGCGTCAAAGATCACGCCGCCTGCGCAAGGTGCAAAGATCTCCATCCGGGATGGCAAGCTCACTGTCCCCGACAATCCCATCATCCCGTTCATTGAAGGCGACGGAACGGGTCCTGACATCTGGCGCGCCAGCGTGCGTGTGATGGATGCAGCCGTGCAGAAGGCCTACGGCGGCAAGCGCAAGATCCATTGGATGGAAGTGCTCGCCGGCGAGAAAGCCAACAAGCAGCTCAATACCTGGCTGCCGGACGAGACTGTCCAGGCGTGCCGCGACTACCTCGTGTCCATCAAGGGCCCCCTCACCACGCCGGTGGGCGGCGGCATCCGCTCGCTCAACGTGGCCCTGCGCCAGATGCTGGATCTGTATGTCTGCCTGCGCCCGGTGCGCTGGTTCAAGGGCGTGCCTTCCCCGGTGAAGCATCCCGAGAAGGTCGACATGGTCATCTTCCGCGAGAACACGGAAGACATCTACGCCGGCATCGAGTTCGAAACGGGCACCGAGGAGAACAAGAAGTTCCTCGAGCTCTTCAAACAGAATTTCCCCAAGGCCTACGCCAAGATCCGTTTCCCGAATACCTCCGGTATCGGCATCAAGCCCGTGTCGAAGGAAGGTTCCGACCGCCTCATCCGCTCGGCGCTCGAGTACGCCATTGCGAACAAGCGCAAGAGCCTCACGCTGGTTCACAAGGGCAACATCCAGAAGTTCACCGAAGGCGCGTTCCGCAACTGGGGCTACCAGTTGGCCGAAACCGAGTTCGCGGCGAACACCTACACCTGGGAGCAGTGGGAAAGGACCAAGGCCGCCCGCACTGAGAAGGACGCGAATGCCGAGATGGATGCGGCGAAGAAAGCCGGCAAGGTCATCGTCAAGGATGCTATTGCCGACATCGCCTTGCAGCAGGTGCTGACCCGCTCGGATGAGTTCGACGTCATTGCCACCCTCAACCTGAACGGCGACTACCTGTCCGACGCACTGGCCGCGCAGGTCGGCGGAATCGGCATCGCTCCGGGCGGCAACATCAACTACCTGACCGGCCACGCCGTGTTTGAAGCCACGCATGGCACCGCCCCCAAGTACGCCAACCTCGACAAGGTCAACCCGGGCTCGGTGATCCTGTCCGGCGAGATGATGCTGCGTTACATGGGCTGGCTCGAGGCCGCCGACGCCATCATCACGGCCATGGACCGCACCATCGGCCAGAAGACTGTCACGTACGACTTCGCCCGCATGATGGAAGGCGCGAAGGAAGTCTCCACGAGCGGCTTCGGTGACGCGCTGATCAGCAACCTGTAACGACACGGGATGAGCTCATCAGCCAACATCCTGGAATGGGCTCGGAAGGTCCAGGCCATTGCTCAGAATGGCCTGGCCTTCACCCGGGACGAATTTGATCGCCTACGCTTCCAGCAGCTGCAGGGTCTCGTCTCCGAGATCCTGACATCCGAGCTGAACATCACGTCCGCACAGCTCGCAGGCGTCTGGCAGGGCGAAGAAGGCTACGCCACCCCGAAAGTCGACGTCCGGGGCGGTGTCTTCCAACAGGATCGGGTGTTGATGGTCCGCGAGCGGTCCGATGGTAAATGGACACTCCCGGGGGGCTGGGTCGATGTCGGCGATGGACCGGCGTTCGCCGTGGAGCGGGAAATCCGCGAAGAATCCGGTTACCTCGCCAAGGCAGTCAGGCTGGCTGCCGTGTATGACCGGAGCAACCCGAAACACGGTCATCCACCCGCCATCCTCCACATCTACAAGTTGTTTTTCATCTGTGAGCTCACGGGCGGCACGGCGACACTCAGCAATGAAACTGACGGCGTCGAATTCTTTCCCGTGAGCCGGCTCCCACCGCTGTCATCAGGCCGCGCCACGCAATCCCAGATTGAGCGCCTGTACCAGCATCATCTCAACAGGAACCTGCCCACCGACTTCGACTGACCCAATGCTCGCTGCAGACTGCGCTCACCTCATAGTTGCTGCATTCGCGGATTACAACGCGCAGTTCCGTGTCATTACCCGACGGGCACCCTGGCGCTTCGATGCGCGCGACTGGAAAGGCAGTCAACGCGACGCGGTCGAACGTATCGAGCTGTACGACCGGCTCGTCAGCCAGACCATTGCGCAACTGCAGCTGAAGCTGGGAGAACGCGCGCTGGAGCGGGCGCTATGGGCGCAGATACGCGATGAGTTCGCGGTGCTGGTGGAGTCGCTGCCGGATGCGGAATTCACCAAGACCTTTTTCAGCTCCACGACCCGGCGGCTGTTCGGCACGGTCGGCGTCGCGCCCGAAATCGAGTTTGTTGCCACGGATCTCGACCCTCTGGGCAAAGTCACAACGGCGATCGGTACCAACACCTATCTCAACCACGGCTCGTTGATGCTTCTGTTCGAGGATGTCCTCGGAGACATCCGTTTTCATTCAGCGTGGCGCGACTTCGACCGGAGCGTCGCCTATGTTGCAACGGAAGTCATCCGCCATCTCAAGGATATTGACGAGCGTCGTGCCGTCATCAGGGTCGAGGTCATCCGACCGGTCTTCTACCAGGTAGCGCGCGCGTATGTCGTCGGACGAATCGTGGGCCGGGGTTTCCTCATCCCGCTGGTCATTGCCCTGAAGAACACGGACGGCGGTGTGTTGGTCGATGCCGTCATGCAGTCCGAAGCCGATGTCAGCATCGTCTTCAGCTTCACCAAGTCCTATTTCCACGTTGACCTGGACCGCGTCGGCGAGGCCGTCCTGTTCCTCAAATCGGTGCTGCCACGCAAGCCCGTCAGCGAGCTGTTCACCGTGTTGGGCCGTGCCAAGCAGGGCAAGACAGAACGCTACCGCGAGCTGATGCGCCACCTGGAGCAAACGCAGGACAGGTTCGTGCATGCCGCCGGCGAGCGCGGCCTCGTCATGGTCTGCTTCACCCTGCCCTCCTTCGATGTCGTCTTCAAGATCATTCGCGACAAGTTCCCGTACCCCAAGAACGTGCTGCGCGAGGAAGTGAAGGCGAAATACCAGCTCGTGTTCAAGCACGATCGCGCCGGACGGCTGGTGGATGCGCAGGAGTTCAAACAACTGCGCTTCCGCAAGGCGCTGTTTGCGCCGGAGCTGTTGGACGAGTTGCGTACCGAGACTGCGACGACTGTCCACGAAGAAGGCGAAGACCTGATTTTCGACCACATGTATATCGAGCGGCGCATGACGCCACTCAATCTGTACCTGCGCACGGCAACCGAAACGCAGGCCGAAAAGGCCGCGCTGGACTACGGACAGTGCATCCGCGATCTCGCCTATACCAACATCTTCGCGGGCGACCTGTTACTCAAGAACTTCGGTGTCACCCGTCATGGCCGGGTGATCTTCTATGACTACGATGAGCTGTGCCAGGTGACGGACTGCCGGTTCCGCGACTTACCTGCGGCGACCAACGAAGAAGATGAAATGCGCGCGGAAGCCTGGTTCTACGTCGCGGAGAACGACGTCTTCCCCGAAACATTCATCAATTTTCTGGCTTTCAATGACGCGCAGCGCGCCGCTTTCATGCGAGTGCACGCGGAAGTTTTAACCGCCGCGTTCTGGCGCAGCGTGCAGGAGCGTCTGAAGGAAGGCGACGTGTTGGAAGTTCTACCCTATCACCCGCACCGGGTCAGGGTCGCCAGCAGCGCCTGAGGACCCTATTCCAACGCGCGAAGCAGCGACCGTACGTCCTCTTTCCGCACCTGAGCAACCAGGTCAGCGCTGAGCCCGAGATCTGCAGCCGCGTGGTCCAACGCGCCGGGCACGCAGAACTCCGGCTGCAACAACTCAATGGCGAACAGCCGCCCGAAATACACTGCCTTGCTCTCGGCTGACGCCGCGTCCAGCTCACCATTGGGCAAGCCAACCTGCTCCGGCAGATTCCACTTACGCACCAGGCGATCGGCCAGTTCCGCGGAATGACTCCCGCACCATTCGCGGCGGGAGCTGCTGTCCAGCTTCATCCGATATTCGAGCTCGACCCGCGCCAGGATCTTCAACGCCAGCGCTTCGCCCGCTCGGTGCAGCAACGCTCCCATGAACGACGAGGCCACGGATGCCTGCCTCAGTCGCGCCACGCGGGCCGCGAACATTGCGCCCGCGAGGCCCTCCTGCCAGAACGCCCGCGCCTCGACATCGCGTCCCGGAATCTGGAAAAGCCGCGCGCGGATTTCAGTCAACGCATTACGGCAGTCAGGACGATTCAGCGCGGCCACGTGGTCGCAGGCAGCCAGCAAGGCAGGCAAGGACTCGGGCGCCGCGGGAATGCTCTGGCGGAGCGATTTGAAGGCCGCGGCCAGGGCCTGACGAAATACCAATGCGCGAGTGGAGAGCTCAGGTCTCGGAGCCTGGGGATTAAACATAACGTTCTCGGCGCCCGACGGGCGCAGCGTGCGCGGTCTTCATCTCGCGAGACTAAGTGCTCGGTGAGCTCGCCGCCAACGCCTGATTCACATCCTCCATGAGATCGTCCACGTCCTCCAATCCGATCGACATCCGCACCGTTCCTTCGGTGAGCGCGGATGTCCGGAGCTGCTCCTGCGTCAGGTCCCGACTGCCCATCATCGAGGGCGCCACCACGAGCGACTCCGTCGACCCCAGGCTCGCCGTGAGCGCAAACAGCTGCAGCGCGCCCACAAACCGTGCACCCGCATCCGCTCCCCCTTTGAGGTCGAAAGTCACGATGGTGCCGAACTGCTTCATCTGGGCCTTCGCCAGCTCATGCCGGGGATGCGTTGGCAATCCCGGGTAATGCACGCGCGCCACCGCCGGGTGCGCCGCGAGTTGTGCCGCGATTTTCATCGCGCTCGCGCACTGCGCCTGGTAACGCACGAAGTAAGTTTTGAGTCCACGCAGGATCAGGAATGCCGCGTGCGGATCGAGGGTGCCACCCAGGGTGCCCCAGTCGGTTCGCATACTGCGAATCAACTCGCGGCTCGCGATCACGGCACCGCCCATCACATCGCCGGCACCCGAAGCGTACTTCGTGAGACTGTGCACAAACAAGTCGACTTCAAACTCACCATGCTGGTGAAAGCCCGCGAAAGTATTGTCCATGACTGTCAGTGCGCCCGCGCTTCTGGCCAGGCGGGTCAGTGCTGCGATGTCTGCAATCTTGGTCACCGGGTTGGTGGGGCTTTCAAACATCACCAGCCGTGTCTTGTGGGCGGCCAGCGCTGTTTCGATGCCCGCGGTATCCTCAATCGACAGCATGGTGTGTGTGACACCGAATCGCGCCAACAAGCGGCGGATCAGGTAGCGCGTCGGGCCGTAGGTCTCGACGAAACAGAGGATGTGATCGCCCTGCTTCGTCAACGACAGCAGGGTCTGCGAGATGGCCCCGACACCCGAAGCACAGACGAGACACTCCTCACGCCCCTGCAATTCGGCCAGCAACAGCTCCAGTTGCCGTGTCGTGGGATTGGAGGCGCGCGTGTAGAAGAAGCCCGGCCGCTCGCCACGGAAGAAACGCTCGGTCTCATCGAGCGAGTCGAATTCGAACTTCACGCTCTGGTAGATCGGCGCGACCACCGAATGGTTGTCGGCGGCGAGCTCAACGGCCGGCGGATGATTGACGCGGGTGGTTTCTTTCATAGGTGAGCCGCAAATTCGTTGAGGCGCTGCGCGGCCTCATCCAGGGTGCTGTCCTGCTTGGCAATGCACAGGCGCAACACGGGCAAGGCAGGAGGCACCGCGTAGAACGGTGACAGAGGAATCGTCGCTACACGTGCCTCCATCAGCAAACGCTCCGCGAACGCCACATCATCGGGGGGCGCGAAGTGGCTGAAGTCCAGAAGCTGAAAGTAGGTTCCCTGGGCCGGCGGCAATGTGAATCCGGAACGTTCCAGGGCGTTGCGTACCCGGTCCCGCTTGGCCTGGAAGAACGCCGGAATCGAGCGCCACGCATCCGGCTTCTCGGCCAGATAGCGCGCAATCGCCACCTGCTGTGCATGTGCAATACTGAAGGTGTTGAATTGATGGACCTTGCGCAGCTCGCGGGTCAACTCCGGCGGGGCAATGCAATAGCCGATGCGTATTCCGGTCGCATGCATCGTCTTGCCGAACGAGTACACCACGAAAGCCTTCTCGGCCAACTCCGGCTGCTTCAGAACGGAAGCATGCGTACGTCCGTCATAGGTGACGTGCTCATACACCTCGTCAGACATGACATAGATGTCGTGTCCCCGAATCACTTCCGCAAGTGTATTGAGGTCTTCCGCGCTGGCCGCCGTGCAGGCCGGGTTGTGGGGGCTGTTGAAAAGAATGAGGCGTGTACGGGGATTGATCGCAGCTTTGACGGCATCCCAGTCGTAACGGAAGCCGGGAGGCATCAGTGGAAGCCGGATGCAACGCCCCCCGGCGAGCCGGACCGCGGGCTCGTACGAGTCATAGGCTGGATCAAACGCGATCGCCTCGTCGCCGGGTCCGACAACGGCCTGGATGGCATCGTAGATCGCTTCTGTCGCACCCAGAGTCACCGTGATCTCGGTCTCCGGGTTGATGCTGAGCCCGTAGCTGGCCAACAGCTTCTGCGCGATCCTCTGGCGCAGATCAATGACTCCTTCCATGGGCGCGTACTGATTGAAGCCCTGCGCCATCGCCTCCGTGACCAGCTCCGTGAGACGGGGATCGATGGGGTAGTCAGGAAAGCCCTGACCGAGATTGAGCGCGCCCAACTCCCGGGCACGCCGCGACATCACGGTGAATATCGTCGTCCCAACGTCGGGCAGCTTGCTCCGGAACATTGGCACGAGCGCGTTACGCGTCCGCGGCAGCCAGCGCGGCGCCGATCACCCCCGCCTGACCTGCAAAGGCGGCCGGCTTGATCTGCGCATCGGAGCGCAGCAGCGGCGCGAATTCGGCAAAACGCTCACTCACCGCCCCGCCCAGGATGAACAGGTCGGGCCAGAACAGGTTATACAACTCGGCGAGATACACGTTGACGCGCTCGATCCAGGCGGGCCAGTCGAGCTTCTCCGCCGTGCGCACGTGCGCGGAGGTCCACTTCTCCGCTTCGCGTCCGCGAACCTCCATGTGACCCAACTCGCTGTTGGGAAGCAGGGTGCCGTCGACAAAAAACGCCGTGCCGATCCCGGTCCCGAAGGTGAGCATGATGACCGTACCTTTCGCGCCCTTGCCGGCGCCCCATGTGACCTCGGCCACGCCCGCCGCGTCCGCATCGTTGAGAAAAATGGCGGACCGGCCCAGGGCCTTTTCCACCAGCGCGGGACCATCGACGCCGATCCAACCCCGGTCGATGTTGGCAGCCGTACAGACCTTGCCATGTTTGACGACACTGGGCATCGCAATCCCCACGTTGCCTTGCGCGCCGGGAAACCGGCCGACGAGCTCCTGGAATACCGCCAGCATGGCCGCCGGTGAGGAGGGTTGCGGGGTGGGAGCGGAGCTCAGATCACCGACGAGGCGGCCTGCGTCCAGGTCGACGAGCCCAGCCTTGATCGATGAGCCTCCTACATCTATTCCAATCAGTTGGCGCGGCATGACAGATGAGCTCAGAGGTTGGAAACTTGCGCAAGACGCATGTCGCGCTCACGGCGTTTGTTCTGGTATCGCATCCAGATTGATGACACCACGATGCCCGATGCGACAATGAGCACCATGATGGTGGCCAGGGCGTTGACGTCGGGGCTGACCCCGAGCCGGACCTTGGAGAAGATGACCATCGGCAGCGTGCTCGAGCCGGGGCCCGCCACGAACTGCGAAATCACCAGGTCATCCCACGACAGTGTGAACGCCAACAGCCAGCCTGACACCAGGGCAGGCACGATCAGTGGCAGCGTGATCCGGAAAAACACTGTTGCGGGACGAGCTCCGAGATCCATGGCAGCCTCTTCGAGAGACTCATCAAAGCCGACCAGCCGTGACTGTACCACCACCGTCACATAGGCCATGCAAAACGTAATATGCGCCAGCGTGATCGTGACCGCGCCACCGCCTTTGGGCCAGCCAATCGTTTGTTCACATGCGACGAACAGCAACAGCAGTGACAGACCGGTGATGACCTCGGGCATGACGAGCGGAGCCGTAGTCATTCCCGCAAGCAGCGCCCGGCCGCGGAATGCGCCGAATCGCACCAGTGCCACACCGGCCAGGGTGCCGAGAACCACTGCTCCGGTTGCCGCCACCACGGCGATCTGGATGGACAGCCAGGCTGCGCCCAGGATCTGCTCATTCGACACCAGCGCCCCGTACCACTTGAGCGTGGGCGAATTGGCGCTGTCCCAAACGGTGACCAGGCGCGAATTGTTGAACGAGAAAACGATCATCGACAGGATGGGGACGTAGAGGAATACGAGCCCGGCGACCAGGAGCGTGCGCGAAAACAACCCGGTCGATTTCACTTGGCCGCCTCCAGGGTCCGCTTCTCGAACCGCTGGAACAGCATGATGGGCACCACCAGCAGGGCCAGCATGAAAATAGCCACCGAGCTGGCGACCGGCCAGTCGCGGTTCTGGAAGAACTCATCCGACAGCACGCGCCCGATCATCAGCTGATCGGTGCGTCCCAATAACGACGGAATGACGTACTCGCCCACAGCGGGAATGAATACGAGCAGTGATCCGGCAATGATTCCCGGCATTGATTGCGGCAACGTGATCCTTCGGAATGCCGTGAACGGGCGCGCACCGAGATCCGCGGCCGCCTCGATCAACGTCAGATCGTGTTTCTCCAGGTTGGAGTACAACGGCAGGATCATGAAGGGCAGATAGGAATAGACGATACCGATGTACACCGCGAAGTCGGTCTGCAACATCGTCAGCGGCTCATGGATGATGCCCAGCCCCATCAGCACGTTGTTGATCACACCATTGCTCTTCAGGAGCCCGATCCACGCATAGACACGCAACAGGAACGACGTCCAGAACGGCAACACAATCAACATCAACAGCACATTGCGGGTCGCGGGACTGGAACGGGCGATTGAATACGCCATCGGGTAGCCGAGCAGCAGGCACAGAAACGTGGAGACGGCTGCAACCTTCAGCGAATACAGGTACGAGCTGACATACAGCGCGTCGGTGAACAGGTAGTGATAGTTGGAGAAGTTCAGTTTGACCGCGACGAGCTTGCCGTTCAGCCACTCGAACAGCGGCGTATACGGCGGCATGGCGAGCTGCACTTCCGCAAACGAAATCTTGAAGACAATAATGAACGGGATCAGGAACAGGACAATCAACCAGACCATGGGAATGCCGAGGACCAGGCGTCTTCCCGCATGTGCGCTGAATCTGGCCACGGCGCTACCGGGTCAACACGACGGGGCTGGCCGCGTGCCAGGACAGATAAACGGTCTCATCCCAGGTGATGCGATCGTCCGCATGACGCGCAACATTGGGGATCGTCACGCGGATCGTCCTGCCACTCGCTATCTGCACGAGATAGATGGACATGTCGCCCATGTAGGCGATCTCCTTGACGACACCCTTTACGACATTCTCGCCCGGCTGTGGCGGAGCTTCGCGGCTGAGGTTGATTTTCTCCGGCCGGATGGCTGCCCACACCGTCGCATCCGGAGCCGAGCTGATTCCGTGATTCACGTAGATCACGCCGCCCAGCTCCTCGCTGCGGATGCGCACGAAGTCGGGCTCATCCTCAATCAACCTGCCTTCGAACATGTTGACCGAGCCGATGAAGTCGGCAACGAACCGGGTTGCCGGGAATTCATAGATGTCGGTCGGCGTGCCCACCTGCACGATCTGACCGTGGTTCATGACACCCATGCGTGAGGACAGCGTCATCGCCTCCTCCTGGTCATGGGTCACTACAATGAATGTGACGCCGAGCTGCTCCTGGATGTTGATCAGCTCGAATTGCGTGTGCTCGCGCAACTTGCGGTCCAGAGCCGCGAGGGGCTCATCCAACAGCAGCAGCTTCGGCCGCTTCACCAGGGCGCGCGCCAGCGCCACGCGCTGGCGTTGACCGCCGGAGAGCTGGTGCGGCTTGCGCGCGAGGAACGGGGTCATTTTCACGATCTCGAGAATCTCGCCCACCCGGCGCCTGATCTCATCCTTCCCGAGGTGCTCCTGCTCCAGTCCGAATGCCACGTTCTTTTCGACTGTCATGTGCGGAAAGAGCGCATAGGACTGGAACATCATGTTGACGGGCCGTTCGTACGGCGCGATCTCGCTCATGTCCTGGCCGTCGATGTAGATCTTCCCCGAAGTCGGCGTCTCAAAGCCGGCCAGCATGCGCAGCAGGGTCGTCTTGCCCGATCCCGAGCCACCCAGCAAACAGAAGATCTCGCCCCGCTGTACATCCAGCGAAACGTCATTCACGGCAACGAATTCACCAAATCGCTTGGTGACGTTTTCGATCCGTAGATACGGGGCCTTCGCCTGCCCGGACGCTTCGTTCATTTGCCGGTTTTGAAACGTGTCCACATGCGGGTCAGCAGTCGGTTGTACTCCGACGTGCGCGGCGGCTCCGGCACCAGCTTTGCGAGAATGTCGGCCGGCGGATAGATGTTCGGATCGTTCCGCACCGCCTCTTTCAACAGCGGCGTCGAAGCCGTGTTGACGTTGGCGTACTTCACCAGGTCGGAATTCTTCGCGGCCACTTCGGGCTCGAGCAGGAAGTTGATGAACTCAAACGCGTTCTGCGGGTGCGGCGCATCGGCGGGCACGGCCAGCATGTCGAAATTCATGATGGTGCCTTCCTTGGGAATGCGGTAGTCGATCTCGATCCCCTTGCCTGCTTCGCGCGCCCGGTCGCGGGCCTGTTTGATGTCTCCGGACCAACCGAGCGCCAGGCACGTCTCGCCGTTGGCGAGATCGTCGATGTACCGGGAAGAATGGATGTAACGCAGAAAGGGACGGATCGCCATCAAGGTGTTTTCCGCGGCCTGCAGGTCTTCCGGCGAGCTGCTCTTGGGATTCTTGCCGAGATAGATCAGTACGGAACCGACGACTTCGGAGGCTTCATCCAGCATGGATACGCCGCAGTCCTGGAATTTCGCGACCACCTTGGGGTCGTAAATCATCCGCAGGCTGTCGACGGGCGCATCGGGCAGGCGCTCCTTGATCTTCGCGACGTTGTAGCCGGGACCGGAGGTCACCCACATGTACGGCACGCTGTGCTCGTTGTCCGGATCGTACACGGCGATCCGCTTCATCATCTCCGGATCGAGATTCTTCAGGTTCGGCAGTTTGGACTTGTCGAGCTTCTGGAATACACCCGCCGAAATCTGGCGTTGCAGAAACGGTGCCGACGGCACGACGATGTCGTAGTTCGTGTGCCCCGTGAGCATCTTCGTTTCCAGCACCGGGTTCGAGTCGAAGACATCGTAATTGACCTTGATGCCGGTCTTTTTCGTGAATTCCCCGAGCACCGTCGGGTCGATGTAGTCCGACCAGTTGTAGACGTTGAGGACCTTTTCCCGGGCCTCGCCGTCACCGGCACCCTGGGCGGTGGGTGACTTGGCACCCCCGCCACAACCACCCAGCACGACCCCCAGACAAAGTGCGCCAAAAACGAATTTTTTCATCGAATCAGTTTATACGTTCAAAAGCAGATGCTCACGCTCCCACGAGCTGATGACCTGCAGGAATACCTCGTACTCGGCCTCTTTTACAATGGTGAACGCGGAGACGAACGCTTCGCCCAGCAGCCTCACCAGGGGCTCTGATTCCCGCAGGTTGCGGAGTGCCTCGTCCAGTGAACGGGGCAGGCCAAACGGAAGGTCGTGTGCGCTGCCCGTAATTGGATCACTCGGCTGCAGGTTCTCGACCATGCCGAGATATCCACAGGCCAGAGAGGCCGCGATGGCGATGTACGGATTGGCGTCGGCTCCGCCCACGCGGTTCTCGACCCGGCGCGCATCGGCGCTCGACATCGGTACCCGTAGTCCGGCGGTACGATTGTCGTAACCCCAGTGAACGTTGATGGGGGCTGACAGGTAACGCGTCAGGCGGCGATAGGAATTGACGTTGGCGCAGAACAGCCCCATCGCTGCGGGCATATACTTCTGCAGCCCCGCGATATGCGAGAAGAACAGCTGCGAGGGCGTGCCATCGGCATTGCTGAAGATGTTTTTCCGCGTCTTCACATCCACCACGCTCTGGTGGATGTGCATGGCACTACCCGGCTCTTTCGCGTGTGGCTTCGCCATGAAGGTCGCGTAGATCTTGTGTCGCAGCGCAGCCTCGCGCGCAGTGCGCTTGAACAGAAAGGCCTGGTCCGCGAGATCCAGGGGATAGCCATGGATCAGGTTGATCTCCATCTGCGCAGGCCCATCCTCGTGGATGAGCGTGTCGATCTCGATATCCTGGTCCTCACAGAACTGGTAGATGTCATCGAACAACGGATCGAACTCGTTGACCGCCGCAATGCTGTACGACTGGCGGCCCGGCTCTGCCCGTCCCGAACGCCCCACCGGCGGACGAAGCGGATAATCCGAGTCCTTGTTCTGCTCAATCAGATAGAACTCGAGCTCGGGAGCAACCACGGGCTCCCAGCCCCGCTGCGCATACAGCTCGAGAACATTGCGAAGCACGTGACGCGGCGCCATCGACACGCGGCGGCCATCTGAGTAGAAGCAATCGTGTATGACCTGGGCAGTCGGTTCGGCGGCCCACGGCACGCGGCGAACCGTCTTCGGATCCGCCTTCAACACGATATCAATCTCGGCGGGACTCATGGCATCCCCGGTTTCAGGGGGATAGTCGCCCGTCACGGTCTGAAGAAAGACACTCTCCGGCAGGCGCATGCCCTCGTCCTCGGCGAATTTCGCCGCCGGCATGATTTTCCCGCGCGCAATTCCCGCCATGTCAGGAATGATTGCCTCGACCTCGGAAATCCCGTGGTCACGAAAGAATTGCTGAATCTCACTAACCATACTTTGTCTTTCCTGGCGCGCCGTTCAAACAACGCGCCTCGTTTGCATGTACGCGCGGGCTGCGGCGCCGAACGCCGCGAACAACGCGCGTGAAAAAGGATTGCTCATTGCCTTCCATTCCGGGTGCCACTGCACGGCAATGGCAAACGCCTTCGCCTGCTCTACCCGGAATGCCTCGATCAGCCCATCGGGCGCGGTTGCTTCCGCAACGAGCCCCGGGCCCAACCGGTCGATTCCCTGTGAATGCAGGGAGTTGACCTGAATCCGATCCTGGCCGATCAGGCCGCCCAACCATCCACCGGGCGCCAGGACAACTTCGTGCGCCGGGCCATACTGCACATCCAACTCGAGCCTGGAATCCTCGCGATGGTCGTGCTTGCCCTCGATCTCATGCACCTTCTGGTGCAACGTCCCGCCGAAGGCAACATTCATTTCCTGGAATCCCCGGCAGATACCCAACACCGGGACGCCCGCCGCCACTGCCTTGCGAATGAGGGGCAGCGTGGTGGCATCCCGCGCCGGGTCATGCAGGGTTCCGGGGTCGCTGGGCGGCCCCGAGTAGTGATGCGGCTCCACGTTCGAGTAGCTGCCGGTGAACATCACGCCATCGAGTCGAGCCAGCAGCCCGTCCAGGCCCAGCTCTTGCGCCAGCGCGGGAATCAGCAGCGGGAGGCAGCCAGCCGCATCCAGCACGGCGCGGGCGTACTTGTCGCCCACGACATGATACGGGTGCAGACCGAGCATTCGTCGGTCGGCGGGAATACCGATTAGCGGACGAGCGACCATAACGGCGGGTGCCGGACGGTGTTTATTATCTTTAACAAACCCGCCGACGGGATCTCCGAAAACGGTCTATTAGACCACAGCTCGAGCCTCGGAGGCTGCCCCCTCCCGCCAAGCCCTTTGTGGCTGCAGAATGGCCGTTCCGGGGCTTCCGGCATTGCCGGGAATGTGCGCTCGTCGCTATCCTCCGGCGGCTCGGCCACTGTGTGGCGCGTCGAAAGATCCTAAACAGCCGCAACCATGGCCATTCAGATTAATCACCCCTCGATCCAGGCCCACGCCACGTCGTACTACGCGGCTTCCGCACACCCATCGCCCGTCCGGCCTGCTTTGTCGGGGACGGTGGATTGTGATGTGTGCGTGGTGGGCGGGGGTATCGCAGGCTGCTCGGCCGCACTCCACCTGGCCGAACGCGGCTATCGCGTGGTCCTCCTCGAGGGGAATCGCATTGGCTGGGGTGCCTCCGGCCGCAGCGGCGCGCAGGCCATTTATGGACTGGCCGCCCCCCAGAGCAAGATCCGGAAACTGGTCGGCGCCGCGGACGCCCGGGTCGTCTGGAACGTCACTGTCGAAGCGTTGGACCTGATACGCGAGCTGGTCGCCAAACACGAGATCGACTGCGACTGGGCCCAGGGGCACATGCTGACGGCCATCAAGCCCCGGCACGATGCCGATATCCACGCCGAGCTCAAAGAGTTGCGCGATGAGTATCAGTACCCGAGCGTCCGGTACATGCCTCGGGATGAAGTTCGATCCGTGTTGGCGTCGGATCGGTATATCGGTGCGTTGTATGACAGTCGGAGCGGGCATTTGCATCCGCTCAACTACACGTTGGGTCTGGCCGCGGCGGCGGAGCGTGCCGGGACTCGGGTTTTCGAAGGCACACGGGCGCTGGGTTTTGTGAATACTTCGTCGGGTGCAACGATTCGAACTACCGACGGCGAAGTGCGCAGCAAGTTTGTCGTGTTGAGTGGCAATGTCTACCTCGGTGACACAGCGCCCGCGTTGAAATCCAAGATCATGGCCGTCGCGACGTACATAGTGGCGACCGAGCCGCTGGGTGCCGAGCGCGCGGCCGCTCTGATCAGGAACAACTCCGCCGTCAGTGACATGAACTGGGTGTTGGATTACTTCCGGTTGTCGGCGGACCACCGGCTGCTGTTTGGCGGCCGGGTCAATTATTCGGGACTGTCGTCATTCGATGCACCGGCTGCCACCCGCAAACGCATGCTCGGAGTGTTTCCACAGCTGGCTGACGTCAAGATTGATTTTGCCTGGGGCGGTGATGTGGACATCACCCTGAATCGGGCGCCGCACTTCGGGCGTCTGGCGCCGAATGTCTATTTTCTGCAGGGATTCTCGGGCCACGGCATTGCGCTGACCGGCATTGCCGGGAAAATGGTTGCGGAGGCGATTGCCGGGACCGCCGAGCGTTTTGATGTGTTTGCCCGGATTGCGCATGCGGACTTTCCGGGCGGCGCGGCCTTGCGCCGCCCGGCGTTGGTGCTGGCGATGCTCTATTACAGGATCAAGGACCTGTTATAAGGCATCAACGATGATGGTGGCGCTCGCGTTCATGTGCCCGGATGTATTCCGGGTCGTACTCCCGTGATTTCACGAAGTACACCTGACGGTTGCAGGCGTGATACTCGTGACAGTGCAACCGCCACGCACGGGCGTGCTCCGGGGGAACGTGCAGGTACACCGGCTCTGCCACTACAACATGCGGGGGCGGCTGCTCGATGATGACCGGCTTTGCGTAGACCAAAGCCGGCGGCGGGTGGCCGCCGAGGTCCACGCGACCATACACACCCGGAGCAATTTCGCCATGAATAGCGACTCCGATGTCCACATCGGCATGGGCAACGGCGGCTCCCAGCGCGAGAGCAGCCACCGCCCCTACACAATATGTATTCTTCATAACCAATCCTTCTCACCACAGGAAATCCTGGCGTGCGAAGGTAGTCGAAAAGAATTCAGGCGCTAGAGTAACTGCTCCGCAATTTGTACCGCATTCAGAGCCGCGCCCTTCAACAACTGGTCACCCGCGACGAACATCGCAATGGAATGGCCGCTCGGATCACTGACATCCTGTCTGATTCTGCCGACCAGTATCGGGTCCTGGCCCGATGCGTCCTTCGGCATGGGGAAGTAGTTGTTCTCCACATCATCGACAATCTTCACACCGGGCGCTGAAGCCAGTGCCTCGCGCACGAATGCGGGGTTGATCGGCCGCTCACATTCGAAAGTCAACGAAACAGAGTGGGCTCGCAGCACCGGCACGCGGACACACGTGGCCGACACGCGCATTTCCGAGTCTCCAAAGATCTTGCGGGTTTCCTGAATAACTTTGGTTTCCTCCTCGTTATAACCCGTGACCGGGTCCACTTTCGTGTTGTGACTGAAGAGGTTGAATGCGTACGGGTGGGGCAACACGGTGTTGCGATATTCGCGACCCTCCAGGTACGCGCGAGTTGACTCACTCAACTCCGCCATCGCCGCGGCTCCCGCACCCGAGGCGGCCTGATACGTGGAGATGATCAGCCGGCGGATGCGGTTGGCCCGGTGAATGGGCCACAGGGGTGTAATTGAAATAATGGCCGCGCAGTTGGGATTGGCAATGATCCCACGGTGCTCGCGGATGGCGCCCGGGTTGATCTCGGGAACCACCAGAGGGACATCGGCATTCATACGGAATGCCGAAGAGTTGTCGACGACAACGGCCCCCTTGCTGACCGCAACCGGTGCGAATTTCCGGGAGGTCGAGCCGCCGGCGGAGAACAGCCCGATGTTGACCCCTTCCAGGCCCTTCTCGGTCAGCTCCTGGACGGGCACGGATTGCCCGCGGAACGGCAGGGTTTTACCCGCGGAGCGGGCGGATGCGAACAAGCGCAACTCCGACAGGGGAAAGTTGCGGCGCTCGAGGCACCCCAACAGCTCGATCCCGACGGCGCCGGTAGCCCCGGCAATGGCGACGACGGGCGCCGCTGAACGACCAGATTGCATTGTCATCTCCCAGTTCAATCAATCAGTTAAGGGCCTGTGAGCGAGGCCCGGAAAGCAAGAAGCCCCGCTGCGTTTCCGTAGCGGGGCTTCCTTTGATTCTCTCGTCGCTTATCTCGTATCGATCAGCGCGCGCGAGCCTCCGGAAGCCCCCTGGGCTTCTTGGCTTTAATGGTGCGCTTGGTGGTCGAAATCAGCATGGGGTGACGCTACCGTACTGGCGGGGGCGTGTAAAGCAGCAGTTATGTTATGTGCGACACCGGGTTATGTCCCGGCACCAGGTTTTTGTGCGTCCGGGACGCGCTTTCGGGCCCGGTTGAGGGGGCAGCCCGTGGCCGGGGTTACCCTGATGTTGATTGTTTCCACGGGAACGCTATCCTCGGGTCATGGCTGCTAAAAACAAATTCAAAGGCCGGGGGCGCAATTGCGTTGCGCGCGAGGACGCGGACCTGCGGGACCTGTTGGGTCTGCATTTCCAGGCGTGCCGCCGGGCGGAGGAAGTTGAAGAGCAGATCCAGGAGTTGCACGCGGCGGGAAAGTTTCCCGAAGCGCGAGTGCTCAGGATGCATGCCCTCGGGATCGAGCAGGGGTTGCGGGCGATTGAGGCGGAAGTGCGGGCCGTCGTGCGCCCGGCCAAATACCCGCGGCCGTCGTTGCCCGCGGCCCAACAGACCTCGCCGACGCCGGCCGCGCCCCTGTTGGGATTCGCCCGGCCCTCACTTGGCCCTGATTTCGAAGCAGCGATGGATTCGCGGGTTACGTTCGAAGTCACGCGGTAGCGTGGGCCCCGAGATGTCCCGGACGTTGTACCGGGCCATCACTGCATCATCGAGCTTGAATTTCTGCGCGTTGGTTGAGAACACCAGCAGGCCCCCCGGCGCCAGCAGTCTCCCGCAGGCATCAATCAAAGCACCGTGATCGCGCTCGATATCGAGCACGCCTTCCATGCGCTTCGAGTTTGAGAAGGTTGGCGGATCCAGGAATATCAGATCGTAGCGCTGGGCGTTGGCGGCACTCGCCTCCTCCAGCCATTGGCGGCAATCCGCCTGCACCAGCTCATGTTTGGAACCGTGGAAGCCATTGAGTGACAGGTTCCTCTGGGCCCAGTCGAGGTAGGTGCGGGACATATCCACTGTTGTGGTCGATGCGGCGCCACCGGCCGCTGCGTACACCGTGGCGGTGCCCGTGTAGGCAAACAAATTGAGGAAGCGCTTGCCGTTCGCGGCCTCGCGCAGGCGGGACCTCGTTATCCGGTGATCGAGGAACAGGCCGGTGTCCAGGTAGTCCTCAAAGTTGACGCGGAATTTCAGTCCCCCTTCGATGATGTAATGAAAATTCGCCTGCTCGTCGACCTTCTTGTATTGCTCGCCGCGCTTGTTGCGGCGGCGGGTACGAACGTTGATGCGCTCTTCGGGGACGCCGGTAACATCGGGCATCACTGACAGAGCTTCATTGCGGCGGCGCCTGACGGCGTCGAGCTCGATTTCCGCCGGGGCAGCGTACTCCTGCACGTAGAGCCACGTTTGTTCGGGATCCAACGTGCGATAGATGTCGATCGCGAATGCGTACTCGGGCATGTCCGCGTCATAGACCCGATAGCAGGTAATGTCGGACTTGGTCACCCAGCTGCGCAGGTGCTTGAGATTTTTGGCGAGGCGATTGCCAAACATCTGCGCGCCCGGGGAGTCCTTCAGGCTGGCGTCAGGCTTGGAAAACCGCCCCGGCTCGCGCTCGCTCTGCGCGTCAATCTTCAGCCGCAGCAGCCGGCACTCCAGAGCGCCGTTCCAGAGCGCATGAGTGCGGTAGGCACGGATGCCAAGCTCCATACCCAACTCAGGCGACCCGATCAGTACGCCGGCAATCCACCCTTGGAACCGCTCACGCAGCACCTTGCCCAACTCACGGTGGGTGGCAAGGGCAATGTCGTGATCCTCGAGGCGCACGCCGTAAGGTGGGTTCACGCAAAGTAACCCGCGCACCGGTGGAGTAGCTGGTGCGGCGTCGGCGAGCGCGCGGACTTCGAATTGGACCATGCGGCCCACGCCGGCACGGTCCGCGTTGGCTTGCGCCACGCGAATGACGGCGCGATCGCGGTCGCTGCCGCGGATAACCGGCACTGTGCCGGTTGACTCGGATTGCGTGGAACCGGACGCCGACGCCGCGAGCTCCGCCGACTTGCGGGCCGCGGCGCGAGCCCACGGCGATTCCGGCAGTACTGACTCGGACCGAGGCGACCCCGCGCCGCGGGTACGGGCGCGCGCCTCAGCCGCGTCCAACACCTCCCGCCATGCCTGCGGGTCGTGGCCTCGCCACCCGAGGAATCCGTAGTAATCGCGGCCGAGGCCGGGCGCGATGTCGGCGGCGATCATCGCTGCTTCGATGGCCAACGTGCCTGACCCGCACATGGGATCGAGGAACTGGGCGCCGGCGGCGGCCATCTCGCCCCATCCACACCGCATCAACATCCCAGCGGCAACGTTTTCTTTGAGCGGAGCCTCGCCGGCAGCACCACGATAACCGCGGCGGTGCAGGCTCTCGCCCGAGAGGTCGAGCGACACTGTAATGACGGCGTCGTTGGCATGAGCGTGGACACGGACACTGGGCCGGTCAAGCGCGATGTCGGGCCGGGAGCCCGTGCTATCGCGCAGCGAATCAACAATCGCATCCTTCAACTTCAACGCACCGAAGTGCGTGTGATTGATCAAAGGATGCCGCCCACTGAAATCGCACGCGAGCGTCGCCCCTGGCGCCAGATGCGCCGACCAGTCGATTCCACGGGCTGCCCGATAGAACGCCTCGGCGTCAGCGACTTCGAAGCGCCCCAACTCCAGGAACACGCGATTGGCAATCCGCGACTCGAGACACGCGCGATACGCGACGCGCAGGTCCCCGGAGAAGGCAACGCCGGTGGAGCGCTCCTTCGCGCCGACCGCGCCGAAAGTCACCAGCTCACGCGCCAACAGATCCGCGAGGCCCCGCGGCGAACTCGCCAAAAACTGCCTGCCGCCCGCATCGGGACCCGCAGATGCGATCTCCAACGTTGTCAAATCAGATCAACCCAGGTCCAGCCACGTCGTCTTCAGCTCAGTGTACTTCTCGAGCGCGTGCAACGACTTGTCGCGCCCGATTCCCGACTGCTTGAACCCGCCGAACGGCACCGTAATGTCATCAGCGTCATAGCAGTTGATGAACACCGTACCCGCGCGCAGCGCCTTCGCGGTGCGATGGGCAACAGTGATATCGCGGGTCCAGACCGCGGCGACCAATCCGTAAATCACGTCGTTCGCGATCTCGATCGCCTCATCGATATTCTTGAACGTGATGGTGGACAACACGGGCCCGAAAATCTCCTCACGCGCAATGCTCATCCCGGGCCGCACCCCATCAAACACGGTGGGCTCGACAAAATACCCGCCGCTGTCCTCGCGAACCCGGCGGCCACCCAGGAACACGTTCGCGCCGTCCTTACGACCCGCATCGATGTAACCCATCACCCGCTTCAGTTGGAGGTCATCGACGATCGCACCGAGCTTCGTGTCCGAGTCGAGCGGATCCCCGGGCACCAGGCCCTTGCCGACAGCCCGGATCTTCTCCAGCACCTGGTCCTTGACACTGTCCTGCACCAGCAACCGCGAGCCTGCCGAGCACACCTCACCCTGGTTGTCGAAAATCGCATACGCCGCGGCGGTCGCGGCCTTGTCGAGATCCGGGCAATCCGCCATCACAATGTTCGGCGACTTGCCACCACACTCGAGTGACACCCGCTTCATGTTGGATTGGCCGGCATACTGCATGATGTTGCGGCCAGTCGCCGTAGAGCCGGTGAATGCAATGCAATCAACATCCATGTGCAGAGCCAGTGCCTTGCCGGCCGTCTGGCCCAGTCCGGGCACGACGTTGAACACGCCTTCCGGAATGCCCGCCTCGATGGCGAGCTGCGCAATGCGAATCGCCGAGAGCGGCGACTTCTCTGACGGCTTCAGTACCATCGAGTTGCCGGCCGCGAGCACCGGCCCGATTTTCCATGCGGCCATCAACAGCGGATAATTCCACGGCACGATCGCGCCCACGACACCCATCGGTTCGCGCGTAACCAACGCAAGCGCGCCCGGCCCTGTCGGAGCAACTTCATCGTAAATCTTATCGATCGCCTCGGCATACCACTCGATACAACGCGCCGCCGACGGAATGTCGACATTCAGCGCAACTGAGATGGGTTTACCCATGTCGAGCGTATCGAGAAGCGCCAGCTCCTCGCCGTGCTGGCGAATCAGCTCGGCAAAGCGCTTCAAAATCGCCTGGCGTTTGCTGGGCGCAAGGTTGGACCACACGCCCTTCTTGAAAGCAGCACGTGCTGCGCTCACGGCGCGGTTGATGTCCTCGGTATCCCCGGAAGCCACGCGAGCAAGCAACTTCCCCGTGCCCGGATTGATTGAATCGAATGTCTGGCCCGATGCCGACTCGCTGTAGTTACCGTTGATAAACGCTTTAGTGCGGATATCGAGACTGCGAGCCCGCTCGTGCCACGAAATCTTCCCGGCGGCCATACGTTCTCCTTCGGAGCCTAGAAACTGGGGGGAGTGCTGGCGCTGATGATCTCACACGTCTCGCGCCCAACATTCCGGAATCGGTGCGGAAGCTGGCTCGCGAAGTAATAACCTTCACCGGGACCCAGCACCCGCGTATTGCCCGCGACGGTCACCTCGAGGCGGCCGCGCACCACGACGCCACCCTCCTCACCACGATGAACAATCATCTCATCGCCGGTGCCAGCGCCCGCAGCATAGCGCTCGTGAAGGATGGTGAGTTGCCGGCCGGGGCGTTGGGCCGCCAGGAGTCTGAGTGACACCTCGTCGCTGCCCAGCTCCACCAGCTCATCGGCGGAAAAGAATGTCTGCGGCGGTGTCCCGAGATCGAGCGTGAAGAACTCGGCAAGCGACATCGGAACGCCGTCGAGCACCTTTTTGAGCGAGCTCACCGAAGGGCTCACGCGGTTCTGCTCAATGAGCGAAATCAATCCGTTCGTCACTCCGGCGCGGCGAGCGAGCTCCCGCTGCGAGAGACCAAATGTGGTGCGGATGCCCCGCAACCGCGCCCCCACATCAATCGTCATACGGCTCGCGCGCCCCGACCGCGCCCGAAAGCCGCCTGCGGATAATCCATCATGGCCCCCTCCTGTTTAAAATCCTCAACAAGGTGACCCAAATTTCGGCCCGGATAGCCTCTTTTGTCAAATTTCCTTATCATCCGAGCCTTCCTCCCCCAACCGTCCGAGCGCGCCATGTCTCAGACCGAACTCGAAGCCTTCTGGATGCCGTTCACCGCGAACCGGCAATTCAAGTCAAAGCCCCGCCTGTTGAGCAAGGCCTCGGGCATGCACTACTGGACGCCCGATGGCCGGCAGATCCTCGACGCCGTTGCCGGTCTGTGGTGCGTGAACGCCGGTCACGGCCGCCGCGAAATTACCGAAGCCGTTTCCAGTCAATTGGAAACGATGGACTACGCGCCGCCTTTCCAGATGGGACATCCGGCCGCGTTCGAGCTGGCAAACCAGCTGGTGAAGATCACGCCGCCCGGGCTGGATCATGTGTTCTTCACAAACTCCGGCTCGGAGTCCGTCGACACCGCGCTCAAGATCGCACTTGCGTACCACCGCGCCCGAGGTGAAGCGGCACGCACGCATCTCATCGGCCGCGAGCGTGGCTATCACGGTGTCGGTTTCGGAGGCATTTCGGTGGGCGGCATCCTGCCCAACCGCAAGATGTGGTCCAATTCGATGCTACCCAGCGTCGATCATCTTGCGCATACCCACGATCTGGGCAAGAACGCCTTCTCGCGTGGATTGCCGGAACACGGCGTGAATTTGGCGGAAGAGCTGGAGCGCCTCGTCACGCTACACGACGCTTCGACAATCGCCGCAGTGATCATCGAGCCTATCGCAGGCTCAACCGGTGTGTTGATTCCGCCCAAGGGATATCTGAAGCGCATCCGCGAGATCTGCGATCGTCACGGCATCCTGCTCATTTTCGACGAAGTCATCACGGGATTCGGACGTACCGGAGCCCCGTTCGCCGCGCAGGAGTTTGGGATCACGCCCGACCTGCTGACAATTGCCAAAGGCCTCACCAACGGCTGCATCCCCATGGGCGCCGTGGTTGCCCGCAAGTCAGTGTATGAAGCTTTCATGCAGGGCCCGGAAAACACCATTGAGTTGTTTCACGGCTACACGTACTCGGCACATCCAACAGCCTGTGCGGCGGGCCTTGCAACGCTGGGCATCTATGAGCGTGAAGGGCTTTTGACACGCGCGAAGACCTTGCACAAAACGTGGGAAGACGCCGCTCACTCCCTGCGTGGCCTGCCGCACGTCATCGACGTGCGGAACTATGGACTGATCCTGGGCCTGGAGTTGGAATCGATTCCCGGCAAGGTGGGCACGCGGGCATTCGATGTGTATCAGAAGTGCTTCGAGCGCGGCCTGCTCGTCCGCCAGACCGCCGACATCATCGCGCTGTCACCGCCGTTGATTGTGCAGCCGGCGCAGATTGATCAGATATTCTCGACACTGAGTGAAGTACTGAAGGCGTCGTAATGAAAACGGCCGAAGCGTTTGGGCGCTTCGGCCGTTGGATCAACATCTCTCATTTTCACACGACGTACTAAGCGCGGGGTTCTTCCTGATGGCGGCCACGCAACTGCTTCATCTTCGTGAAGATCATCCAGGCCAGGACGGCCACGACGACAGCGCTACCGACGAGCATTTCCATATCCGCAACCGAGAATCCCCGGGACGCCGCTACAGTTACTGTCTCCATAGCGAAACTCCAATTAAACGAGCGGTTTCAATCAGCGGAATTTGATGAACATGCATAGTTTCCACTGATCGGCGCCACGCTGCGCTGCCCAGTAGTGGATCTGCGACATGTATCACCCGACAGGTGAATTATGTTCATCCGGGGTGTCGGCAGCGCTGCGGATCAGTGTGAGGAAGCTTCGAAAATAGCGTAAATCTTGCTGCAATCCTCGAGCACCTCCCAGCTGCCGGAGAACCCCGCGGGAACCACAAAAACGTCGCCGGTGGCGAAAGTGTTGCGCTCGCCGGAGCTGCTTTCGATGACCACCTTGCCGGAGGTCATGACACATAACTCGTTCTCCGTGTAGGTGACGCGCCATTTGCCACGGGTCGCGGACCAGCGGCCCGCGTGAAACTGTTGGGTTGAGTCACTGAAGTAGTTGGACACCCGGGTGATGGGCATGCCGCTCAGCAACCGGTCTGGACCGACCTCGGCCACCTCGCCCGCGATCGACTTATCAATGACAGTAATTAACTTATTCATCCCTTCATCCTAGCAGCTCCCGCGGAATTGAGCGTAGGGCTCAACTCCGCGGGTCCCCCGTCCCTGGCAGCCGCGACATCAATTCTTCGCCACGGCTTCCGGGCTGCTACGTTCTATCCGCACGGTTACCCGGCGGTCGAATGCATACCCATCCATGTCGCCATCAGTGGTCGTCGCCTCGCTCTTGCCATGCGCCGTCACGACGATGTGGTCCGGAGCAACACCCGCCGAGGCGAGCACCGCAGCTACCGCATCAGCACGCCGCTTCGACAGGTCCTCGTTCACAGCCACGGATCCACGGGGATCCGCGTAGCCGTCCACTCGAACCTTGGCATCGGGAAGCGCCGCGGCCAACGCACCCAACTTCATCAGTGGCGACAGCGACTGGGTCTGGATCGAGTCATCGTTGGTCCTGAAACCCACATCCGTCTGCACTTCATCCGTGTGGCTCAGGGCCATATCGAGTTGCTCGCCCTTCTCCTGCTCGTGCGCCAGTGAGCCGTTCAGCTCACTCACGTTCTGAGCGAGTCGCGTGCGCTCCGTCTCACTCTGTCCCAGCCCCTGCTCGGCCTCACGGCGAGCCACGAGCTGCTTGTGATAGTGATCACCCATCCAGGCACCGGCAGCTGCGCCGACGATGGCACCGATGGGGCCGCCGGCCGCGGCACCGACCGCGAGTCCGGTCACGACTCCGATGTTCTCCTGCTTCGAAGCACTCTTCTTTGTTTGAACCGTTACCGTGCCGTTTTCCGCGTGGACAGGCAGCGCAGCCACGCAAGCAACTGCAACGGCCAGGGCAATTGAACGATAACGCGTCTGTAAGATCATGGTCTTCATAATCGAATCCTCGTGCGAGCTGTCTGTTTCCGGTGGAACAATTCGTCCCGACCTGTGAACAGTTCACCTCACGGGACAGTGGCCGCCGTGACGGAAATGCGGCAGGCTGACGATGAGTGATGGCAAATTGTGGCGAAAGGACCTTCGGATGAAGACCCGCACCCCGTGGATGCTCGGCTGGTTGTTACCCGCAGTGCTGGTCGCCTGCGCAACAGATCATCCGAAAAGCGCTGCCACCGCGGGGAAAGTGACTCCGCAGATGCGGTCTGGAAGCAACGAGATGCGCAACTACCAGTTGCTGGAGTGGATTGCGCCCGATGACCACAACCTCATTGTGAATGCGGTGGATCGCTCCCTGTACCGGGCCCGATTCAAACGCCAGTGCACGGGCCTGCGCTCGGTTGATACCATCGCCTTCATCGTTCAGACGCCACCGCAGGTCGACAAGTACGAAGGGGTTGTGCTTCCTGATGGAACACGCTGTGTATTTACGTCCATTGCGCGGCTCGACACGGGACCGGCGCCGGACAAAGGCGCGCCGGCAACCGAAAAGCAGTAATGGACGCGGCCGATGACGGAGATCTCGCCTGAAGTGCGGCTCCTGGCGGCAGAGCTGCTGCCAGCCTTCTATGATCAGCTCAAGAACATCGCCCAGCGCACGCGCTCGCGCCTCGGCGGCAATCAAACACTGCAGACGACCGCCCTGGTCCACGAGGCGTTCCTGCGCCTGCGGCACTCAGCGACCTTTACGGATGAAACCCACTTCCTGCGGGCCGCCGCGCTCGCCATGCGCCACGCTCTGATCAACTACGCCGCCGCGCGTGTTGCCGACAAGCGCGGTGGGGGCCAACTTCATCTCACTCTGTCGAATGCCGAGGCGATCGGAGTCGATACCGACGAAGGCATGCTCGCGCTGAATGAAGCGCTCGAACGGCTGTCCACTCAGATTCCGCGTCTCGCGGAAGTCATCGAGTGCCGTTTTTTCGGAGGCTACAGCGAGGAAGATACGGCACGCACGCTGGGTCTTTCACTTCGGACAGTGCAACGCGATTGTCTGAAGGCACGGGCCTGGCTCTATAGAGAGCTCGGCGGCGTTCTCTAACCTAGCCTAGCCCGGTCTGGCCTGGCCTGGCGAGGCGGCCGGAACCGCGGCGGGCCTCGAAGTTTGCAACAGCTTGCGCGCACGAATCGTCTCCGGGTGAGAGTCGCCCAGCTCGGTGACGAGCACCGTCAACGCGCGATTGAGCAAGTCCGCGGCCCCCGGCCGTCCAGCTCCAATCAACGCCTCGGCCAACCTCTCGCGCATCATCGCGAGGTTCCAACCGGAAGGGGCAAACCGGGCCAGCAACGCCTCGCCTTCCTGCAACGGAGCGATTGCATCGGTTGGGCGGCCCGCCGCCATGTCGATTTCTCCGAGATACTGCAGTGCCTGCGCAAGAACCGAATCCGCGCGTCCACCCAACTCCCGCAACTGAGTTGCCGCGGCCAGCAACTGCGTACGCGCTCCGGCCACATCTCCCTGCCTGAGCTTCACTTTCGCCACGGTGGTCTGGGCCGACAGAGTTGACAGATTGTTGGGCCCGTATTGCGTCAGCAATGCGTCATACACGGCGACGGCGGTCGCACGCGCGGCCTTCGAATCGCCGTTGGCCAGCTGCGTGTCAGCCAGAAATAACCGATTGCGGGCAGCCACGGGACTCACGGGTCCCGCGTACTTCGTGGCGAGATCGACCGCTGACACTGTAATGGGAAGAGCCTGCGCCGCCCTGTTGGTCAGCGTCAGCACCTCTCCATACAATCCCATAACCGCCGAAACCGCGGCGGAATCACCAGCCAACGCGCGTTCGTGCTCGAATGCATCCTTCAGCAGGCCTTCGGCCTCGCGAAGATGCCCGGTGCGAACCTCCAGCGTCCCCATGTTGCCCAGAACGACCTGTGCGTCGAGCTCATTGTCGAGCCCCAACCCCTTGTAGATGGCGATCGTCTCACGAAACGCGGCGAGCGCATCCTCGAGCCGGTTCGCCGCGGTCAGTGTGAGCCCGTGAGAGTTGTACAGAATGGCCGTTTCGCGATGAATGCGCCCGGAGAATGCAATCCGCTGCGCGATTGCCGCAGTCTCGGTTTCGCTGGCGGCCTTCAGATTTCCCTTTGCGCGCAGCACGCGCGCCTTGATGCCGAGGCCCTCCAGGCGCTCCTCCGTATATCGGTTCGGCTGCTGCTTCCAGAAGATTTCCGCTTGCAGAACCAACTGCTCGGCACGGTCGGTGTTGCCCTCGAGCACCACATTGCTGGCGAGCTTCTGACGCGCATCGGCGAGAGCCGCGGGATCCGTGTCCGGTCCCGCCTGTCTGACAAAGCTCTCCAACAGGTTCGAGGCGCCCTTCTGATCGGACAACGCTCCGTAGAGATCGGCCAGGGTCAATACAATCTGGCCTTCGAGATGTGGTTGCGAACGGTATTCCCGCAGCACTCGCAAGGCGCTGTTATCAATCATCGCCTTCGCGGTCGCCGGCTGCGAGCCACGCTCTTCGATCGCGGTCCGGAACAATCGGGTCAACTGGTAGCGCACGGCCTCTTCGCGGGCCGCGTCCCGGCGGGCGGCGTCACGCTCAGTCTCGGCGCGCCGAGCCTGCCAGGCGGCCGTACCCAGACCCGCCGCCAACGAAATCAACACGGCGGCCATTGCAACCGTAACCCATCGATAGCGGCGCAGGGTACGACCGAACACGTACCAGCGCGCACCCGAACGCGCAGCCACCGGCTCGCCCTTCAGCGCGAGCTCAATGTCGCCCTCGAGGGCATCAACCGTGGCATACCGATGTTGGGGCTCCTTCCGCGCAGCCTTGGCCACGATGGAATCGAGATCCCCACGCAACAACCGGGCAGGAAATGGCGCGCCGCTCACCTCCGCGGCACGTCGGCTGGGCACGGGCACCGGCTCGTCCAGAACCACTCTGACTGCCTGTGCAATCGGACCGCCGGCGCGCAACCAGGGTCGCGTGTCGGTCAGCAGCTCGAACAACAACAGCCCGAGCGCGTAGACGTCAGTCGCCGTGGTGACCGGTTGTCCGAGCAACTGCTCCGGGGCCGCCGCGAGCGGCGTGAGGGGTGCCGCCGCGGTTTGTGTCAGCTCGCCGGCGTCGACATCAATCAGCTTTGCAATACCGAAGTCCAGCAACTTCACCTGGCCCTGCGGAGTCACGAGAATGTTCGCGGGCTTGAGGTCGCGATGGACGATCAGGTTGCGGTGGGCATACGCAACCGCCTCACAGGCCTGAACAAACAACTGCATCCGCTCGGCGAGCGATGCATGAGTCGAGACGCAGTACTCCGTGATGGGCCGACCCTCGACAAACTCCATCACCATGTAGGGACGGCCGTCGGATGTCACTCCACCGTCATACAGGCGCGCCACCCCCGGATGCTCGAGGCTGGCGAGGATCTGTCGTTCGATATGGAATCGGGGCAGCTCGGCTACGGCCTCCTGCCGCAACAGCTTGACCGCCACCCGCTGCTGGAAATCGCCTTCCGCCCGCTCCGCCTCATAGACGACGCCCATGCCGCCGCGGCCGATTCTGCGCAGGATCCGCCAGGCCCCGATGCGGGTGCCTGGCGGAATGTCTTCCAACAGCGGCTCGGTGGCCAGCATGGCGGGAGTGGACAGAAAGCCACCCACCGCGCGGGCCGCCTTCAACAGGCTGCGCACCTCAGCGTGCACGGCGGGATCATCCGGGCACTTCCGGTCCAACATGGAATTGCGGGAGTCGGCTGGCAGGTCCAGCAGCTCATCGAGCAACCCATCGACACGGGCGAGTTGATTGGCGGAAAGTGCCGTCACTTCTTCCTGGGTTTGCGGAACTTGAACATGAACTGATCCGTCTTGCCCCGGACGCCCGAGTCGAAGACCTTGGCGCTATGGTCGTCCTGCGGGTTCGCCAGCACTTTACTCTCGCCGACAAACTCGAACCCGGCGGCCGTTACTTCGGACTTCACCGTCGCCGGATCGATCCGGTGGAGTGTCGAGGTATCGCGTGCGCCAGACCCTTCCGCAGCAACGTGGTCCACCACGATGAACACGCCACCGGGCTTCAGGGCATCGAACACTGTCTTGTTGAAGGCCGCCAGATCGATGTTGGGCACGTTGTGAACGTCATGATAGTTCTGAGCAGTAAACACGACGTCGGCCGGTATGGAAACGTTGAGTGCCGGCAGTTTCGCTATCCGCACCACGACGTTTGAGTAGCCCGGATCGGATGCGATCGCTTTTGTTGCGGCCGAGGGGTCCGGAGAGTCCGGCGCGGCATTGGGACGGCGAGGTGGCGAAACAGCGTACACCTTGCCCTTCGGGCCCACGACCTTGCTGAAGATCCGGGTGAAATAACCCTTGCCGGGGATCAACTCGACGACGATCGAACCCGGTTTGACGCCGGCAAACAGCACCGTCTCAGCCGGCTTGCGATTGGCGTCGCGGTCCTTGTCTTCAGCGGGCCGTCCGGCATCCGCCACCGCGGCCGTGATGTAAGAGGGAATCTTCTCCGCCGCCCGCAGGGAAATCGATCCCAGCGCAACGGTCGCACAACACGCAAAGAGAATAGATCTACGAAGCATGACAGCACTCCTGTGAAGAAGCCGGGAGTGTGCCCGAATTTGCCCGAATTGCTCCATCGGTCCAGCGCATTCGCGGCCCACAGTGAGTGACAGTCGCAACGAGGGCCGTCCCATGCTTCCGGATTTGCCGCAGCTTCCGAATTTGAGAGTCTGGCTGAATCATTTCGAATACCACGCCGAGCATCCCCGCCGCCTGCCCGACCTGCCGGCCGGCGTTCCCAACGCCTTGACTGTTGCAGAACGGGATTTGATCGCGCCCTCCATTGCAACGTTTCAACTCGGGGAGCAGTCCTCGGGCAGCAACCTGTTGCGGGCGGCCTATCACTTCGCCCAGAAGCACTCGGCTCCGCAGATCGCGCGGATCATGGAGCTGCTGATCCTGGAGGAGCAACAGCACGCTGCGCTCTTGAAGGCGTTCATGGCGGCCCACGGCATTCCGACCCGCCAGCATCACTGGACCGACCGGGTCTTCCGCCGGATACGCAAGCTGGCCGAGCTGGAGTTGTCCCTGGGAGTACTGCTGACCGCCGAGCTGGTCGGGAACGTCTACTACCGCGCCCTGGAGACGGTCACGGAGTGTCAGCGGCTGCGGCTGCTGTGCCGGATGATGGTGGCCGATGAGCTGGCGCACATCGGGTTCGAATCCGACCTGTTGTTATCGATGCGCGCGCAGAAGCCGGCGCCGATCCGGGCGGCCATCGACCTGGCTCACCGGTCGTTCCTGTCGGGTACGGCATGGGTGGTCTGGATGACCCATCGGGCCGTCCTGAAGAAGGCGGGCTATGGACTGTGGGGTTTCGTAAAAGCCTGCGACGCGCAGTATCGATTTTACTTACTGCCGCCGGTTAGGCTTTATCAGCGGGTCCCGAAGTGAGGAGCTTGGCCTCCATCCACCTGCGAATCCGTACAGCATCGGCAACCCGGGTGTTCTTGCCGACCGAGTTCAGGAGCACGATCACCACAGTACGGCCCTGGATGACGGCCTGCATCACGAGGCAACGTCCCGCTTCAGTGATGTAGCCCGTCTTCTGGACAATGATGTTCCAGGTCGGGTTGTTCACCAGCGCATTGGTATTACGGAACTCGAGCATCTTGCGGCCCACCCGGACTGCATAACCCGGGTCGGTCGAATATTCCCGGATGACCGGGTTTTCGGAGGCCGCGATCACGAGCTTCGAGAGGTCCTCGGCGCTGGCCACATTGTCACTGGACAGGCCGGCCGGGTCCACGAAATGAGCGGAAGTCATTCCGAGCCTGCGGGCCTTGGCATTCATGGCCTGGACAAAGGCCGGCAGTCCGCCGGGGTAGTTGCGTCCCAGGGCATGGGCTGCCCGGTTCTCGGACGACATCAGGGCCAGGTGAATCAGGTCGCCGCGGGTGAGCGTCGTCCCCAGCACCAGCCGGGAGGAAGCCCCCTTACCGACGATGCGGTCCTCGGTGGTGAGCTGGATGGGCTCATCCAGGGGCTGGCCGGCATCGGCCACCACCAGGACGGTCAGCAGCTTGGTGATGGAGGCAATCGGGGCGGCCATCTCCGCCTTGCGGGAATACAGTACAGACTGGTGGGTCGTATCGAGAACCAGCGCGGAACTGGAACGCAGGTCCGGTTCATCTGTGCGCACGCGCACACTCTGGTGGGTCCGATGGTGGGCTGCCTGGGAGACTGAAGTGATCAGGGCCATCGCCACGAGACCCATCACTGACAGTTGCTTGCTGCGAATCATTCGACGTGTTGCCTTCTACCCGACGCCCTGTTGGAGTGTATCAGACCATATGGCAAACCGGTGGAGCGTGATCCAACCTGAGGTTCCGGTCCGCTGCGCGCGCTTTTTATGTAACGGCAGGTGCCCTTATGTCTGAAGTATCCGTGAGCTTCCGAGTTGATTTCAGTCCCGACTGTGCGGTGGGTCCCGGCAAGATCGCCCTGCTGGAGCACATCGACAGCAGCGGGTCACTGTCCGAGGCGGCCCGCGAGCTGAAGATGAGCTACCGCCGGGCGTGGCTGCTGCTCGAGGATCTCAACACCTCGTTTCAACAACCCGTGGCACAGATGAGTGTCGGTGGCAGAGGCGGCGGCGGGGCCGCGCTGACCGCCTTCGGTTCCGAGCTGGTAGCCTCTTACCGGACCCTGGAAGCCCACATCCGCAAGCGCGCGCAGACCGCCTTTCCTGCAACAGCGCTCGCGAACCCCACCAACTCACGAGCGCGCGTCGGCAGGAGGCGGCTGACAAAAGCTAAGCGGTAGGACGTTTCAGCCAGCGGCTGATGAGGGCATCCAGTGACAGAGGGCCGGGACCTGCGATGGCTAGCCAGAGAAACAGCGCCAGGTACTCGAACTCGTCGAATCCCAGAAGTGTTTCCAGTGAGTCGACATCGCCCCACTTCGCGGACTTGATGGCGACAATCATCACGACTCCGAGGGCCCCGGCGGATATGCGTGTCAGCAAGCCCAGCAACAAAAACAAACCGCCGAAGAATTCGATGCCGGAAGTGAGCGGCGTGAGGAAATGCGGAAAGGGGATGCCCCAGCTGATGAAGTTCTCCGTGATCTGCGGCAGGTTGTTGAGCTTGCCCCAGCCGCTCAACAGAAACACCCAGCCCACGGTAAGCCGGGCAAACAGGGGAGCGAGCCACGTGAGATGGCGCGCGACGCGCTCCGGCCAGCCGATCAGCCAATCCGCCAACATCCGCATAGCGCTCTCCAGCTCAGGTTTCGATGGGAGCATAGACCGTGGGCCATCGCCCGTTATTACATGAAATTATTCGCGCGCCGGCCCGGTCTCCTGCCGTGTGAGCCTCAAGGAGTCTGTCTGGCCAATGTTCGCCTGCTGCGGCCGGCCCGCAGCGGCATCTTTGGCCGATGCTTTCACTTACATAGTATCGACTATGCGCGTGAAAGCATCGGCCAAATCTGCTCGCTGGGGGCCAGCCTCGCGACGGCGCCCATTGGCCAGACAGACTCCTGGTGCCATCAACCCGTTCATTCCGTTAAAGTATGGGATTCGCGCGGCGCAACCAGCGCATCCGGGTCCACGCATACACATGATCGAATCTGGGCGGGGAGAAGTCACCGACGAGCAGCTCACGCGCCAGCTCGAATCCTTTCGGCCCGATCTCATGCGCTTCGCGTTCTGGTTGGCGCGCGACCGCTCCATTGCCGAGGACGTCGTTCAGGAAACCCTGTTGCGCGCCTGGCGGGCCCGCAATGAGCTGCGCAATACGACGGCCATTCGCCCCTGGCTGCTCACGATCGTCCGCCGCGAAAACGCACGGCTGTATGAGCGCAAGCGCCTGCCAACCGTGGACCTCGATGAAGTCATTGCCAACCAGGACGTCGCGCTCGCTCTCAATGACACGGACCCGGAGATCGGCGATCTGCGCCGGGCGATCCTGGCCCTCCCCGATGAATATAGAGAGCCGCTCGTCCTGCAGGTTCTGGGCGGCTTCTCCACGGGGGAAATCGCCAAGGAGCTGGACCTGACTGTGCCGGCGGTCCTGACCCGCCTGTTCAGGGCGCGCAACAAGCTCAAGGAAATGTACGGGGTCGGCGCGCCATGACCCACGATGAAGCACGCGAGCAGATAGGCGCCGTGCCCGGCGAATCCTCGCCGGAGCTGTTGGAGCATCTGAAGACGTGTCCCGAATGCCAGGCGTACCGCGACGAGATGCTCGCCTTTGATGCCAGGCTGCGCCGCGCGTTGGAGTTGGATTGGCAGAAGATCCAGGGCGGCGCGCCGCCGGGGCCGATGCCCAAACCACCGCCGACTCCGGCTGCCGCGTCCGTCACCCCACTGAAGCGCAAGCCCGCCGAGCCCATTGCGAGACACACACGTCCGCGCGTGTTTGCTTTTGCAGCAAGTGTGGCCGCGGCGCTGGTGATCGGGAGTGTCCTGTGGCTGACCCGGCCGCCCGAGAGCCTGGCGGCGGAAGTCGTCGCACACGTGGAAGGCGAGCCCGACAGTTGGCAGAAGACTGAGACCGTAACGGGCGAAAAGCTCGATGCCGTATTGCGCAAGAGCGGCGTCAATCTCGGACCTGGCATGCCGCCCGTGGTGTATGCCAGCAGTTGCTGGTTCAAAGGTCATTTCGTACCGCACGTGGTCGTGACCACGCCCCACGGCCCGGTCACCGTAATGATTTTGCTGCACGAGCAGGTCAATGCCGCACAGCAATTCGAGGCAGACGGTTATTCCGGCCTGTTGGTTCCGGCCCGCAATGGCAGTGTTGCGGTGTTGAGCCGAACGCCGATGAAGCTCGACGAGCCCGCTGCCGACGTCGTGCGCGCACTGCAAGCAGCAAACTCCAACGCGCGCTAGCGCAGCCGCGGCAAAGACCCCTCTGCCGCGGCTTTGAGTACGGCAGTGATCGCGATCAGGGGATGGCTTCGACGGTTTTGCCGTCCCGCTTGTAAACGACGCCTTCCTTCATCACGAAGCTGACTTTCTTCATCAGGCTGATGTCATCGACCGGGTTCCCCGGCACCGCCACCAGGTCAGCAAACTTCCCTGCGCTGATGCTCCCGATATCCTTGTCGTGTTTGAGCAGCTCGGCGGCGTGTGTAGTAGCTGCCTGAAGAGCAAACATCGTCGGCATGCCAGCCTGAACCATCAGCTCAAACTCATGAGCGTTGTCACCGTGGGGATAAACGCCGGCATCCGTGCCGAAGGCGATCTTCACTCCGGCCTTGTAAGCACGACCCGCGGTTCCGAGGATCAGGGGTCCGATGGCCGCGGCCTTCGCCTGCACCTGCGGTGGATAGAAGCCGGGGATCTTCGACTTCTGAGCCACGAAATCGCCGGCAATGATCGTGGGGACGTACCACGTGCCGTGTTCCTTCATCAGCTTCATGTCGGCTTCGTCCATGTATGTGCCGTGCTCAATTGAGTCGACGCCACCCACCACGGCACGGCGGATACCTTCGGCACCGTGAGCGTGAGCCGCAACCGTGAAACCGTAGTCGTGCGCGGTGCTGACAATTGCCTTGATCTCCTCGAGGGTCAACTGCGAGTTGTCGCCGCTCGAGCTCTGATCGAGAACGCCGCCTGAGGGCATGATCTTGATGACGTCATCGCCTTTCTTATAGTGCTCGCGCACCGCCTTGATGCCTTCATCGGGGCTGTTGATGATGCCTTCGGCAGGCCCCGGGTCACCGGCCAGGTTGTCACGGTATCCGTCCGTCGGATCAGCATGGCCGCCGGTGGAACCAATCGGCTTGCCGGCCGTGTAGATACGTGGACCCGGAAGAACTCCCGCATTGATTGCGTTGCGAAGCGCAGCGACTTCGTTCGCGCCGTCACCCAGGTTGCGCACGGTGGTGAAACCGGCGAGCAGTGTCCGTCGCGCGTAGACGGTAGAGCGCACGACGTAATCCGCCGTATTCCAGTGGAAAACGTCCGAGTACGTGGTCGGCCCGAACTGATTACTGAGATGCGTATGAGTGTCGATCAGTCCCGGAAGACAGGTCTGCGAGGACAGGTCGATCTCAGTGGCTCCCGTAGGCACCCCCGACCCCGAGCCGGCCACGACTTCGCGCACGCGCTTGCCATCGATGATGACCGTGCTGGCGCCCAACACCTTCCCGGCGACCACATCGACCAGGTGGCCACAATGGATCACACTCACCGGCGACTCCTGCGCCACCGCCACGGAACCGCCCAGGGCCATGATCAGTGCGACCGTGCCCGGCAGGGAAGACTTGACAGTTCTAAACACGTGGGGCGCTCCTCGGTTGAATCGGTGCGATAAGGTATACGAATGGAAATGAGAAAGACGATCTCTGTATGGTTTCTCGGCCTGCTGCTCTATAGCGGCCTTGCCCCCGCTCAACCCGATTCGGTGCTCCGCGCCACCTTGAGCAACGGGCTGCGCGTGATCATTGTGCGCAACACCCTCGCGCCGGTGGTCGCGACTTCAGTCAACTATCTGTCCGGCTCCGTTGAAACGCCGCCGGGATTCCCAGGTACCGCGCACGCCATGGAGCACATGATGTTCCGCGGCAGTCCGGGCCTGACGGCCGAGCAGCTCGCCAACATCGGCAATGTGATGGGCGGGAACTTCAACGCCAACACCCGTGAAAACCTGACCCAGTATCTGTTCACGGTGCCCGCGGAAGATCTGGACGTGGCTTTGCATATCGAGGCGATCCGGATGCAGGCCGTGCTGGAATCCGCTGACGGCTGGAAACAGGAGCGCGGCGCCATCGAACAGGAAGTGGCGCAGGATCTCTCCAATCCCAGCTACATCCTGTATTCGAAGATCCGCAAGGCGATATTCGCCGACACGCCGTATGCGTATGACGCCCTCGGCACGCGGCCTTCCTTCGAGAAGACCACCGCCGCTGATCTCAAGAAATTTCATGACACCTGGTACGCGCCCAACAATGCCATTCTCGTGGTGGTGGGCGATGTCGATCCCCAGGCCACTCTCACCGAAATCAAATCCCTGTTCGGCACCCTCAAACCCAAAAAGCTGCCGGCCCGTCCCAGGATTCATCTGCAGGCGCCGAAGGCCGTGTCATTCACCGTTGATACGGACCGGCCCAATGGAACACAGATGATCGCCATGCGCGTGCCGGGTTTGAACAGCCCGGACTTTCCCGCGCTGGAAGTGCTCTCGGATGTTCTGAGCAACCGCCGTTTTGATCTGTACGGCCTGGTTCCACGAGGCAAGGCGCTGGATGCGGAATTTCTGCTCGACCCGCTGCCGGAAGCCGGAATCGCCTACGCCAATGTCGCCTTTCTGGCGGGCGAGGACCCGAAAGAGACCGAGTCCGCCGTGCGCGCCATTCTGGCAAAAGTCGTGAAGGATGGCGTGCCGCCCGAGCTGGTGGAGGCGGCCAAGATCCAGGAGCGCAGCGCCGCTCAGTTCCAGAAAAATTCCATCGGCGAGCTGGCCTCGATCTGGTCCGACGCGGTGGCACTCTATGGGCTCGACTCTCCGGAAGAGGATCTGCGGCGGATCGAGAAAGTAACGGTCGAGGACGTCAATCGCGTAGCGCGCAAGTATCTCGATCTGGACCATGCCGTCTCCGCTGTCATGATGCCCCGTGGCTCGGGCAAACCGGTTCCCGGCAGCGCCGGCGGATTCGGCGGAAAAGAGTCGATTTCATTGGGTGAGGCGAAGCCGACTGCCTTGCCGAAGTGGGCTGATAACGCCCTCCACCGCGTCAACGTGCCTCCGTCGACGCTTCATCCCGTCGTCAGCGTATTGCCGAACGGGCTCACGCTGATCGTGCAGACAGAAGATGTCAGCGACACCATTGGTGTGTACGGACACATCCGCAACCGACCGGAGACCGAGGAGCCTGCCGGCCGCGAGGGCATCAATACATTGCTGGATGCGTTGCTGTCCTATGGCAGCGAACGGCTCGACCGGGTCGCCTTTGAACAGGCGCTGGACAAGATCGGCGCGCGGGAGCGGGCGGGATCGGATTTCACCGTCCAGACGCTCGCAGAGCACTTTGATGCGGGTGTCGCGCTGCTGGCTGAAAACGAGTTGCACCCAGCACTTCCGCAGGATGCGATGAAGATCGTTCAAGGACAGCTTGCTCAAGGCGTCGAAGCCAGAAGTCACAGCCCCGGCTTTCTCACGCAGCGCTCACTACGCCAGGCCATGTTTCCCAAGGATGATCCGAGCCTGCGTACACCAACAGCGCAGACAGTCCGTTCGCTCACACTCGATCAGATCAAGGAGTACTACCGCTACGCCTTCCGGCCCGATCTGACCACTATTGTTGTTATCGGCAAGGTGACCGCCGCACAGGCGCGCTCCACCATCGAGAAGTATTTCGGTTCGTGGTCCGCCACGGGAGCGAAGCCGCCCACCGATCTCCCTACGGCGCCATCCAATCGGCCCAGCGTCATTGCCGTACCCGACGACAGCCGGGTGCAGGATGTGGTGATACTCGCTCAGAACCTCGCCCTGACACGCACGGACCCCGACTACTACGCCCTGTCGCTTGGAAATGCACTGTTGGGGGGTGGGTTCTATTCAACGCGGTTGAGTATCGATCTGCGTAAGAATGCCGGCCTGGTGTACTCGGTGGGCTCCATTCTGCAGGCGGGCCGTACCCGGGGGGCGTATCTGATCGAGTACGCGTGCGATCCGCAGAATGTTTCAAAGGCCGCCGACATTGCGTTGCGCGAAGTCAAAGCCATGCAGACGGCACCCGCCACCGCCGATGAGTTGGTGCGCATCAAGGCGAGCCTGATCCGGCAGATTCCGTTGGGGGAATCGAGTGTCGATGAGATTGCCCACGGGCTGGTCGAGCGGGCCGACTTCGGATTGCCGCTCGATGAGCCCACCCTGGCCGCACGCCGGTACGTGGAGCTCGGAGCGGGTGAGGTGCAGGCTGCGTTTGCGAAGTGGATGCGGCCGGATGACATGGTGCGAGTCACCCAGGGGCCGCCACCCCAATAGCTACTCGCCTTCCACGGCTCGCTGCAGCGATGCCAACGCCTGATCCCAGTGCTGGGCAATGATCTCGAGGGAGCGCCGCGCTTCCTCGAGCTTGTCCAACTCAAACGCCCACAGCCGCTCGCGACCATTTTTGACGTCGCGGACCAGCCCCGCTTCCGCGAGCACGTTCAGGTGTTTGGTAACCGCCTGCCGGGTGATCTGCGTACCGGAGGTGAGTTGCGTAATCGACATCCCACCTCCGGCGCACAGCGCGGCGATGAGGCGCAACCGGGTCTCATCACCGAGAGCTGCGAATATCGGCGCGGCACTGCGCAGCGCCGTCGGCTTCAGGGCAGCCGGGCTAGGAGGCAGCGACATGCTTCGCGATATTCTGCAGCTGGATCTCCCACCCCTCGGTGTTACTCCGGAATGCCTGCAAACGCCGGTCCGGCGGGATCTGATCGAAGCCGGACTCGACCACCGTCAGCAAAGTGCCTCCGACGGCATCCTCCAGGCGAAACTCCACCAATGAAGTGGGCTCGCCTGAATAGTCCCTCTGCGCATCGATGGCATTGGGATGCCACCGCCACGACAGCTGTTTTTCGGGCTCGCATTGCTCAATGGTCAGGTCCATGGAGAAGTGTTCGTAGCCAGGATAGGTCACGTTGCCGGTGAAGCGCTCGCCGGCGGCGAACTGCTTGCCCTTCAGCCGCACGCCGAACCAGCTGTTGAATTCGTCTATGTTGGTGAGTGCCCGCCAGACGCGTGCCCGCGTGGCTTTCAGGACAATCTTGCGCTCGATCCGATCTGTCGATGTGTTCATATGCAACCTCCTGGTTGCATATTACACGTCAGCGCTTTGAATGCAACCTTTTGGTTGCGCTTTTCACTTCCAGCTTGGACTGGGGCTGTGCCGGAGCAGGAACCACTGCGGAGACTTCAGCCTGCGGCCCGGGTGAAGCCGCATTGGCCCGGTCGAACAGTCCATGCTGCAAGGCCAGCGCATAGATGACCCCGAGCAATCCGATGAAGGCGACGACTTTTCTCAACACCAAGGTTTTCAACTCTGGCAGACCAAAGCACTAACGGGGCGCGAGTGTACTGATCCTGCGCGCGAAAGCTATTGTCCCGCATCAAACTGAACCTCGGCTGACCTGCCTCACATCCGCGGCACAGTGATTGCTCCCGAAAACATTGAGATCGCACCAGATTGGTTGTAACGGAGCACAGACAATGGGATCGAAAGTTCAGGGTGAAGGGGATTACGAGTCGGCTCGTCACTACAACGACGAAACCAAAAAGTTCGTCGATGAGCGCACCAAGGCAGGCAAGGAGCTGAAAGGCTCGGCATCCGAGGCCTCGGACGAGCTCACGCCGCCTGAGGAGGAAGCCCTCTCCCATGCGAAGAGTGGCGGCCAGGACAAGCGTGATGCGAAGGTCCTCAGCGACATGGAAAAGAGCCACCAACGCTAGCCTCTCGCGCGAAGACGCCGGCCGCCATCGAGCGCCGGCGCCCTACTGACCTCGAGGACGCCGGCCACCGTCGAGCGCCGGCGCCCACCCCCGCCCTATTTCGGCCCCGGAAAGGCGTACACCACGTTCAGGGTAGTAGTGGTATCGGTGCGTTTGACGTCGTCAGCCGGCTTCGTGTTGTGGAGGATGCTGTAGCCCGCGGCCAGGGCGAGCTTCTTGGACATCTTCACTTCCAACGCCAGATCATTCTTGATGGAGGTGTTGCTGGAGCCGCTTTCCACAATCAGCTTGTTCGTCAACTTCGTGCTGGTGTTGAACTGGTGCATGAAGTCAATGCCCGCCGTGCCCACAGCCTCCGACTGCCGGTCGAGCGGAATACGGCCTATGACGGCGCCGCTGGCATCATCCCGCAGCAGAATTTCAGGCCGCAGCACCCGGTAACCAACACCGAGCTGCGCCGACAGCTTCGTCTTGTCCGAATCGAAGAACTTGTAACCCAGACCGCCTGAGGCGCTGGCCTGGTACTCGAAGCCGCTGAAACGATCATCCTGGTAGGCGAGCGCCCCGAAGGCGAACAGCTTCGTGTTGATTGTGTAATCGGACTGTAAACGCAGGTCCCAGCGCTCCGCGGAGGTCACCTGAGCGCTGCGGCCGAACAATCCCTCGAGAGTAAATGCATGCTTCCACTGCGGAGTGAGCAAAAATAAATCTATCTTTGCATTCGCGGCATCCGTGTGACTGTTGCCGCGGGACATGACGTAGCCGACCTGTCCTTTGCCGCTGATTCCCTGCGGCAGCTCATCGGCACCGGCGACAATCGGCACCGTGATCAACAGTGCGCCAATGACTCTTCGCAACAATACTGACTGCCGGGCCGGGGCTGCAATGCTCATGCTTGTCCTCTCTAGCGTCGAAAAAAAGGCGCGGCAAGGATAGAGAAATGAAACTCGTATGACCACCCGCATCGCCGTGCCACAATGTATGGATGCATATCCTGCGCGAACCCGGCTTTACGGCAGTCCCCTGGAAAAATGGCGGCGGTGTGACGCGCGAAATTCTGCGCTCGCCGGCGGAACCGGCCGCGTTTGACTGGCGTCTGAGTCTTGCGACCATTGGCGCGGCAGGGCCGTTCTCGAGCTTCGCGGGCTATCACCGTACACTGGTGCTCGTCGCCGGAGCCGGCGTCGAGTTGAATTTCGCACAACACGGCACTTCCCGGCTGAGCACGCCGGGACAGGCTGTTTCGTTTGACGGTGGGTGGCAGACGAGCTGCACTCTGCTGGACGGCCCCAGCACCGACCTGAATCTGATCGTGTCCGTGGAGCGCGCGCACTCGGCGAGCCGCGTCATGGCGTTGACCGGGGAGCAGGTCATTCAAACAGCAGACTGGACCGAGGTGTTTGTTTGTTGTCTGTCGGGAGGCGCGAGATTGACCAACACTGCCGGGGAAGTTGCAACTTTGCGCGCGGTTGACGTGGCCCGCTGCGCGCCGGCGGATGGCGAGATTCTCTGCGCGGCTCTAGAGTCCGCGACCGCGAATGTGTTTGTTGCCGCGGTCAGGCGGCGAAGCGCCTAACGCGCGCGCAGCAAGCCAAGGGTGCGCTCGAGGACGGCATATTCCACGGGTTTGGTCAGATGATCATCAAAGCCCGCATCGCGCGCGCGCAAACGGTCATCGGATCGGCCATATCCCGTCACGGCAACCAGCCTGATGTCACGTAATCCCGGCAGCTCACGCATCTTTTGCGCGACCTCGTAACCGTCCATTCCCGGTAATCCAATGTCGAGCAGCACGACGTCCGGCCTGAAGACAGACGCGTGCTTCAAGGCATCCACGGCCGTATAAACAGAGGCGGTCTCGTGACCGCCGAGCTTCAGAAGCAACGCCAGGGAATTGGCCGCATCTTCATTGTCATCAACAATCAGCACGCGGCGGCCCGGAGCCTTGGAATCAGTCATACAGCGATGCTACTGGTTGACGGGTAACGTTGCCAATGAAGTGCGCTATATTTCGTGGGATACGCGCAATCACGTGAGAACTTTCATGAATCGGCAACGGACTGGGCTTTATACAAGGCTGGTATCTCCGCTGGGGATGGTGGTGCTCGGGTGTATCAGCGCATCGAAACCGGCGGCGGCGCTCGACCCCGAGGCCGGCAAGGCCACATTCCAGCAGCAGTGCACCGTTTGTCATACGGCCGAGCCGAACGACAATGGCGGGGCGCAGGGACCTTCGCTGCAAGGAGTCTTTGGCCGCAAGGCGGCCGGTGATCCCTCCTTCGGCTACACGCAGGCACTGCGTGACTCGAAGATCACCTGGAATGAGCACTCGCTCAACCGCTTCCTGTCCGCGCCTTCGGAAATGGTCCCGGGAACTGCGATGGCTGTTTCCATTACCGATCCGCAGCAGCGCGCGAACGTCGTGGCTTATCTGAAATGGATCAAAGCCCACCCGCCGGCACCGGCGCCCAAAGCAGCCGCGCCTGCTTCGGCGGCTACCTCGGAAAGCGACTGGAAAAAAGACACTCCCGGTCGTGTCCACAAGATCGATTTGAACGCGCTGCCCGCGCCATTCGCGACATCTTCGGCACGCAACAACCCGAAGTTGGTACCGCGCCCGCCCTATGCCGAGCTGTCAGTTCCGAAAGGTTTCAAGGTCGGAATGTTTGCCAAGGATCTGCAAGGCCCACGCAAGATCGTAGTCACACCGGGCGGTGACCTGTTTGTAACTGAAACACGCGGCGGCCGGGTCTCGGTGTTACATCCGACGCCGGACGGACGCAGTTCGGCCAACGCGCAAGTGTTCGCGGATGGACTCGACAAGCCGTTCGGCATTGCTTTTTATCCCAGCGCTGAAAATCCGAAATGGCTGTATATCGCGGAAAACAACCGCATCGTCCGCTTCGCATTCAGGAAAGGCGACGGGAAGGCGAGCGGTGCACCGGAGGTCGTGGTTCCACAGTTGGCGACATCGAGTGGCGGACATTCGACGCGCGATATTGCGTTCTCCCCCGATGGTCATCGGATGTATGTGTCCGTCGGCTCACAATCAAACGTCGCCGAGCAGATGCCGAAGAAGTCACCGGAGCAGGTGAAGGAGTGGGAAACCGCGCACGGCCTGGGTGCGACCTGGGACCAGGAGGAAAACCGTGCCGACGTGTTGGTATTCGAGGTGGACTCGAAGGGTCCGGGAAAGGTCTTCGGCAGCGGCATCCGCAACTGCGTCAGCCTGACCATGCAGCCGAAAACCAACGACCTGTGGTGCACGACGAACGAGCGCGATCTGTTGGGTGATGACCTGGTTCCGGACTACTCGACGAGGGTCAAGGAGGGCAGCTTCTTCGGATGGCCGTGGTACTACATGGGAAGCCATGAGGATCCGCGCTTGAAAGGCGATCGACCGGACCTCAAAAACAAAGTCAGCGTTCCCGATGTTCCTTACCAGGCGCACTCCGCCGCGCTGGGACTGGTCTTTTATACGGCCACCTCCGGCAAGTCGGCGTTCCCCGCCGAGTACGTGGGAGACGGCTTTGCGATGCTCCATGGGTCGTGGAATCGTGGCTTCCGCACCGGCCACAAGGTCGTGCGTGTGCGAATGAAGGATGGCGTGCCCACCGGTGAATACGACGACTTCCTGACGGGCTTCATCGTTGATGACGGCGACGCCTGGGGCCGGCCGGTTTCCGGAGCGGTCCTGGTGGATGGCTCGCTACTGGTCAGCGACGATGGTGGCAACGTAATCTACCGGGTCTCTTACGAGCCCTGAAATTTTCGGGGTGCGAGGACGGTCTACTGCAATATGAAACGCAGGACAGTACTCACTAATGGCCTGGCTGCCGCTCTGGCAGCCAGCCTGGCCCGCTCCGCCTGGTCCGCCGATGCGACGAAGATTTCCATTGAGCAGTTTTCGGCCGCCGGCAAAAGCGAGGGGCTGATTCAGGTCGACAAAGTGGTGAAGACCGACGCACAGTGGCGCGCGCAGCTTTCACCCTCCGCTTTCAACGTTACCCGCCAGGCCGGCACGGAGTACCCCTTCTCCGGCGAGTACGATCACAACAAGGCGGACGGGTTGTACCGTTGCATCTGCTGCAACACCGCCCTGTTCGACTCAAAGACGAAGTTTGATTCCGGCACGGGTTGGCCCAGCTTCTGGCGGGCCATTTCCAAGGTCAATGTGGTCAAACGCACCGACCGTTCGTTCGGCATGCAGCGGGATGAGATTTCGTGCCACCTGTGTGATGCCCACCTGGGCCACGTGTTTGAAGACGGCCCCGCGCCGACCGGCCTGCGTTATTGTATGAACTCGGTGGCATTACATTTTGTGCCGCGCGCCGCCTGACCGGAGATCTCACATGACATTCGTAAAGCGCTCGTTGCTGCCCACATTGCTGGCAGTGTTGGGTGTTGCATGGCAGTTGACCTCGTGTGCCGCGGAAACAACCGCCAACTTACCACCCCCGTCATTGGACAACCCCAAACAGGCCGGCCCGCTGCAGACAGCCGTGCTGTCCGGGGGCTGCTTCTGGGGCGTGCAGGGTGTCTTCGAGCACGTCAAAGGCGTGCAGAAAGTGGTCTCCGGATATGCCGGAGGCGATCGGTCCACTGCGAGATACCAGGACGTCGGGACCGGCAACACCGGCCACGCCGAGTCGGTGCAGATCACGTTTGATCCCGCCAAGGTGTCGTACGGCGAGCTGCTACAGGTCTTCTTCTCGGTGGCCCACGATCCCACGCAGGCAAACGGCCAGGGACCGGACATCGGCAGCCAGTACCGTTCCATGATCAGCTACGGCGACGACAGCCAGAAGAACATCGCGAGCGCCTACATCGCGCAGTTGGGAAAAACGGGCGTGTTTTCACGGCCGATCGTGACCAAGGTGGCTCACCTGAAGGGCTTTTACCCGGCGGAAGGGTATCACCAGGACTTTCTGGCCCTCAATCCGTCCAATCCGTACATCGTGTACAACGACCTGCCCAAGATTGCGAATTTGAAGCGCCTGTTCCCGGATTACTATAGCGACCGGCCGGTGTTACTGGCCCAGGCGAACCGGTAATGGGAGCAAACCCGATTGGCGACGGTGGAACAGGCCCTTCTGGGCGCACAGCGCAAGGCTGAAGATCTTTTCGCGACAGTGGTGCAGACCGGGCTGATCCGTCCGGGCGTGCTCGAAAGCGAGCTCAGCCAGGAGATCCACGAGCTCGCCAAGCGTGACTTCGGCCTCCGCCGTCACTGGCACAAGCGCGTCGTACGAGCCGGTCCGAATACAGTCCTGACTTACCACTCCGAACCGCCCGACCGCCGGTTGGAAGCAGACGATGTGGTGTATCTGGACTTCGGCCCCCTGTTTGATGAATGGGAGGCGGACTACGGCCGCACCTACGTGCTCGGCAACGATCCGCTCAAACACAAGCTCGTCGCCGACATCGAGACTGCCTTCAAACTCGGCAAACAGCGTTTCATGGAGGACACCGGACTGACCGCCGGCGGCCTGTATGACTATGTCAACGGACTTGCGAAGGAAGCGGGTTGGGAATTCGCGGCGCCCACGGCCGGACACCTGGTCGGGCACTTTCCCCATGAGACAGCCCCGGGCGATCGGTCCCGCTTCTCAATCCGGCACGGCAATCCAATCAACTTGCGGGAGCCGGATGCCAAGGGGGAGCGCCGCCACTGGATCCTCGAGATCCACTTTGCCGACGCCGCGAGAACGTTTGGCGGCTTCTGCGAAGAGCTTCTGACGATTTAAACGTTGGAACGCCTGAGGAAGCCGAACAGCAACATGGCAATTCCGACCAGGACCAGCAGGTGAATGGCTGCGAACGTAATCTTCACAAATAGCCACAACACCAGCCACGCCACGATCAGCACCACGCCAATTGCTCGCAACACGCCCATGTATCCTCCCGGGCGCGTTTCAGCAGCGGCACCCTAGTCGCTGGCTCGTTTGTAAGCGAGCAGGTGGCGGAACGATTCGCGCCGGTTGCCGGCACGCTCATGCAGGCGGGCCAGGTTGAAGTGCGCGTCGGCGAGCTCGGGATCGAGTTCGAGGGCCTGGTGGTATACCTGCAGCGCCTCGGCTTCCCGGCCCGAGTCCTCCAACAGCACCGCTAGATTAAAGAGCACGGTGCCGTCGGGTTCCGTCGCTTCGCGATATATCTTTTCCGCTTCCGCCAACCGCCCTGCCAGATGCAACAGGCGGCCACAATTGGTCCGGGCCTCGACGTGGCCTCCATTGGAAGCAATGCAACGTAGATAGGCCTCGATTGCGGCCTCGGCATCCCGCTCCTCCAACTCGTAGGCACGGTCGTAGTGCGACGCGCCGTCATCGGCGACAACAGGAGGCTCGCGCGCGATTACCTGCACTTCGCCTGCTTCGATGCTGACATCCAACGCGAGCAGGTACTGACGCGACTCCGTCTCCCAATGCTGGCGTCCCTCGCGTACGGCGACCTGATCACCAATGGCAGTGATAGAAAGCCCGCTCAACGGCACGTCAGCCGGCAAGGCCTTGCGAAGTTCCTGCAGACAGCGATTGAGGCGGCGGGTTGGGACGTTGGCGCCGCTCAGCGTCCGTGCCGTGCGCAGAATGATCAGATCCTGAAACGTGAACTGCAGGCGCCCACGCGCGCCTTTACGTGGTCTGACATGGCCTGCACGAATAAAGGAACGGACCGATGAGGGACCGATGCCTAAGAGTCGTTGCAGGTCCCTCGTACCGTAAACATGCATGTCACCCCCGCGATGATTTACGCGCAGCGCCCGACTTTGCCGCTGTTCGTTTGGCGGGAACCTTGGCGGCGCGCTTGGGCGGCTTGCGGGACCCCAGTTGCTCCGCGCTACCGTTGCGGCCGCTGCCATTGCGAACCACGGCATCCGACGAGCCGCGCGCCTGGAGGCTGGCACGCAGCATGTCCATCAGGTCGATGACATTGCCGCCGCCCTGCCTGGCGGCCGGCTTTTCAGCCAGTGAGATTTCCTTGCCTTCCACTTTTTTCTGGATCGCCGCTTCCACGCGACCCTTGAACTCATCCACGTAGGAGGCGGCATCAAACAGTTTGGTCGACTGTTGACCGATGAGCTGCCGCGCGAGTTTCAGCTCGGCTTCACTCACGTTGGCCGGCTCGATCCCCAAGTCCTTCATCGGCCGCACCTCGGCCTGGAAATGCAACTGGTGCATCGCCATTCCGGTATCCAGGGGCCGGATGACAACAACGTGCTCACGCCCCCGGGCCGCCCACTTCCCGATGGCGCACTGCCCGGACTCCTGCAGTGCCGTGACCAACAGGGTATAGGGCTTCGCCCCACCCTTGTCGGGCGCCAGGTAGTAGGTACGCTCGAAGTACACCGGGTCAACGGACTCCAGCGGAACAAACTCGCCAATCCCGATTTCACTCGAGCCGGCCTCCTCCAACTCCTTGATCTCCTCGTTCGTGAACATCACGTACTGGTCCTTGGCGAACTCGTACCCTTTCACGATCTCGGAGCGGTCGACGACCGTGCCTTCCTGGGCACAAACATATTGTTGTTTGAGCCGGGACCCGTCCTTCCTGTGGAGCATGTTGAAGGAGATCCGCTCGGCCGCAATGGTGGCGGAGTAGAGCTTCACGGGGATGGCGACCAGCCCGAAGGAGATCGTCAGGGAAGCGATGGAGCGTGCCTCGGCCATAACTCGAGCCTCTCAAGCCATTGAATTTGTTGGGAAATCCTTATCCGGCCGATGCGGTCCAGCCCCCTGCGGGCGGCTTTCCACCGGCACACTGTCAACAGTGTAGCCTGCCGCGATCCACGCATCGAGCCCGCCGTGCAGTGGACGCACTCGTTTGAAGCCATTCTTCATCAATACCCGGGCCACCTGGGCGGCGGAAGCCTCATTGGGACAGGTGCAATAGCTGATTATGTCGCGGTCACGCGGCAGCTCGCGCAGATGTTGCTGCACATCGATCAACGGGATGCGGATGGACCCGGGAATGCAACGCGGCTCGAGTTGGACCGCGGTTGGCGACCGGACATCAACAACCAACGGCGGCGGGGGTGTCGCCATCAACTCGTGGAGCTCGTTGACCGTGATCTGCGCCATCCGCAACACGGAATAAAACCTCTTACGCTCCCACCACTTGTAGGCAACGTACAACACGAGCAACACACCGAACACGCCGGCAGCGGCCAGGCCAAAGTCAGCGATTCGCGGTAACAGGGTCTCGATCTGACGCCGGAACAACATGCCGCCCATCAGAGCCACTCCCACCCAGGCAGCCGCGCCCAGAGTGCTGTATGCCAGGAAGCGCAACCAGCCCATCCGGGTCGCGCCGGCCAGCGGCGGCGCAATGAGCGACAGCCCTGGAACGAACTTCGCGACAATCAGGGCATTGGATCCCCAACGCTCGAAACGCGACTGGGTTTCACTGACACAGGAATCCGGGGTCAACGATATCCGGCACAACAGCTTCATGACGCCATTGCCGTAGACTCTGCCGGCGAAGAACCAGGCGCTGTCGGCCAGCAGGCAGGCTGCGAGCGCGCCGGCAAACAATTGGGCGGGTGAAATCGTACCCTGCGCCGCCAGCGCACCGCCCACAATCAGTGTTGGCAACACCGGCACCGGCAGACCCATCTGGTTCGCCAGCACGTTGGCGGAAATAACCAGAATCCGGTAATCAACCACGGTGATCTCCTCCCGATGGCGGACTCGGAGGTCCGCTCGATTCGGCTACGATATTAAATTACCAATAGGCAAATCCATCAGCGAAGGTCCCTGGCATGCGAATTCTCGTCGTGGGAGCGGGCGCCGTCGGCGGCTACTTTGGCGGGCGGCTGCTGCAAGCCAACCGCGATGTGACTTTTCTGGTTCGGGAACGCCGGGCTGCCCAGCTGCGCGAGACCGGCCTGGTTCTCCGCAGCCCGATGGGAGACCTGCACGTTCCAGGACCACCCCTCGTTCTGTCTTCGCAGCTGCACCGGCCATTCGATCTGATTCTCCTGAGCTGCAAGGCCTACGACCTCGACGACGCGATCGAATCGTTCGCACCCGCGGTGGGCCCCGGAACAACGGTCCTGCCACTATTGAATGGAATGAAGCACCTCGACGTCCTGGACAAACGCTTCGGCGCGGAAGCGGTTTTGGGCGGCCTGTGCCTGATTTCCACCACGCTCGACCCGGACGGACGCATCCTGCATCTCAACAATATGCACGGGTTGAGGTTCGGTGAGCGCAGCGGCCAGCGCTCCCAGCGGGTCGAAGCCATCGCGGCCCAGATCGAGGGTGCTCCGTTCGAGGGTCGCCTCAGCGATCAAATCCTGCAGGCCATGTGGGAGAAGTGGACTTTCATTGCCGCCGCGGCGGGCATCACGTGCCTCATGCGCTCGGCCATTGGTGACATCGGCGCCGCGGGCGGAGCTGACTCAGCCGCGCAGATATATGAGGAGTGCGCACAGATCGCGGCTGAGAATGGATTTCCGCCTGGCGAGCAGGCGAGACAGATCAGTATCAAAAGTCAGACGACGCCGGGGTCACTCTTGACCGCCTCGATGCTTCGGGACATTGAGAGTCACCGGCGGACCGAGGTAGATCAGATTCTGGGGGACTTGTTACGGCGTCGTAAGAAACTGTCGAGCGGACTGTCGATTCTCGAGATGGCCTACCTGCACGTCATGGCTTACGAAGCCCGGCGAAAGCGGGAACTGGCGACTTGAACGAAGCCCGGCGACTGCCGCGGCCATCAACGATGGTTTCGCGAAGCGGCCATCCGAGGCGGTGACACTTCCTGTATCACCCGCCGCGGATGCCCGCCCCGCGAAGAGCCGTCAGAATCCGAAAGCAGCTGCGCCGTTAGGGGTTCCCAGTCCGGTGGGCCCGTCGAAGCCGGCAACTGCCGTGCAGAGATAAGAGACGGTGCATCGGCCATTGGTTCCCGAAGTTACATCATGAAGATTCGCGGTATGCCGGTACGGGTCACCGCCATGATTCACCGCAGTGTCATTAACTCCATATATTCCTGCAATAACCGGCGCGGAGACACTCGTGCCCCCGAATACGAGCCACGCGGAACGATTGCCACGACCGCTCGGGCCAAACACAGCAACGCCGGTGTTGGGATCGGCAACGGCGGAAACGTCGGCGACCGTGCGCTTCGCACAGCCCGTGTCCTTCTGCCAGGTTGGCTTCGCGTACACGGTGCTGCAACCACTACCGGCGCCAGACCACGCCGTCTCTGTAAAGCCGCGGGTCGTCCCGGCGGCGCGCTTCAAGCTCGTACCGCCTACCGCCGTCACGTGCGGTGATGAAGCAGGAAACTCAACACCAAACCCGTCATCACCCGAGCTGGCCGTAACTGCAATACCGGCATAGTTATAGAGCTGCTCGGTGTTCTGCGTGCCGGCCTCGCCACCGCCATAACTGTTGCTGATGACGTGCGCGCCCATGGCGGCAGCCCGGTTGACGGCGGCCCCCAGGTTCGCAAGGCTGGCGTTGTTGGCTTCCACCAGCAGAATGGAGCAGTGGGGACACATGGCGCTGGCCATGTCGAGATCGAGAGCCGTTTCCTGCGACCAGCCGGTATCAGTGCGTGGGTAGTTACCCTGCACGCCGTTCTGATTCACCTTCTTGAAGCATCCGTTGGCGGTCGTGCAGGCCGGAAGTCCGAACTGCGCCCGATAGGTGGCGAGGTCCGACTCCGCGTTGGGATAGCCATTGGCATCGACAATCGCAATGATCGTGCTGGACTGACCGTTCCCGGTGATTGAGTAAGCGCTGCGCAGATCCGCCGGGGAGTAGCCTGACGGACCGGTTGCAGCAAACGGGCGCCCGGTCTCGTCATGCACCACATGAGCATGGCAACTCGCGTGGCCTTCCTCAGCGGCCGCCGAACAAACACGGGCGTGAGTCATGGGACGATGGGCCTGCCTGTCAAACGCCTGAATGTTCAGCCGCGCCATTCTCTGCATGATGAAGTTCTGACCGTCCTGGGACAGCGCCGTCTCCTGTGCCACACCGGGTGTTGCCAACAAGACGGCGAGCGCCAGGGCACACGCCTGGACTGCGAGCATTGCCGATCCTTTCATTGCCGACTCCGTGAATGAGAATTCGATGGAGTCCGCAGACTAGATCACATAACGGGGATGGTCAGCATGTCCCCCTCTCGCGACTCGATGAGTTGGTTTGCCGACACTGTGCGGCTGACCAGTGGGGAACTCCGGGCGCTACCGGGCGTTTAAACCTGAAACCGTCACGGGCCAAACCGTTATTGGCCGGGTCTTTATAGGCAAGATCTTTATAGGAGACAGCAAATGGGTCGTGGAATTCTCTTGTGGATGCTCGGCGTGCCGATTCCGGTCATTCTGCTGCTGGCCATGTGCTCACACCACTGATGGCCATGTGCTCACACCACTGACTTGGCAGCCGCCTGTGCCTCGCGGCGCAGGCACAGCCGGGTAAATTCCGCGGCGGTCAGAGGCTCACTCAGGTAGAAGCCCTGACCCTGCGGACAGGCCAGCTCCCGCAGGCATGTTAGTTGCTCCTGGGATTCAACGCCCTCCGCAACCACCTGCATTCCCAGGTTTTTTCCCATTCCGATCACCGCGCTGACAATGCTGCTGGCGCCCGCGTCAGTCTCCAGATCGCACACGAAAGACTGATCGATCTTGAGGATGTCGATCGGAAAATGCTTGAGGTGACTCAGGCTCGAATAACCGGTGCCGAAGTCGTCCAGGGCAAGATGCACCCGTAGCGTCTTCAGGGCGTTTAGTACTTCCAACGCAAATTGCGCGTCCTGCATCAACACGGTTTCCCGCAGCTCGATCTCCAGGTCACGGGGATCCAGCCCCGTTTCACCCAGGGTTTTGCGGACGCAGTGCACAAAATCCCGGTCACGCAACTCGGGCGGCGACACGTTGATTGCCACCCGCAATGGCCCCAGCCCGGCTGCCTGCCAGGCACGCGCCTGCCGGCACGCCTCCCGTAACACCCAGCGGCCGATCGGAATGATGCTGCCGCACGCTTCCGCGATCGGCACAAACTGCGATGGCAGAATGATCCCACGCTGCGGATGACGCCAGCGGACAAACGCCTCCGCGCCGACTATGGCGCCGGTTTCCAGGTCAACTTTCGGCTGGTAGTGCAACACCAGCTCGTGCTCGTCGATGGCACTGCGCAGTCCGCTTTCCAACACCTGGCGCTCGATCGCCCGCACGTTCAGGCTGGGCTCGAAGAACTGGTAGTTGTTCCGGCCCTGGTCCTTGGCGTGATACATCGCAATGTCGGCGTGCTTCAACAATACTTCGACTTCCGTTCCGTCATCGGGGCAGACGACGATTCCAATACTGCCCGTAACACGCAGCTCATGCTGGTCGATCCGATGAGGTGCGGCCAATGCCTGCAGCATCTTTTCAGCGCTGACGGCAGCATCCTCGGCGTGGCTGATCTCCGACAGCAGCACGACGAATTCATCTCCGCCCTGGCGACTGACCGTATCGGAACGACGCACGCAGCCCAGTAGCCGCTGCGCCACTGATTGCAGGAGCCGGTCACCGATCACGTGCCCGAGCGAATCGTTGACATGCTTGAAACGGTCCACGTCCAGAAACAACACCGCCATCTGCTTGCGGCGCCGATGCGCGAGGGAAATGGCGTGATTGAGACGATCGTGCAGCAACACCCTGTTCGGCAGGCCCGTCAGGCTGTCATGTTGCGCGAGGTACAGCATCCTGTTCGACAGCGCACGAGAGGTGCCCATGTCACGGAATACCATCACCGCCCCCGCCACCTCACCCAGGCGGTTGTGGATGGGGACAGCCGAGTCCTCAAACGGCGCCGCTTCGGCAGTTGCGCCGTCGAACTGGATATTCAGGGTCGTAGCTGCCTGGTCGCGCATGGCAAGCTCCATTGCTTCGCGGACCAGCTCACCTGTCGCGCCGTCAACTGCCCGAAACACTTCATCAACCTTGTGGCCGGAGGCTTCGTGACGTTTCCAACCCGTCATCTTCTCGGCAACGGAGTTGAGGTAGGTGACCCGGTTATCCAGATCCGTGCTGATGACGGCATCGCCAATGGCATCCAACGCCGCCCGCGCGCGATCCTGCTCCTCATAGAGCACCGCAGCGAATTCATGGCGCTCGATGATTGTGTGTAATGCCTTGCTGAGGGCCCAGTCATCGTGGTCACCCTTCAGGAAATAGTCGTGCGCACCTTGGCGCAAAGCTATGCGGGCGACCCCCTCGTGTTGGGTATCTGTCAGTATCAGCAGCGGAATTTGCGGCGCTGCGCCGTGCAGCCGGACGAATGTGTCGAGACCGGAGCTGTCCGGCAGGTACAGGTCTGCCAGCACCGCCGCAATGTTCGCGCGGGCGCCATCACCGAGCCGCGCCAGGGCATCCCCGCGGCTTCTGACCCAGTCAACATCGAACCGACCCTCGCTGCTCCTCAACAGTGCATCACGGACCAGCTTGGCGTCGGCCGCATCCGAGACCAACAGTATGTGATGAGGAATGGAATCCCCCTCGCGTCGGTTAACTTATGACGGCTATTAAAACACAACAGTTAACGTGAGTTAGGCCTATCTGACATTGAAGCTTGCAGGCGCGGCGCAACATCCGCCGATCGTGCTGGAGCTGGCGGACCGGCGTTGCGGCGCGGCGCCATGACCCACGGGCCTGCCGGCTCCCGCTGCTCCGCGCGGCTGCGTTCACCATGGACGCCTCGACGCACCTGCCGCAATATCCGCACATGCACAACTCCTCCTCGCCGCGCAGCCCCGGCAAACCCGTGCGGCTGGAAAACAGCACCATCCAGCCCATCCCGCTTGCCGAGCGCCACGGCACCACCGCGGACCTGTTCACGGTGTGGTTCGGCACGAACTTCATGCTCCTGACCATAGTCACGGGCGGCCTGGCGGTAACCGCGTTTGCCCTGCCGTTCGGCTGGGCACTCCTGGCATTGGCGCTCGGCAACCTCGTGGGCGCGGTCTTCATGGCGTTGCATTCGGCGCAGGGACCCACGCTCGGTGTCCCGCAAATGATTCAGACGCGCGGCCAGTTTGGCTCACTCGGGTCGCTGCTCGTCGTTGGCATCGTGCTCCTGATGTACGTCGGATTTCTCGCGTCCAACCTGGTGCTGGGTGGCGAGGCCCTGGTGAGCATTGCCCCGGGAATGCCGGACGCGCCAGGCATCGCGGTTGTTGCCGTCATCAGTGTCATTGCGGCGGTTTTCGGCTACGACCTAATCCATACGTATGCGCGGATCACCACCTATGTTGCCGGTGTCGTGCTCGCCATAGCGTTCATCTGGATCGTTTGGGTGCACCGGCTTCCGCCGGACTTTCTATCCCGCAACGTTTTCAACCTGTCTGGATTTTTGAGCACGATTTCCGCGGCCGCACTCTGGCAGATCGCCTACGCGCCTTACGTCTCGGACTACTCCCGCTATATGCCGCCCGACACGGGCGCCCGATCCGCTTTCTGGGCCAGCTTCTGGGGTTGTTCGCTGGGGTCCATGCTGCCAATGGCACTGGGTGTGGTGGTTGGACTGGCCTCACCCAAAGGCACCGGCATCGTTACCGGTCTCGCAACACTCACCCACGGCATCGCTCCACTCATCCTGATCGTGCTGTCCATCGGCGTTACGACTGCGAATGCCATGAACCTGTATTGTGGCGCGCTGTCGACCATGACATTCGGGCAGACTCTCATCCCGAGTTGGTCCCCGGGGGCAGTCGCGCGGACAGTCATTTCAATGATCATTTTCGCGCTGTCGCTGACTGGCGCGCTGCTTGGGAGAAGCTCGTTTCTATCCAACTACGAGAATTTCATTCTACTGTTGCTATACGTGCTCGTGCCCTGGACGGCCATCAACCTGGTTGATTACTACCTGCTGCGGCATGCCCACTACGATGTCGAGTCTTTCTTTCGCCATGACGGTGGCATTTACGGGCGTGTGAACGGTGTGGCAATCGGATGTTATGTTCTGGGCATCCTGGTGCAGTTGCCGTTCATCGACTCCACGCTCTATACCGGTCCCATCGCCCTGGCGATGGGCAAAGTCGACCTGTCCTGGATTGCCGGGCTGGCGATTACCGCGCCCGCGTACTACTGGCTTTCAAAACGGTTAACATCCATGGCCCCTGTCGTGCCCACGGGAGCAAAATCATGGACCTCGGACTGAAACGACGCCGCGCCGTTGTCACCGGCGCGTCGCGCGGAATCGGTCGTGCAATTGCGGCGGCGCTTGCGGCGGAAGGCGCGGATGTTGTCGCGGCCGCCCGGAATGCGGAAAAGCTCCGGGAGCTGGTCGCATCCGTTCAACCTGGAACGGGAACCATCACCGCACACATGGCTGACATGTCGAGGGCGGCTGATATCCAGGGGCTTGCCGGGGACCTCGAGAAGACTGACATTCTCGTGTTCAACACCGGCGGGCCACCCTTTGGCACCGCCGCTGAAACAACTGATTCGGCTTGGACGGCTCAGTTCGAAGCGATGTTCCTGAGCGCTATACGGCTGACGAGACTCGCGCTGCCTGGGATGCGGGCGCGGAAATTCGGCAGGATCCTCCTTGTTGTGTCATCAGGGGTGATCCAGCCAATTCCCAACCTGGCGTTGTCGAATGCGCTGCGCTCCGGGCTGGTGGGTTGGGCCAAGACTCTGGCGTCAGAGGTCGCCGCAGAGGGCGTCACGGTGAACTGCCTGGCGCCCGGGCGTATCGCCACTGACCGTGTCACCGAGTTTGACCAGGCGCGCGCCAAGCGTGAAGGCACGACCGAAGAGCAAGCGAAGAGGGCTTCGCTCGTCAATATTCCCGCCGGCCGCTACGGTGAGGCCGACGAGTTCGCGGCCATGGCCGCATTCCTCGCGAGCCCCAAGGCGTCCTACATGACAGGCGGCATCATCCGCATCGATGGCGGGATGATCCGAAGCGTTTAAAGATCACTACGGCCGTCGCGGCCCCCCGCTGGGAATCGGGCCAGCCGTGATGCGCACCGCCTTGCGCCAACACCCGTCGCGGCGACAATGCCCGCCACGGCCCGAGCTAACGCCGCCGCGGCCCATTCCGGCCCCGGCGCTAACATCTGCGACGGTGGAACGCACCCATTGCCATCGGCGGCCAGCCGCAGCACCTTCGACTAAGCGCTCGCGTGCGCCTGCCTCGTCCGCGCGGCCTTGCGCGCCGCAGCCGACCGCTCCGCCGGCCCCTTTGTTCTCACTGCCTTACGTGCCGCACTGGATCGGCTCGACGCCGTCCGGTGCGCCGCAGCTGAGCGTGTCTGTTTCGCCAACGCCTGATGCGACGCCGCGCTCGTACTCTCACGCTTCAACGCCCGCGTAGAAGCGCTCCGCCGCTTAGCCGTTGATTTGCTACGCGCTGGCGCGCCATGCCCACGCGCGTAATCGCGTGCCGCGCTCTGCTTCGTCTTCGCGCTGCCCGACTTCGGCGGTTTCAATTCCACTCCCGACCGTCGAGCCTTCGACAAACCAATGGCAATCGCCTGCTTGGCCGACCGCGCGCCGTGCTTACCCTCGCGAATGTGGTCCATCTCCTCCTTGACGAACTCACCCGCCTGAGTGCTGGCAGCCTTACCTTGGCGCTTATCGCGCCTCGCCCGCTCCAACGTCTGTTTCTCTGGCATTCCCATCTCCTCGAGACTGGCTAGCGTCACGGAAAAGATAGGAGCAACCGGCGTGTTCTACCATCGCCGGGACACTCATCCGAACGTCGTCCCTGTCCTACTTCGAAACGACCTTCGATGCGTAAGTCGTCAGACCAACCGGCGACGGTGCATTCGGCTTCAATGTAATGGGGTGCGTATTGCTGGCCGCCAAATCAAATAATTGCAAGGTGACATTCGGCGGAGCGGAACCATTGTTCGCGGCTTGTCCAAAGATGGTGACTCCCTGAGCAACGCCGGAGACGTCGAGATCGAAGGCGGCGGTGCCGGTCGCGGTCAGCGCACTCGGACTGCCAAAGGGCCGCGTGTTTGAGCTGAGGGTGGCGCCACCCGAGGCGAGTGAATTCGCAATGAGCACGATGTTTCCGCCCGAGTCATACCACCCCTGATCTCCATTGCCGAGTTGAGTACCCGAGTTGCCAGAGCCTGCGGCTATCTCGAACACCTGTGAGCTCTGTGACGGCGGAGCGCCTAGCGAAAGGCTCGTATACAGGAGCTTGGAGTCATCGGGACTGAAACCTAGCACCCGCTCGATAGGCGCCACGAACTGAGGAGCCGGAGGCGCTGCCGGCGGCAACGCGCCAACATAGATGCCAACCGATTCAGGTGCCGTATCCGGAATGCCCACGTCGTAAGCGACTTTTGTGCCAGTATTGCTTCCGCCGAGGCCGGGCGCCAATCCGACGGTACTGGACGTAAGTGCCGCGCCAGCAACGTCCGCGTTGACTTGGTGTTTCGCCGTCAGATGCGCAGGGTCTACATAGAAGATGCCGTCTGCACCGCCGCGATTGCCTTGGAAAACAATAGTCGACTGATTGGGGGCGACGGAATACGCGGTAATGTCATCACCGGTAAACGCCCGACTGAGATCGGAAACCATCACCGGTGTCGACAAACTGCTGGTCGCAACGACGAACAGCGACTTGTTGTTGCCATTCGTCTGTCCGCTGGCCAGGAAATACACATTCTTTGAATCAGCAGTAAAGGCAGGCTGGGAGGCAAAAGCAGCCGATCCGCTGCCGACACTCGGCACGACCTCGGTCGCCGTGCTCGTGGAGGTGTTGACCAGGTAAAGGGAGCTCGAGCCACCCGCGCCGGCAATCAACGCAATCCAGGTGCCGTCCGGGCTGACCACAAACTGATCTTTCCCCTTCCCGCCCAGAACCGGCGTCAAACCGTTCGGAATGGGAACTGCGACCTGGGTAGCAGGCGTAGCGGTCCGCACGAACCACAGGCTCGTGGTGGATGCAGAGTTGGTGTCCTGAGTTCGATACACGATTGTCGAACCGTTATCCGCAGCAGCAAATCCCTTGAGTCGCAGCGTTCCCTGGGTCGCCGTCGAAATCTGCGTCGGGGCCGATACAAAGTCCGTCAGATACACCTCATAAGAGCCATTCGTACTGGAGTCGGCTACAAAGGCCGCGCGAAACGGTTGGACGCCGACAAACACCGCTGCATTCGCTTTGGCCGCCTGGCCGCTCGGGTCGGTAACGGTGTACCCGAATGTGACCAACCCCTTCGAGCCCGCAACGGTGACAGTTCCATCCGCGTTCACCGTGGCAGTCCCGATGTTCGGTCCCGAGGTGATGGTGACCTTCAGGGGGTCCTTGTCGGGATCGCTGGCGCTCGAAAGGATGTTGACGTTCTTTCCGTCGTTGGACTGAACGGCTGCATTGGTGGCGGCCGGAGGTTTGTCGACTGTGACAGTGATCTTCACGGTCCCGGTGGACGAATGTCCCGCCGCATCCGTCGCAGTCACACCAAACGAGTCATTTCCCGTGAAATTGGCGTTGGGCGTGTAAGTAAACGCCCCGCTGCCAGGTAGCCCCGCGAGCGTTCCCGAAGCAGGGGCAGTCGTTGACGTGAAGGTAACCGCCGAGTTACCCGGGTCCGTCGCTGTGAGAGTCGCGTTCAAGGCGACGTTTTCGTTGGTAGTGAAAGTGAGTGTGCCCAGCACCGGGTTGGGGGAACCCCCACCACCGCCACCTCCACACGCGGACATGACAGCCAACAAGCTGCCAACAACAATGATTCGCCGGCAAGCCTGAATTGCTGATAGCTGCACTTCCCCGCTCCGTTCTCGATTTAACAGTGCGATAGTGCCACAGCTTGGGGGTACTGTTCCCAAGCGTCGCATATCAACGACAGGGCTGAAATGCCTGGCAGGCTGCCAAGCTCACGTCACAAGATCACATCCGTGGATCACATCATCGGCCGGTCAGCCGCCGTATCCAGGTCTCGAACGACCTGACAAACGTCACGCACAACTCCTGCGTCGTCGTGTTGACGAACGCGCCTTCGGCATCGAACAGTTTGTTGCTGCCGCCAATGTAGGCCTCTGGAGCCGGCATCGTGGGGGCCTTCACACTCATCAGGCTTTGCCTCAGGTGCTGGTTGGCCCCGAACCCTCCCAACAGTCCGGGCGACGCGCTGATGACCGCCACCGGCCGTCCATCCCACACGTTGTTGACGAGCGGGCGGGATCCAACATCGAGCGCGTTCTTGATGCAGGCGGGCATCGAGCGATTATATTCGGGCGTGGCAAACAACACCCCGTCCGCCCGTTTGATCCTCGACCGGAACGCCACCCAGGCCGGCGGAGCAAGCTCCTCGTCGTCCTGGTTGTACATGGCGAGATCGCGGATCTCCACGATCTCGATCCGCATGGACTCGCCAGCCAATCGGGTGAGTGCCTCGGTCAACCGGCGCGTGTAGGAGTCACGGCGCAGGCTGCCGACGATGGCCGCTACGTCCAGGGGATTGCTCATGGTCCGGCTCAACCGCCCTTGGTGCGGCTGGCTTCAAACAGGAACCAGGTACGACGCTCGGTCTCGTCGATCCAATTCTCAATGAGACTCGCCGTCGCGATGTCACGCGCCTCATCGACAACATCATGCACTTCACGCAAGCGAGCCGCGAGCTGCTGATTGTCTTCGCGCAGCTCAGCCAACATGTCGAGCGGGTCGACGTAGTCGGCATCGTTGTCCTTCACGCGTTGCAGGCGAGCGATGTGTCCGATGGAACGCAACGTGTTGCCGCCCACTTTGCGGATGCGCTCGGCGATGGGATCGCTCATGGCATACAACTGATCGGCCTGCTCATCGAGCAGCAGGTGATAGTCGCGAAAGTGCGGCCCGCTCATGTGCCAGTGGAAATTCTTGGTCTTGAGGTAGATGGCCCAGACATCCGCCAGGATCGCATTCATGCCACCTGCGATTTCCTGCGAGGCTTTCGGGCCCAGATCGCTCGGAGTGACCAGAGGCGCCCCGCGGCGTCCCTTCAGATCTTTCTTCTTCGCTTCGCTCATTGCCATGACAGTTCCTCAATAAAGACAGATTGAATTGCAGTGCCCGACGCTCCGTTGTTCATACAGCAGTGGCGTACCGATTAAAAGCCATCTTCCATTGCGCGGCCACCTGCCCCCGCCTCCGCTCGTGCCACCCGGGGTTACGGCACCCCTGCAAGCAGCGCCCCGGGTCCTATAGAATAGAGGGGGCCGCCAATGGCGCTGGGCTGACCCGTGCACTTGCGCCTGCGGTATCGAGCCCCAATTTCCGACGGTGCTTTCCCACGCGCTAAAGCGCGGGGGTTCAACGGGGTCGAGGCGACCCCGACGGAGCTGCGGCGTCGCGCCGGCGGAAAACCCTGGATTATTCAATTGGCTGCGGCCACTTGGCTGCACAACTCACTGTTGCTGGACAAAATAAATGCTGGTTGCCTCGAACGTTGCGATTCAATTTGGTGCGAAGCCGCTTTTTGAGGGGGTTACCGTCAAGTTTTCGGACGGCAACCGCTATGGCCTGATCGGGGCCAACGGCTGCGGCAAGTCCACGCTCATGAAGATCCTGGGTGGCGAGCTCGAGCAGAGCGTCGGTGATGTCTCCCTGCAGACCGGCCTGCGCATGGGCAAATTGAACCAGAACCAGTTCGGCTACGAAGACCAGCGCGTCATCGACGTCGTCATGCAGGGTCATCGCGAAATGTGGGCGGCCATGACCGAGCGCGACCGGATTTATGCCAATCCGGAGGCAACCGATGCCGACTACATGAAAGCCGCGGAGCTCGAAACCCAATTTGCCGAGTACGACGGCTACACAGCGGAGGCCCGCGCCGCGGCCATTCTCACGGACGCCGGCATTCCCGCCGAGCTGCACACCGGCCTCATGCGCGAAGTCGCTCCGGGCCTCAAGCTGCGCGTGCTGCTGGCACAGGCGCTGTTCTCCAAGCCCGATGTGCTGCTGCTGGATGAGCCCACCAACAACCTGGACATCCATTCCATCCACTGGCTCGAGCGCATTCTGAATGACTACGACGCCACGATGATCATCATCAGCCACGATCGGCACTTCCTGAACCAGGTCTGCACCCACATCGCCGACCTCGACTTCCAACAGCTCAAGGTCTATCCGGGCAACTACGACGACTTCATGTTGGCCTCCACCCAGGCCCGTGCGCGCGTGGAAGCTGCCAACGCCAAGGCGAAAGAGCGCATCTCGGACCTGCAGGAATTCGTGCGCCGCTTTTCGGCCAACGCCTCCAAGGCCCGCCAGGCCACCTCCCGGCGCAAGGCCATTGAGAAGATCAAGATTGAAGAGATCCGGCCGTCCTCGCGGCAGAATCCCTACATCCGCTTCGATCAGGCCAAGAAGTTGTATCGCAACGCCTTCACGGTCGAGAAGCTCAACTTCACCTACCCCGGCACGGACGCTCCGATTCTCACCAACGTCAACTTCAACGTCGAGGCCGGCGAGCGCATTGCCATCATCGGCCCCAACGGTATCGGCAAGACAACCCTGATGCAGCTGTTGGCCGGGGAGCTGAAACCAACTTCAGGCACCATCACCTGGGTGGAGAACGCCCAGGTCGGCTACATGCCGCAGGATCCGCAGAAGGAGTTTGCCGACAAGACCGACCTTTTCAACTGGATGTCAGTGTGGACCGGCAAATCCGACGACGAACAGATCATCCGCGCCACACTGGGCCGGCTGCTCTTCTCCGGCGATGAAACGAAGAAATCGGTCACCGTGCTGTCGGGCGGTGAGAAGGGCCGCATGATCTACGGCAAGCTCATGTTGACCCGCCCCAATGTGATGTTGATGGACGAGCCCACCAACCACATGGACATGGAAACCATCGAGTCACTGCAGATCGGGCTGGAGAAGTATCCCGGCACGCTGCTGTTCGTGTCACACGACCGCCAGTTTGTCGACGGCCTCGCCACGCGCATCATCGAGTTGAAGCCGGGCGGACAGATCGCGGACTTCGCCGGCACGTACGAAGAGTATTTGAAGTCGCAGGGGCTGGAATAACGCGGCGGGCTAATTCACAGCAGTGCGCGGTGGCCCGGGCGGCAGTGGGGGTATGCCCTGCCGGATATCCTGTGAAAACGTCGCGCTCTGATCTGCCGCCCTCGCCCGCTCAGTAATCCTGCCAAACGCCCGGAGCTGCTCGAGGGAATACCTCGGATCCAGACCGCCCACCTCGTAGACATACTCGGGCAAGTACCCTGAGAACAGCAGCCTGTAGTCCAGGGGCAGAGTCCCCACGATCCGGTTCATCATGTGATACACGAGCGTCGTGCAATTGACGGTAATCGTGTTGTACCACCGAGGCGTGTTGAACAGCGTATTCGCTTCGTTCACATAGGCCAGGAACAACGACCGCATGTGCTCGGCAGGCATGCGGATGTGATACAGATAGTCATCCTCGCCCCGGACGTTGGTCCTGACCCGAACGACATCTCGCTCGTCCGCGGCGATGACACTCAGCTCGAACTCCTTGAAGAACCCGCCAATCTCCGAATAGCTTTCCTGCTTCTCGCGGCGTATTTCGACTGAGAAGACCACGTGTTGGCCGTCGTTGAAACCGAACGACACCAGGACGTGGGCAATCGCCTTCATCGACCAGTACGATGTGATCATATCGACTGAGTCGAGCCGGTTCAGATCATAGGTGCGGGTTTCCCACTGTTTGGTGTAGTCGGTGTCGCTACGCCACTCGAAATTGCGTACGTCATGCAACGTGACGATGTTGCCATCGACACGTCCCGACAATGTCCGGGACACGTCGTCCGCCCAGACACGATTGTTTGATGGGGGGATCTGGTTCCACCAGACCAGAAGCACTGCGAAGGCGACAGCAAAACAACCCATCCCTATGAGTGGCCTTCCCTTCACGGCGAGAACCACCGCCGCAAGGCCGATAGCAACCCAGATGATTGCGCCGAGCACCTTCACGACGCCACCGCCAGGTAGCTGATACCAGAGCGCAAGACCGCCCCACAGTGTCAGCAGCGGCAGTACGATGACCGCCACCGTTATCATGATTCGTTTACCGACCCGCCGGAGCGTCAGCGTCCCGCGGCTTGGGTTTACCTCTGCCATGCAATGCGTCGTCCTCTATGAGCCGCTTGCGGACATAGAGGAACCGGATGACCTCATATTCGAAGGGTGATCCCGTCGCATAATAGCGGAAGCCGACATTGGAGCGCGTGTCGATGGCATTCAGGGTACCCAGCGCGTACGACTGATAACCGCGGTACAGGTTGAACAGATTGACGCCGTAATCCAAGCCATAGTCACCCAGATATCCGACACCATCGCGCAAAGTGGACGGGCCGAGAATCGGCATCACGAGATAGGGCCCGGGATGCGCTCCCCAGGTGGACAACGTCTCGCTGAACCCGGTCGGGGCGCTGGGCAGCTTCAAGTGCTTGGCCACATCGAACAATCCGCCGATGCCAATGGTGCTGTTGATGACAAACCGCCCCAGGCTCCTGGCGCTTCCCACAAACCGCGCCTGCAGGATGTAGTTGGCGACGCTGTCGACTTCGGTCAGGTTGGAAAAGAAGTTGTGCACTCCCAACCGAACCGGTCCCGGCACCCGCCGGTAGCCATTGGCCACCGGCAAGAAGATCGCTTCGTCAAACCGGGCGTTGAAGCGATAGGTGAATCGATTGAGCCGCTCCCACGGGTCGTAGGTGTACATCGACGGCACATCCTCGTCCGTCAGCGGCACGAGAGGTTCTTCCTGGGTGTCAGGCGTGCCAGCGCCCGGAGTACCGGCGTTCGCCGCACCAGCAACGTTAGTCGTCGTCCCCGGGCCCGTCTGCACCGGCTGCGCGGGAAACGTGCCTTCAGCCACCGGGCTGGGCGCCGACGGAGCCGCGGCGGCCTGGCCAGCGGCAGCCTGCTTGGCTGCGGCTTCCATGGCCTCCACAGCACGCACCGCTGATGCGTTCACCGCCGCCGGCGTCTCAGGCGGCAAGCTGCGCATCGAGAACTCAGACGCACAACCGCCCAACGCCGCGCCGACAAAACCAACCAGCACGGCCGCAGCCAATCGGACCGGCAGTCCCGAGCGGCGCGCCGCCGGTGCAGCCGCAGGCCACGCGCGACGCATGTGGTCACCTGCCACCGCGACCCAACTCAACGGACAGCCCCCTGCCAGCGCCCTGCCAGCATGGTCAGCATGTCGTCGATCTGTTGTTTTTCACCCACGGTGCCGAGGTGGCCACCGTGGTCGTAGACCACGATCCGTTTGCCGAGAGTTGACTTCAACCAGCTCAACTCCTGCTGATCGAGGATCAGGTCGTCGCTGTTGGTCTGCACGTAGTAGTCGGGATTGTCGCGCAGATTGTCGGCAATGATGTCCAGCCGGCTTTCCGCCAGCAAGGACTCCGCCGTGGCGCCGGGGCGCCGCGCCAGGTAGTACGGCGCAAACACGCTTTCGAAGTACTCCCGGAACGGTTTGTCGCGCAATGTCTTCGTGATCTGCTGCAGCGAGTCGCCAACGCGGGGCGGATGCTTCGGGTCGGTCACAACCCCGGTGTGGGCGTAAAGATCCCCGGCAAAAAACACATTCATCAGCGCGATCCGGAAATTCAACGCAACCGCCGCCTGAAAGTCCGCGTCAGTCTTCAACACGCTGCCGGCCGCCGCCAGCACATCGTCACCGTCGATGTGCACCTTCTCATTGGCGCGATAGTAATTCGCGAGCCGAGTGTACAGTTTCCGATAAATGCGGTCGGCAGCCGCATCACCAGTGCCGATGCTCAACGCAAACAACTTGTCCAACCGGTCGATGGAAGTAAACAGGCTGACCGGCGGATTGATCATCACCACCCGGTGAATCTTCAGCTTGCCCGCCTTCTCATCAATCGACTTCACCACCGCCGCATTCGCAGCTCCGAGGCTGTACCCCAGCACATCAATGTCAGTAATCCGGATCCGACGCGGCAGGTGCGCAATGATCTGCTGCATCACCGCGTACAGATCCTGGCTGTCCTGGTGCAGATCCCCCACGACTCCCGTGCTGGAAGCCGCCACGATGAATCCAGGGAATGTGGGTGAAGGCAAGGACAGCACGTGATAACCGGCGCCATACAACGTGGCGCGCAACATCGAAATCTTTGCTGTATTGCCGTCGCTGCCGGTACCCGAGATCAGGATCGCCAGCGGCGCAGGCCCCTTCTGCTCTGCGAACCACGCCCGCAAACGCTTATCGAACCAGAAGACCTCCGGCACCGGCGGCTTCCAGGGCAGAGAGATATTGATCTCCTGCAACGGCACCGTTTCCGGTACAGGTGCCAGCAACTGCGGTGGCGTGCCGTACACCGTTGCACGCAACGCCGCCGAGTCAGCCAGGCCGGTTGGAGGGCCGCTGTCGGGGAAATGAATGGGTGTGGTAGCGGAGGCGTCTACCAACCTGAACCCGAGGAACAAAAATATTAGAGTCAGCGCAAGACTTCGAGTGATCGTCAATTCGGGCCCTCAGGGACAGAAGCGGATTTCACCCAGTTGAAATCACTCGGGTCCGCCAATCAACGCAGCCGGCGATTGCGAAGATCCCTTTCGCGCGGCATCGACAAAAGTTGGCTAGGCGAACCCTCCGGGAAGAGATTAGAGTATATCGCACGGCGAGACCTCAGGGATGGGTGGCCTGAGCCTTTCATGGCAGACCAACAGCTCGTCCCTTGTTCGCGCCTGATACGAATACTTTCAAGAACAGCGCAACTCGCAAAGGGAGATACAATGAGAATCCGTCTGTTCGTGACGGGCGCCGTGCTCGGCGCCTCGGCTATGACGGGCGCGTCGCTTTCCGAGGATGCCGCCGCCGCCCCCAGCCGGGCGATGGTGCAATCGCTCGGCGCCGCAAGTCAGGACGCACTCACGCACTTCAGTGTTTACCTGCCCCTTTCTCATACAGCGGCCCTCGAGCAGCTGTTGAAGGAGCAGACCGACGAAGCGTCGTCCAACTATCATCGCTGGTTGACACCCGCCCAATTCAAGAGTCAATTCGGACCGAGCCAGGCGGACGTGGCCAAGGCGAAGTCGCTGTTGCAGGCCGCCGGGTTCAGTATCGTGGGCGAGACGACCCAGAGCCTGCAGGTGCAGGGCCCCGTATGGGCGGTCGAAAAGGCGTTTGCAACTCAACTGCAGCAGGTGAAGATGCCAAAGGGCCGGGTCAGGCTCGAGGCCTCCAATCACCACCTCACGCTGCCCCAGGCGCTGAGCGCGATGGGCGCCGTCGTTCCCCAGTTCACTCCGCACCTGTTTGCGCACGTACATTCGCAGCCGGGCCGCAAGCTGACGACCATCAGCCCGCAGGCGCGCCTCAGCAGCGATGACAGCTTCTTCTACCCCAACGACCTGAACGAGGCCTACCAGTTTCCGTCCTTCCGGACTCAGGCCGTCCCGCTGCACGGTCGCAAGCCGGTTCAGATTGCAGGCGTAGGTGCGACAATCGGCATCGTCATTTCCTCGGTCATCAATCCGGATGACCTGGCGAAGACCTTCAACTCGTCGTTCCTCGCGGGCGGCGTCCCGATCAACCAGCAGTACAGCGCGAACTCGAATCTGCCGGTCCCGACCGTGACCGTTCGGAAGGTAGATGGCGGCAGCGGTCCGTTCGATCCGAGCACGGGCGACGCATTTGAGGCCTCGCTGGATACTCAGATGTCATTGGGCACGGCGCCCGGCGCCAAGGAGATCCTGTATGACATGCCGGACCTCAGCAACGACGCCGTACTCGACGCTTACACGGCTGTAGTCGAGGACAACAAGGTCGACGTAGTGAGCTCATCATTTGGTGAGTGTGAGCTCGACTTTACGGCGGCCTACAACGGCGGTACCGACTTCACCAGCATCCTGAAGACGCAACACGCGATCTTCCAGCAGGGCAACGCGCAGGGCATTACCTTCCTGGCCAGCTCTGGTGACAATGGCGCGGTGGACTGTGTCTCGAAGCAATTCGCGAACAATCCGACCAACGGAACCAACTTCGTGCTGGGTGTCGAGAATCCGGCGGATGATCCGAACGTAACCGCGGTAGGTGGCACCAACCTCCAGACCAGCGCGACGCCTGGTGTGGACGATGCGGCTTACCGGTCGGAGAACGCGGACTTCGATAAGCGGTTCCCCGCGGAATTCCAGATCAGCCCGACTCAGTCGGTCACCGTGGGCAACAACACCTGGGGTTCCGGTGGTGGCATCAGCCAGATCTTCTCGAAGCCGCTCTACCAGTTCCTGGTCAACACAGGCAGCGCTAATCGCCGGACCGTGCCGGATGTCTCGCTGATGATGGGGGGCTGCCCAGGCGATGCGGACCTGGCCGCGTTGGATTGCACGGCCGTGCCGCGCAGCGCCGTGATCATGTGGTTTGACGGAACGCCCGAGCTCGTCATCGGCACCAGCTCATCCTCGCCAGAGATGGCGGGGGTCCTGGCACTCGCCGTCGAGTTGAATGGCGGCCGGCTCGGTAACGTCAACCCGCTGATCTATGCGTTGTCAGCCGTTCAGACGCTTGCGGGAGACACGAGGGCGCCCAAGGCGCTGCAGTACTTCCATCGCAACATCTCCGGAAACAACAACGGCTACTCGGTGAAGCCGGGCCAGGCGTACAGCGAAGTGCTGGGCAACAGCACGCTGATTGTGAAGAACTTCCTGCAGCTGCAGTTCGCAGCCCCCGCGGGAACTCCGAACACGCCGAGCAATCCGTGATGTGAAGCAGGTGCCGGGCGGCCAACCCGCGGCCGCCCGATACTCCAGGCCTAAAAATCCAGCCAGCCTGCGCGGTTGGCTGGGTTACTCTCTCGGTCCGTTGTTCCAACCGCGGACTGGGATTCAATGAAACGAGCTTTTGCCACCGCTTGCCTCGCATTCTCCCTGACGGTCCATGCAGCGCCACCGGACGTCGGCTCGGCAGCCTCGGAGCCGCAATTCCGGGAGCTCTACAAGGAGCTGGTCGAGACGAATACGACCTTGTCGTCCGGCAGTTGCACACTCGCGGCCGAACGGATGGCGGCGCGACTGAAGGCGGCTGGTTTTCCTGACAGCGACCTGCACCCTTTCGCCGCCCCCGATCATCCGAAGGAAGGTGGGCTGGTCGCCATTTACCCCGGCAAGGACAAGAAGGCGAAGGCCATCCTCCTGATGGCGCACATCGACGTCGTCGAAGCCAAACGCGAGGACTGGACGCGCGATCCATTCAAACTCGTGGAGGAGAACGGCAACTTCTATGCTCGCGGCTCCGTCGATGACAAAGCGGAAGCCGCCATCTGGGTCGACACCCTCATCCGCTACAGGAAAGAGAACTTCAAACCCCGCCGCACTCTCAAGCTGGCGCTGACCTGCGGCGAGGAGACAGCCGGCGCATTGAACGGCGCTCAGTGGCTGACGCAAAATCAGCGCGAACTGATCGATGCTGAGTTTGCTCTCAACGAAGGTGCCTGGGGCGAGCTCGATGCTCAGGGCAACAAGATCGTCATGCAGATCGAGGCCGGCGAGAAATATCCGCAGAACTACCGGTTGGAAGTGACCAATCGCGGCGGGCACAGCTCGCGGCCAGTCAAGGATAACGCCATCTACCACCTCGCGAATGCGCTCACGAAGGTAGAGGCCTATGAATTCCCCGCCATGTTCACCGATGCGAACCGCGCCTACTTCACGGGAATCGCGAAGATCCAGGCGGCGAAGGGCAACGAGGACATCGCGGATGCGATGAACTCACTGGTGAAGGATCCAATGGATGCGAAGGCGATCGCTCTCGTGTCGGAGAAGGATCCGAGTTGGAATGCGACGATGCGTACAACTTGCGTTGCGACGATGCTGGAGGGAGGACATGCGACCAACGCCCTGCCTCAGCGAGCGCGTGCCACCGTCAACTGCCGCATCTTCCCGGGCGTGAGCCCGCAAAGTGTGCAACAGAAGCTCGAGGAGATCGTTGGAGACTCCGCGGTAAAGATCACCATGCCGGAAAGCCGCGGCCCCTCACCGCCCTCGCCACCTCTGACGCCCAAGATCCTCGGCCCCTTCCAGAAGCTGACCGCGCAGTTCTGGCCGGGACTGCCCGTTCTGCCGCTGCTTCAGGCGGGAGCCACCGACGGTGAGTTCACGAATGCGGTTGGAATACCCACCTACGGAATCATGCCGGTGTCCGCCGGACCTGATCTCGGCAACATCCACGGCCTGAACGAATACGTGGGGGTCAACACGCTGCTGGAAGGGCGTGATTTCCTTTATCGGCTGATAAAGGTCTACGCAAACCAATGAGTCCTGGGGGTGGCCCCGTCCCGACGGCGGGGCCTGCCCACTTCAGGTTTTGATCGGCTTTCCGCAATTAGCCAACACGCCGCGCAGGTCCTTGATGGCCGGGAACACTTCGTTGTTCCAGTCCCCGCCTTGGCGCTCGTACGCAGCCTGCTCGTACTCGACGATCTCCTTGTCCTCGGCGAAAATCCGCTCCGTGAACCAGGTGACGAACGGCCACACGACATGAATGAGCCCCGGAACCGGCGGCTTCTTCACTGACAGATAACCGTAGGTGCGGTTGGTTTTCTGCTCGGCATCCAGCGGCGTGTAGTTCAACCAGACTTCCAACACCGGATCGTCGGTGTCCTTGATGTCACGCCCCACCCAGACCCGCAGGCTCTGAGTCGGATAGTCGGTGCGAATCCGCATGTGATCGGAGAAATCTTTCTTCGCCTCACCGCGCTTTCTGACGAGGTCGACGATGACACGCTCGCCGGCGGACGGCCGGCCGGCGGTGCGGCTGAAGGTGTACTCGACTTGCGCCCAGTTGTCGCCGTGCTCGCGACCGATGCAGCGGGCCTTGATTGAACCCATGTTCTTGCGATGCATGAACTGGTGGTTCATGTCGAACAGGTTCTCATGCATGAAGGAGTAGTGGCAGGCCACTTCGCGGTTCAGGCGCCGCGTCTTGTAGTCCTTCCTCTGTGACATCCCGAGAGTCTTCGGCAGGCGGCTTTCCGCCAGCGACGGATCTCCTGGAAACACAAAGATCAGCCCGTCAATCTCCCGCGCCGGATACGACTTCACCCCGTTTGGCAGTCGCTCCTTTCCAAGATACGGCACGTCCACGCACTTGCCGGTCTGATCGTAGGACCAGCCGTGATAGTGACACTTGAGCTCGTCCCCGCAGACCACGCCCAGGTGCAAAGGAACCTGGCGATGCGCACAGCGATCCTCCAGCGCAAATACCCGACCGCCTTTTCCGCGGTAAAGCACGATGGGATCGCCGGCAAAGTGGCGGCCGAGGGTTTTGCCCTGTTGCAGCTCGTCGGACCAGGCAACCGCGTACCAATGGTCCGGGTGTGCGCCTACGCGGCGGAGGTCGAACGCATTCGGCGAGTTCGCCGGGCGTAAATTCACGAGATTTGAGCTTTCTTCCTGCACAGGGGCTCCAGGGCCGCATTCCAAGCCGTTGAGCTTAGCTCTTTTTGTCCAAAAAGGCCTGCAGGGCGTCCGAGCCACCGATCAGCTTCCCCTCAATAAAGACCTGGGGGACCTTGGCGGCGCCCGATGCGGCCCGCACTGAATTCATGGTGATGCCTTCGCCCAGGTAGATCACTTCAAAGGGAATCCCTCGCTCCGTGAGCATGGTTTTGGCCCGTTCGCAGAATGGGCAGCCATGCCGCGCAAACATGGTGACGTTGCCCATCTTCCGGGAGGGGTCAACATAACGCAGGGCCGTATCGCCGTCGGACACGCCAAACGGATCTCCCGGCTCATCCGGCTCGACGAACATCTTTTCAATGTGCCCATCGTTCACGACCATTGAATAGCGCCACGAGCGCTTGCCCAGGCCGGCCGCGGACTTGTCCACCAGCATGCCCATGGCGTTGGTGAACGTGCCGTCGCCGTCGGGCAGGAAAGTAATCGACTCGGCATTCTGGTCGCGCTGCCAGGCAGCCATCACAAACGGGTCGTTCACGGACAGGCAGATCACATCATCGATCCCATGTTTGCGCAGCTCGGGAGCAAGCTCGACAAAGCGCGGCACGTGGCCCGTTGAGCACGTCGGTGTGTAAGCGCCCGGCAGCGCAAACAGAATGACGCGGCGGCCTTTGAAGATTTCATCTGACGCGACGTCCTGCACCTTGCCTTCGCGCAGGACCTTGAAGGTCGTGTTGGGAATGGAAGATCCTTCGCGGCTCGACGGCATGGTCTGGCTCCAGGTAGTAACGGGGGAAGCCTGCAAGCTTACCCATAAATCGATTGTCTGCGATCCGCCCATTCGGGGGATCACGGCACGGGGACCGGCAGCGGAATCACTCGTTCCGGCCCCGCCGCATACAGTTTGTCCCCCAGCTCGAACGCGACCTCTGCTCCGCCGGTCATGGAGCCGAATGAGGGAAGTACCAGGCATTCCCGACGCTGCCAGAAAACCGGCACTCGTCCGGCTCCGCTGCGGCGGCGCAAGCGCATCACGGGGTGGATGTGGCCCGCGAGTACATATCCTTCCGGGTGCGACGCGGGTTCGTGCGCCAGGACGAAGGGAGGTTCGACCAACGGGCGGGTATGCCAACCAACCACTTGTTGCCAGAGTTGTGCCGGTTCCCGCCGGTCGTGGTTTCCAACCACAATGTCGACGACCAGACTGCCATGGGCCTGGCGCCAGAGCCGGAAGGCATGCAGGAAGCTGTCACCGGCCTGCGTCATGCCATGCAGGAAATCGCCCAACACAACCAGCCGGGTGCAATTGTTTGCAACCACGAGCTCCGTCAACCGCTGCAGATCGGCAATGGCCGGCCCGCGCGGCACAGCGATTCCGGCACGGCGGAAAATATCGTCCTTGCCGAAATGAGGGTCCGCGATGACCAGCGTCGCACGAGAGGGCCACACGACGGCCCGCGACGGGTGAAGTCGCAGTTGCTCGCCGCGCAGCTCCATGTCAAAGCATTCGAGCGGCACGGGATGCCTGGGCCTCCAGTTGCTGCGCGGCGCGCTCGATGCGCTGTTGCCAGGATTCGGTGGAGATCATCTGCGTCTGCAGCCGGCTGGCCCAGAGCGGGAATGCCAGGGGCGTGAAACGCGACGGTGTCGTGATCAGGATCCGGCGGCCGGCGATCCGTGCAATGTCGCGAAACTGACGGCGGGAGATTTCTCCCAGGTTGACACCGGCAAGGAGGTCCGCAGCGAGGTTGTCGACACTCAACGCCGCCTCGAGTCGCGGCTCACTGACATCAATTGGATTGGCTGACAGGAGCTCAAACCCATAGTCGTTGGCACCCACGGAAAATGTCTGGGGTGACTCACGGGCCCATCTGGCCGCAACCAGTGTTGCAATGCCTTCGTTTGCCAGGCGCCCGCAGAAGGGGTAGACAAACAGATGCGACCCTTCCCGGCTCTCCACCTGCTCAATGAGCAGCGCATCCCTGGAGGGTAGCGCGGACCAGCGGGCCTGCACTTCCAGGAGCGGCGCAATGGCCTGCATCTCAGGATGCTGCTGCCACTGCCGGGCCGATCCGAGCATTTCCAACACGGAGTCGGCCAGCTCGACTGACAGGGGCAGGCGGCCGGCCGGCCGCATCAGGCCATCTGCCGCGCGTGCAACACGGCGATATTGTGGATAGCCCTGCAAAGCGCAACCACCGCGGGTTACGAAATCGAGTGCCCAACTCCATTCGGCATTGCTCAGGCCTGCGTAGGAATTCGTAGAGCGCACCTCGGCCAACAGCGCGTTTTCATCGAACCCCGGGCCTGCAGCCAGTGTCACCATGTGTTGAATCAGAACGTCCAGTGCCAACTTCAGCGGGCGGCGTACTTCCATTCGTCGGGTCTCGCTGGCCACGCGCGCGGCTGCGATTTCAACCAACTCCCAGGCGTGGGTCGGCACACACAGGATGCGGCTCGCGGCACCCGGGCGATGCCCACTGCGGCCCGCTCGCTGAATGAGCCGGCCGATTCCCTTCGGACTTCCGATCTGGATCACCTGCTCGACCTGCGGGAAATCAACGCCCAGGTCGAGTGAGGAGGTGCAGACTACGCAGCGCAGCTCGCCTGTTTTCAAGGCCTGCTCAATACGCGCGCGCAGCTTGCGATCAATGGACCCATGGTGCAGGGACACCGTGGTGAGCCAGTCGAGTCGCTTTTCAACGAGCGAGCGATACCACAGTTCCGCCTGGGAGCGGGTGTTTGTGAACAGCAGGGTCGTCGCTGCTTTATCAATGGCGGCCACGACTTCGTCGAGCAGACCGGCGCCCATGTGACCGCCCCATGGAAAGCGGCTGACGTCATGGGGAACGATGGAGTCAACTTCGATCCGCTTGTCCGCGTTGGCGCGGATGATACGACCGGTGATCGAGTTGCCCATGAGCACATGCAGCGCCTCGTTCAGGTTGGGAAGCGTGGCGGACAGGCCCCAGACACGCAGGTGGGGGTTCAAACTGCGCAGGTGCGCGAGGGTCAGTTCCAACAGGACGCCGCGCTTGGTGCCCAGGAGCTCGTGCCACTCGTCGACCACCACGCAGGTGAGGTTTTTGAGTTGGTCATGGGAGCTGGCGTAACTCAACAGGAGCGAGGCGCTTTCAGGGGTGATCACGAGCGCGTCGGGTGGTTTTTCGCGTTGGCGCTTGCGAACGGAGGCGGCGGTGTCGCCTGTGCGGACCTCGACGGTCCAGGGGACACCTAAGGCCTCGAGCGGCTCGCGGAGGTTGCCCACGAGATCGTTGGCCAGCGCACGCAGCGGCGTAATCCAAAGGACGCGGGGGCCAGCGATGCGACGTTGGTTGGCCGCGGCGGCCTCGATGACCGGCCCCAGCCACGCCGCCAGGGTTTTACCCGTGCCGGTGGGGGCGTTGATCAGCCCCGACTCTCCGGCGAGGTAGGACTGCCAAGCCTCACGCTGGAAATCGAAGGCCGTGCGGCCGCTATTGGCGAACCAAGCCTCTACACTGCGCAGCGCCTCGGTGGCCATTGAGGAATCGCCGGCGGGCCTGCGGTTGGGAGTGGACACCAGGGCAAAGTTTGGGGTTCCGCCTCGGGGATGCAAGCTGGGCGGTCATGTTAGGGGCCTGTATGCTCACTCCATGCCAACGCTTTACGTCGTCCGCCATGGCCACGTGCATCCCAGCCCCACGGATCCCGAGGATCCTGAATTGAGCACGCAGGGGCACAGCCAGGCAGCCTCCGTCGCGGAGGAACTGCACGCGCGCCTTCCCGGCAAACTCCCGATCATGACGAGCCCGATGCGGCGCTGCCGCGAAACGGCCGCCCCGCTTTGTGCGATGTGGGGCGTGCAGCCAATAGTTGAGCCGCGGGTTGCCGAAGTGCCGGGGCCACCCGCCGACCGGCTCCCCCGCGCGGAGTGGATCCGCCGCTCACTGCTCGTGGACTGGACCGAGTTCATTGAGCTCGGCGGCAGCCTGTCGAAGGGCCATGACTCGATCATGACCCACTGGCGCGCCGGTGTTCTGGAGGCCATTTTGGCCTGCCCGCACGATGCCGTGATCTTCTCTCACTTTGTACCGGTCAACGTGCTGACGGGACGGGCCACCGGATCCGACAGGGTGGCGTGCTTTCTGCCCGATCACACATCCATCACCGTATTTGAAACGACTGACAGCGACATCCGGCTCGTTGAGAAGGGTCGCGAAAAGCAACGCTCTACAGCGCACCCCGGTAAGTAATACCCAACAGGAACTGCCGGATCGGCGCCGCTGTGTTGAGGCGGCCGCGGTAGCCAACATCCAGATCGAACCCGGGACGGACGGTGTAGATCACTCCCAGCAGGGCCACAGCGGGCGCCATGGACTGACGTGAGTTGGGGTTCGAATCGACCGCGGTGTCGAGAACCAGGAACGCCCGTTCGTTCAGGGCATACATGGCCGCCAGTGAAAAATGCAACAGATCGGTGCGCGCGCCCAGGTATTCAGGCATTCGCGAATAACCGAGGTTGGCGTCGAGGGTGATGGGATTGAGGTCACCTGTCAGAACGAGCAGGCCGTGTGGAGCGACTTTGTGATTCGGCAGACCGAGATCGGCATGCGCCGTGGGGACCTCCAGGCCCGCACGCACTCCCAGTGACCAGGGTGCCGCACCATAAAAGCGCCATTTGAAATCGAGGTTGGTGTCGCCCAGCCCCTTCTCGCGGCCAGCTGTGCCCGAAGCATCGACGATTGTCCAGGACGGTTGGATGAGAAGATCGAATGTGGTGGAGATGCCGTAGGAGAGTTGCGGCTGAAAGAGGAAGATGTCGGCGCCGTGATCCTGGCTCCAGGCATATCCCAATTCGAGCTCCGCATTGCGGATGCCCTGGGTCCCGGTGTCTTCGCTCAGCATCGGGTGGCCGGCGTAGGCGGCCGGTGTTGCCAGGGCCAGCGCCCACAGTAAGCTCCCGCGCCAGGATCTTTTCTTATGCACTCACGCCGGCTCGAAACAATTTTTTAGCTTAGCGGGGGAATAATACGATTCGATGACGACACGAATCTTCGGGCTGGTAGTGGCAGTGGCGGTCGCACATGCGGCGGCGGCCGAAGGGATACACGGCGCTGGCGCGACCTTCCCTGCTCCGGTCTACAACGCCTGGGCCACGGCCTACCAGGCCACTGGCGGCGCACAGGTTTCCTATGATGCAGTTGGTTCAGGTGCCGGCATCGACCGCATTCGCCGCCACGAAGTGGACTTCGGCGCCACTGATGCCCCGCTGACTTCCGGTGAGCTCGCGGGCTCGCAACTCATGCAGTTCCCCGTGGTCGTCGGTGGCGTTGTCCCCGTGATCAATATTACCGGCATCAAACCCGGCCGCCTCAGATTGACTGGCGCCGTGCTCGCCGACATCTATCTGGGCCGCATCAAAAAGTGGAACGATGCAGCCATCGCCGCCCTCAACCCACACCAACCTCTCCCCAATACCAACATCACGGTGGTGTATCGCAGCGACGAGTCGGGGACTTCATTGCTGTGGACGGACTTCCTGTCGCGCTCGAGCGCTGACTGGAAATCCAGCGTCGGGGCGTCACTGAGGCCCAGGTGGCCAACCGGCGTCGGCGGCTCGGGCAACGACGGCGTAGCCTCTTACGTTCAACGGACCCGGTTTGCCATCGGGTACGTCGAGTACGTCTACTCCCGAAAACATCTGCTGAGCGACGTCGCTTTGCGCAATCACAATGGCCGATTTGTCGAGGCCAGCCGCGACACTTTCCGCGCCGCGGCCGAGTCCTCCGACTGGCACGTCGAGAATGGCTTCCAACAACTGCCGACCGACCTTCCAGGCAATGAGAGCTGGCCCATCACCGGGGCCAGTTTCATTCTGGTCGGCGCTGACCCGGCCGCGGGCGGGAACACGACTCAGGTCTTGCGGTTCTTCAATTGGGCATTACATCAGGGAGAGCCGATCGCGCGGGAATTGGACTATGCGTCCGTGCCGCGTACAGTCATCGACGCATTACCCTCACTCTGGGGTACGCTGCGCGACAGTTCCGGAAAACTTTTATGGACCGAGGACCGCTGAGTCAGACATGTCACTGGTGAATCCCGCCGACCTTGCCTACGGATCCGACAAGACCGGACTGGTCTGGGGGTATCTGTTCGAGCCTGGGAAGCCGCCACGGCAGGTTGAGTGCGATGCAGCCCTGCACTGGCTCGCCACTCCCTCCGCACCCGGCCGCTCAGGCTTTGTATGGCTGCACCTCTCGTTATCCAATGTGGCGGCGGAGCGGTGGATGCGCCAATCTTTGCAGTTGGCCGATGCGTTCTACGAGTCGCTGCACGAGGGTGTCGGCTCGACGCGCCTGGAAGTCGAAGGCGACACGCTGGTCGCCGTCATGCACGACGTGCTGTTCAACCTCAGCTTTGACGCGGCAAACATATCAACTGTATCCGTATGCATGGATCCGCGGTTGGTAGTCACCGCGCGGTTGCGCCCTCTGCGCGCGGTCGACCGGCTGCGGGCGGCGGTCAAGGCGGGCCAGACCGTTCGCTCACCGGCGGAGCTGCTGGCGCAATTGCTGCATGACCAGGCCGATGTGTTGGTCGACATCATCCGGCAATCGACGGCCCGGGCGGACACCGTTGAGGACAACCTGCTTGCCAACCGGGTCGAAAGCAGCCGCGTGGAGCTGAGCGCGCTGCGCCGCTCCCTTGTGCGCCTGCAACGGCTTCTGGCACCGGAGCCTGCCGCGCTGTTCCGGCTGCTCAACCGGCCGCCGGCCTGGTTGAATGAGGACGATCTCGCGGACCTGCGTCAGGCAGCTGAAGAATTCTCAACAGCGGTGGTGGATGCAGGCGCATTGACCGAGCGCCTGAAGCTTCTTCAGGAAGAGCTGACCGCCCTGGTGAATGAGCACAGCAACCGGACCCTGTTCATACTGACAGTCGTCACCGTTCTCGCGCTGCCCATCAACCTGGTGGCGGGCCTCCTGGGCATGAATGTCGGTGGAATTCCCTTTCAGCAGCACCCGCAGGGATTTATGTTGGTTCTGATCGCACTGACGGGCCTCACGGGCGTGCTCGCCTACATCTTTTTCAGCCGGCGCCGGGACTGATGTCCATATCACTCGCTCCTTTACGTCTACTAGTAGGGGAAAGGAGTGATGATGCTGAGGAACACATTATGGATGTTGGCGACCCTTGTCATTGCAGTGGGTGCCATCGCAATCGGGGACGATCGTTTCACTGAAGCGGAAACGCAGGTGGCCTGCACCGGCCGACCGATCAGCCGGCAGTTGGACAACACGTTGTTTACGGCGCGTGCGCTCTCGCAGAGCGGGGCGGATCCTGTTTGCACGCCGCCCGTTCACGATGAGGATGATCTCGACGGTGCGATGCTTTCACACCGTCGCGGCAGTCGTTTTGAGAGCTCGGAGCTGGGTTTCTTCGGCTATCAGCCGCGCCGCCGTTAGCGGTTAGCCGGCAGCTGCCAGCTAAGACGCAGTCGACAACTCGCTGCTGGCGGGCTGGCGACTACCGCTGAGCTTGATGTTCAGGCGCAGCTCATTGGCCGAATCGGCATTGCGAATGGCCTCCTCATACGAGATCACGCCTTCGTTGTAGAGCTCGAACAGCGAGTAATCGAAGGTCTTCATGCCGAGCTCGCGCGACTTGCCCATGATGGCCTTGATTTCGTGGAACTCGCCCTTCAGCAGCTTGTCGGCCACGATCGGCGTGTTGATCAGGATTTCGATGGCGGCCCGGCGGCCCTTGCCATCCGCGGTCTTCACCAGGCGCTGCGAGATGATGGCGCGCAGGTTGCTCGACAGGTCCATCAACAACTGCTTGCGGCGTTCTTCCGAGAAGAAGTTGATGATGCGGTCGATGGTCTGGTTCGCGCTGTTGGAATGCAACGTACCCAGGCACAGGTGACCGGTCTCGGCGAACGCAATCGCGTGCTCCATCGTTTCCGTGTCACGGATTTCGCCGATGAGGATGACATCCGGCGCCTGACGCAGGGTGTTCTTCAGCGCGTTGTGCCACGAGTGGGTGTCGATTCCAACCTCACGGTGCGTGATCAGAGACTGTTGCGAGACGTGGACGAACTCAACAGGATCCTCCACCGTCACAATGTGGCCGGCCGAGTTCTTGTTGCGATGATCGATCATCGCGGCGAGCGAGGTTGACTTGCCCGAACCGGTCGCGCCCACCACGAGCACGAGGCCGCGCTTGCTCATGATGATTTCCTTGAGCGTGTCCGGCAGGCCGAGCTTGGCGAAATCCGGAATCTCGTTGGCAATGGTGCGGATCACCATTCCAACATTCTGCTGCTGCATGAAGACGTTGACCCGAAAGCGCGCCACGCCCGGCAGGGAGATGGCGAAGTTGCACTCGAGGTCGCGGTTGAATTCCTCGCGCTGCCGCTCGTTCATCAGCGAGTTGGCCAGCTCCCGGGTGACATCGCCCGTGAGCTTCTGGTTGGTGAGCTGCTGCAGGGCGCCCTGCAGCTTCATGGCCGGAGGAAAGTCCTTGGACACGAACAGATCGGAGCCGCCTGCCTTGCTCATGGCCGTGAGCAATTTCGTGATATAGGCCTTGGCCTGCTCTTCAGTAAGCGCCATCGCGATCACTCGAGGAATCAATGGGTTGCGGCGATCCTAGCCAAACGGGAGGTTTTCGGGCGGTATTGCTTCTCACTGGGGATTCTCAGACCGCGGCCGACGGGGCGTTTTTCTGGAATTGAGACTGAAGGCCCCCAATCCGAGAGATTCAGTTCGCCGGCCCGACCCCTTAGCATTCCAATCGCATCGGGCGCGACGGTTGGGGGACGGCGCTTCCGTCCCTTGATTGTCACCGAGGACCTGCGTCATCGAGCGGAAATCTCACCCCGCCCTGGTTCACTTTGCCCTGAGCATTGGCGGGTTCGCGATCGGTACGACCGAGTTCGCGACCATGAGTCTGTTGCGCTACTTCGCGCGCGACTTACATATCGACGAACCCACGGCCGGCCATGTGATCAGTGCCTATGCCCTGGGCGTGGTCATTGGAGCACCCATCATTGCCGTGCTCTCCGCGCGGCTTGCACGGCGCACGCTGCTCGTCGGCTTGATGACCATTTTTGCAATAGCCAATGGCCTGTCGGCTTTGTCGCCCAGCTACGAGTGGATGCTGGCCTTCAGATTTCTGAGCGGACTCCCGCACGGGGCGTATTTCGGAATCGCCGCACTGGTGGCTGCGTCGCTGGTTCCCCCCGAAAAGCGCACGATGGCAGTGGGTCGGGTTCTGCTGGGGCTGACAGTCGCGACGATTATCGGTGTGCCGGCCGCCAACTGGCTGGGTCAGGCAGTTGGATGGCGGTGGGGATTCGCGGTCGTGATGGCGCTGGCGTTGACGTGCGCCGTGATGGTTTGGATCTTCGCGCCCGCGGATCGGCCCGCTTCCACTGCCAGTCCGCTTCGTGAGTTGAACGCACTGCGCAGCCCGCAGGTGTGGCTCACCTTGGGCATTGGCGCCATCGGATTCGGCGGGCTGTTCTCGGTTTACACGTACTTCGGATCAACTCTGATCGAGGTCACGCACGTCGCACCCGCGGTTGTGCCGTTGGTGTTCTCTGCGTTTGGCATCGGGATGACGGTCGGTAACCTGTTTGTGCCGCGGTACGCTGACCGCGCGCTCATGCCGACGGCGGGAATTTTGTTAATTTGGTCTGCAGTGGTACTAGCGCTCTACCCGCTGGCAGCTCATAACATCTGGGCGGTTGCATTGGACGTGATGGCACTGGGATTTGGTGCGGCTTTGGCTACCGTGCTTCAAACGCGCCTGATGGACGTCGCGGGGGAAGCGCAGGCGCTCGCCGCTGCCTTGAATCACTCGGCATTCAACGTCGCCAATGCGCTGGGTCCCTGGCTCGGTGGAATGGCCATTGCCGCGGGGTATGGTTGGACATCCACGGGTTGGGTCGGTTGTGGCCTCGCACTGTGTGGGTTGATTGTGTGGGCCATTTCCAGGGGGTTGAAAGATGAAGAACGCCTCACGGATGGTGCTGCTGATCGCCATCCTCGCTTCGCCGACGACACGAGCCACTGACCTGCCGGCCGACCTGGCCAAAGCCGTCAAGGACTACGACCAGGCGCAGATCGAGGGCAACCGGGCCGAGCTGGTGCGGTTACTGGCTGATGACTACACACTGGTGAATAGCGCCGGAAAGACCGAGACGAAGGCGCAGTTTGTTGCTGAATCCAGCGCGCCAGGCTTCAAACTCGAGCCGTTTGTGGTGAAGGAAGCCATTGAGAAAGTCTGGAGCGACGGCGCCGTGATGGGCGGGGTCGCCCACTTGAAGGGCGTCGATGGCGGGAAGCCGTTTGAGGTGGATCTGCGGTTTTCCGACATCTGGGCCAAGCGGAATGGGAAGTGGCAGGTTATCTACACCCACGCCTCCAGGGCGGCGGCGGCGAAGTAGACAGCAGGGCGCCCATCCGTTGGCGCCACCCGTTGGGCGCACCGGCCGGCGTCCTAAACCGGGCCGTCACCCTGCCCGGCTCTCGCATCATCCCGCTCACGCGCCGCGTCCCGCGCCCGCCGACTATTGTCCGTGGTGTTTCAGCCGGATTTGCGCTTCACAACTTTCCGGCGGAAGACCGGCGCGTCTGTTGACTGGCGGCGGTCCTTGCTCGGCAGGACGCCGAAGACGCGGCGGTAGACCTTGGAGAAGTACTCAACTGAGGTGAAGCCCGTCAGGGCGGATACCTCGGTGACGCTGAGTGCTGTTTGCTGAAGGTATTGGTGCGCCTTTTCCACCCGCACCAGCATGTATTCGCTGTGCAGCGTTTGCCCCAATTGCTGCTTGAAACGCCGCTCCAGTTGGCGGAGCGACAGCCCTACCTGTTGAGCAACCGCTTCGCATGGAAGCGGGTCATCTATGTGGGATTGCATGATCGTCCGAGCGCGGGCGACGACAGAGTCCTGGGTAAACGGGGGATCGCCGAGGCGGTAGCGCGGGTCCCCGGGACGTAGGTCAGCGTGGCGCAAGGCCCGGCCGGCATTCAATAACAGATGACGTGCAACCTCGGAGGAGGTTTGCGCGTCGGCGTGTTGCGCAATCCAGGCAATCATCATGTCCAGGATAGCCGCGGCGCCGGCGCAGGTGACGCGATTGTGGGAAAACGAAAACAGCGACTGCGCAATCCGGATTTTTGGAAACAACTCCTGGAAGCCGGCGAGGTTGTCCCAGTGGACTGCCGCGGCATGTTGATCCAGGACGCCCGCCTCAGCTAGCGCCAGGCTACCATTTTCAATGCCGACCAACTCGACGCCCGTGCGAGCGATCCGCTTCAGCCACCGCGTGCGGGCGCGGCTTCGCGCCGTCCGCGCGGGGTCGAAGCTGGCAAGGACGAAGAGCGACTCGCAGCCTGCGGCGAGCACAAGGTCGCCATCGACGGGGACAACACCGCCGTTGCTGGCGCGGACCGGCTTGCCGTCGTCCGAGATAGTCCGCCAGTCAAACATGGCGTCCTGCGACAGCCAGTTTGCGACGAACAACGGCTCCGTCACGGCGGCGAGGCCGAAATTGGAGAACTCCGGGAGGAGCAGCAGAGCGAGTTTGCGCACGGAATCTCCAGACCCAGCGGCTGGCAGCATTAATTCGACATCCTTATGTCGCAAATTTGCAGATCGACGTCAAGCCCGGACCCTAATCTGGCGCCCATGAGCTAGTCGCGCCGCCCCCATCAAAGGGCGGCCCCTGATTGAGGTTGTGCAATGCCGGTCCAGTGGAGCGAATCCGAAAGAGCGGCGGGGTGGTCCCTGCCGGCGCCCTATTTCTATGACCCGTCCGTGTTCCAACAGGAGCGGCTGAAGATCTTCTTCCGCAGTTGGCATCTCGTGGCGCATGTGAACGATCTGAAAAAACCGGGAGACTTCGTCACGCACGACATCCTGGAGCAAAGCGTCGTCGTGACCAAAGGCAAGGACCGTGAAATCCGTGCCTTCCACAATGTCTGCCAACACCGCGGCAATCGACTGATTGATGTAACACGAGGCAATACACCTGCAATCACCTGCGGGTATCACGCCTGGACTTATACGCTCGATGGGCGCTTGCGCGCCGCGCCGCGCAGCGAATGCGTTCGAGGCTTCGACAAAAACAAACATAGCCTGAAGCCAGTTCGAGTCGAAATCTTCGCCTCATTCGTCTTCATCAACCTGGACCCCGACGCGCAACCGATCGCAGAGATGGCACCGGGCGCCGAGGCGGCGATCCGCAAGCACCTCCCCGACATCGATCGGCTCACCCTGATCGAGCAGGTCGACGTGCCCGTCCCAGCCAACTGGAAGGTGATCCAGGAAAACTCCATCGAAGGCTATCACTTCGACTACTCGGGCCCGGTGCACAAGCAACTGGTCGAGCTCATTGATTTCGAGGGCTACACCCTCGAAGCCCACGACAAATACTGGACCTACATCGGCCCACCGGCAGCAGGAGCCACGCACGCGTACGGAGTGCCACTAGCCAATGCCCGCTGGCAGACGGACGGCTTTTTCAACATCGGGCTTTGGCCGAACGCCACCATCTATGCCTTCCCCTACTCCGACGTGATCGGCACATTCATCATGAATCCAACCGGTCCCGAAAGCTCCTCACTGCGGTTCGGATACTACGGCGTGGAAGGACGCCCTCTGTCAGACGTAACTAAAGCCTGTATCCGCTGGATGAATGAAGAGTTGGGTCCGGAGGATATTCGCCTCAACATCTCCAACCAGAAGGGCCTGCGCTCGATGGGATTCACCCAGGGCCGGTATCTCATCGGCGACGGCCTGAACAATCGTAGTGAGCACCTCGTGCGGCACTTCCATGAGCTTTGTCATGCAGCCATTGAGGCCCCGTGACCGATAGGTACGACTACATCATTGTTGGTGCAGGCTCCGCGGGGTGCGTCCTCGCGTCGCGTTTGACCGAAACGGCTGGCGTTCGTGTTTTGCTACTGGAGGCAGGCCGCCCCGACAAGAGTTGGCGGATCGACATGCCGTCCGCGGTCGGTAGCCTGCTGTCTTCTGACAGGTTCAACTGGAACTACATCTCCGAGCCGGAACCTTTCCTCGATGGCCGTCGACTGACACATCCCCGCGGCAAAGTCCTCGGCGGCTCGTCCTCAATCAACGGGATGGTCTATATCCGCGGACACGCAAAGGACTACGACGGATGGGCCCAGGGCGGCGCAGGCGGCTGGAGTTACGCCGAAGTGCTGCCGTACTTCAAACGCGCGGAACAGCATTTTCTCGGTGGCGACGCCTACCACGGCGGAGACGGTCCATTGTCTGTCTTCGCACCTGATTTTAAACAGTCTCCCCTGGCGGCCGCATTCGTTGACGCCGCCGTGCAAGCGGGTTATCCGCCGACACCCGACGTAAATGGCGAACAACAGGAAGGCTTCGGCCGAATCGACCGCACCACGCGCAACGGTCGCCGCTGGAGCGCCGCCCGAGCATACCTGCGACCAGCACTGAGCCGCCCCGGCCTGATTGCCCGGACTGAAGCCCTCGTGCATCGCATCCTCCTGGAAAGCGGTCGGGCAGTGGGTATCGAATATTCGGTCCGCGGCGAGAAGAAAGAGGCCCGCGCCGACGCTGAAGTCATAGTGTCCGGAGGTGCTATCAACACACCGCAGATTCTGATGCTGTCGGGGATTGGAGCCGCGGATGAGTTACGTGCGCTGGGTATCTCGGCGACTCACGACCTGCCGGGCGTCGGTTCGAATTTGAACGATCACCCCGACATTGTCGTGCAGCACCGCTGCCTCCAGCCGGTTTCGCTGTATGGGATCAATCGCGGAGCGAACAAACTCCTGACCGGCATCCGCTGGTTCCTCGGGCATGATGGACTTGCGGCATCCAATCACTTCGAAGCCGGCGGTTTCATTCGAAGTCGCCCGGGCGTGGACTTTCCTGACCTGCAACTGACGTTTATGCCGTTGGCCATCCAACCAGGCACCGTCAGTGATGTGGGATCACACTCGTTCCAGGTGCATATCGACCTGATGCGGCCGCGGAGCACGGGTCATGTGAAACTGCGCTCAGCCGACCCGAAGGCACCACCCTCACTGCTGTTCAACTATCTGAAGGACCCCCAGGACCGGGAAGATCTGCGTACTTCAGTGCGGTTGACCCGGGAGATCCTGGCACAGCCTGCTCTTGCGCCGTTCCGGGGCGAGGAACTGTCTCCCGGGCCCGGGACACGGTCGGATGCCGAGATCGATGCCTTCGTCCGGCAGGGAGTGGAAACTTGTTACCACCCTGTTGGAACGTGTCGAATGGGCGTTGGTGCCGATTCCGTGGTTGACGAATACTGCCGTGTCCATGGGATCGACGGCTTGCGCGTCGTCGATGCATCCATTATGCCGGCAATCGTCAGTGGCAACACAAACGCGCCCACCATCATGATCGCGGAGAAGGCGAGCGATCTGATTCGCGGCAAATCGCCCCTGCCGAAATCGGATGCAAAGGTCTGGATTCACCCTCAATGGCAAGCAGCCCAACGCTGAGGTTCCCATGCCCCCGAGCTTCGAGAAAGAAAGAATCGACCTGGCCGCCACCTTCCGCTGGTTTGCGCGGCTGGGCATGGCGGAGTCGGTCGCCAACCATTTCAGTGTGGCGGTGTCGCAGGATGGGAACCAGTTTCTGGTGAACCCATGCCGGCGACACTTCTCGCAAATCAAGGCCAGTGATCTGTTGCTGCTGAGTGCCAATGATCCAACGACACTTTCGCAACCTGACGCTCCCGACCCGACTGCCTGGTATCTGCATGCAGGCATTCATGCGCAGGTGCCGCATGCACGCTGCATCATGCATCTGCATTGCAGGTACGCCACCGCTCTTGCCTGCCTCGAGGACAACACGCTCTATCCAATCGACATCAATGCTGCGCGGTTCTTCGGGAGGATCGCTGTGGATTCTGAGTTCGCGGGGATGGCATTGTCGAGTGATGAGGCGGGACGACAGGCGCGCATGCTGTCAGGCGGGCAGAGCGTGCTCCTGATGGCGAACCACGGTGTGATGGTGGTTGGGGCGACGGTTGCGGATACTTTTGATGAGCTGTATTACTTTGAGCGTGCGGCTCAGATGTTGCTTACGTGTTACTCCACGGGAAAACCCTTACGGTACATGTCTGATTCGGTGGCGGAACTGACGAAACAGCAGTGGCTGGAGTACACCGGGTTTGCAACCGATCACTTGAACGCGGTCAAAGAAATATTGGACCGGGAAGAGCCGGAATATCGCAGCTGAGCGCGCTCGGCTCAGGATCGGGCTCGGCTCAGGAGCGGGTTGGCTCACAAATGGGGAGGTGTCTCGCATGACCGATCGTTTCAGGCGAGCGTGTCTCGTGGCTGCGGTGGTGATCGGCTGCGCCTGGTCGGCGTTTCAGATCCTCCACGATGTTCGGGTTCCCGTGCAGTTGCTCCCCGGGGTGGCCGCGAGAGTCAACGGGCGTTCGATTGATACGGACAGCGTCAATCGAACTGTCGCGGGAATGGACGCGCGGGTTCGCAGATCCGAAGCAACGGCGCGGCACGAGGTGCTGGGGCGGATGATCGACGAGGAGCTGTTGGTCCAACACGCCCTCGACAGCGGGGCTGCGGAAACCAACCCGGAAGTCAGGGCGGCACTGGTTCGCAGCGCCATCACCCGTGTCAATTCCGAAGCGGCCGCTGAGCCCGTCTCAGATGCTGAGCTGAGCGCCTATTATGACGCGCACAAAGAGGTATACGCGACGGCCGCCAGCTACGACGTAACGCCGATGTATTTCGAGGCAGAAAACAGCCCGGCGGCCCGGGCGACTGCGGCGCGTGCGGCGCTGGAGGCGGGGACGCCGGTGGAGCAGGCTGCGGCCGCCGCGGATCCGTTGCCGTTTGAGTCGCCCGGCTCGAAGGTCAGCGCTCGGACATTGGCGAATTACTTCGGGCCTGCGCTCGCAGAGGCTGTGAGGCGCGTCGCTGCGGGGCACTCCACGGAGCCAGCGCAGTTCGGCGATGGCGTCGTATTCCTCTATCTCAACAACAAAACACCAGGCGAGATCCCCAGCCTCACCAGCATTCACGATCTCGTTGCTGCCGACGCATTACGCGACAGGCAGGAGCATGCGCTGGAGGCTCTGTTGGCATCGCTCCGACAGTCTGCACACATTGAGTTTGCAACATTGCCCAACCCCGCTCCGCCGGTAGCCGCTTCCCGTTGAGGGTCACCGTCATGAAAAACACAAACAAACTTTCGCTTTCCGCCCTTTTCCTGATCGCTGCATCGGTGGCAGCGGCAGGGCCGCACAAATCGACGGGGAACCTGACCGATCAAGGCGCGGCATTTGAGAACGCGAAAGTGGATTCTGCCGGCACGGTGACGCCCTCGGCGCGTCCGGCGGATCTCATGAAAACGCTGCGCGCGAAGCCAGCCGACAACGAGCAGATACTGTTTGGTGATCTGCACGTGCATAGCACGGTCTCGTGGGATGCATTCGTTTTTTCGCTGCCTGTGTTCGGCGGCACTGGGGGACATCCGCCAGCGGAGGCATGCGACTTCGCGCGCTACTGCTCGTCTCTCGACTTCTTCGCTCTCACCGACCACGCGGAAACACTGACGCCGCGCCAGTGGGGTGAATCCAAGAAAGTTCTGCGCCAATGCTCAGCCGTCGGCAAGAACAACGACGACGGCGATCTGATTACCTTCACCGGCTTTGAATGGACACAGGCCGGTACGACCGCCGAAAACCATTACGGCCACCGCAACGTCATCTTCCGCGACCAGGACGAAGAGCATCTGCCGAAGCGGGCGATCTCACCGATGCCGCCCTACTTCGATCCGGATCTCACCGTGCTCAAAACCCTGCACGAGCCCAGAGTCGGCTCGTATGTCGCCATGATGCAGGAGCTGTCGAAAGTCCCTGTCTGCGAGCCCAACGAGGACACGAAGTCGCTCCCTGACAACTGCTTCGAAGTCGCGCTCACCCCACAGGACCTGTCTCGCAAGTTGGATCAATGGGGGTATGACGCCCTGATCATTCCGCATGGAACCGCATGGGGCCTTTCAAATCCGCCGACCGCGGATTGGGCGCGCGAGTTGACTCCCGGCATTGCCAACGACAAGCGGCAGTCTCTGGTGGAGGTGTACTCCGGCCATGGTAATTCCGAGGAATATCGCACCTGGCGGGAATTCACGATGGGGCCGGATGGCACGAAGCATTGTCCTGAGCCCACGAAGGACTACCTCCCCATGTGCTGGCAGGCGGGCCGCCTGATCCGGGCGCGCTGCGAGCAAGCGCATCTGCCCAAACAGGAATGCGACAAACGCGAAGTCGAAGCGAGGCAGCGTGAGTTGGATGCACCGGTTGGCTTTGCGGCAGCCGGATTCCTGGCAGTTCCTGGGGCGAGGACCGAGGAATGGATGGACGCGGGTGAATGTCGAGATTGCTTCCTGCCGACATGGCACCACAATCCACTGGGATCGGTTCAATACATCCTGGCCCTGGGACAGGACCGCGATGGCGAAGACCCGCTGCGGTTCCGATTCGGGATGATCGGCTCCACTGACAATCACAACGCAATGCCAGGCGAAGGCTACAAGGAAGTCGCGCGGTGGAATTCCATTTTGCTCCTGCGGCTGGGAAATCCCGACGCGAAGCGATTCTTCCTGCCGCCACCGGCTGAGCGAAAAGCGCAGAGCCGGCCGGTCACACCGGACCTGTACTCCTCATCCTGGGCGACCTGGGATGTCGAGCGCACCAACAGTATGGCAATCACCGGTGGCCTGGTGGCCGTGCATGCGACTAACCGGTCGCGCGGGGCAATTTGGGAAGCGCTCGAGCGCCGCAACGTGTATGCGACGAGTGGCGAGCGCATGCTGTTGTGGATGAATCTCACGAATGGACCCAAACACGCGCCGGAGCCGATGGGATCGGCGGTCCGCATGAAAGGCAACCCGGAGTTTGAAGTGAAGGCCGTGGGTGCCTTCATCCAGAACCCCGGATGCCCGGACTTCCAGCGCCGGGTGCTCGGCGCGAAGAGACTGGAGACTTTGTGCCACAACGAGTGCTTCAACCCGTCAAATCGCCGGCGACAGATTACACGTATTGAAGTTGTACGGATTCGACCTCAGCACAATCCGTCCGAGCCGGTTGGGCCATTGATTGAGGATCCCTGGAAGACGATCGAGTGCGCACCCAATGAAGCGGGCTGCACCGTGAAGTTCTCAGACCCCTCCTTCGCCAAGGGCGGGCGAGACGCTTTGTACTACGTGAGGGCAATTCAGGAGCCATCACCTGCGGTTAACGGTGGTCAGTTGCGATGTAAGTTTGATGCGGACGGACGCTGCATCAAGGTCAACCTGTGCTCCGGCGATCCAGCTAAGACAGCGCCGACAGATGACTGCAAGGAGGCGATTGAAGAACGTGCGTGGTCATCGCCAATTTTCGTTGATTTCCAACGTCAATGAGATTTTGGGTAGGTGTGATCGGACTGCTGTTCGCGTGCCTTGCGCAGGCGCATGAACGGAGCGAGTCGACGTCGCATTGGACGCTCATTGATGGCGAGTTGCATGGCGTTGTCACGGCGCGCACAAGGGAAGTGACGCGATTGACGGTGCCCGGTGATAACTACGCCTCGCTTGCGCAGATATTCTCCGCGCATGTTGGACGCAGCGTCACAGCGTCGGTTGATGGTGTTGCCTGCACACCGCGTGAAGCGCCAGCCATCCTCGTGTCGGAGCCGGGGTATGTGAGAGTGGATGTACGAATGCGATGTGGTGCGGCGCCACTCCGACATATGGGAAATCGGTTGGCGCTGAAGATCGATTTGTTATTTGGAGTGGCGCCATCTCACCACCACTTCCTGTATGTGGCGGCAGGGAGCTCGAGCCGTGAGGCCATTCTGAGCGCGTCGGAGCCGTCAGCCGAGATTGAATTGCGGCCATCCGGCAGCGGGCAGACTCGATTCCTGCAGTTCATCGGCATGGGTATCGGGCACATTGCCACAGGCATCGACCACCTGGCGTTTCTGCTCGCGTTGCTGATCACCGCGCGGACGGCACGGCAGGTGTTGGCCATTGTCACCGGATTCACGGTGGGGCACTCGATCACCCTCACCCTGGCCGTGCTGGGGATCATTCAGGCTAACCGGGGCGCGGTGGAGTGTTTGATCGGGCTGACCATTGCGATGGCTGCGGCGCAGAACCTGATCAGAGGCGAACGCGAGGGCCGCACGGCCGGCCTCGCAGCCACGGCAATCGCCGCATTGCCGCTTCTGATCCCAGCGGACCTGCGTCCCGACATGCCCGCGAGCCTGATCCTGGCGATCGCGGTGGCCACCGGCAGCGCGGTATGGCTGGCCAGCATGCGCGCCGCAGCCCCCGCAGCCTTCTCCATATCGGCCCGCTTCGCCATGGCAGCAGGCTTCGGCCTGATTCACGGCCTGGGATTCGCCAGCGCCCTGCAGGACCTGCACCTCCCGCGCGCAATGCTGTTGTCATCCCTGTTGGGATTCAACGTGGGTGTGGAAATCGGCCAGCTCGCAGTAGTGTTGGCTGCAGTGACGGTGATCACTGTCGCAACCAAGGTGGTCCCCCTCACCCAGCGCCGTGTCGAGATGTCAGCCGTGGTGGCAAGCGCAGCTCTGCTGGCCGCCGGCCTGGCGTGGTTCCTGACGCGCGCGTATTAGGTCACCAGCGCCGCGACCCGAAAGACAGCGGCGGCCGGGACAATCCGACCGCCGCGCCAACATTCAGCCACCCCAAGATTGAGCCGCGCCAGCGTTAGAACCAATAGCCCGCCGCCAACACCGCAGCCCGTGGCCCGAAGGCCACGTGGGTCTTGCGAAGCACGCCGGCGGTATTGGCTGTCAGGTTGGAGTCGACCTCGGAAGCTGACACCGACAGGATGGCGTAGAAGCGGCGAGTGATTCGGTAGTTGAGGCCCACGGTCGCTGCCGGGCCGACTGACGCGGTCAGGGAAATCGACGTTGGGCCACCGCTCACGGCATCGCCGGCCGGGGTCGACCGGCGGGAGTAGAAGCGCGTGTAGTTGATACCCGCTCCGATGTAGGGCCTCAGCCGGACAGACTCGTCGAAAAATGAGTAGTTGAGCAGGAGCGTCGGTGCCAACCAGCGTGCCGTCACGATCTCCTGACCGTTATACGGAACCGAACCCAGTTTGGCCGGCCCCTTGCCATAGGTCTTCGTCAACGGCGGCGCCCCCATCGCCAGCTCGACGCTGAAGTGGTTGGTCAGACGGCGCACATAGGCGAAGTAAGGCGTGACGACGTCTTTCAACTTCAGGTTGACACCCGCTGGCACGTAAGGCCCCCGCAGGTCATCGGCCTTTGTATCGTAGGTAACGTAGTAAGCACCCAACCGGACGCTGTTGGAGAGGACATCCTCATCCGCGTGCGCACAAACCGCCAATGTGGCCGCAAGTGTCCCGAATGCAATCTTTGCGAAACGTGCAATCATTTTCGGCTCTCCCCCTAAGCTCAAAACTGACTGAAGAAGCCGCGTGCCGCCACCGCGCAGAACGGTGCGACCGTGGTGTGGTAGTTCTCAACCACAGCTTCCTGCCCACCACTGGCTAACAGGTTCGCGAGCGTCGTCTGGAATCCAACCTGCAGCGGCGCGAACGGGCTCTGGGGATTCGGAGTGGCATTTACATCCAACACCGTCACCAACCCAGCCGGCAACCCGGCCCAGAATGCCTGCATGGTTCCAGTATTCACGCTGAAGAACACCGTCGGGTCCTGGGCACCACCACACAGCAACATCGGCCTGGCAGGCGTCCAGCTACGCATGTCGTTTGCTTTGAGATCCGCACGCAGGGTATTCCCCGGCGCGGCAGCAAGCGGCACGCCAGCATGCGGCGTGGGCACTGCACCGTCAGGGTTGTTCACCGCGTCCAGTACATAGCTCAAGCGATAGTCATTGGTGATCAGATTTGATTTCCCGAACCCCAGTGCGAAAACCGGATTGGCGGGAATCGCCAGCGCCGCGTCGAGCTGCGCGTTTCCAGTCACGGGCGTGGTGCTGTTGAACAAGGCCGTCTGCGGGAGCTTGCCCGTAGAAAACAGCGTCGCTAGCGGTGTGGCGCTCGGAAGAATGTCGGCCGCCACATTGGCTGCGTAAGTAGCCTCAAACACCTGGGTCGGGGTCGTGTACAGATTGCCATACGAGTGCTGATAGCTACTCGCCACCATGCTGCCGAATACCGTCGACCCGATGTCTACGCTGCCGTAGAAAATCGCATCGCCAAACGCCTCCAGCGCGTACGGCCCGGACATCGGAGCGGAAGCAGTCACCGCAACGCCAGCCGCCTGCAACGCCTTGTGTGTCGCCATCGCAACATAGCCACCCTGAGAGTAGCCCGTCACGAACAGCTTCCCACTGTCCGAAGTCGCCGAAGACGTCGTATGCGGCAGAGCGGTCCGCGCCGCAGCCAGGGCGTCAATCATGTCTTTCGACTGCTGATCACCGTTCAGAAATGGATGGTACGGCAGGCTCGAAGTGGCGTAGCCGGCGTAATTGGACGCAACGACAACAAAACCGTGAGCAGCGAAGACGGCCGCGGTCAACGCGCCCTCGGCGTTGTCAGGGTTCTGGATATCCGCCAGGTCCGCAGTCTTGTCGGTCTGCGTCCCATGAGCGTAGAGAACGATCGGCCTGGGTCCCGAGCAACCGGGCGCAGTGCCCGTGGGCACCATCATTGCGGCGGAGGACGTGGTTTTCTCGCCCGCCCCGCCCACTGTGTTGTATTGGATGGAGTAGATGTCCACGCCGCAGGCGGGCTGACCCGCGACGGCGATGAGACTTGCTCCGGCCGCCTGGGCCGCCAGTTGAGCCCCGAAATCAGCCGCCGTCAGCGACGCAACTCGGATGGGCGGGTCGTACACCAACGAGCCGCGATCCGTGCTGGTGCCCGCCGTCACCGCGTCAGTATCCGACCCGCATCCCGCGAGCCCCAAGACCCCGACTGCGATCCCTAAAGAACAGAGTCCAGTAACTAGACGAAGCATTGTGCCCCCCTTCATCGTCTAACGCGTCACCGGCGCCGATCTTAGCAAGTTGTGCGCCCGCGCGGACATGCACGCGGCTTTTACGCAACAGAGGCGAGACTTTGTACCTAGAGCCTGGCGACGACCCGCCGCCCTCTGAAATCGCCGGTCAGCGGCAGCCAGATGGGCCAGCGATGGCTCGGGCGGGTTCCCGGCTGCCTCCGGGGGCTGTGAAAGCCGTTTGCGCCTGCTATAGTACGCAGCTGCCCTCCTACGCCCCTCGATCCCGGACTTGGTACCAGGGCTGTCCAGCAAAAGCTGGCATGCGCGGGATTGCGAGGGCGCGAATCACTGCAATGTAGGACGACCAAATTGACGACCGAAGCCGCGTGCCCCAGGGCATAGGCGGTGGCGGCTCGTATGGGCCGATTTGATGCAACCCAAAACTGTCACGGAAATTTGCCATGCCGCGTACAACCCCATTAGCTGACATCCGCAACATCGGAATCATCGCCCACGTCGATGCCGGAAAGACGACGACGACCGAGCGGATCCTGTACTACACGGGGCGCAAGCACACCATCATCGACATCCACGATACGAAAGATCTGAAGACGTCGACGACGACCGACTACCTCGAGCAGGAACAGAAGCGCGGCATTACGATTCAGAGCGCCGCGGTATCGGCTTTCTGGCGCGACAAGAAGATCAATCTGATCGACACCCCGGGGCACGTGGACTTCACCATCGAGGTGAACCGTTCGCTGCGCGTACTCGACGGTGCCGTGGTTGTGTTCGACGGCGTGGCGGGCGTAGAGCCCCAGTCGGAAACGAACTGGCGCCTGGCGGACAACTACAGAGTCCCTCGTCTGTGCTACGTGAACAAGATGGACCGCAGCGGCGCGAATTTCCTGCGTTGCGTGGACATGATCCGCACCCGCCTCAATGCCCGGCCGCTGCCCGTGCAGCTCCCGATCGGCTCCGAGGACAACTTCAAGGGCATGATCGACCTGGTCGAGATGAAGGCCCTGGTCTGGGATTCGGATGACAAGGATGCCGAGTGGGCCTCCCTCGACATCACCGATGATCTCGCCGACAAGGTGGACATCCAGATTCCGGCCGACCGGAAGATCCTGAGCGAGATCGCCAAGTATCGTACCGAGCTGATCGACACCTGCCTCGAGATGGACGACGAGGCCATGGAAGCGTACCTCAACGACGGCACTGCCCCGTCAGCTGATGTGCTGAGGAAGTGTCTCCGCAAGGGCACGATCACTGGCGCGTTCAACCCGGTTCTGTGCGGCTCCTCGTACAAGAACAAGGGCGTGCAACAGGTGCTCGACGCAGTCGTCGATTACCTGCCGGCCCCGACCGACGTCGAAGCGATCAAGACCGTGGACGCTGACGGTAACCCGATTGGCGAGCGTAAGACCTCGGACGACGAGCCGTTCTCGGCGCTCGCGTTCAAAGTCATCAATGACGCCTACGGCGCGCTGACGTTCGTCCGCGTGTATTCGGGCGTTTTGACCAAAGGCGCCTCGGTGATGAACTCGACTCGCGGCAAGCGCGAGAAGATCGGCCGCATGGTGGAAATGTTCGCCAAGGAAGCCAACCCGATCGAAGAAGCACGCGCGGGCGACATCATCGCTCTCGTTTCCATGCAGGAGACGGAGACCGGCGACACGTTGTGCGACTCTGCAAACCCCGTTGTTCTGGAGCGTATGCGCTTCCCGGACCCGGTCATCAGCGTGTCGGTGAAATCGAAGGTCAAGGCCGAGCAGGAGAAGTTCAACACCGCCCTCGGCAAGATGGTTCGTGCCGATCCCTCGCTGCACCTGGAGACGGACCGTGAAACCGGCCAGACGATTCTGCGCGGCATGGGCGAGTTGCACCTCGAGGTAACCCTCGACCGTATGCGCACAGAGTTTGGTGTGGAGGGTGTCATGGGTCAGCCGCAGGTGGCGTACCGCGAGACCATCACGCGCAAGATCCAGGAAAACTACACCCACAAGAAGCAGACCGGTGGCTCGGGCCAGTTCGCCGAAGTGTGGATCGTTTTCGAGCCGCTCGAGCGCGGCGCCGGCTTCATCTTCGAAGACGAGACGGTTGGCGGCTCGGTGCCGCGTGAGTTCGTGCCGTCCGTCGAGAAGGGCCTGAAGATTCAGAAGGAAGCCGGAGTTCTGGCGCAGTTCCCGACAGTCGACTTCAAGGCAACCCTCATTGACGGCAGCTACCACGACGTCGACTCGAACGCCCTGACGTTCGAAATCGCCGCGAAGGCTGCTTTCCGCGAAGGCTTGAAGAAGGCTAATCCAATTCTGCTCGAGCCCGTCATGAAGGTCGAGACGGTGACCCCGCAGGACCACCTGGGCGATGTGATCGGTGACGTCAACCGTCGTCGTGGCACCATCCTGGAGCAGATCGAGCGTGGCGCCAACATCGCAGTGGTATCGACCGTGCCACTGTCGGAGATGTTTGGTTACATCGGCCAGTTGCGCAGCATGACCTCAGGTCGTGCGTCGTACACGATGGAGTTCTCGCACTACGAGCCTGTGCCTAAGCAGGTTGCAGACGCGGTCATCGCCGACGCCAACAAGGCTCGCGCTGCCGGTAACGCCTGATAGTAGTTCAGTCGGGGCGGGTCACTCGGGAACGAGTGACCCCCACTGGCAGGGAATCCACCCTGCGCATCTCTTCATCGTCGAACCTCGCCGGATCCTTCAGGTAATCGACGAGCATTTCAAAAGCATCGTGCCCCCAGAAGAGCTCGTTGCCCGCCACATACGTGGGCACTCCGAAAACGCCCTTCTGAACCGCCCAGTCCGTATTGCTTCGCAGCTTCTGTTTGACCAGGGAATCGCTCAACGCAGCGTTCACGTCGGCGATTCCGAGCGCCTGCCCGAGCTCTAGGAGCACCGCCGGATCTGACACGTCGCGCCCCTGTCGGAACACGAAGTCAAATCCCGTCTGAACGGCCGCAAGATCACTGCCGGCCGCAACCACGAGTCTCATGGCATTCAAACAGTTGAACGGATGGGTGGGTGGCATCCTGAACGGCAGGCCCAGGCTGCGAGCCCGCCACACCACAAATCGATAAGTGAAACGTCGCTTGGAATCGATCTCCGCCGGCCCGACCTGTCCATGGTGATTCAGCATCACGCCGAACAGCACCGGAACCAACGTCACCTCGACCTCCGCCGGCAGGCGGGACATCTGCGCGAGCCCCAGATAGGCATAGGGGGAAATCAGGTCGAATGCCCAGGAAATCTTCACGTGTGCCTCCTGTCCGTCGATACACCACGGTCATCGATGACTTTACAGCCTGAAGGTGTCGGATTGGGGGCGTCCGGTCCGTCCTTCGGGCTCACCAGACTCACCGGAGGCCGCCCATGACCGCCATGCCAAAGATCGTTTCAGCCAGCGAATGGCAGAATGCCCACGACGCATTGCTGGCCAAAGAAAAGGACCTCACACACGCCCGGGACGCTCTAGCGGCTGAAAGGCGCCAGATGCCGATGGTCGAAGTCGAGAAGCACTATGTTTTTGACGGCGGCACGGGGCCGGTGAGCCTGCTCGACCTGTTCGACGGTCGGCCACAGCTCCTGCTGTATCACTTCATGTTCGCGCCCGGCGTGCATGGTTGGCCAGAGGCCGCCTGCCCCGGATGCTCCATGTTTCTGGACAACATCGGTCAGTTCACGCCAGTCCACCTGCAGGCGCGAGGCATTTCACTGGCTGTCGTCTCGCGTGCACCGCTCGCGAATATCCAGACCTACCAGAAGCGGATGGAGTGGCCCCACCGCTGGGTGTCCTCCGCCAACAACTCGTTCAATGTCGACTTTGGAATGACCGTCCCGGACGGCGAACGTCACGGACTCAGCGTCTTCCTGTCCAAGGACGGAAAAATCTACCGCACCTACTTCACTTCACAACGCGGGACCGAGGCGTTGGGGAACGTCTGGGGATTCCTGGATGCAACGCCTTACGGCCGCCAGGAGAAGTGGGAGAAGTCGCCTCCGGGGTGGCCGCAAGGAGCCCCATACCAGTGGTGGCGGCGGCATGACGAGTACGGTAAATAGGAAGGATGTCACTCGCCGCCACGTTGATCTTCGCGCTTTCGGCTATCGCCCAGGGGGAGACAGACGAGTACACGCGCTACGAACTGTTGGCGCCGGAGACCTCGAGCTTCCGGATCTACTACGAGGTCACCGCAACAACCGCGGGTGCGAAGTACTTCTACAACCCGATCCGCAAAGGCAGCACGGCGAGCGACGAGCATGTGCTCGACGCAATGAGCGGCAAGCCATTGCACTTCGAAGTGGTGCATGGAGCGCAAGTCCGCAAGGATCCGCTGATGGCCGATGCGGATGCGGCCACCGACTACATCAAGGTGACGTTGGCGCGACCCGTCCCGGAAAACGGCCAGGGCCGCATCATCATTCTGAAAACCTACAAGGACGAGAAAAGCTACCACGCGGACGGCAGCAAGGGCCTGGTGTTTGATCGGCCTCTGGGCATCAAACGCAACAAAGTCGTCCTGCCTCCCGGATATGAAGTGACCGGACTCACCGTCCCTTCGCAGATCCTGACCGAGAGAGACGGCCGGATCGCCGTCAGCTTCATGCATGCGGGAACCGGCGAGGCGCCTCTGGTTCTGAAAGCCATCGAGGACGTGGAACCCACACCCCCCAAACCCCTGACGGACAAGCGCAGTTGGGAATCACCGTTCACGGGAGAAAGCGAGGAATCCCGCCTGTCCGAACGGGCGCACCAGGATCGCGACATCGTCTATTTCCTGCAGCAACCGGAAACTCACGCCTTCGATCTCTATCACGACTACACGGAGAGTCGCCCGGGCATCAACGGATACGCGAACGTCGTTCGCGAAGGCAGTGTCGCCAGCCGGCCCGCCGCCAGCATTCTCGACACTGGCGAGAAACTGAAAGCCCTGGAAATGAGCGGCGAAGGCCTGATGGCGTCCAAAATCAACGTTGGCGAAAAGGTAGAACCGAAAGCACGGGTGGTTGTGATTCCGTTCCAGACGGTCAGGGACGGCGAGTCCATCCGGCTGCGGATCGCCGAAACGTACACGGCACCAACGAGCTACGGGCTGGACGGCGACGAGTTGGTCTTCGATCGGAGCCTGGGTCGCCCCAGGAATGCGGTAGTGTTACCGCAGGGTTGGTACTGCACATTCAATTCGATCCCGGCCACCGTGACCAGCCAGCCCGATGGAACCGTGCGGCTCGATTACTGGGATGACCGACCGGAGCCGATCGACGTATTGCTGAAAGCACGCCGTCGGGTCAAATCACCTCAGCCGTCTCAGCAGTAAACAACATACCGGCGCTCTTGTGGCGCTCAAAGACTTCCGCTGAGAGCGAGCGCACCGCGTTCTGCGGCGTCCGCTCCAACAATGAATGAATACGCTCCCGCGATTGGGCGGCGAACTCAGCTGAAATCACTCCCTGCTGCTGCGCAGTCAGCATGGCTCGAGCGAAGCCGCGGCAACGGTCCGTGTCAGTAAAATATGAGCAGACCATCATGAGATCGGTGCCCGCCAGCAGCAATCTCACCGCGGCGGTTGGATCATCAAACAACCGCGACACGGCATGCATGCCGATATCGTCGGAAACGACCACCCCTTTGAACCCCAACTCTCCGCGCAGAATTTCCTGACCAAACTTCCGCGACAGGGTAACCGGGTCGGTAGGATCGAGCTGCGGCAGCAACAGATGACTGGTCATCATCATGGGAATGCCGGCTTCAATGGCAGCCCGGAACGGGGGCAGCTCTCGCTCCCGCAGCCCCTGCAGATCCCGGTTCAGGACCGGCAGCTCGCGGTGCGAGTCCGTATCCGTATCTCCATGGCCGGGGAAGTGTTTACCGCAGGCCAGGACGTGCTCGGCCTGGAGCGCCCGCATGAAGGCCAGAGCAGCGGCGGTAACCTGCTTACCCGTGGTGGCAAACGCACGCTTGCCGATCACTGGATTCGCAGGGTTGCTGTGAATGTCGAGCACGGGCGCGAAGTTCAGGTTGACGCCCAACGACGCCAACTCGACTCCCATGGCCTGTCCGACGGCGGCAGCCTGTTCTGCCCATCGCGCCGCATACGAGAAACGGGTAATCGGAGCGGGCGTGCGGCACACCCGGCCGCCTTCATGATCGATGCCGATGAAGATCCGGTCGCGGCGAATCGTGTCGCGCACGTCATCTACGAGCTTGCGCAGTGTCGGCAGCCATTGCTCGTACGGCTGGTCCTGCTGAAAATTGCTCTTGAACAGCACTACGCCCGCGGGCCGCAGATCCGTCAGCAGCGCACGGTCACGCTCGTGCAGCTCCGGCGTAGGCCGCAAGCCGATCAGGAAATGATCGCCCGCCGCGCTGAGGTCTGATTTGTTCATTGTACGGCCATGATACGACGATCGGGCCTCGCCGGCGTGGATGGCGCTCCACGCTCGTTCGGAAGGTCATGGCGACGAACGCGCCATGACCTTCGCGGAAGATCAGTAGCCAGTCGCGATGGCGGACGGATGCGTGCCGGCCTGCACCGTCGGAATAGTCAACGCAACCAGAGCACCGCCTGCGCCAATTTTGAACTGCGAAACCGTGGTGCCGCCGCGATTGGTGGCGTAGACGTACTGTCCGGTCGGATCGACGTTAACCGAGCTAGTGGCAGTACCCCCTGTCGAAACAGCAGGCGTTGCCATCGCGGTAAGGCTGCCATCGTTGCCCACGGTGTATTGGGAGATGCTGCCGTCGCCCTGGTTGGCAACATAAACGTAGTGGCCGGTTGGATCGATCGCGATGCCTACCGGATGTCCACCAGGTTGCGAACCAGACACTACCGTCGGAACTGTCATCGCGCTCAACGTGCCATCAGCGTTGATGGTGTACTGGCCAACGTTGTCGTCCCCGAGGTTCGCAACGTAGAGAAAGTGGGAAGTCGGATCGATAGTGATTGCGCTCGGCCCACTGCCAGAGACCGCGGTCGCGGCCGCGCCGGTCATCGCCTTCAGTGAGCCATCCGTTGCATCCACGGAATACTGGGAAATGGTGCTTGGGCCAGCGGGCGGAATGTTGGAATAGGCGCCGAAGTTGCCGGCGTACGCGTATTTTCCGTCAGGACTGATCACCACGATTGCCGGATTGGAACCCGCATTAACCTTCGGGCTCGCCATCGGGGAGAGCTGTCCATCGAGCCCGATCGTGAACTGAGAGATGGTGTTCTCGCCAAGGTTGGCCACGTACGCATGCCTGTTGGAAGGGTCGATCGTCACGGCATTCGGGCCCTGGCCTGTAGTCACCTTCCCCGTGCCAATCACGCTCAGTGTGCCGTCAGCCCCGATCCGATACTGATTCACGCTGCTCGAACCCCAGTTGGATACATACACATATTCGCCGCTGGGCTCGGCCGAAATACTGAACGGCTGATGGTCGGTAGCAATGGTGGGCGTAGCCAGCGGCACCAACGACCCATCGACGGCGCTGATCTGATACTGCGAAACCGTGTCGCTGTCGTAATTGGTCGCATACGCATAGACCGTAGCCGTCACATTGATGGTAACCGAGTTGATGGTTATCCCGGCCACGGGCGTATTGAGTTGCGCATTGATCTGGGTCGTGCCGATGATTCCGGCAGTCACGACGCCGGTCGTTGCATTCACGGCGGCAACCGCCGGATTCGCGGAGCTCCAGGCCACACCGGATGTGAGGTTCTGCGTCGAATGATCCGTGTAGGTGCCAATCGCGGAAAACTGTAGCACCTTGTGGGTTGGCACATTCGGCTTGTTCGGAGACAACTCGACCTTGACCAGGTTCGGCGCAGTAACGGTCAGTACAGAGAAACCAGAGATGCTGCCCGAGGTCGCTCTAATTGTCGCGTCACCTGTGGCCACCCCGGTAGCGAGGCCCGACGACGCCACGATCGTCGCTTTGCTCATATCGCTGGAAGTCCAAGTGACACTCGCGGTGAGATCCTTGGTCGTCCCGTCGCTATAATTTCCAATTGCGCTGAATTGCAGCGTCAACCCGGCAGCCACATTGGGGGCCCCTGGGAACACCAAAATCGATGACAAGCTCGCAGGAGGGGCGGTAACGGTCAACACGTCGGTGCCGGAGATGCTGCCCGAAGTAGCCTTGATGGTGGCGCTGCCTGCCGCAACTCCCGTCGCGAGACCCGAGGCCGCCACTATCGTCGCTTTACTGGCATCACTGGACGTCCAATTGACCGTCGAAGTGAGATCCTTGGTCGTCCCGTCGCTGTAACTTCCGGTCGCGGTGAACTGAAGTGTCGATCCGGCAACGACACTGGCGCTCGCGGGGGTTACGGCAATTGAGGACAACGTCACACTTGGAGGAGGATTGGTACTGCCCCCACCTCCGCCGCCACCGCCGCAGGCAGCAAGGAGGGCCACCAGGCCCAGCAACCCGGCAAGCCGGGTCAGCCCGAAGGCGCGCGAAATAGGGTGTAAAGCCGACCTGGCGAGGCTGCTGATCATGAAATATTTACTCATCTTCCCTGGACCGGAGGATTGCCGATGAGTGACCGAATCGTCGTCGAATGAGCCTGCCGTCCGCAGAGCAACATCCCGTCCGTCTTTGCGGAAGTAGCGACTGAAATAACCGACTCGTGTCACAGTGTTGTTCAAGAACACTGTGTACACGGACGTGGGATATTTTTCTGAGAAGCGGGTCTCAACAGACCCGCGGATCAGGAGGGGACCTAGGTCTGTGCTCAGAATCTATACAGCAATGAGAGCCGGTATGCTCGTCCGAGGAGCGGGCGCGCAATGAAGGTGTTGGCTCCCGCATCGGTGCTTTGCACTTCACCTTGGCGGGGATTGCCTTCCGTGAGCCCTTGCGAGTTCGTCACGTTATCAACGTATCCATACAGCTCGAAATGGTCGGTGAACGAATACCGCGCGCTGGCGTTGAGAACGTCGTACTTGGGCAGCGCCACGGAATTCGCTGTATCGACGTAGCGGGCTCCTTCCCATTCCCAAGAAACCTGTAGACGCAACCGCTGATCGAACAGATTGAACCCGGGAACCACCCGCACGCTCACCTTCGGCACGCGAACCAACTGATTGCCGTCATAGTCGCGCCGCACCGGCGCGTTATTGACGTTGTCGAAATACACCAGCCCGTAGTACTTGGGTTGTTCCAGGGTGGCGCTGAATGTGAGATCGAACAATTCAACCGGATAGATGCCGCCGTCCAGCTCCACGCCATAAGTCTTCGTGTCCGCATAGACCTGCTGCGGCACCGGCGGCAGGCTCGTGTTGACGTTGAAGACGTTGTTGGTAAAGCCAACGTTGTTGTACTTCGTCCAGAAGGCGGTCGCATACAGGTCCGTCCACTGGTTGGCGAACTTGTAGCCGACCTCAGCCAGATCCATTGTCTGCGTGATGGGTGTCGTCACGGTCGGATTGGTGGTCGTGGGCGATGCGGTCGTGTAAGAGCTCAGGTTGGGCAGGCGGAACGTCGGCGTATAGCGAGCGAACAAACCTTGGGTGTTACTGAACTGCCAGTTGGCGCCCAGCGTCCAGCCGACCTTGCTGAACGTGTGTTCGAGGTGCTCGAACGTACCGGTTCCCGTCAGGACCGTTGACGTGACGGGCGCCCCCAGATTGACGGTTGTGCGCACCTCGGGGTTCGCAGTCAGATGCACCTGCTCCCACCGTGCTCCGGCGTCGAGCCTCAGTTGGTCGGTAACCTGCCACTCATCCGCCAGGTAGAAGGCCGTCGTCGTCGATTGTCCAGTCGCGTTGGCCCACTCATAGCCGTAGTGAAAGATACCCTTGTCAGTGAGGTACGTAGGTGTGCCCGAGGGATCCACGGACACCAGGTCGAGCAGCCGCGAGTTGTTCTCAACATCGAGCAGCGCGGTGGATGAATACCGCGAGAAATTCTGGTTGATGTCGGCGGTGTAAAACCCGAGCGTGACATCGTGCGTCTGACCGGCCAGGTCAAACTTGTGCATGATGCGCGCATCGTTCATGAACTCCTTGACGGGCGAGGTCACACTCCTCAGCCCCCCGACGACCATCAATGCATTGCCGTTCTGATTGGCCACATCGAAAACCGTGCTCGGGGAGTCTGTATAGCGCAGCTGCAAGGTGCTTCCAGCGGCGAGCCCCTTCGATTGCTGTGCCAGGAAGCTGGACGCGCTTTGCACGCTGTTGGGATACACGCCATTACGCAGAGTGTCGGTCTGGTTGTAACGGGCGTGATCACTGAACCTGTAGCCCTCGGCGAATTCAAACTCGAAATTCAACGTCGCCTGCGTACGCTTGATCTGGGTACCGAGGGAGTTGTCGAACAGGAAGTCGCTCCCGGCCGTCTTCATTCGCACATACTCGGTCTCCGGACCGGCAATCGTGCCGTAGTTGCCGTCGAATCCCGGCACCGCGCGGATCTTGCCGTCCGGATAGGTCCGCATCGGAATTCCCAGGTCCAGGTAGACCTTGTCATCCATGCGCTTGATGTCGAACGACACTTTGCCGCGTTCGAATTCCCGCGCGAGAGACACGCGAAACTGGCCGCCGTCATCGCTATGGAACCCGGGATCGCGGATGCCGTCATCGTAGCGGTAGAAACCACCGAGTGCGACCTTCCAGTCACCAACAGGCGCGCCGTACCACAGGTCCAGCCGATTCAAACCGTAGTCACCGGCCGTGTACTTGACGACGCCCTCGGCATGATCGCCGACTCTGCGGGGAATGTAGTTGACCGCGCCAGCCGGCGCGTTGGAATAGAAAATGGAGGACGGACCCCCGCGGACGACTTCGATCCGATCGATGGTCTCATCGAGCCGGAATGCCTGGTCGCCGTTGAGATAACCCAGAGCGGGGTCATGTTGAACCGGCATTCCGTCTTCGAGCAGCGTGATTGAGCCGAAGCCGTCCACCGGAATGCCGCGTGCGCGAACGTTACCGCTCGCCTCGCCGCCGGAGGACTCCACCCAAAATCCGGGTACCGATTTCAAGGACTCAGTGACGCTGGTCGGACCCTGCTGGCGCAGCTTCTTCTGGTCGATGGTAGTGACGGAATAACTCGTCTCCTCCTTCGTGCGCTCATCGATGCCGGCGCGGCCGGTAACAATGACTTCCTTGAAGTCAGCGGTGCTTTCAGAAGCCTGAGCACCGTCAGAAGAAGCCCGCGACGAGCTCGTTTCCGCGCGCTTGATGATCACCGCGCCGGGCTTGAAAAACTCGTATTTGAGTCCGCTGCCCGCCAACAATTGCGCGAGCGCCTGGTCCTGCGTAAATGTGCCATTCAGTGCCCGGGCCGTCATGCCCGCGACATCGGATTCGGAGAACAGCAGCTGCAGTCCCGCCTGGGAGGCAAACTGCTGCAGAGCTGCGCCCAGAGCCTGAGCATCGACGCTGTAGGTCTGTGTCTGTGCCCTGCTGCTGGTGGCGGCATCTGACTGCGCCCACGCATCCGGTCCGGCGGCAAGCCCCAGACTCAGCAACAGCGCCAGACCTGTATGTGTTCTCATCATGACTCACGGTTTCCGTTGGTGTCTCGAACCTTCTAGGACGAACCCTGTGGTACGATCCTCAGCGTTGTCACTAAAGTTTCATGAAAGACCTCGATAAGGGGCCATGGGCGCGGACAATCTCGTAGCGATCGGAGCTGACTGCGGATGCGGGCAGGACGGCTGCATCCATCGCCGCGGCGTGGAGCTGAACCGCATCGCCGATCGTTATTACGATCGCCTGGTGCGCTTTTTCAAGCGCCGCAGCCGCTCAACGGATGATGCCGCGGACCTGGCCCAGGACACCTTCGCGCGCCTCTGGTCAACCGATCTGCGTCAGATCCAGAAACCCGAGTCCTTCCTGTTCACGACTGCCCTCAACCTGTTGCGGGACCGCGCGCGGTCGGCTCAGGCGCGCCACGCCGCGTTGAGCGTCCCCGCCGAGGAGGAACAGTTGATCTGCCCCGCTCCCCAGGCCGAGCGCGTTCTCGACGGCGAGCAGCAGATGCAGATTCTGGAGGCGGCGTTGGGTGAGTTGAGTCCCAGGTGCCGCGTCGTATTCGAGCAGTTCCACTTCGAGGACCGCTCCCAGAAGGAGATCGCCGAGAGCCAGGGGATCTCCGTCTCCATGGTTGAGAAGTATGTCAGGCAGGCAGTCGTGCACTGTCAAAAGCGCCTGAACGAATCCGGTGCCACGCCAACGAACACCCGCAAGTTGGTGTTGGGATCCACGGCGGCCGTGTGCGCCGTCGTGTGTTGTATCGTTGGCTACCTGCACACCCAGGCACGGAATCTGTTTGCAACAGTCAGCGGCGAAACCCGGCCGCTCGACCTGGAGGACGGCTCGCGAGTCGTCCTCGACACGAGATCGCGCCTGCGCGTGAGCTATACGGACGGCGGCCGCGATATTGATCTGCTCGAGGGCCAGGCGCATTTCGAAGTGGCCAGGGACAGTCACCGCCCCTTCCGCGTGCACACCCCCACGGCGGAGATAGTTGCAGTCGGTACGAAATTCGATGTTGCAATCCTCCCGGACCGCACCACCGTGACACTGATTGAAGGCAAGGTGAATGTGCGGACGCTGCGCGCGGAAGAGCCCCATGTTGCCACCATGGTTCCGGGCGAACAGGTGCAGGTCACACCCGACGGACGCCTGCTCGATCAGCCATCCGTCAATATCGAGAATGTGACGGCATGGCAGCGCCGTACGCTCGTTCTCGATGACGTGCCGCTGCCGGAGGCGCTCTCGCAGATGAATCGCTACTCGGTGACACAGATCGTGGTTTCCGGTCAGGATCTGCAAACCAGACGGGTCAGTGGCGTCTTTCGCGTGGGCGATGTCGAGACCGAGGCGCTGGCCTTGCAGCGTTACTTCAACCTGCGCGAAGTCTCACATTCCGACCGCGAGATCGTTCTTCAGCGTTAGAATGGCATCAGACAACGCTACACCGGAAGAACAATCATGACTCATGCGGGCAAATGCTTTTGCGGCAAGGTGACATTCGAGGCAACGGGAAAACCGGAAGGCATGGGGTATTGTCATTGTGAATCCTGCCGTCACTGGTCCGCGGGCCCGGTGAATGCCTTCACCCTCTGGAAGCCCGACGCCCTGAAAGTCACCTCCGGCGAGAGCAACATCGGGACCTACAACAAGACACCGATCAGCTACCGCAAATGGTGCAAGGAATGTGGCGGCCACCTGTTCACGCAGCATCCCACGATGGGGCTGGTGGATATCTACGCGGCGATGTTGCCGACGTTGAAATTCGAGCCCGGAGTGCATGTGAACTACGGGGAGACGGTGCTTCACATTCACGACGGGAAGCCTAAATTCAAGGATATGCCGGCGGAGATGGGCGGCTCGGGAACCACGCTGCCGGAGTGAGCCGCGGGAGCCGTGAGCGTAGGCATCATCCTTGCTGGCGAGGACGGGCTTTAAAATTGAAGTGCCGACCTCCCGCGAAGATAGATGATCGACCGCCGCTCTCTGCTTACAGCCGCTGCATCCACACTCGCAGCTTCCACATTCGGACTGTCGGCGCTCGGGCTGCCCCTCGGGGTTAGCGCCGCGGCCGGCGGTTTGAAGTTCGGAAAGCCTCAGCCGTTTTCGTTCGACGCGCTCATCAAAGAGATGCAGGCGCGTGCCGCGCAGCCGTATGCGCAGCAGAATTCGCTGCCGCAGTCGGTGCTGGAACGCATCGACTACGCGGAGCACGGCAAGATCAAGTTCAACACTGACTTCGCGTTGTTCCGCAACGGGCCGGGCGATTACCCGGTCACCTTTTTTCACCTGGGCAAGTATTTCCGCGCGCCCGTGCACATGTACGTGCTGTCCGCTGCCGGACCCCATGCGACCGCGGCGGAGATCCTCTACGATCCCGCCTACTTCGCGATGCCGCCCGACAGTCCGGCGCATGAGCTGCGCAAAGGCGCTGGATTTGCCGGCTTTCGCCTGCAGGAAAGCCGCACGGGCGACCCGCAGAAACTCGACTGGCGCACCAATGACTGGGTGGCCTTTCTCGGCGCATCCTATTTCCGCGCCATTGGCGAGCTCGCGCAGTACGGCCTGTCGGCCCGCGGCGTGGCCATCGATGTGAGCGCCCCGGGCCGCAGCGAGGAATTTCCGGACTTCACACATTTCTACTTCGAGCCGGGGACCCACGGGTCAACCGACTTCACGGTGTATGCCGCTCTCGAAGGCCCCAGCGTCACGGGCGCCTACAAGTTTGTCATGCAACGCGATAAAGCCGTTGTCATGGACGTCCAGGCGCAACTGTTCCTGCGCCGTGATGTCGGCCAGCTCGGCATTGCCCCCATGACCTCCATGTACTGGTACTCCGAAACCAACAAACCGGGGGCGGTGGACTGGCGGCCCGAGATTCACGACTCGGACGGGCTGGTCATGTGGAATGGCCCCGGTGAATACATCTGGAGGCCGCTCAACGACACCGCACACCCGACGACCTCCACTTTTGCGGACAAGTCGCCACGCGGCTTCGGCCTCGCACAGCGCGATCGCAACTTCGACCACTATCTCGACGGCGTGCACTACGAACGCAGGCCCAGCCTGTGGGTGGAGCCCGTTGGCGATTGGGGCGAAGGAGCCGTGCAACTCGTTGAGTTACCCACGGATGACGAGACGATGGACAACGTCGTCGCCATGTGGGTACCCAAACAGCCTGCGAAGGCTGGCACCAACCTGCAGGTACATTACAAACTCTACTGGGGCGCTGGCGAGCCGCACGAAACCAACCTCGCCCGTGTCATCGCCACCCGCACGGGTCGCGGCGGTGAGCCGGGTCAGAACCGCCCCAGGGGCGTACGCAAGCTCGTTGTCGAGTTTCTGGGAGGCCGGCTGGCGACACTCCCCTTCGGCACGAAGCCTGTACCGGTGCTGTCAGCTTCGTCGGGGAGCTTTTCCAATGTGTTCACGGAAGCGGTACCCGACAGTGTCGCGGGACACTGGCGGGCCCAGTTTGACTTCACCGCTTCGGGCACCGATGTCGTCGACATGCGGTTGTATCTGAAGGACGGGGATCAGACGCTCTCGGAGACCTGGTTGTATCAATACCATGTGTCCTGACGATCATTTCTCCCGATCGATGGCATAGAGCATGGAGAACAGGGGGATCTTCTTATCCTCCTGGTTCGGGTCCTTACCCTTCATGCCCTGGAAGACAGCCTGGCCACAGACGACCCGGCCCGCCTTGCTGGGCTTGTCGAGCGTCATCGCCTTGCTGTTGCCGACGGTCTCCTGATCCTGCTTCGTAATAAAGTCCTGCATCTCGGCCGCCTGCACCCGCGAACCGTCCTTCATTTTCAGAATCCACGCCCAGCCGCCCGCGACGAGCTGATCACCTTTTTCAATCGTGCCGCGGATGAAAACCTCGGAATTCTCCGGCAGATCAGCGGGCACGGTGTCCGTCAGATACACCATCTGCTTGCCGAACGATCCGCCCGCAACATTGGGAGGCCGGTTCCAGCGCATCGCCGTTTCAAAATCCGCGCAGGACTTCGCTTCCCAGAAGTGGGTGTAGCTCTTGCGGCCCTGCGGACCCGAATTCTCGGCCGTCATGTAGCTGATCTTCTTCAGCTGCGCGTCCGAGGGAACCTCCGGCGGCCCCATGGCTTTCCGGGCCCCGCCGAACTGGTCGCAGCCCGCGAGTGCGGCCGCCACGAGAAATGCGCCGATGGAAACTGATTTCGAGTATTTCATGGATAGCTCAACCGTCGGCAGCGCCGTTGGTTCCCCAGCTTGGCAGAAAACCCGAGTGTGGCGTCGCCAGCCTGAACGGAGGATTAAGCTAATCCCGCGGCGTCGTACGCACGGGAAGACCCTCGGCTGCGGCGGCCGGGTGCGCAGCCAACCAGTCCATACGCTCGGCCCGCAACCGCTTCGCAGTGATCTCATCCCCAAGGGACAGATACTGCTCTTTATGAGCCGACCAGGCCGGCCATTTCAGATCCGCTGAATCCGGTGAGCCGGTAGCGGCGAAGTGAATGAGGGCCTGCAACATCGCAGCCGACAGATGCCGGTCATAGTCGGTCCAGACACGGGTCACCCGGAAGAGATTGAAGGCATCGAACGTTCCCAACCAGTACGGAATATCAGCACTGTGGTAAGCCCCCACCGTCACAGGATCCTGGTCGGCAAACTTCACATCGGATGAATAAGGGTGTTTATGCGAAAACAGGCTGATGTACGCCGGGGAGCCGTTTTGTTTCTGTGCGCAATTCCGTGACGCCTTCAACATGCCACTTTCGCGCGCAGCCGCGTGGGCCGCGGCATAAACATCCCCGTCCGTTTTGGCTGGAAACAAACTCAGGAACTTCCCGGCGTCCGCTCCGTAGAGCTCTCGCGCAATGGCTTCATACTCCTGGAGCGTTTTCGCCCGCGTCAGGGGGCTCATATTGGCATCGAGATCGTCGCCATTTGAGCTCACCATGATGGGAACATCCACGGGCACGTCGCCCTTCGGCCCAACAGTGAAATAACCATCAATCAACGGTGGAGTGCGCACGCCCTGCACCTTCGCTCCAACCTGACTCTCCGCTTGTTGAGCCAGGATTCTGTCAGCGGGCACGTACCGCATGGCTTGCAGGTCGGCAGCCCCCAACCGATGCTGGAGATCCAGGCCCGCCTGTTCGGCCATCTGCAGGTCCGGCCCCGAGGTCGTGAAGTTGCAGGCGCTCCACATGGCAGCACCTCGAAACAGCCCTTTCGACAGCGGGCTGAACATCTGTGCCGCGACCGAACCTGCGCCAAAAGACTGGCCTGCCAGAAGCACTTTCGAAGGGTCCCCACCAAACGCCGCGATGTTGGCATGGATCCATTGCAGTGCGGCGTTCTGATCCAGGTAGCCATAGTTTCCAGAGTGGCCGCCCTGCTCCCGCGTGAGCTCAGGATGCGCCATGAAACCCAGAGCGCCTACGCGGTAGTTCAAGTTGACGAACACCGCGCCATGCGCTGCAACGGTATCGCCATCGTAAAGAGCCATGCCGGACGATCCGATCGTGCCGCCACCACCGTACAGGAACACGATGACCGGCCGGTCTTTCGCGCCGGCTGGCGTCCAGATATTCAGGTACAGGCAATCTTCGCTGGAAGGCTCCTCACCGAAATAGTGATTGATGTTATGAGGCCGCAAAACCTGGATACACTCGGCACCCTTGCGATCAGCCACCCAGACGCCGTCCCAATGGATCGGCTGTGGAGGTCTCCAACGCAGATTCTGAGTGGGTGGCGCCGCATAACGAATCCCGAGATACGCGCGCACCCCGGACTTCAATCGCACTCCGGTAACCTGGCCACTGGTAGTTGTAACGGGATCGCCTGACATCGCCGGCTGCATCAGTGTCCGGTGCGCAACCCGATCCGCCTGGTACGAGCCCAACCAGAGTTGATTGCCCACAATCACGGCGGCCGAAACGCCGTTGAAATCGGCGTCAGGCTCCGAATACGCCACCATGTTGAAGGTCAGCGTCGCCGGATCGAGCTCAGCCACCGAGAATCCCCGGTGACAACGCATATCGTCCGCCTTGCCATTGACGATTTTGCGAGACCCGCCGCAGGCAGGCTCATCGAGTTGCATGCCGGCCGCCAGTAATCGTCCGCCGTCCCAATGAATGTTGTCCGGCATGAATCCCGGCGCCACGACCACCTTAGAGGGCTCGTCGGGATGAGCACGTGAGAAGACGACTACGGCATGCCAGCCGAAGGCGACCACGTAGAAGCTCTGATCGTCGAGTGAAGTTTCCAGTCCGTTGTTGCCGGGAAGCTCAGTGCCCGGAATCAACTCAAACGCCTGCGTACCCGGCTTCCACTGAAACACGGCGCCCGTCCTCGCACCCTGCACGAAATCCGTGATCGTGGTGCCCGGCCGCGTCAGCACCGACGCGAGGATTGTTCCATCCCGATAGGCAGCCACGCTGTTGGCAGCCATCCCCTCGGGCATCAGTACGCAACCCTTCCATACGAGGCCCGGCGGCCCCTCACCCACAGTGATCGAAAAGATCTCGATACTTTCCCGACCGCCATGATTTACCACATACAACGTCTGCTGCTTCAGGTTGATGCCATGTGCATTGAACACAGCCGCGTCCGGCGCTGACGGACAGTCGGGATACAAACGCGTATTAGGCTGAATCTGCTCCGGCGCGCCTGTGTACCAGCGACTCAGTGTGTCGTTGCGCGTGTCGATCAGCTTCAGTCCGGCCCCATCACTGAACCCACTGGCGATGAGCCAGGGCGTGCCCGCGATGTGAGCCAGATCTTCCGGATGCTGCGCGCCACAGACGAATGTCAGCTCGCCGGAGGGAGGGCACGTCAGCGCCAGCAGAGCGAGCATCAGTCCCGTCATAACGTCAGATGCACACCCACGTAGTAAGACCGGCCGATCACATCAAACACGCTCTGATCGGTGCTGAACTGCGAGCTGGAAACCAGCACCGGGCCATGATTGCCGAGGTTGGTGATACCCGCGCGCACCTGCCACGTCTCGTTGATCTCATAGGAGCCCAGCAGGTCCACGAGGCTGTACGCCGGCACCCCCACGCCAGGATTTGCCGGCGTGGTCACGGCGGTCACGTCCTTCATGGCGTTCTGATATCGCCACCGCAGGGAAACTGTTGCACCCGCCTGACCGTAGCCAATGGTCGTCACCGCCTTCCACTTCGGGAAACTGGAGCTCACGTTGTAACTGGCTGCGATGGTATTGGTGCCGGCGTAATTCTGAAACGGCGATCCCGGGAGTGTTTGAATCGAGTAACCGCGCAGGAAACCGATGCCACTGTTCGCGAAGACCCGTGCAGACGTGCCCGTAAGGCCGATGTCGGCGAGCGCCAGGCTCCAGGCGCTCTGGATGTCGATACCGTCGGTTTTGAGCCCGCCGAGATTCAGGTAAGGCGTGTCAATCAACTGCAGCAGACCATTGGCATCACGATGCAGCAGCGCGCAGAAGTCGTTGCCTGCCGAGTAACCCGGGTTGGAGCCATCGAGGTTGTAGCATTTGCTCAGGGCCGTGAGCCCTGGGACGACTGAAATGACCTCGTTGATCTTGATATTGTAGTAGTCCACCGAAGCCGACAGACCGCTGAGCCACGGCGAGGTGAGGTGCGAGGTCCAGGAAAAACCGAGGTTATAGGTATCGGCTGTTTCCGGCTGCAAATTGGGATTGCCATGAGCATCTCCCGCGGTCGCGGTCGTCGGAAAGGTGTAACTGTCGACCACCGCCGCCGGAACACCCTGAGCCAGGCACAGCGCTCGAACTGATGCGCCGTTTGCTCCAGTGCGCGCACTCGAGCGGACGTCGCACGGATCTCCGACCGCAGCGGGCGGAGTACCAAACGCAATCTGTGAACCACTGTCAGCCGAGAACAGCTCACCGATATTCGGCGCACGCACCGCACGCTGATAGCCGCCGCGTACGAGAAAGCTTGCGACCGGCGTCCATTTCAAGTCGCCCTCGAAACTGTTTACACCGCCCGACGTCGTATAGTCTGAATGCCGGAACGCAGCGCCCAGACTCAACTTCTTGATCAGCGGCAGGTCACTGAGCAGGGGCACATCCACCTGGGCCGCGAGCTCCTTCACGCCGATGGCGCCTCGCGAAGGCTTGGAAGCAATCACGGCCTCAATGTTCTGGCTCGCGAGATTGGAGTCCGGACTGTACCGGTAGGTATTGCGACGGAAGTCCGCCAACACGGCCGCCACGACATCTCCCGCCGGCAACGCGAACAACGCCCCCTGCACCGTGCCCTGAACATTGGTCTGCGTCAGATTCTCGGTGCTGTGGGCCGTCGTGGACAGGTAGCTCTGGCAGGCCTGCGAGACCGCCGAGCTGGTGGCCAGCCCAAAGGGATCGAAACCACCGGCGCACAGTGATGCACCGCCGTCGGGTGCATTCAACAGGTTCTGCACCTGGCTCTTCAGAACCGCATTGAAATTCGACTGGTTGTGATCTGTGGTGTCATAGGACGCGAATACATCCCACGTCCAGTCCTTGATGGGCAGGCTCCCCTTGAGACCGCCGAGATACTGAGCGGTGATGTAACGCTCCTCCCAGGACTTGACCGGGATGCCTACGTACCGGCCGTTCCAGGTGAACGGTGCGTTGGGATTGGGCCGCGACGCCAGCAAAGTGGCCAGATCCTTCGGAATGAACGGATTGGTTACCGGGATCGTGGTCAGAGTGCCGAACTGCGTCAGGCTGTAACCACTGCTGGTGTTGACGGTCGAGTCGACATACAGGACCTGACCGTAGGCAGTCACTCCCGGAACCAGCTCGTAGTCGACTTTGCTGAACACCGATTTGCGGTTCAGCGGATTTTCGATGATGGTCTGGGGTCCGACCGGCATGCGCACATTGCCGGCTAGAATCGCGTACCCGTTGCTCGTGGGGCCTTTGTAGTTCTTCGCGCCGGTCTGAGTAAACAGCGAACCGTCATCATTGAAGCCGAGATTCAGTGTGTTGCTGACCGGGGTCGCTACCCCGTAGCCGCCGAACAAAGAGCTTACGACTGCCGGGTTCGGCAGGTTCGTGGGCGCGGGCACGAAGGTGCCCTGGCCGATGAATGACGATGGAGTCACGAGATTGAAAAAACCGCGTTGCCGTCCGTCCAGCTCCTGCCGATAGGTGTAGCCGAGAGACAGCAGCGCATGCCCCCGGTTATCCGCGAATTTCGTGCCAAAGGCCGTGGATCCTGAAAACTGTCCGTAGTCGCTCTTCACCGAGTTGCCGTACTGCAGATCGGTGCTCATGCCCTCGAAGTTTGAAAGCGTGATGAAGTTGACTACGCCGGACATTGCATCCGAGCCGTAGACCGCGGAGGCGCCGCCGGTGATGGTCTGCACGCTCGACAGAATCGACTCGGGAATGAAGTTGATATCGACATCGCCGAAGATATCCGCCAACGGCAATCTTCGGCCATCCAGCAGCACCAGGTTGCGATTGGAGCCCAGCGCATGCAGATTGACAGTGGCGTGCCCGCCGGTGCCCTGGCCACCGTTGCCGGCGGTTCCCGCGGCCGAGAACTGCGGCAATTGATTCAACGCCGCCTCAATGGACACCGAGCCGCTCTGCTTCAAATCCTCGGATGAGGTGATGACAATCGGGCTCGAAGCCACGTGATTGGGATCGGTGATCAGTGAACCGGTGACTACGACTTCGGCGAGTGTATCGTTCGCGGCCGCAGTGGTGTCCTCGGCTGCCTGCACTGCCGCATGCGCCAACAGCGCGACAGTGGCCGCCACGCAACCTCGTGAGACGTTCATTTCTTCCCCCTCGCACCGATTGTTGTATCGATGAAGTCGAACACGCGCTCCAGTGCCGCGCGGCTCGCTTTCTCCGTGTCGGCCGGTGTCTTGCCGATAAAGCTGTGGTCCACGTCAGGTATCAGCAGCAGTTGCGCGGACACGCCGGCAGCGTGCAACCGGTCGTACATTTCCTGCGACTGCTGCATCGGAACGGTCTTGTCGGCGCGGCCATGAATCAACAGCATGGGCGGCGTGTCCCGCTTGATGTAGGTGACGGGACTGGCCGCCGACACGACACCGGGGTCGCATTTCGAGACCTGACAGCCCAGGTACTTCGCACCCGCGGACTCGGGACTGTCCTGCGCCCCCAAGGTGCTGAAATCAAAGATCCCGTACCAGGTTACGGCCCCCTGCACGCAGTCTGATTCAGCAGGCGCGCCCGTGGGTTCCAACGCCGCGATTCCACAGGATGTTGCAGTCAGCCCGGCGAGCTGCCCACCGGCCGAAGCACCCCAGATGAGCCCACGTGTCTTGTCGATGTGCCAGGTAGACGCCTGGCTCCGCAACCAACGGATCGCGGCTTTGACATCCTGCTCCGCGGCTGGAAAGCGGGCTTCGGAGCTGAGCCGATACTCTACGGATGCCACTACATAGCCGCGTGCCGCAAGTGTTGCGAGCACATCAGGCCAGCTCGTGAACGCTCCGGACTGCCGGGTATGGCCGCTCAACCAGCCGCCGCCGTGTACATACACAACGAACGGATGGAGTGTTTTGTCAGGCTCGCCGCCGCCTCCATCCGCGGGCCGGTACAGGTCGAGATGCAGGGGCCGAAAGCCCGGTAAAGTCTGGTAGACGAGATCGGGATAGCCCGTCACCCCGCCTGCGAATTCGATGTGGCGCGGTGGATAGGAGTCGCCGGGTACTACCTGCGCGCTCACCGCCACGGCCATGGCCGCGATGACACCCCAAACCATTGAATGAGCCCCCTCAATCAGGTACCTTATGATTAACTAACTGGTTAATACATGTCAACGACCTATCTCACCGGACTCATTGGCAAAGGCATCGGGCGCTCGAAATCGCCGGCTCTGCATCAGCAGGAAGCCGACGCGCTCGGCCTGCGCTGCCTGTACCAACTCCTTGATTTGACGGTGCTCGGATTGAGCGTGGCGGATCTGCCACGGCTGCTGTCGAGTGCCGAGCTGACCGGCTTCGCGGGAGTGAACATCACTCATCCCTGCAAACAGGCCGTCATTCCGCTCCTGCATGAGCTGAGCGAGGAAGCCCGCGCGATCGGAGCAGTCAACACCGTGAAATTTGCCAACGGCAAACGCCATGGATTCAACACCGACGCGCAGGGATTTGCAGAAAGCTTCCAACGAGGACTGCCGGACGCTGCACGCGATCGCGTCGTGCAGATCGGAGCCGGCGGCGCGGGGGCCGCGACGGCCTATGCAATGTTGAAGCTGGGTGTCGGAGCGCTTTCAGTGTTTGATGTGGATGTGGGGCGTGCCGCCGCGCTGGCTGACAATCTCGGCAGAATCTTCGGCGCCGGACGAATCGGTGTTGCCCGGGATCTCCCGGTTGCCCTGGCGACGGCGGACGGGCTGGTGCAAGCAACCCCGGTGGGCACCCGTGAGCATCCGGGACTGCCTTTGTCGGAACGGCTGCTCAGATCCGATCTGTGGGTTGCGGAGATTGTCTATTTTCCGCTCGAGACGCTCCTGTTGAGGACTGCTCGCGCAATGGGGTGCCGAACCCTGGATGGCGGCGGGATGGCGGTGTTCCAGGCCGCCGCCGCATTCGAGATCTTCACGGGGCTCGAGGCCGATCGCGAACGCATGCTGCGGCACTTCCACACCATGCCGGGGGACTGAATCGATGTGGTACCCTAGCCCCGATGGCCCAACGAGCTCAGACAAAAGCGGCAGTTCCCGCGGCCCGGCGTGTTGCCAAATCCGCCACGGGCGCGGACCGGGATGCCGATGCCACCAAGGCCAACATCCTGTCAGTGGCCATCGAAGAGTTCTCATCCAAGGGACTGGCCGGCAGCCGGGTAGACGAGATCGCCGAGCGCACGCACACCGTGAAGCGGATGATCTATTACTACTTCGGTAGCAAGGAAGGGCTGTACCGCGCGGTGCTGGAACATGCGTACGATCACATTCGCACCATCGAGTCCGATCTCGACCTGGACTCGCTCCCACCCCTGGAGGCGTTGCGGCGCCTCGTGCAGGTCACCTTCGATTATCACAACAGGCACCCCGAGTTTGTTCGCCTGGTCATGAATGAGAACATTCACAAGGGCGCGCACATCGGGCACCTGGCGAGCATCAAGGAACGCAACCGCACGGTCATTGCGACCCTGCGCAAGCTCATCGATCGCGGCACGAAATCGGGCGAGTTCCGCCCCGACATCGATCCCATCGAGCTGCACATGTCGATCAGCGCGCTCTGCTTCTACAACGTATCCAACCGCTACACCTTTTCGACCATCTTCGGACGGGACATGACCTCACCGAAGGCCGCGAGCGCGCGCCGCGAAGTCGTCGCGGAGATGATCGAAAAATGGTGCCGGGCGCAGGAGCGCGCCTGACCTTCTGATTGAGCGTTCACCGGTATGCCGGTCGGTCGGCCGTCAATTAACGATCTAGTGGGTTAACAACATGCTCACCTCCATCGCCACCGTCTCGATCAGCGGCACCCTCGAGCTGAAACTGCGAGCCATCGCCCAGGCTGGCTTCGACGGTGTGGAGATCTTCGAAAACGATCTGCTCACGGCGCATCAGTCAGCGCGCGAAATCGGCGCCCTGCTGCGCGAGCTGGGACTGACCTGCACCGTGTTCCAGCCGTTCCGCGACTTCGAGGGCATGCCCGGCAATCTGCGGCCCCGGGTGTTCGAGCGCATGGAGCGCAAGTTTGATGTCATGGAACAGCTCGGCACCGACCTGCTGTTGATATGCTCAAATGTCTCCCCCGTCTCATCCGGCGACCGGGCCCGGATCGTTGCCGACTTCCGCGAGTTGGGAGAGCGCGCGGCCAGGCGAGGACTTCGCTGCGGATATGAGGCGCTGGCCTGGGGAAAGCACGTGGCGGATCATCGCGACGCCTGGGCGATCGTCCGCGAAGTCAATCACCCGGCCATCGGGTTGATTCTGGACAGCTTCCACTCGCTCGCCCGAGCCATTCCCAACGAGAGCCTGCGGGAAATAGATCCTTCCCGCATTTTCATCGTGCAACTCGCCGACGCGCCGCTGCTGCAGATGGACTACCTTTCCTGGAGCCGCCACTTTCGCAACATGCCCGGACAGGGCGAATTGCCGGTCGTGGACTATGTGGCCACCCTGCTCGCCGGGGGCTATCAGGGCCCCCTGTCACTCGAGATCTTCAACGATCGGTTCCGATCCAGCTCGGCCTCCGCTGTCGCGCTCGATGGCCATCGCTCTCTGACTTTCCTGCACGATCAGGTCGCCAGACAACTGGCACCGAGATTCACGGCGGACCTGCCTTCACGCGCACACGTGCGCGGCGTCGAATTTGTGGAATTCGCGGCGGATGAAACCGAGGTTGAGCAACTCGGGGCGCTGTTTACTTCACTGGGCTTTACACGCGCGGGCAGACATCGCAGCAAGGATGTCACCCGCTGGAAGCAGAATGGCATCAACTTTGTTCTGAATGGCGAGCCGGAGAGTTTTGCTCGTGCCTACGACAACATGCACGGTGCATCAGTGTGCGCGCTCGGGCTGAGCGTGGAAAATGTTGCAAGCACTCTGCGACGCGCCCGCGGATTGCAGATTGGACAGTTCTCGCAACCCATTGGTCCCGGCGAGATGCCAACACCCTCGATATATGGCGTGGGTGGCAGCCTCATCTATCTCATGGAAGCCGGCTCGGAGAGCGAGGTTTGGGACACGGATTTCGTCGCCGAGAAGGCGCCGGCTTCCAACGCGGGCCTGCTTCGTGTCGATCACATCGCGCAGACCATGCACCACGAGGAAATGCTCTCCTGGCTGTTATATTACGTTTCCCTGTTTGAGCTCGCCAAGGCACCGCTGGTGCAGATCGCCGATCCCCTGGGACTGGTGCAATCGCAGGCGATCGAGTCCGCCGAAGGGGGCTTGCGCATCACTTTGAATGGCTCGGCGAGCCCTCAGACCCTGTCCTCGCGATTTCTCCAGGGGTTCCACGGCGCCGGTGTCCAACACATTGCACTGGCGACCGCGGACATCATCGCCACCGCGCGCAAGCTGCGCGAGCTCGGGCTCGCCGTTTTGCCGATTCCGCACAACTACTATGAAGATATCGAAGCACGCTTCGGTCTGGACGCGGATCTGCTGCGGCAACTCGAGCAATTCAACATTCTGTACGACCGCGACAATGACGGTGAATATTTCCAACTCGTCTCGCGGGCCTTTGCGAAACGGTTCTTCTTCGAGATTGTCGAGCGGCGCGGCTATCGCGGCTATGGCGCGACGAATGCCTCGGTGCGTCTGGCCGCGCAGTCACACTACCGGGGAGATCTGGAGAAGACGATAATGGCGTGATGAGTCTGACACCCCCCATGCCGCCGATGGCTTCCAATCGCATCGGAGGCCTGCAGTTACTGTTCGCAATGCGCCGGAACGCGCTCAGCGCCTTTCCGGAACGTTGCATCGACGAACCCGTAGTGAGGCTCAGGGCAGCGGGACGCCCGCTCGTACTCGTGACAGCGCCCGATGCCGTCGGGCACATGATGATCACGCACTCGGAAGACTATGTTCGACTGCCCTTCGGGCGTCGCGTTCTCGGGCCCATTGTCGGACGCGGCTTGCTCACCAGTGAGGGGGAAACCTGGCGGCAACAACGCCGCGCAATGGCCCCGGCATTTACGCCACGAAATGTCCCCATCATGAGCGCACACATCATGCGCTGCGCCGAAGCTTCTTGCGCTCGCCTGGAGCGCGCGGCAGGCCAGCCCATCAATCTGCTCGAAGAGATGCAAACGCTCAGCCTGGAAATCGCCGCCACTTCCCTGTTCTCGATGGAAGCTGCCACGTTTGCGGACCAGGTACGCGCTCTGGTCTCGGAATACATGGGAACAGTGGGTCGGTTGTATCTGACCGATGTGTTTCTACCGGATTCGATACCGACACCGATGCGCCGGCGTCGCGCGGATTTCCGCAGGCGTTGGACGAGTCTCATTGCGTCGATCATCCAGGCCCGCCGCCAGTCCGGGACCCCCGATGCGCCGAGGGATCTCTTCGATCTGCTTTCAGACGCACACGGGGCGGACCGGCAGGACCTGCTGGTCGACGAAGTAGCCACCATGATCGTGGCCGGTCACGAAACGACGGCACTGGCCTTGTTCTGGATGTGCTCACTCCTTGCGAAATCGCCTGAGTGGCAGGCCGGGCTGGTGGAAGAAGCTCGCGGCCACGATCTCTCCGCGTCTGCTGCGGGGAAAACACTTCCCAAGCTCGAGATTGCTCGCGCCATTGTGCAGGAAACGCTGCGCATGTATTCACCGGGCTTCATGGCAGGCCGCCTCGCGAAGAAAACTCACGAGATCTGCGGCGTCACCGTACCGAAAGGCTCCATGGTGTTGGTTCCCTTCTGGCTGATACATAGAATCCCGCAATGGTGGCCAAACCCGACGTCCTTCGATCCCTCGCGCTTTCTCAACGGCGCCGAACCGACTCGCCACACCTATCTACCCTTTGGGGTGGGTCGTCATGTATGCATCGGAGCGCAGCTCGCGATGTCCGAGGCAACCCTCGCCATTGCCCGAATCGCACAGCAATTCACAATCCGTATGGTAGACGACCGCCCCGTCCTGCCGGTGGCCACGCTGACAACACGACCTGACTACGCGCCCAGGTTCGCTCTGCAGACTCATTGAGTCAGCGTCACCCGCATCCGGTTATCGTCGGAGACTCGATCGATCAGCTTGTTGTACGGGTCCAGGCCTACCTCAAAAGGCACGCTGTCCACCGTGAGCGTGATGCTGCTGTTTCCGTCCGGCACCGAACGCTTCGCCAGATACAACACCTTCTGATGTTGCTCCTGCCCATCCGGTGCCTGGCCGAACACACCGACATCGATGGGATCAGAGACCGTGGCGGGTGATTCCTTGCCAATGCCGTCCACGTAGACCTTGCTGGTGTGCACCTCCAGAGTAACGTCGTACTTTCCATCAGAACGATGCTTAGCCGTCGCTGACACCACGCGGTTGTCAAACACGGTGAGCTTCTCAAACAGGTCTGCAATCAGGGGCGACCACTTCGGTCCCGCCTCCTGACGCAGATCCGTGAGGAACTCCCGGGTAGTGGTGTAAGGCGGCATCTGGAAGGCAGTCTCCTCGTCGAAACGCGCAAGCGTCCTGTCCACCACGTCCTCGCCCAGATAATCCTTCAGTGAATACATCACCAGCGAGCCCTTTTGGTAGTGAATGTACTGTTGGTTCTCCACCAGGGACAGCGGCATTTCCTCCACCAGCTCGCCGCTGCGATCCCTGAGATACCGATCCAGCTCGTACTTCAGGAATTTGCGCATCCGGGGCCAGCCGTACTCGTGCTCCTGCACCATCAGCGCGGAGTACTGCGCGAAGGTTTCATCGAGCATCGTCACACCCTGCAGGTATGCGCCGATGACCTGGTGCGCCCACCATTGATGGGCGACTTCGTGCGCGGTGACATAGAAGACATAGTCGATATCCTCGGGTTTGCGCAGATCCGCGATGAAGCCGATGGCTTCCGAAAACGGCACTGTGTTGGCAAAGCTCTGTGCGAAGCGCTCATAACCCGGAAACTCGAGGATTCGCAGCTGACGGAACTGGTAAGGCGAGTAGACCTGGCTGTAATGCTCGAGTGACTTGCGGGCTGCGTAGATCATCCGATCGATGTTGTAAGCATGCTGTGGATCGTAGTAGACCTCCAGCGCCACATCCTTCCAGCGATCCCGTTTGACGGCATAACGGGCCGACTGGAAGGAGAAGAAGTTGAGAATCGGCGTGTCCTGTTTGTAGTGGAAATAGCGCCGGCCGTTGGCGGTCCACTCTTTCTGCAGATACCCGGGCGCCAACGCAATCTGATCGGGCACGGTGGAGACTGTTGTTTCAAACGTCACCCAGTCGGAATCGATCCCGATCAGATGATTGCGGCGCGCGGACTCGTCGTCGATCTTCGGCATGCGCGGCACCGGACCGAGCCCGTACCTGCGGCGCTCGTTCCGATCCTCGAGCTGTCCCTGGTCGTCGTAGCCGAAGTGCGGGAAGTTCGAGCTGTCGATGAACGTGCCATTGTCGACCACCCGATGATCATCGGGCGTGTTCCTGAATCCGCGACTCAGATAGCGCAACGTGAAGTCGAAATCCATGGCCGCGCCCGGCGCCAACGGCTGCGCCAGGCGATAGATCGTGTAGCCAAGATCCCGGTCATCGCTGACCACCGAGTGCTCGGGAAATCTGACATCCACCAGATCCATGTGGATCGGCAGACGCATGTGCAGATCACGAATGGCGACCGGCGACCGGTTGATCAGATGATAGTGACCGCGAACCTCCACATGCCGCTCGTGCGGAAAGATATCCATGTCGATTTTCACATCGACGATCCGTGGCTGCGGCAGGTCTTTGTATTGGCGATACTGCTTCTCGTAGCTGGCGTCGCGTTCGTTCTTCAGGTCTCCAGGTACGTAGTGGTTGATGATATTGGTGTTATAGAATATCCAGACACCGAGCCCCGCGAACGCCACCAGGGAAGCCGCAAGAAGCGCGCGCGCGGGAGCATCAAAACGCTGCCGCGCAATGCGGGTCCGCTCCTTCCAACCTTGCGATGTTCCACGCAACCAGTACAACGCCGCCACGACCATCATGGCCACGGCGAGACAGGCCCAATACGCCCGGAACCACAGATGGCCCGCCAGGAAGTGGCCGTAACCGTTCATATCAGAGTACTTGGCTTGGGGCGCGCCGCCGAAATCGTACAGGTGATGGTCAAAATGCAATTGCGTGAGCACGATCTTGCTGATCAGGAAAATGACTGTCAGCAGGTATCCCAGGAACTTGTTGTTCGAGAGGACCTGCAGGAACAGCATCAGGGTCCCGATCAGCAGAAACTGCAGATCCGCCAGCGCAATGTTGGACAGATACAGTCCCGGCTCAATGTGGGAGTACCCCCTGATGAGCTGATAGACCATTGTTTCGATGCTGCCGACCAGGAGAAAAGTTCCGATGACGGCCGCGAGAGCCGCCAGCTTGGACAACAGTGGAATCCAGTCCGACAACGGGAACGCATCAGTCACCTCGTTGACGCGCGCGCCGCGCTCGCGCCAGACGAGCTCTCCCGCGTAGAACGCAACGATGATGACGAGCAGGAAATTGTAGCTTCCATTCATGGCCTCGATCATCAGATGAGTGACCGGATAGACCCGGGTGCCATAGATCTCATTGGAATTGGCGACAAAGCCGCCGAGGTTGGCCATGGCGAAGCCCAGCATCACCAGGAACGGGACCCCCAGCAACACACTGCGGGTTTCGAAACGGGCCAGTTTCACGAATTGCTGGAATCGGGCCGCGGCGTCAATGCGCAATGTGACAGGCGGAACGACCAGCCGGCCACGGGCCGCGTCCGGTGTTTCAGAACCCGCCGCCGCGCGCCGCCGTCTCGGCCACAACCGCAGGGGTTCGCGGTTCAGGCGAAAGACCGCCAGCGTCGTCGCCACCATCGCGGCACCCACGGAGAACCAGAGCACCCGATTGGCCAACAACAGCCCCGCAACCTGCGGCAACCGCGTGTTGCGATCGTTGGCGGACCAATAGCGCGTCACGACATCGAATGCGGCCACTCCGAATGGATCAATCAGTGAAGCGAGCGTCCAGTGATCGATGTCATCGCGGATCAGCGTCAATGCCACCTGCCACAGCACAAAGAACGCGATCAGACCGACATACGTACCCAGCATCGAGCGAGTCAATGTCGCAAGCAGGAACAGGAACGCCGCGATAAAAAACATCGTCGGCAACACGAAAACGGCGAAGCCGTAACCATAAGCGGCCAGGCTGGTCGCACCCAGGCGGGCCGGATCGACCCACGGCATCAACACTCCCAGGTACAGGCCGACCGCCACGAAAACAATCACCACCACCGAGGCAAGGTAACCGGCAACAAAGCGTCCCCCGAGATAGGCTCGGCGCGAGACGGGTGTGGCAAAGATCATCTCCGCCATGCCGGTGTCAAAATCGCGCAGTGCGGCGCCCGCCACAAACACCGCAACCAGGAACATCCCGATCACGGTGAATATCAGCAACATCTGCGCGACAACAAACGGCGCGTTCCTGTGTATGTTGCCAATGCCACCACCCACGCGGATGTGATCGGAGCCGGCCGCGGCGAAGGCAAGCGCGGCAAACGCGAGGGCAATCACCCAGAACAGCGGGCTCTTCAGCTGCTGACGCAACTCGAAACGCAATACTTCCCTGAGCATGATGTAGCGCTCAGGCGGCCGAGCGGGTTGCCGCCTGCTGGCGCAACTGCCCGAAATAGACATCTTCCAGATCCGGTGCCACCGCAGTGAAGCCCTCCTCGGGCAGAGCGTCGGCGAGCACGTGAATAATCGTTTTACCGCCGGACAGACGGGTGGAGAGAACAACAAATCGCGACTTGCAGGCTTCGATGTCGGAATGCGCGATGGCCTTGCGCCAGACCCGTCCCTGCAGGGCACTCAGGGCTTCCGCGGGCTGACCGCTCAACAACACGCGCCCCTGCGAGATGATGGCCATCCGTGGACACAGGTCAGTCACATCCTCCACGATGTGGGTGGACAGGATGACTACGACGTTCTCGCCAATCTCCGCCAACAGATTCAGGAAGCGGTTACGCTCTTCCGGATCGAGACCGGCGGTCGGCTCATCCACGATGATGAGCTTCGGCGAGCCGATCAAGGCCTGTGCGATTCCGAAACGTTGGCGCATGCCACCCGAATAGGTACCCAGCTTGCGTTTGCGCACATCCCAGAGATTGACCTGTTGCAACAGTGCTTCAACCAGCGCTCTGCGCTCGCCGCGGGCAACCACTCCCTTGAGCACCGCGAAATGGTCGAGCATGGCTTCGGCGCTCACCTTCGGGTACAGTCCAAACTCCTGCGGCAGGTAGCCGAGCAGGCGTCGCGCCGCCGGCTTGTTGGCCAGAACATCGAGCCCATCGAGTTGGATACTGCCGCTGTCGGGGTCCTGGAGGGTCGCAATGGTGCGCATCAGGCTGGACTTGCCGGCGCCGTTGGGACCCAGCAGTCCGAACATCCCCGTGGGAATCTGAAGCGAGACGTTCCTGAGCGCCTGCACGCCGTTGGCGTAGGTCTTCGACAGATCGCGGATTTCCAGCATGTGTATCCGTAGGAGAAGCTGTCCCGCCGGCAGTATAGGACAGCAGAACCGCTAATCGATTTCGGTTCGTCTCAGCAGATAGTCCAGTCCTCCTACCCGGTACCAGCGATACCCGTAGGCTTCCAGGAGCACCCGGTGCCTGCCGCCCTCATTCGCCCGACTATGGTCTTCCGACAACAGGTTGACCAACAGGTCGGCGGTCTGTCCGCTCACGCCGACCTCAAAGGAGACTTCGCGCGGTACTCCCGACAGGTTGTGGAGGAACAGCACCGAGTTGTTACGCCAGTCGTAACGAATGGCGAATACCGCCGGGTCGCGGGTCGGAACGATGTGGAAATCGCCCCAACCGATCTCCGGTACTTCCTTGCGCATGCGGATGATGCGCTCGGTCCAGTTCAGCATCGAGTTGGGGTCGCGGCGCTGTTGGGCCGCGTTGACGTGCTCGTAACCAAATGGCCCCGAAGTGATGACCGGCTGCACCGGTTTGTCGCTTTTGGTGAAGCCGGCCTGGGGCTCCGTCGACCACTGCATGGGCGTACGCGCACACTCGCGTTCCTTCAGACTCAGGTTGTCGCCCATGCCCAGCTCGTCGCCGTAGCGAAGCACCGGGCTGCCGGGGAGCGTGAACATGAGACTGTAGGCCAACTCGATGCGGCGCCGGTCGCCCTGCAGCATCGGGGCGAGCCGCCTGCGGATTCCCCGGTCGTAGAGTTGCATCTCCTTCTCCGGCCCGAAGGCTTTGAAGACCGTGTCCCTTTGCGCCGGCGTCAGCCTGCCGAGATCGAGCTCGTCATGGTTGCGCAGGAACTGTCCCCATTGCGCGGTCGCGGGGCGGACCTTCGTGCTTTTCAGCGCTTTCTGCAATGGACGCGAGTCACCGGAAGCGAGCGCATAGAACAGGTTCTGATTCGCCTGGAAGTTGAACATCATCTGCATCCGGTCGCCGTCGTCGCCGAAATACTCCAGGTCGGTCTCGGGGAGCACGTTGGCTTCGGCCAGGATGATGGCGTCTCCCTGGCGCCATTGCAGAAACTCGCGAAAGCTCCGCAGCATGTCGTACTGCTGGGCGGGCTTCACGATTCCAGGCCCCTTCGTGGCGATCACGAAGGGGACGGCATCCATGCGAAAACCCGACACCCCGAGCTGGATCCAGAAGCCCATGATCTTGAGGATTTCAGCCTGTACATAGGGATTGGCGGTATTCAGGTCGGGTTGAAAATTGTAGAAGCGATGGAAGTACCAGGCACGGGCCACCGAGTCGTAGCTCCACGTCGACTTCTGCACGCCCGGAAACACCATGCCCTTGTTCGCGCCCCGCGGCTTCTTCCTGGACCAGACATACCAATCACGATGTCTGGAGTGTGGATCGCGCCGGGCTTCCTGAAACCAGGCATGTTGGTCCGACGTATGATTCACCACCAGGTCGATGATTACCCGGATGCCACGCTCCTGCGCCGCATGCGTGAATTCCACGAAATCGCCGAGGGTGCCGTAGCGCGGATCAACCTCATAGTAGTTCGAAATGTCGTACCCACCATCACGGCCGGGGGAGGTTTGAAATGGCATCAGCCAGATGGCGGTGACGCCCAGGCCGTCGAGGTAATCCAGGCGGCGCATCAGCCCCTCGAAATCACCTATTCCGTCGCCGTTCGCGTCCATGAAGGTGGAAACTGACAGACAGTAGGTAACGGCGTTTTTGTACCATAGATCGTTGATCACGAGCGGCCGCCCCTCAGTTGCATGATAACCCCCTCGTTGGCTCGTAAACCAACACTGCGGACGGGATCGTCGCCATCCCGATCGAGGTGAGTAGACAGGATCATCCGTCCACAGGCCGCGAGACTGTCGAGGGACAACTCGTGGGGATCCGCGCCGAAATTGAGTGCGACGAAGAAGCGTTCCCCTTCGGCCTCTCTGACATACGCAAGCAGATGTCCGGTCATAGCCACCGGCTCGTACTTTCCAACTGCCAGCGCTGCGTGCGCGCGGCGCAATGAGAGCAACTGGCGGTAGAGAGTTAGAATCGACTGCGGATCAGCCTCTTCTGCCCGCACATTGACTACATTATAGTCGTCGGAAACTGGAAGCCACGGAGCCGCCGTGCTGAATCCGGCGTTCGGCAATTCATCCCATTGCATCGGCGTCCGGCAAGGATCGCGACCCAGTCCCAGGCCCGGTACGTTTTTCTCGAACGGATCCTGAATTCTCTCGGGATGGATCGGCACATTGCTCATGCCGATCTCATCGCCGTAGTACATCGTCGGCGTGCCACGGAGTGTCAGCAACAACATCGCGGCGACGCGTGCCTGATCAATACCTACACGCGACGCAATGCGCGGATTGTCATGATTGCCGAGCACCCAGTTCGGCCAGCCGCCTGAGGGCAGTTTACTTTCATACTCGTCGATCAACCCCGCGATCCCACGGGCATTCCAGGTGGCCTGCAGCAGTTGGAAGTTGAACGGCAGTTGCACGCCCTCCAGGTTGGCGCCGTAGTACGCAACCAGGCGCTCCACGGGCAGGTAGATTTCGCCGATGAGAACGCGATCCTCGAACTCGTCGGTCACGCGCCTGAAGCCCGCCACGACCTCCTGCACTTCAGGCCGATCCGTTGTGTAGAGCGGGATCTGGCTGTGATGCGGATTCTGATCCGGCAGCCAGGCCGGGTTGGGCGGATTGTCACGCCACTGATCGTCCTTGATGAGATTCCACAACACATCCACACGGAATCCATCCACGCCCCGCCGGAGCCAGAATCGCAGTACATCGTGCATGGCGGCGCATACCTGGCTGTTACGCCAGTTGAGGTCCGGCTGCTCCTTCAGGAAGGCATGGTAATAGTACTGCCCGGTGCGCTCGTCGAATTCCCACGCACTGCCACCGAAGTTGCTCAGCCAGTTGTTGGGTGGGCCGCCATCCGGTGCCGGATCGTGCCACAGATACCAGTCGCGCCTGGGATCCGTGCGTGAGCGACGTGATTCCTGAAACCAGGGATGCAGATCGGATGTGTGGTTGGGGACGTAATCCAGGATCAGCTTCAGTCCACGCTTTTTCACTGCCCGCGTGAGCTCATCGAACAACTCCAGGGAACCGAACAGCGGGTGGATGTTGGTGTAGTCGGAAATGTCGTAGCCGAAGTCGGCCATCGGCGAAGGAAATATCGGCGACAGCCACACCGCATCGACGCCGAGGCAGACGCAATAGTCCAGGCGCTCGAGAATTCCCCCCAGATCACCCGTTCCGTCACCGTTTGAATCGAGGAACGAGCGCGGGTAGATCTGATAGATAGTCCCGCGCTGCCACCATGCGTAATTCATTGAACACCTCGCGCCCCTCTCAAACGCGAAAGCGGCACTGATGTTCCGGCCCTGCCGTTGTGGCCGCGGCTACGCCGGGCGTAGTATCGGGAAAAAGCTTCAGTCCTCAATCAAAAACAGTCGGGGAGTTACTGCATGAGCAATGGGTCCATTGAATTGCCCAGCCGCCGCGGTCTGCTGATGATGGCCGCGGCCGCGGGCGTCTCACTCGCCACACCGCGGATACTGCGGGCCGCCGCAGGCAGTCCGAAGTTGGGCGGTGATCTGTCCACGGTGCGCGCCGCGATTGAGAAGCAGCAGGCGCAGGCGCTGAAGCGGCTGCAGAGCTGGATCGCGCTGCCGTCCATTGCGGCTGAGAACCGCAACATGAAGGAAGGGGCCCAGATGATGGCCGAGCTTTTGAAGGAAGCCGGCTTCCAGAGCGCGCAGGTGATGCCGACTGATGGTCAGCCCGGTGTGTTCGCAACATTGGACGCGGGAGCGAAGCGCACCGTCGGCGTGTATTTCATGTACGACGTGAAGCAGTTCGACCCGTCCGAATGGAGCTCGCCGCCTCTCGAGGCGGCCGTTGTCGAGCGGGCTCCCTTCGGCAAGGTGCTGATCGGGCGCGGCGCCACCAATCAGAAGGGACCTGAAGCCACGTGGCTGGCGGCCCTGCATGCGCTCAAAGCGGCCGGCCGCAAGCCGCCCGTGAACATCGTGCTGGTGGCCGAAGGCGAGGAAGAAATTGCCTCGCCTCACTTCGGACAGGTCGTGCATCAGCCCGAGGTTCTCAAAGCCCTCTCCAAATGCCACGAAGTCTTCATGCCATTCGCGTCCCAGTCGCCCCAGGGGAGCGTGGAGATTGCTCTCGGCGCCAAGGGGGTGATTGAGGTGGAGTTGGTGTGCTCAACGGCCAGATGGGGACGCGGCGCCAAGGACGATATCCATTCCAGTTACAAGGCTGAGCTGGACAGCGCCGTGTGGCGCCTGGTGAAAGCCCTTTCGACGCTGGTCTCCGAAGATGGCAACGACCCGGCAATCGATGGCTGGTTCGAGCACGTGAAACCCTTGACCGACCGCCAGAAACAAATCATCGCGGACAAGGTGGCGAGCACCAGCGAGGCCGACGTCAAGAAGCTGTTGGGCGTGCAACATTGGGTCCGCGACCTGTCCTACCGCGAAGCCCTCGAACGGCTGGCCTCGCAACCCACCGTCAACATTGAAGGCATGTATGCCGGATATACGGGTCCTGGCGGAAAGACCCTCCTGCCCTCCAAAGCCGTCGCCAAGCTCGATTTCCGGCTGGTCCCGGACCAGACGGCGGAAGAAGCGCAAACCAAGCTGAAGGCCCACCTGGCCAAGCGTGGATACAGCGATATCGAGGTCAAGGTGACCGGCGGCTACAACCCAACTCAGACCGATGAAAATTCGTCACTCATCAAGGCATCCATGGCTGTCTACAAATCGGAAGGGTTGCCGGTCAGCCTCTCGCCGCGCCTCGCCGGCTCCTGGCCGGGTTATATTTTCACAGGCCCCCCGGTGAGCTTGCCGGGCGGTCACTTCGGGACCGGGCACGGCAGCCGCGCGCATGCACCGGATGAGTATTACGTCATCGAGTCGAGTAATCCGGCGGTCCGCGGCATGCCGGAGGCGACCCTTTCATATGTCAGGCATTTGTACGCACTCGCAGTCAGCTGATAGCGTCCAATGGACTCGCTGATCACCGCCGCCGGCCGTGCGCTGGCGGCCGGTGATCCGCTCGGCGCCCTCAAACGAGTCGCGCTGCGCAACGATGCGCCAGCGCTTGCGCTCCGCGGGATTGCGATGGCTCAGCTCGGCGATCTCCCCCGGGCACGATCGTTGTTGCGAGAGGCCATTCGCGCTTTCAGCCCGAAGGAAACAGTCGCGCGGGCGCGCTGTGTGGTTGCCGAAGCCGAGATCGCGCTCGCGGCGCGTGATCTGCAGATCGTGAAGGGATTGGGTGCAGCCCTCTCAGTGCTGGAGTCACACGGCGACCGCGTGAATGCGGCCCACGCGCGCTACATTCAGATTCGCCGTCTTCTCCTGATTGGTCGTGTTGATGAGGCGGAGCAGAAGCTCACAGAGCTCGATCCCTCGCTGTTGCCTCCTGCCTCCAGGGCCGGGCACGCACTGATTGTTGCAGGTATCGCCATGCGGCGGCTCCGCGCCAGCGAGGCGCGATCGGCGCTGGGGGTTGCCCGGAGCGCGGCGCTGGAAGCCGGCATACCTGCGTTGGCCGCGGAGGTCGAAAGTGCTGTTGAGTTATTGAACAATCCCGCAGCGCGCCTGTTGGCCGGCGGCACGGATAGACTGTTGGTCCTGGAGGAAGTGGAAGCACTGCTCGGGTCGGGAGTGCTCGTAGTCGATGCCTGCCGTTATGCCGTTGGCGATGTCCTGCTTGCGAAACGCCCGGTGTTGTTTTCGCTCGCGCGGACGCTCGCGGAAAGCTGGCCCGAGGATGTCCCCAGAGAACGGCTCGTTGCCCGCGCATTCGGTTTGAAGCTCGACGATGAGTCACATCGTGCGCGCCTGCGGGTTGAAATCGGGCGGCTGCGCAGCGCACTGCGCAAGGTTGCCGGGATAGCCGCAACGAAACGGGGGTTTGCTCTCGCGCCGCTTCATGCGCGTGAAGTGGCAGTCCTTGCCTGGCCGACAGAGGAAAAGCATGCCGCCGTGCTGGCCCTGCTCTGCGACGGTGAATCCTGGTCGAGCTCTGCTTTGGCCCTCGCGCTCGGAACGAGTCAGCGCACCGTGCAACGCGCGCTCGACTCGCTTGCGGAAGCGGGCAAAGTGCAGTCATTCGGGCGGGCCAGGACGCTTCGTTGGATGACTGCACCCATGCCTGGTTTCACGACCACTTTGTTACTCCCGACGCCTCTGCCCGTCGATTAGGATGAATCCATGAAAAAATCAAACGCCGAGATCATTCAGGAGTGGGGACCCTTTCCGGGTGCAGAGACAGTGCACGGGGTTACCTACGATGGCCGCAATGTCTGGTTCGCCGCAGGCAGCAAGCTGATCGCCCTGGATCCGGCCAGCGGGAAAACCGGTCGCTCGATCAATGTCACCGCGGATGCCGGGACCGCCTTCGACGGGCAGTACCTGTATCAGCTGGCGGAGGCCGAGATCCGCAAGATTGATCCCAACACGGGCAAGGTCGTGCACACCATCCCCGCCCCCGGTGCCGGCGGCGATTCCGGCCTGACCTGGGCGGAGGGCACACTCTGGGTGGGCCAGTACCGGACACGCAGGATTCACCAGATTGATCCACAGACAGGCGCGATTCTGCGCACGATTGAATCCAACCGCTTCGTCACCGGCGTCACCTGGGTGGACGGTGAATTCTGGCACGGCGCCCGGGAAGGCGATGAAAGCTCGCTGCGCCGGATCAATCCGCAGACCGGCCAGGTGCTGGAGCAGCTCGACATGCCGGCGGGTACCGGCGTATCCGGGCTCGAGTCAGACGGCGGCGATCAGTTCTTCTGTGGTGGCAGCGGCGGTAAAGTCAGGGTGGTCCGCCGGCCAAGGCGCTGAGACACCTCACCATTGCGGCAACGACTTCCGCATCGGTGTATCGCGTGGTCAGGGGCGCAAATCCCAATTCAACGGTACGCGTGGAATTGAACACCGGTGAGCTGCAAGAGCTGTGTACGGCCGGCACCCCGGTCGCGCGCACGAACTGACCTGCATTGTCGGGATTGAGACCGGAACCCGCCATCACCTCGATTCGATTGCCCGCCTGCTCCACGAGCCGACGTATCACGTCGCTTCCCTCGGGAGCGCCTGGCGCTCCTCCTGAAGTCAACACACGTTTGAAGCCGAGACTGATGGCTGTTTCCAGCGCAGCCCCGAAGTCAGGAACAACGTCGAACGAGCGGTGTAGCACCGCGGGCAATCCAGCCGCGTGCTCCACGAGTTGGCGCAATGCGTCTTCGTCGAGACTACCGTCGGGCCGATTCGCTCCGATGACAACACCCGCGAGCTTCAGCGAGCGCACGGTGTCAATGTCACGGCGGATGACATCGATCTCACGCCGGGAATAACAGAAGTCGCCTTCCCTGGGACGGATCAGCACAAAACAGGGCAGATCCGTCTCTGCCGCAGTGACCATCAAGCCGTGTGAGGGCGTCAGTCCGCCCAGCGTGAGCGCCGAGCACAGCTCCGCCCGGTCGGCAGCCGACGCCGCCGCGACATCCAGTCCGGCGACCGAATCAATACAAACTTCCAGGCTCGTGTGCATCAAACAGTGCTCTTGCTGTCGTAGAGCGCGCTCTGGTCCGAGGCATTGCAGACGGCATAGGTGAATCCTTTCTGGACCGCCCAGGCGCCGATCTCACCTGCTTTGCTCACCGCCAGGAAACCAACCTGGAAATCGGACGGACGGTCCTTCTTGCGGTGCAGAATGCGTTCGACCGCCTGTCGGCACGCCTCCTCCGGTGATCGTCCCTGCCGCATGAGCTCGACGACGAGAAAGCTGCCAGCGTTGCGGATCACTTCCTCTCCTACTCCGGTCGAGGTGGCACCGCCAATCTCGTTGTCGACATACAGTCCGGCGCCAATGATCGGGCTGTCACCCACCCGGCCGCGCATCTTCCACGCCATGCCACTGGTGGTACAGGCACCAGCCAGGTTGCCGTGCTGATCGAGCGCCAACATGCCGATGGTGTCGTGGTTACCCGGGCCGCCCGGTGTTCCCAGGGAGTTCTCGCGGTTGGGAACCGGTTTGTAACCCTGTGAGCTCTTCAGCCACTTCTGCCACGCCTCGCGGGACTCAGGGGTCAACAACTCCTCGCGCGTGAACCCCTGCTCAACTGCAAACTGGGTGGCGCCTTCACCAACCAACAGCACATGAGGGGTCTTCTCCATGACCTTGCGCGCGACTGAAATCGGATGCGCGATGTGCTCCATCGCCGCCACCGCGCCGCAGTTGCCGAATTCATCCATGATGCTCGCGTCCAATGTCACGTGTCCGTCACGGTCCGGATATCCGGCGCGGCCGACGGTGTGATTGCGCAAATCAGCTTCGGGGACTCTCACGCCCGCTTCCACGGCATCGACCGAGCGGCCTCCCGCGGAGAGAACCGACCAGGCGGCCTTATTGGCGGGCACGCCGAAATCCCAGGTCGAGACGACGAGCGGTTTCATGGGGGCGGCCTTCGCACTGGCGAGAATGGAGGTCGTGAGCCCGGCGGCTCCGAGGAAGAAACGTCTGGTTACCATCCGGCGATGGTACTACGCGGAAGGGACAACAGCAGGCAGCGTACGCGGCTGAACCTGCTCGACCTCCAGAGTTTTGGCAAAAGCCGCCAGGTATCGATCCGCCACGCTGTCCCAGGAGTAGGCGGATTCCACGCGAGCGCGAGCGGCACGCTGCATCGCCTTCAACTGCTGTGGTTTGTCGAAAGCATCCTGGATGCATCCGGCCAATGCGATCGCATCGCCCGGGGTAAACAAATAGCCGGTATCAGGCGTCAACATCCCGGGAATTCCGCCGGTGTTGCTGCCAATCACCGGAGTGCCCAGTGCCAGCGACTCGAGCACGACCAGGCCCTGGGGTTCCTGGCGGGACGGAACAACCGAGACGTCCGCGGCGGCAATGTAGTTCCGGAACCGGGCGTCACGATTGCTGATGAAACCGAGGAACTCGACGGGTAATCCGCCCGCCGAATCCATCATCGCCCGGGCATACGGATCAACATAGCTGTCACGCGCATCAAACGAGCCGCTCAGGGAGCCGATCACGAACGCCTTGAGGTTGGGGATCTTCTCAGCCAGCAGCCGGATGGATGACAGGAGCACATCGACTCCCTTGATGCGCGCGATGCGGCCCGTAAACACGACGACGAAGTCGTTCGGGTCGATGTGCAAAGCCTGACGGGCCGCGGCCCGTTCCACCGGCGCCCACGAGCCGAGATCCAGCCCGTTCGGGATCGTCGTCACCGCGGAGCCCGGCATGGCCTCCTGAAGGTAGGCACCCAGACCCACTGTCAGCGTCGACGAACGGATGAGTTTCTTTTCAACCTCGGCAACGAAGCGTCTGTAGAGCCTGCCCCGCAGCGTGGGCTCGCGGTTCTTGCCGACATTGGAGTCAGTTTCCGGCATGCTCCACACCGGTGTGTGCGCGGTGTAGATGCCATTGATGCTGTACATCCGTTGCAACAGGAAGCCCAGGTTGGGCGAGTGCATGTGGATGATGTCAGCCCGGGCCAGATCGATCTGACCTGGCAGGTACCGGGCAAAACGGTAACTGCGCGACCATGTTTGAATCAGCTCGCGGATGCGGCCGGGCGCACCTTCAGACGATGGTCGCGCTGGCGGATTAGTCAGCTCCACCACGCGGATGGCCGGATGCAGGTGCGGGCGGCGGCCCTCGCTTTGGAAATCAACCAGCGTGACATCGTGGCCGCGAGCCGCGAAGCGGTTCGACAACTCACAGGTGACGGTGGAGACGGGTCCCATGAGCGACGTGCCGATCGTTCCGCTCGTCGCAACCTCGATAATTCTCATTATGGGTGAATCATGGCGGCTTCCCCGCACCGCGAACAGGCATGGAGTTCACGGATTCAGCGTGCGGTATGCGGTGGGCGGCCGGGCACGGTAGGATGAGCCAAATACGACATTTAATGAGCAAGCCGCCTTCTGAAGCGGCGCTACATAATTCCAGGAGCGTTATGTCCCGCCGACTGCTGATGCTCGCCCTCGATAGCATCGACTGGTTTCTCGTCAACGAATGGGCAGCCGAAGGACACCTGCCGGTCCTGCGGCGGCTTCTCGAGGACTCCCGGCAGTTGCTGTGCACTGAGTCCAACCGGCCGCTGCCGGGCTCGGTATGGACGGATATCGCAACCGGGGTGTCGGCGGCCCATCATGGCTATGTCGACCTGACACACCTGACTCCCAACAGTTACGGCTCCGACCGGATCGATGCGAGCCGGTTGTCCGCCCTGCCTTTCTACAAAGAGCTGAGCGATGCGGGCATCCGCTGCGCGATCGTCGATTTTCCCATCGACTATCTGCTACCGAACTTCAACGGCCTGCAGATCGTCGACTGGGGCACTGAATTCAAGCTGGGCAAGTTTGGCGTCAACACGCCGGGACTGGCGGCGGAGCTCGACCGCAAATACGGCGGCCATCCGCTGACCGACTACGACCGCACCAGCCTCGGGCTGTCGGATCTGCTCGCGCTCAAACACAAGCTGATGCGCGGAATCGAGATCAAGCGGCGCTTCGCGGTGGATTTGTTGCAGCGGCGCGAGCACGAGTTTGTGTTTTATAACTTTGCCGAATTGCACAAGGCCGGCCACTTCTTCTGGAAGTTCCACGACCGTCAGCACCCGGACTTCACCGAGCGTGAGCCGCAACTCACGTCCGCGCTGCGCGAGGTCTATGCGGAAATGGACCGCGCGATCGGCACGGTGTTGGCGCAACTCGGCAGCAACGACGATCTGGTGCTGGCCACTGACCGTGGCATGTTCGCCGACTACCGGGGTGACCACCTCATTGAAAAGGTGTTGCTCAAACTCGAGCTCGCCGTGCCACGCGGATCCTCACATGAGAACCGCCAGGAGTCATGGCGGACGCGGCTGCTGAATCAGCGGGAAACCCGCAAGGCGCTGCGCTTTGTGGGTCAAAAGCTGTTGCCGGAGTCCGTGCGGCAAGCGCTGTTGCCGTTCCATCGGGCGGCCGTGGGCGAGTCCGCGCCACTCGACTGGCGCAAGACCTGCGTCTACGCCATGCCGGCTGTTGGAAACAGCCACCTGCGAGTGAATCTCGACGGACGTGAGCCGCTGGGAGTCGTTTCCGCCGGCGTGGAATTTCAGGCGGTGTTGGCGCAGACGGCCGCCCATTTGCGCGACCTGGTCAATCCAGCCACCGGCGAGCCGGCGGTGCAGGAAATCTACTTCCCCTCGACGCAATTCCAGGGGCCCCGCTCATCCGAGCTGCCTGACATTGCCGTTGTCTGGAATCCCAACTCGCCGATCACGGCGCTGACATCCGCTGCGATCGGCACAGTCAGTGGCAAGAGCATGGAAGGCCGCACCGGCAATCACCGTCCCGATGGCTTTGCCTTGTTCAGTGGCGCTTCGTACCCGGGCCGCCGGAATGTGATGAACGGCGATCCAAGGCAGATCGCGCCGACGATTCTCCAGCACTTCGGCGTCACGCCGCCTGCGTACTACGAGAAGCAGGCGATTGCATTGAGCGACGCGGATCAGTCGCGCGCCGCCTGAAGAAAAATCGATCATGGGACCGACGCATCGGGTCTTGAAAAACCCGGGGTAATCCCACATGCCGGCCAGGAGCCTTCGACAGGCTCCTAGGCATGTAATGAGGTGGCCCATGACTCCACAGGAACGCTCCCTGCTCGAAAGCTTTCTCGCTCAGCTCGTTCAGGTCCGGAGCGTCAATAAGGATCCCGAAGCGCAGCGGCTGATTGAACGAGCCGTCGAGGAACAACCCGATGCAACCTACCTGGTCGTGCAACGGGCGTTGCTTCTGAATCAGGCACTGGAACAGGCCAAGGCTCGCATCGCTGCCTTGGAGCAAGCTGAAGCCGGCCGGGATCGCGGCTTTCTGGATCCCAACGCGTCAGGTTGGGGCAATCAATCGTCCGGGCCCGCGGCGGGTGGGTCCGGGCCGGTGACGGGCTACCGCGGACAGCCAACGTCCGCCCCTCCGTACGCAGCTCCCCAGGGCGCAGCGCCCCAGTATGCGCCGACTCCCCAGTATGCTCCGGCTTACGGGGCACCTCCTGGGTATGGCCCGGCATTCGGCGCGCCCCCAGCATATGCGCCTTCATACGGCGCGCCGATGGGCGGCGGCTTCTCGAGCTTTCTTGGGCAGGCGGCGGCAACGGCTGCCGGTGTCGCCGGTGGCGAGTTCCTGTTTCAGGGCATCGAGAATATGTTCGGCCACCACGGTGGCTTCGGCGGGGGCGGCTTCGGCGGAGGTGGCGGGCCTGGCTTTGGCGGTGGCGGCTACGGCGGCGAGGGATTTGCGAACGCCGGCCCGACCGAGGATGTCACCATCAACAATTACTACGGGCCGGAGGAAGTGATCGTGGAAAACAACGACTTCGACAGCCCGCAGTCCGATGACTCCGACGGCACGATCTCGAATGACGACGTGCTCGGCGACGATCAGGAATTCGTTTAAGAATTTTCACCTGACCCCTTGGTTGCAGCGCTGCCGGTCACGCCGGCAGCGGCTGCCGGCCCGATGTCGCCATTTGGCGTCACCACTGGGTGGTTTGCAGTCGATACCTTCAATCTGAAGGATTTAACACGTGACGGGTGCAACACAAATAAATGTTGCGCTGCTGCAATAATCGCGTCCTATGAACACCACGGAAGAAAACGACGAGATTCTCATCGGGCGCTACGCACGCGGTGACGCGGCAGCATTCGACCAGCTCTACCGACGCCACGAATTGCGGGTATGGCGATACCTGGAACGCAATGTCGGCGATCAGGACACTTCAGACGACCTTCTCCAAGACGTTTGGCTTGCCCTGGCCCGAAATGCCGTCAGCCTCGAATCGGTCACGCGATTCAGAACACGGCTCTTCACCCTGGCGCACGACCGCATGGTCCAGACGCGCCGGGACCGAGCCTCGAAGGGCATCCCTGCGCCCAGCCGCCCGCCCAAGAGTGACGAGTCATCAAACACCCTGTCGCGCGCCCTCGGCCAGTTGGGTGGTGATGAGCGCGACGCTTACCTGTTGCACATCGAAGGTCAATTGAGCATTGGCGAGATCGCCGAAATCACCGAGAGCCCCATCGACACTGTGGAGAACCGGCTGTGGGTGGCAAGAGCGAAATTGCATGAGCTTCTCGGCGAAAAGTCATGAACAAAGTACCGCCCAACGCAGAACAATCTACTGACATTGATCAGATCTATCGACGCCTGTCAGGCCAGGATCCCGGACGTCCGGGTGAATGGGTCCGCAGGAGGGTGCAGGCATACGCCGCACAGCAGGCTGCGGAGCGTGCTGTTCGATCGAGTGCCAAAACCCAGGATGGTTTGAGCACTGGCACAATGCCCGCGCTTCGAGCTGCTCCCGCCGCCGCCACCACCACCACGGCCGCCGTCACTGCCACCGAGCAGCCGGCCGGCAAGCCGTGGTTGGTACCCGCCATCGCCGGCGGCGTGGTGGTTGTGGCCGCTGTTGGATTTTTTGTTGTGCCCAAGTTGATGGGCGGATCAGGCGAGTCGAGCAAGGCTCCGCCTGTTACTGCTACTCAGCCTGAGATATCTCACGCCCCAATCGAGGAACCGCCACCGCCTCCGCAGGCGTCAGAGCCTGACGCAACGGAAGCACCGGCGTCCGCTCAAACATCCGCCGGCGCCGGCGATGCGGCAAGCACGCAGCCGGCCGCGACGGCATCCAACACGGACGCAACGCCGACCTCGCCCGCAGGATCAGCTGCTGCGACCTCGCAGGCATCGACCACGGCGCGTGGAGTAACGACGTCCAACACCGCGCCCCCGGCCGCGTCCGCAATTGCGGCCTCGCAAGCGTCGGCGCAGCGCTCGGCTGGCCCGGCCGCGACGGCCAATTCGATACCGCCATCGGCCGGTGCGAACTCGCTGGCGCACGCAAGCGAATCAGCGGCTACGACGGCTCATTCTCAATCCGCGACGACACCGGTCACCCAGCGAGCAGGTGCACCTATGGCACCTCCGCCGGCGACTGCGGGCACCCCAGGAAAAACCGCCGCGGAATCTCGCCAATTGGTGGCGCCGCAAACTCAGCCGCCCGTGCCACCGCCGGTCGTTCGCACTGCCCGGGCTACGAAACAACCGCTGCCCGCGCAAACCACCCCGAGTGCCAGCGATCAATCTGGTTCCACTGCGCCAGCGCCGCGGTCCACGGCAACATCGGCCGCTTCAAAAACGGCGCCCGCTCCGGACACATCAGCTGCGGCAACCGCCTCAGCTGCAACAAACACCTCAGTTACAACAAACGCCTCAGTTGCAACACCCGCGTCGGCTGCAACGAGCCCGTCAATGGCAGCCACCGCACCGGCCACACCGCCACCAAGTGCATCTCCGCCTGCTCCAGCGACTGCGGCTTCAACCCCGGCTGGATCGTCTGCAGCGCCGGACGCATTCTGGGCAGCCGCAAAGAGTGGCGACATGACCGGCCTGCAAGCCGCGTTTGACAGCCACGTCGATGTGAATTCACTGAGCCCCAACGGTGAATCTGCGCTGATCCTGGCGATCCAACACACGCATCTCGATGCCGTCCGTGCGTTGTTGGCTCACGGAGCAAATCCGAACACACCGGATTCGCGCGGCCTCACGCCGATTCGCGCGGCCCGCGTGCACAACAACTATCCGATCCTGCAAGCGCTGCTGCACAGAGGCAAGTAAGCAAAAAAGAGCCCGCGCAGTGGAGTCAGGCTGCGCGGGCGGCGACCCGCACCGTTGCCAGAAGAACGAACTTCAAATGGCGACGGGACCGCGTGAATCAACGCGTGCCGAGGAACCTCAGGAGCTCGGTGAGCGTCGCGCCGCTCCCGTCTGCCCTGACATTCAACTCTTCCGCGGTGGCATTCTGACGGTTATTCCAGAATGTCGGATAGCCGAACCAGCCGGCCCCCGCCACATCCCAGCCCGCGAAGGCAACGAACAGAATTTCTTTCTCATGCAATCGCATGATCTGAGTGCCCAGCCGATAGGCCCGTGGATCCGGCTTGAAAGTCTTGATGCGATCGGTGCTGATCACGTGTTGGAACGCGCCCGACAGATCAGAATTGTGGATCCCGGCATCGAGGATCTGTTCGGTCGCGTTGGATAAGAGTGCGACCTGCGTTCCCGCACGCTGTAGTGTCGCCAACGATTCTTTTACATCCGGCCAGGCGCGCAGCGCCAGGTAGCCGCTCATCAACCGGTCGCGCTGACCAGGGGCAAGATCCAGATTCATCGAGTGCGCGGCAAACTCGAGCGCGCTCACGGTGACATCCCAGAAATTCGCATACATTCCTGTCAACGCGCGCAGCCACTGATACTCGAACTGCCTGACCCGCCAGGCATTGGCCAGCTCGGCCCCGCGACCGGGAAAGGCAACCTCGCAGGCCGCGAAGATCGGCCGCGGGTCAAAGATCGCAAACGCGTCGAAGGCCACGGCCCGGATGGACCTCGGGGACATGCTGGACGCCAGGGCCGCCTCCACGACCGGAGCAGTCAGGCTGACAGAGCCCAAAGTAACGAACGATCGTCGATCCAACGCAATCCCCTCCAGCAGCCACTCCGGAGTGAGACCGAGTCAGGAGCAAAAATATTCCACTTCGCCGGATCTCGACCTGGCCACCAGGTCGAGACCAATCGGTGCCCGCAAGGCGAGGAGTGGCGCCGGGGTCAGGGGTCAGGGGCCACCGTCGCGGCCGTATCGCTGGAATCCGCTGCGGGTGAGCAGCAGCTCGTAGTAGCGCTCGACGTTTGGAAGCGGCGGCCGTCTCATCGGAATGGAGTGCCAGCGTCTCAGGGAGAGGCCAATCACGATGTCGGCCACCGTAAATGTGTCACCTGCGATGTGGCCGCGGGTGCGAGCCAGTTGCGCGTCTATGAGAGCGACCATTGCGCAGAACTGGGCCCAGGAAGCCTCGATGGCTTTGGGGTCCTGGAAGGCCGGGTTCTTGCGCACCAGGCCCTGGAAGACGACACGCCAGCTGTTGTTGAAATCCGATGCCTGCCAGTCCATCCACTGCTCGACGTGTGCCCGTGCGGCGGGTTGAGTCGGGAGCAGATCTGTACGACCCCGGCTCGCCGCAAGGTAGCGAACAATCGTATTTGACTCCCAAACTACGACGCCATCGTCCTCGATGACCGGAATCATTCCAACCGAATTGAGCGCCCTGAATTGTGGATCAGACATGGGGCGATAGGCACCACCCCAATCCTCCTGGTCATATGGGAGATCCAGCTCCTCGCACGCCCAAAGCACCTTGCGGACGTTGATGGACGCCCCATACCCGTAGATCTTCATGCCAACACCTGGTCCAGCAACTGATTCACCGCTCGCTGCGCTTCGAGAATCGAGGACCGGTGGTCCATGGCGCCCGCGAGATCCGTATTCGCAAAGGCAATTCGGCCAAACGGGGCGCCGCGCAGAACGTCGCGCGGGGCGGGTTTGCCATTTGTACCAAAGAAGAACCCGGGTTGTGGGCTCAGATAGGCATGGCCCCACCGATTGAGAATGATCGCGGCAATATCGCGGCGCGGATTGAAACCGGCTTTCGAGAACATCCGGGTGAACTGCTCGCGGATGCGCCGCTCGTACTCTTTGAAGGGCGTGCCGAGCATTTCAGCGCGCCCGCGCATTCCTTGTTCGCGCGTAGGCAGTCCGGGGGACTGAAACAAGACTTTCAGTGTCAGGACGATAGGAGCATCTGGTGAGAGCGTCGCGTCGACATCACCAATGGTTGCTCTGCGGTAAACGTTGAGATCCGTGCCGAAGCCATCAAACCAACGGCATCCAGTGATTCCCAGCTTCTGCAGAAAGCGCCAGTTGCGGACCGCAACATTGGCCATGAGGCAAGGAGAGCGATGGAATTGAGCATAGGCGTCCGCATATTCCGCGGGCAGGTCCTTGACGATGTGTTTGGCAGTCCAACTGCCGCCTGCAACTACGGCGGACCTCGCCTTCACACGATGCAACTTCCCGGCTCGCAGATAGGTAATCGACAGCGAGTCTGCTTTCTTCGGATCGCCATCATGCTTCACCGATACGACGGTCGACGATAACCGGAGGCGCGCGGCCGAGTCGGGCGTGTCCAACAGGTCGAACCGCACTCTTCCCTGATGCACACCTTCAATCGTGTGCTCCCCTTCAATCGCAGCCGGATTGAGGGTCTTTACCATGAGGCGCGCGATTGCCGCATTTCCGCCCGGAAACATCTGCACTGAATCTGATTCGTCGCCCAACGGATGCAGCATGTCGAACGCGTAGTCAGTGTACGCTGATAAAGCATCGGGTCCGAGGCCATATGCCCCACCCTCAACCGCGGTGAGATATTTGCGGCTCGTCTCCTGCGTGATCCCAAAGCGGTTCATGTAATGTTGCTCGAGCGTAATGGAGTCGAGATGGCGGGATATCTCGTCCGCTTCGTACCTCGGAGGCGAGTCCGTCACACCCGGATTTCCATTCATCCAACGCAACAACTCCCGACGATCACCCTCAGGCAGCGGCGCACCCTTCAGTTGGGAGTTGACGGGATCCATGACCCAGATCCCGTCGCGTACGCCCTGCGGTGACGCAAACCAGAATCCGTATTCACCCGACTCGTAGGGCGTGCGGCCCAGTTTGCCGGGACCGTCCCACCGTTGATATTCGAGGCGCGGCGTTTTGAGACCAATCGAATCGTAGAAGCGCCCGATGACGCTGTGGGGATACGGCACAAAATAAATGGCCGATCCCTGATGGGCAATGAGCCGCTTGCCATCGACCTCGAATTCATTCCGCTTGGCTTCGCCGCCAAAGATCGGATGATTTTCCAGGATCAGGACATTCTTCCGCGACCCCGCCTCCGTCAGAAAAGTCACTGCCGCGGCCAGGCCACTGATGCCGCCACCGACAACGACGCAATCGTAGATCTCGCCCGTATCGGCAACGTCGGCATCAGGCCGATCAAACAGCCCATCCCGCATCCCGTGGCCTGCTGATACCACTTGCAGCGTATTGCCGTTTGAAGTTGCATAGTCGCCGAGACCACCGTAGCCGGTGAACGCATCAGTCGCTTCACTCTTCCCTGGCGCCTGTTGCGAAAGTAATGCGGCGCCGGAAGCGAGCAACGTTGAACCAAGGAAGTCGCGCCGCGTAATGGATGCATCCATTCCGAGCGACGCATCGCCGGGCCGTCGTGGATTACTCACTTTCGATTTCACTCCAATTCGAAAGGCGTTTCTCGGGCATTAATTCAGTGTATGACTCACGCCCCCATTGTTTCAACGGCGCAGACACCATCGGACTGCATTCCGCGATGTGTTCAACCCGCTCCGCTCCGATCTCCAATCAACTGCGCAAAGTGTCGGGCACTCGGCTTTGGCGTTCGGGCGAAGGTACTGCGATCCAACTCATCCGTGTTCGGCTCGCAGGCGCATCTTGTCGATCTTCCCCGTTGTTGCCAGGGGCATGGCGCTCACCCGCACAATCGCGTCAGGCAACCACCAGCTGGCAACCCGCGTTCGAAGCGCTCCCAGCAAGGCTTCATCGGAAATCTGAGCGCCTTTGCGCGGCTCGACAATCAGGATCGGGCGTTCGCCCCACTTGTCGTGGGCTCGGCCGACCACCGCCACCAACGCAACCTCCGGCAACGCCCCGACGATTGCTTCAATCTCTCCCGGATTGATCCACTCGCCACCGGACTTGATCAGGTCCTTGGCGCGCCCTGTGATGCTGAGGTATCCCTCGTCGTCAATAACAGCGAGGTCTCCGGTATCAAACCAACCATCGGCATCTACCGCGCGCGCTTCATGACCGAAGTAACGTTCGAGTACGCTGGCCCCTCGGGCGAGGAGGCGCCCTTCCCGACCACGTGGCAGGGGCGCACCATCCGCATTTGTGAGCAGGAGATCGACTCCAATCGGAGGCCGTCCCGCCCGGGAAGATTTGCGGACCGCAGCCGTCGCGGGTGTGACGGTGCCGATGGGTGACAACTCAGTCATTCCCCAACTGGTCTGCACGGTCGCTCCGAGGCGCCTTTCCAGCCGATCCATCAGGGCCTGCGGTATCGACGAACCACCGAGCATGATCCGCCGCAGCGAGGGTACTTCGCCCCCTGTCTGATCGAGATAGTCGACGAGTCCCAGCCAAACCGTTGCTACGCCGGCTGACACAGTCACTCCTTCAGCGTTGATCAGAGTTGCGAGACTGGCTCCGTCCTGGTGGCGGCCAGGGAGCACCAATTTGGATCCGACCGCAGGGCCGGCGAAGGGAAGGCCCCACCCGTTCGCATGGAACATGGGCACAGCGACCAACACCGAGTCAGATGATGTGAGCCCGCTCACGTCTGCTTGAAGTTGATGAAGGGTATGCAGGTAGTTTGAGCGATGAGTGTAGGTGACGCCCTTGGGTTCACCCGTAGTGCCGGATGTGAAGCAGAGGCCCGCGGGAGTATTTTCTTCAAACTCGCCCCAGACGCTGGCCACACCCCGCTCCGCCAGGAGATCTTCATATCCCCATGTGCAGACGCGCGGAAAGGCCGGGACAGGAGGGGCGCCCGGCTCATCGAGCACCACCACGTGCTCCAGAGTCGGGCAAAGCGCAATCAGTCTGGCAGCCAGGGCGCTCAGATCGGCGCTGACCACGAGAACTCGATTCGCAGCCTGCTGAATCATCGCGGCCAGATGCGTAGGAGCTACTCGCGGATTGAGAGTGTGGCAAACGATGCCAACGCCCATGGCTCCGTACCAACACTCCATGTGTTCCTGACTGTTCCAGGCCAACACACCCAGGTTGTCACCTTGCCTCAGCCCGAGCGACAGGAGCGCGCCCGAAAGCCGCTGACTGCGCTCGCGAAGCGCGGCGTAGCCGATGCGGCCACTGAGCCCGGTAACGACCTCCGTAGTCCCGTGCCACTTGGCGGCATGGTCAATGAAGTGATTCAGGGTAAGGGCGTACGGTTGCATCGCGCCGACCGGAAAAGCAGAGGTCATTGACCACCCTCACCCCGTTTGAGCCGCTGCGCCAGGGCGAGGTTGAGAATGATTGCAACCAGGTAGAAGGGAAGCAGGCTGTAGAGCGCCAATTGCAGCGAATGCTCGGGATGGGTTGGACGCAGCCAGTCGCTCCAGGCGCCCACCCAGGTGGGACCGAGTCCGAGGCCGAGCAGGTTCATGATGAGAAGGAGCACCGCGCCCGCCAGGGTTCGCTGTTTTGCCGGGACGGAGTTCTGAACCAACGTGACAGTGGGTGTCAGATAAAAATAGTTGAGAAAGGTTGGAACCGCGAGAAAGGCCAGTGCGGCCGGCCAGGTGGGCGCCTGGATAAAACCCACGAAGAACGGCATGGCCACGGCGAGCGCGATGCCGGGAAGCAGACCAAACACCTGGGGGAATCGCCGGGCCAGGCGGTCGATCAATAGCCCGGGCAGGACGATTCCCGCACTGACGCCGACTCCGAGAACGAGCGCGTACCAGAGGGCGATCTCATTCAGCGTCATGCCCTTCTCACGCATGAGGAACAGGGTTGTAAAGCCCAATGTCCCGTAGTTCACAAATTGGGTCGCGGCGGCCGACAACGAGACCAGTGTCAGCGCGGGTCGCGTAGCAAACATTCGCAGTGTCGCCCGGAAGCGCGGGGGCTCTTCTGCGCTAACATGCGGGTCGGAGGCAATGACAGGCGCATCAGTGGCACCGCGCTTTGGCTCACGGACCGCGGCCCACACAACTACGGCCGCCACGACACCTGCCAGACCGAGCACGATGAAGGCCGAGCGCCAGCTGTATTCGGCGGCTATCCGCGCGCCGAAGATGACACCCAATGCCTGCCCGATGGGAGGTCCGAGGTTGAAGAGGCCGAGGGCCGTTCCCCGCCGCGCCGCAGGAAAGTAGTCTGAAATGATCGAGTAGGATGGCGGTACGCCGCCGGCTTCGCCGATTCCAACACTCATCCGGGCGAGCGCGAGTTGCGAGTAGGTCTGCGCCATGCCACACGCGGCGGTCGCTGCGCTCCACAGCGTGCAGGCTACGCTCAGTACGCGGACCCGGTTGCCACGATCGGCGAGCCAGGCCACGGGAACACCCAGGATGCAGTAAAACAGGGCGAAATACAGGCCGCCCAGGCGACCGATCTGGCCATCGGTAACACCTAGGTCATCCTGAATGGGCTTGGCCAGGATCGACAGCAGTTGCCGGTCGAGAAAGTTGAGCACATAGACCAGGCACAAAAGGACCAGGACGGCCAATGGATAGCCCGTGATCCTCGAGTCAGATGTCTGCGCGGCGCCATCCATGTCCATTCATCCCGCGTCTATTTCCGGGCGGGCGTCCCCCGGCAGATTGCTTCAAAACCCGCGGCCATGAATCGGGCCATGTGCCTGCGGATCGAAACAAAGTCCGAGGACGAGCACAGGCCGTGCGACAGGTCGTCGAGCCGGCCGGTGCGCGCCATGTTGTGAGTCATGGCGCCGGAAACGAAGTGATAACCCCAGAAAATGGTGGCCTCGTCACAATCGGGCATCGCCTTCTTCAACAGATCAATCAACGCGAGCACGACCGGGTTGAAGTATTTCGTCATCTTCTCGGCGCCCCAGCCGGCGGCGCTGTTGGCCTGGGCCGCAATTTTGCCGAACGCCCCCCATTGCTCCTCATCTTCAATCTGAACATTCAGGTCGGTGTTGATCCAGGCGGCCAAGGCGCCCTCGACCGTCACGTTGTCACCTACTTCCTCGGCATACTTGCGCATCGCCTCCAGGCGATTGCGTGCGGAAAGCGGTGCCCGCCGGGCCCAGACCGCCTCGTAGATGCTTTCCTTGCCCTTGAAGTGGTAGTGGATCAGCGTCGAGCTGACGCCGACACGTGCGGCAACGTCTTTCAACGTGACTCCGTGGTAGCCGAATTCAGCGAATAGCTGTTCGGCGGCGTCGAGGATGCGCGTAATGGACGCTTCGCGGACCCGGGCCTTGTGGTTCCGGGGGCGGGGACGGCGCGCGTTCTTGGGAGTTGTTTTTTCAATGTTGCTCATCGCACCGTAGGCTGCCGGCCCGTGCCGGACGCGTCAACGGCTGAGAAGCCGATGTCGAGGCGCCAACCGCGCCCCTGCTTGCGCCGCTGCGCAACCAGGCGGTCCGCGAGCTCAAATGCGCCGCGCTGCAGATCGAGATGCGCCGACGGTCGATCGTCTATGTCGAGATAGGCACGCTCCCGAGCGGTGTACCGGGGCCAGTTCGATTGGCCCGATGCATTGGGGACGCCATCCCGCACGAATGACGTCCAATAGCTCATCATGGCATGAGAGAGCTGCGTCTCCTCTTCGGTGAGTGGGGGACGTGGCCAGTTCGGGCCCAGCGTCGCGGACGGCCCGACCTGGCCGAAAATGTACGGCAGCTCGCTTGCATGGAACGCTGCCAGGTCGCGTGCGCGCTCTGTCGGCGTGCTGTGACGAAAGAAGTAGAGATAAGCGGGCTGGCTCACTGCCGCCTGTTGCCGCACCAGGTTCTCAGCAGCCCAGCCGTAAATGCCATCGCGCACCGAGGCCATCACGTCAGCCTTTGGATCGACTCCAGGGTAAACGGCGAGGTACGCGGAAGCCTCGTCCCCAAAACGGCTCCGAACGTCCGCTTCGTACGCGGACTGGCTATCCGGTGCCTTCGGCATCAGGAACAGGAGCGATCGGATCTCGCCTTCGTTGAAGCCGGCAATGACCGGCACCTTCGCCTGCTCACCACGGAAGAACGTTTCCGCGAGCTGCCGTTTCAGCACTACGCCATCAATAACGGGTTCGGGCTGCCAACCCGTCGCCAGACCTGCTTTGAAAAGAACCGTCAGATCGGCGGCGCGCAGAGCTGCGGCATCCGAAGCACCCGCAGCCACAGCCAACGCCTTACCACCCGCCTCGGCGGATTGCAGCCCCAGCGTGTCATCGTGCAGCGCGCGATAGGTCGGCATGTAGCCGCTCTGCGAGATCGCCCGGATGAAAAGACCGCGCGCAAGGGGACTGGCCATCAGCTCTATGACACAGAGGCCACCAGCGGATTCGCCTGCGATGGTGACGCGCCCGGGGTCACCTCCAAAGGCCGCAATGTTGTCCCGGACCCATTTGAGCGCTTCGATCTGGTCGAGAAGCCCGTAATTACCCGACACGTGCCGGGCTGACTCGGCACTCAACGCAGGATGGGCAAAGTATCCCAACAACCCCAGCCGATAGTTGATCGAGACAAATACAACGCCCTGTTGCGCGATTTTCACGCCGTCGTACAGCGGCTCCGAGCTGCTGCCACCAATGAGCGCGCCGCCGTGAATCCACACCATCACGGGCAGCCCGCGCGCCGCCTGGCTCGGAGCCCAGACATTCACGGTCAGGCAGTCTTCGCTCATCGGCGCCATGCCACCGGAGTAAAGACCGGTTGGCTGTTGAGGCGGCTGCAGGCAGGCATGGCCAAACTCCTGCGCGGCTCGCACGCCTTTCCAGGCATGTGCAGGTATCGGTGATCGCCACCTGAGATCGCCTATTGGCGGCTCGGCATATGGAATACCCTTGAAGGCTACGACGTCGGACGTCACGGTCCCTTGCAGAGTGCCGGTGTGAATGTGAACCTGTGTCGGTGCTGCCACGGCAGCGGCTGCCGCCATTATCAACGCCGCGCAAGCGATTATCTTCATTTTATTTTCAAAGCTGGTACCCGAATCGCACGCCAAACGTCCTTGGCCTGAGGACCGCGTATCGACTATCGACGAACGCTTCAGGGTGGATGTATACGACAGCATCGCTGTTGCCGAGGTTTTCAACATAGAAAGTTGCGGTCGTCTTGCCAAAGCCAACGCCCGTCTGCAAGTTGACGTAGGTATATGAGTCAGTCTGACCATATAATGGATTCTTTACACCGGCCGTTCCCGGGGTGTTGGGAAAACCGTCCGGAAATGAGCCTACATGCTCAATCTGGAAGCTGCTGAATCCCGAGACGGCGCTGGTGAAATGATAGTTGTAGGAACCAAAGAGCGACCCTTGAAGGTGAGGCGAAGCGAGGCGTGCGTCCTTCACCGCCCCGGAGATGATCGCCTCCTGCGTGGACAGCTCAGTCACCTTCGCATCGTTCCAGGAGCCGTTCAGACCCAACACCAGATCGCGGACGGGCGTCACTGTAACTTCCGCTTCCAATCCCTTGCTGGCGGCACGCCCGACGTTGGTTGCAAACTGGACGGAATCCGACTGGCGGTTCGCCTGGACCTGGATGTTGCGCCAGTCAATGTAGTAGGCGGCGAGGTTCGCAGTCAGCTTCGAATCCAGCCAGTGTCCCTTCAGGCCGATCTCATAGTTGGTCAGACCGTCGGAACCGGCGCCCGTGGGAATGATCAGATCCTTCGGATTGACGACGCTGGCGGTACCAGCCCGCGAGTTATAGACGGGTGTACGATAGCCGGTCGACACCGTTACATACTCCGTCATGTTGTGTGACGGTTCGTATGTCACGCTCGCCTTCCACGACGCCTTTTCCGCCGAGGGATACTTGGTCGTCGACGCAGGCACAGGTCTGATCGCGAGAGGCCCCGGTATCCCGAACAGCGCATTCGTGAAATACGCGGTATTGGTTCCAGTGAACGTGTCCACGGTGCCGCCGTATCGCCCATAGCGCACACCGCCGGTAACGGAGAGCTTCCCGGTGAGGTGATACGTCAGATCAGCGAAGCCGGCAAGCTCATACGTCCGCGTGTCACTGGGGAAGCTTTGAAAGATGGCGTCCGGCCCGAGTCCGGTCATGCCCCGCGCCGCCAGGAAGTCGGGACTGGACTCATACACACCGTTGATGTTGACATCGCGGTGGAGGTAAAAGCTGCCTACGACCCAATCGAGCTTGCTGCTTTTTTTGGACACCAGGCGCGTCTCCTGGACCACGGCTCGCGACTGGAGCTCATCACGCAGGAAAAACGGAATGGTGTCCGCAAAAGTGCCGGCGAGGTCCACATTAAAATGCTGGCCGGACACCGAGTAGGTGGTCGAGCTGATCAGATCGGCGCCGTCAAATCTGTAATCGAGCGTGGCGTTGTAGATTTGAGTCTTCGCCGTATAGAGATCGGGTCGTGACGAGAAGCGCTCGAAATCGCCCAACAGCGGATTTGTCAGCGATGCGTCCTTGGGGTCGCTGTTTTCGTAGGACCCCATGAGCCGAACGCTGAACCGGTCGGTGGGTTTCCACAACAGAATTGCGCGGCCACCGGCATCAATCAGGGAATTCGAGTCGTTGACGCGAGTCCCGACGTTGTCAACATAACCGTCCTCATTCCTGTAGAAGCTGACAATGCGCAGCCCGAGCGTATCCGTGACCAGCGGAATGTTCACCATGCCGTCGTAACGTTGTCGTTTGGCACTGCTGTCCGGGGTGTATCCCAGATCAACCAGAGCCGAGGCATCGAAGTTGGTGAGATCCGGGCTGTGTGTCAGGATGCGAAGCGCACCCGAGAGCGAGCCCGAGCCGAACAGCGTGCCCTGCGGACCGCGCAGGAACTCAACTCGTTCGACATCGTATAGATTCGGATTTTGAGTGACCGTGTTACCGACGGTGCTGATGGGCAGCTCGTCCAGGTAAATGGTGGTGGTGGTCTGCAATCCGGCACCCCACCCGTTGGTTGAGATACCGCGTGCGGTCAGGCGAAAGTTGTTGTCGCTCGCGACGTTGAGCACTGCACCGGGTGTTTCACGCGCAATGCCTTCGAAACCGACGATGCCCTTTTGGGTCAGGTCTTCCTGCGAGAAGGCGGTAATGCTGAGAGGGACGTCCTGCAGACGTTCGCTCCGGCGCGTTGCAGTCACCACGACCTCGTTGAGAGTTGGCAGGGCTCCGGACGCCTCATCCGATGAATTCGGGGCGTCGTTTGACGCCGGTCCTCCCGCTGCCACGGCGGCCGAAGCCGTCGCGGTTGCCAGCGCGGCGAGCGCCAGCGTGCACGCCAGATGATTCATGTTCCCCCTCTTTTCAGCGCGTTCTTTGACCCGCCGAGCCTTCAGACTAAATCCTGACTGACGAGTAAGTCAATATTAAGCTGCAGCGCAAGACCGCGGCCCGGCTGAGCTCGGCCGGGGGTACGGGCGCGGACGGGCGGCCGGCTAGGGGATGATCGGCAACAGCACGTGCGAAGGACGGGCGGCGTCCATGTACACCGTGTTGCGGGCGGTCCGTCGTTCGAGGCCCGTGCCTTCGGCTGCACCGGTGTTGGGATTGACGTCGAAATGAGGGAAGTTGCTGGATGAAATATCCAGCCGGATCCGGTGGCCGCGCTTGAACAGGTTGGAAGTGGGAAAAGCGGTAACCTTGATGGCGTAGACCTTGCCGGGGGTCATCAACGTTGGATCCGACCACGATTCACGATAGCGGCACCTCAGGATCCCATCGGTCACATTCAAGGCGTAGCCCTGCGGGTAGTCCTCGCTCGACGGGTAGAGGTCGATCAACTTGATGGTGAAATCAGTGTCCACGGCGTCGGAGCTGACCCAGAGATTGGCCTCAATCGCGCCGGTTACTTCCACATCCTGTGTCAGCGGCTCGGTCTCAAATACCAACACGTCCGGCCGCGCGTCCTGGCGCTGATCGAAGCCGCCCGGCCGCATGAGCGGCTCGCCTGAAGTGACGGTACCACCCAGAGTGGGGACGGGATGATCAGGATCGAAGTCATAGGTGAGCACGGCAGCGTGGGCGACAGGGTGCGCCGCCGAGAGCTTTTTGTCCGCGCTCAAATAATAAGGGCTCAGCCGGGTTCTCGGAATCGGCCAGTCAGACTCGCTGCGCCACCGGCCACCGTGGTCGAGCCTGCCCTCCGCGGTCTTTCGACCAGTCCCGCCACCCATGACAAACAATCGCACGGGCGCCTCCTGATCCGTGCCGAACGCCGCTTTCGCCAGATACCGATCGAACCAACGCAATCGCCGCTCGAAAATGTCGCCACCGTCAGCATCCAGTGTCGACGCCGGTCCGAATTCAACATCGCCTGAGTGAGAGGTTGAGCGGGCGCCGTGTGTCCACGGCCCCATGATCAGACGCACGGGCCCGTGCTTGCGCTTGGACAGGCCAACATAGTTGTCAGTAGCCGTGCGTGAGTATGCGTCATACCACCCTGACAGATGCAGCATGGCCGCATCGGCGCATTGCGAATAGTAGCCCTCCGCGTAGATGCCGAGTTGCTTCCAGAACTCGTCGAACCTGCCATGCTCCCACTGCTCGTACACGTAGTTTTCGTACTCAGGAACGAGGCTGAGAGGCGTGTGGCCCCGCTTCCAGGGCATGTTGGCGAATGCAGCTTTGATATCCACCGCCTTCAGTGCCGCCAGCAACTGGGGATTTTTCCGGACCTCGGGACTTTCCAGGCCCAGGTTGTAGGCCCACGTGACCTGCTTCAGCTCGAAGGCACCGCCCTGGCGGATTCCACCCTGGTAGGCGTTGGAAAAGCCGCCGCAATCCACATACATCGCCTTCAAACCCGGCGGATTGAGGCATGCCAATGCGACCTGGGTGTGTGCCGCGTAGGACAGGCCCATGGTGCCTATGTGCCCGTTGGACCAGGGTTGCGCGCGGATCCAGTCGCAGGTATCGAAGCCGTCGTAGGCTTCGTTCAAATACTTTACAAACTTCCCTTCCGAGTCATGACACCCGCGGCAATCCTGAAAGATCACGACATAGCCGTGGCGAACATAGTACCCGGCCACTTCGGCGCGAGAGCGTGGTGTCGGATTGGAAGCAGTGATGTCGCGGAAATAGGTTACATTGCGACCGTAGGGAGTGCGCTCCAGGATGACCGGAAATCGCCCTGCCACAGCCTTGCCACTGCGTGCCGGACGATAGACATCCGTCGCCAGATGAACGCCATCACGCAGTGAAACGCGGTGATTGCTCTCCAGTACGACTTCGAACGATGGTGGGTGAGCGGCGCGCGCCTTCCCGAAAAGGCCCATCAGCAGCGCTGAAATAGAGAATTCGCGGCGATTCAGTGACGGCATCGGCACATCATACGACGAAGATTTTCGGGACAGCTACCCGGCAGGCATGCTTACCTGGCGATCACCGTCGTCGTTGCGCCCGGATATGGTTGGCTTCTGCACCACTGATTAGTACGTATTGAAATCCATTCGTCCAGCAGTAGTGTTTGTTTTAAAGAGCGAGCTGACTCTGAAAACAAGGGGGATGTCAAATGAACAATCACCGCACTGCACAACTGAGCGTTCCGCTCTTAGCCTCAATTGCCCTGTCGATCGCAGCGATTCCTGCGTCAGTTCTGGGAGGCACCCGCTTTGTCAGCAACAGTGGTGTGGACAGCGGGACGTGCGGGCAGAGTCGCGACCACGCGTGCCGCTCGATCAATCAGGCGATCGATAACGCATCTACGGGGGATGTTATCTGGGTAGGCGCTGGTCAATATGGCCCGCTCAGCGGCAACGACGGGTGCGCCGTGTGCATTACAAAGGGGGTCCAGATCTACTCATACAGCGGCACCACGGCAACCGTTATTGAGGCTGGCCCCGACTTCGGTGCCGCCGTCCAGGTTCTCAGCGACAAGGTCGTGTTCGGCGCGAAGAACCATGGATTCACAGTGACAGGCGGTCGAACCGGGGTACTCGTCGACTACGATTCAATCCCGGGGCACATCACTTCCGGTATTACCGTGGCTGGAAATGTCACAATTGACGAAGGCACTGGATTCCAAGTCCAAGGTCCCAAATATTCTACCGGGAACAGCATCGGAGCATGCCTGGATGCCGGCTTCCCACTGCAGGACTGCGATTCGCTCGGGCAAGTTTCGTTCGTGCAAAATACGGCGGTTGGCGGCGGCGCTGGTTTCATGGCGCGGGTGAATTGGGATACGCGTAGCCGGATGCTGATCAAGGACAACCGAGCCATTGGGACAGGTGTCGGCTTCGATGCCGCTCCAGGCAATCAGGAGAGCTGTAGCTGCAGTTTGGGCCGCACCGCTGAGCTCGTCCAGTTGGTCCACAATGTGGCAACCCATAACGGTGTGGGTCTGAAAGCCGTATTCCTCAGTTCGATCCAGGGAAATGTCGCGTCCGGGAATTCACAAGCGGGTTTCGTTCTAGTGCCCATGTTCGGTACCACCTTCAAAGGCAATGCGGCAACTGGAAACAAGGGTCCCGGGGCCATCGTGCTCTTCGAGGAAAATAACCCTACTTACAGCTTCGCGACATTTACGCAGAACGACTTCTACGGGAATGATCGAGACCGGCCAGGCACGGTCTTCTCGCCAGGAATACTGGGATTCCCGGCGCTACTCGACCAACTCGAGCTCCCCATTGGACCGGCTGCCCACTGCGGTGTGTTGAACCTGGGTGCGGTGGCAGAGATCGAAGGTACGTTGCCGCTCCCTACCGTTCAGCTTTCCGCGGTGGGCAACTACTGGGGATCGGAGGGCGGCCCCGCACCCACGGGACCGGGCGATGCCGTGGGAGGAACTTGTGAGCAGAACGGCGGCGTCACCGTTGCCCGTCCGTTCTCCAGCGCGTGGTTCAGCTTCGCTCCGTTGCCTGATTGAGCTCATGACCGACGCTATGGCGCAGTCATATTCACTGTCATATGCGAGTGAGCGCGACGCGGTGGCGCCGCGGCCAGGCAAGTCTCTCTACCGCTGAGGCGTGCTCTGCTCGATTTTGCGCGCCAGGGCCGCGATCTCCTCCAGATCCAGGGGCTCGTCGATGTTGATTTCCTCCCCGGCATCGGCGGCAGAGGCAGGCGCGGGCCGGGGAGCAGCGGCACCTGGCGCAGCCCGGGGACCGGTAGCTGGTTTGCGGCCGGCGGGCGTCACCAGGCGCGTAGCGGCCCTGACGATCCCACCATCCCCAACAACCGGTGGCGGCGTCGTGGGGCGCACCCATTCTTTTTGCTGCTCGATCCAACGCTGATAGCGATCAAACGTCCACATCCCCTCCTCGCCGCCTGATTGAATGACGTTCGTGATCTGGCTGAACTGGCCGGCCCGGATGGTGCCGCGCGCGCCGGAGTTGGGTATCAGGATTTCGCACAACGGGACACGCAACTGCCAGCGTTCGAGGAAATGCAGACGCTGGCTGACAACACCGACCAGGCAATCGGCAAGCTGCGCGCGAATGCTGCTTTGAATTTCCGATGGAAAAGACATGCACAGTCGGCTCAACGCCTCACCGCAATTCGCGGAGTGCATCGTCGCGAGCACCAGGTGGCCGGTTTCGGCCGCGTCGAGCGTGAGCCGCATTACATCCGGGGTGCGCATCTCCCCAACGACCAATACATCGGGATTCTCGCGCAACGCATCGACAATGCCCTGCTCGAAGCTCGGCGAGTGCGTGGGAATCTCCCGCTGCCGGATGAACGAACGGCGATTCGAAAACACATACTCCAATGGGCTTTCGAGCGTAATGATATTCAGCCCACGCGTGGAGTTGACCTCCTCCAGCAGGGCCGCCAGAGTGGTCGATTTACCGCTGCCGGTCGGCCCCGAGACCAACACCAACCCGGTGGTCGGCGCCATGAGCCGGCGCATTTCCGGATTCAGATTGCAGGAGCGGAGGTTCCCCACGGCAGGCAGAAGCAGACGCGCGGCGAGCGCCAGGCCCCGCAGGGTTCGATAGACGTTGATCCTGCACCGCGTTCCACCAACGACCACCGAAAGATCAACGGAGCCACGTGAATTGAAAACGGCCCAGTCTTCGTCATTCAGGAGCTCACGGGCGACTTCCATCAGCTGCGGCACAGCCAGCGCTTCACCGACTGTAGTGAGCTCGCCTCGCACCCGGGCGACCATGACCGTGCCGGCTTCCAGATGCAGGTCGCTTGCGCCCACTTTGGACGCCTTCAGAATCAGCTCTTTGAAGCTCACGGGGCAGCCTGTCGCCGGATCCGGATCATCCCGGTTCCGACCGGGATGGAGCCACTTAGTTCCTCCCGTAATACGTATATCTCCCGATTCCGCAAAGCTCAGGCAGCCGTAGTCTGCATCCTGGGACCCGACCAACATCTGGACACCGGCAATGATGATTCATGAGATGACCCAGGACGAATGCCGCCTCGCGCTCGAGCGCATTGACTGCGGCAGACTGGCCTGCGCCCGTGACAATCAACCCTACATCGTTCCGGTGCATTTCTCGTTTGACGGTCAGAACGTCTACGGCGTCACGACGCTCGGCCAAAAAGTGGAATGGATGCGCGCCAATCCGAACGTGTGCCTGGAAATCGATGAGCGGCGTGATCACTATGATTGGATGAGCATCGTTGTGTTCGGTCGGTACGAAGAGATATCCGACAGCCCGCAGTTCCAGGAGGCACGCGCGTACGCTCTCGAAGCTCTGCAGAGACGCACGCTCTGGTGGGAGCCAGCCTGCGTGCCAGCCGAAGGGCAAGAGTCGCGTTCACCGATCTTCTATCGCATCGCGATCTCACACATGAGCGGACGACGGGCCCACGGATAGCTGAACGAGGCATGGCTGAGCCACCGCCCGAGCCACTGTGCCTATGATTTCTCTTTTCTGACTTGGTATCCCAAAGTAACTGCCCGCGGTAGCGTACCCCCGCCCGAAGTCCATGTTGATTTCAACTTTGGGCGACAGTATGCTCGCGCCCGACTCGCCAGAACAAAACATCCATTGCGCTTTGAGTCGTTCGAGGATCCAACACCCAGAATAAAGGGAGATCTCGAGATGGAAGCACTGACCCGGATACGGCTCACGGCGATCGTCTCGATCGCGGCGCTCACCTGCGGACTGGCCAATGCCCAGTCCATACCCCGACTCAAACCGATACCTCCCCGCGGATCGCGGCATAGCAGCGTCACCCCGGCGCGGATTGCCGAGGATTCGGCGTCGTCCGCGGGATCTCCCTGGCAGCCGCTGAAAAATCAGCCACCCTTCACTTCCAACAGTTGCAACGGCGGTGAACCTGGCGCTGCCAACCCGCTGCTGCTGACGGATGGGACGGTCATCGTTCAGGATGCGGGCTGTCAGGATTGGTGGCGCTTAACCCCTGATAATCATGGGAGTTATGCAAATGGAACCTGGGCTCAGATAGCGTCGCTGCCGCCTGGCTATGCGCCCCTCTACCATTCCTCCGCCGTGCTGCCTGACGGGCGGGTCATCATCGAGGGAGGCGAATACAATTTCTTCGACCCGGTTTGGACCAACCTCGGGGCCATCTATGATCCGCGTGCGGATGTCTGGAAGCCCGTAAACCCTCCCGCAGGCTGGACGACCATCGGTGATGCCCAGAGCGTGGTACTGGCCAATGGCACGTTCATGCAGGCGAACTGCTGCACCCCTGAGGCAGCCCTGCTCAATCCCGCCACCCTGACGTGGACAGCAACGGGAAAGAACAAATTCGATTCAAATGATGAAGAAGGCTGGACGCTGTTGCCCAACGGAAAGGTACTGACGGTCGATGCGTATGTTCCAATCCCACCCACTACATACGATGCCGCCGGCACAAACTCGGAGCTTTACAACCCGAAAACGGGGGCCTGGAACAGCGCGGGCAGTACGGTAGTGCAGCTATGGGACTCGACAGCCGACTGCGGCGGATTCACGAACAATACAACCTTTGAGGTTGGACCAGGCGTGCTGCGCGTGGATGGCACAGTGTTCTACGCCGGCTCTAACACGTGTCCTGACGGCACGGGCAACACAGCGGTGTACAACTCTCGAACCGGCAAGTGGCGGGCCGGGCCGGTGTTCCCGGAAATTGATGGGGTAAAAGATATCAACATTGCAGACGGCCCCGCCTCATGGGAGCCCAACGACAAGGTGCTGATGATGGCGAGCCCCCATTTCGGCGACCCTCCGTCGTTTTTCTTCGAGTGGGATGGGAAGCAGCTCAGTCAGGTTCCGGGCCCGCCGAACGCGCCAAAGGATGGTTCATTCTTCGGCAATATGCTCTTGTTGCCAACCGGTCAGATCCTGCTGACGGACTTTTCCACCGATATTGAGCTGTACAACCCGACCAACACTGTAGCCAGCAGATTGCTCCAACGCGTAATAGCGCCGTTCGTGCTGTTTACACCGCATGAATTGGCTCGCGGCGTCTCCTATGCGATTTCCGGCATCGGCTTCAATGGCGTGACACAAGGCGCCGCTTACGGCGACGACGCACAGGCGTCGACCAACTTCCCGCTGGTACGCATCACAAACCTGAAGACCTCGCATGTCTTCTACAGCCGAACGCATGATCACAGCAGTATGGCGGTCGCTTCAGGCTCCCTGGTATCGACGCACTTCGACGTACCTGCCACACAGGAGACAGGACCTAGCCTGCTCGAGGTAGTGGCGAATGGTGTTGCATCGTTCCCGGTGCCGGTAGTCGTGCATTAGCGGGGCACAACTTCGCCGCTGAGCGCTTAGGCATCGAAGCCCGGTCCGGTGCCTAGTGCGCTCGGAGCGCGCGGCCGAGCGTCACGTTTGTCATGAGATCTGCGTGGTCGCTCGCGTCCCCAATCAGCACGCGATAGAGTCCCGGATCCGCTCGCCACTGCTTACGCCTGGGGTCGTAGTACGCAAACGAGCGTGCGTCGAGAGGAATTGATACTCGCTGCGTCTTTCCCGGCTGCAGCAGGATTTTGGCAAAGCCCTTGAGCTCCTTGCGCGGACGCGGCACGCCGCCTGGAGGGGGGCTGACGTACACCTGTGCGACAGTCGCACCCGCCCGCTCGCCAATATTCGTGACGTCGAACTCGACGACGAATCGTCCCTCTTCTTCTGACATCGGCCTGATGGTCGGCGCGTCGTACTTGAACCGTGTGTACGACAGTCCGTGCCCGAATGCGAACAGCGGCTTCGTATCCTTCGTTTCATAGCCCCGGTACCCTACGAAAACGCCTTCCCGATATTCCGCATGGAGGCTTCCGGGCTGTGGGTAGTAGCTGTCATGGACTGGATTGTCTTCCCAACGCCGCTCGAATGTTGCCGGCAGGTGCCCGGATGGGTTCACGTCGCCAAAGAGAACCTCCGCAACGGCTGTGCCGCCTTCCTGGCCGGGATACCAGGTCTGCAACACGGCGGGAGTGCGCTCGAGCCAGCGGCTCATGTCGGTGCCGCCACCCGAAGTCAACAGGACAACGGTGTTGGGATTTCGTGCCAGGACGGCTTCGATCAGCTCATCCTGACCGGGGGGCAACGCGAACGTGCGATCCCAACCCTCAGTCTCGGTGGTTGTGTCAAACCCGGCAGCAACCACGACGACATCGGCTTCGGCAGCAAGCTCCAGCGCCGAAGTCTCTACCCATGCGTCCCGCGGCAGAATACCGAGACGTACGAACGGCGCTCCACCGTCGATCGCAGCCGGCTCGCAGTGATACTCCAACACCACCTCGTGCGCCGATGTATCCATATCGACACGCGTCGTTTCCAATGCGGCTTTCTTGAGATTCCAACGATCGAGCACCAGCCGATCGTCCACGTAGAGGCGATAGCCAACATTGCGCCCGAACCCGCCGGCTTGCACGACAATATCTTGCGCGCCAGAGCGCACTGGCGTGTGGAAGCCGGTCCAACGCGTCGATTGCGGCCGTAGTTCCGCCCGGCTCGGCTGGAATTCGCCGAGAGCCAGCGGTATGAGATCGAGCGGCGCGCCCTGATCGATGTACTTCGCAACCGTCGTGCTCACGGGCTTGCCGGCAAGCTCAGCATTGTCGAAGAGCTCTACCGTGACACCGGCTTCACCGGCACTCGCGGCGGTCTCGAAAACCGTGGCTCGTGAGACGCGGCGCAGTTCCGGAATGCCGCGCGCATACTGCACGGTGCTCGTCATGCCTGCGCGAGCACTGATTCCCTCCAGGAAACTCACGGCGTGAAACGGAGCGACAGTGACGCTACCGCCTCCATGTGGCACAGCCGGATACGCGCCAGGACCAATCACCGCGATGCGCTTCACGCGTGAGGAGTCGAGAGGCAACACACTTCGCTCGTTCTTCAACAGCACGATGCCCTCCCGCGCCGTCTGCAAGGCCGCCGCGCGGCCTTGGGCATTCAGTATCGGGATCGATGTGTCGAGTTGCGACCGATCGAGCCACCCGAAACGCGCCGCCGTTCGTAGGATCCTGCGCGCCTTGTCATCGATCGTGGCCCGCGAGACCTTGCCGGCTTCGACGAGTGGCAACAGCGTCTCGCGGTTGAAATGCTTGCCGGAGGGCATTTCGAGATCCAACCCGCCCTTCGCGGCCGCGAGCGTGTCATAGGTGGAGTCCCAATCGGACATCAACACGCCATCGAACCGCCAGTCTCGCTTGAGAACTTCGAGGTTCAAGTGGCCGTTTTGCGACATGTGCTCGCCGTTCACGAGGTTGTACGAGCTCATGATTGCTCCCACACGAGCTTCGCGAACCGCGGCCTCGAAAGGCGGCAAGTAGATCTCACGCAGAGCGCGCTCGTCGATGCGTGCGTCGAGAGTGTGACGGGCGAACTCTGAATCGTTCGCCACATAGTGTTTCGCGGTGGCGGCCACTCCCTGACTCTGCACGCCGACCACAAAGCTCACCACGACCCGCGAGGCGAGCCACGGATCCTCGCCGAGATACTCGAAATTCCGCCCGTTGAGCGGCGAGCGATAAATGTTGGTGCCGGGCGAGATCAGGAAATGCACGCCGCGTGCGCGCGCGTCCCGTCCCACTTCGCGCCCAACCTGTTCGGCCAATGCAGTGTTCCAGGTCGCCGCGAGCGCGATGCCACCCGCCATCACGTTACTGCGCGAGCCGTGGCGAACACCGAACGGGCCATCAGCCGTTACCATCGAAGGCACGCCGAGTCGGGGCACACCCGGTACGTCGGAGCCCCGCACTCCACCGAGCATGTCGATCTTCTCTTCGATCGTCATGCGAGAAAGTATCGACTCGATACGTTGTTCCACACCTTCGTCGGGAGTTGGCGTGCCCGCCGCAACGACTATCGGCTGGCCCATTGCGGGCTGGCCCATCGCGGGCAACAGCACCATCGCAATCAACAAAGCCCGCATCGACACTCCTGATCTCAATTGGGCGTCTCCGGACGAAGCCCGCGCGCGGCGTCGGGCGCATTTGGCGGCCGCAGCCACTCCGGTGGAAACTCGGCAGCCTCCGCCCCATTCACATCGCGAAAGATGAGTCCCGGTCCCAGGCGCTCGGTGTAGGGAATAACGTGCTTATCGTCCCGATTGGCAAGGGCCTCATACAAGCGGTGGCGCAAATCAATTTTCGTGCGCCGATGCGCCGGATCATTGATGAGGTTATGCATCTCCTGCGGGTCCTTCTCGAGGTCATATAGTTCCTCGATGTCCCACACGCCGTGATACTGGATGTACTTCAGCCGCCCCCGCTCGATCGCGAACGTCGTTGGCGTATGCGGGAAAGTCCACTCCCAGTAGTACTCGTAGATGAAGTCAGGTTCGTTCCACTGCGCCGGCGTGACCTTGCCACTCGCCACGGGCAGCACACTGCGCCCTTCAAACTGCTTCGGTTGCGGAACGTGCGCAACATCGAGAAACGTCGGGGCGAGATCGAGATTACGCACGCGCACCGGATTCACGACGCCCTTCGGCAACAAACCAGGCGCATATGCCACCATCGGCACGCGCACCGACGGCTCGTAAGCGTTGCGCTTGTCGATGAGCCCGTGATCGCCGATCAGAAAGCCGTTGTCGCTGTAGAACACAATGAGCGTCCGATCTTCCAGCTTGTTGACTCGCAAGTAGGAGAGGATGCGGCCCAGGCTGTCGTCGACCGGGCTCAGTGTGCGGTAGTACTGCCGCACATATTCTGTCAGCGATTGATTGCCGTGGTAGAAGAAATCGGCGCCGTGCCAACTGTTGCGCTGATTGCGGACCCACATCGGCTTGCCGCGATTGTTCTCCTCCGTGTTGGCCAGGCTCGCCGGCAGCTTGATGTCGAGGTCGGCATACTGGCGCTCGTAACGCTGGGGTGGCTTCGCCTCCGAATGCACAGCCTTGTGCGAGAGATAGAGGAAAAACGGCTTCGTGACGTCGCGGCCGTGCTCCAGCCACTGCATCGCGTAATCGGTGAGCTCATCCGTGATGTAGCCCTTTTGCGGCACTTCCTTGCCGTTCACGTTGAGCATCTGGCGCGCACTCGCCGAGACCTGCTGCGGCAAGAGGCCATCCGTCGGGAAGTAGTTTCCCTGCCCGCGAAAGCTGACCCAGTAGTCGAAACCCGGCCGCGGCGCGTCCGACGCCTCGCCCATGTGCCACTTGCCGACGAACGCCGTTTGATAGCCCGCTTCACGCAGGTATTGCGGGAAGAACACCAATCCCTTTTCGGAGGAATTGTTGTTGTCGACAACGCCGTGATTGCGGGTCGTCATACCCGTCAGAATCGTGGCCCGGCTCGGCGAGCACAGCGATGAACAGACAACAGCGTTCGGAAAGTACACGCCGTTGCGGGCGAGGAAGTCGATATTCGGCGTCTGTAGACCAGGCGTGAGAAAGCCCATCGTGTCGAAGCGCAGATCATCGACGAGAACGAATACGATGTTGTAAGGCTTTGCTTCCGTGGCCGCACGCGCCCCGATGGGAGCGGATGCAAGCACAACAGCAACTGCCGCGGCGCGCACGGCATGCAACACATGGTTCATGGCACTGACCTTTCGCGAATGATGCAACGGAACCCGACATGGCTCGTCGAGGTGTCAATCGGCTGTGGATAGCGGGCGGCGGGACGATAACGCTGGCAGTAGTTGGGAGCGCACAGATGCGAGCCACCCTTGATCACTTTGCGGCCAATCTTCACATCCGGTGTGCAGGGGTCGTAACTCTCGTACTCTCGGCCGCCGCGCGGGTTGGACGGCGTGCAACAACCTCCCTTCGGAAGATCGGCACCGGTCGAATACCAGTCGGCGGTCCACTCCCACACGTTGCCGATCATGTCGAACAACCCGAAACCGTTGGGCGGAAACACGCGCACGGGCGAAGTTCGCTCCCAACCGTCGATCAGGCGATTGTCCCAGGGAAATTCGCCCTGCCAGAAGTTCGCGAGCATTTGACCGTTCGGGGCGAGCTCATTCCCCCAGGCGAACTCGATGCCTTGCAGCCCGCCGCGCGCGGCGTATTCCCACTCCGCTTCCGTCGGCAGCGCCTTGCCCGCCCACTTCGCGTAGGCCTCGGCGTCCACGTATGCGATATGAACGACCGGATGATCCAGCAGCTCGGCGATCGAGCTGCCCGCGCCGAGCGGTTCGGACCACTTGGCGCCGAACCGGAATTTCCACCACTGCCGGAAGTCGTTCAGATCCACCGGCCCGCGCGGCCGCTCGAAGACGAGCGAGCCAGCGCGCGCCAACTCCGGCGGCAGGCCCGGATAATCCGCGGGATTTGGAGCGACTTCAGCGAATGTACGATACCCGGTCGCGGCAACGAACGCGGCGAAGTCCCGATTCGTCACCGGTGTCTCGTCGATCCAGAACCCAGCGACGCTCACGCGCCGGCGCGGCCGCTCTTCCGGATAGAAGCGGTCCGAGCCCATCGTGAACTCACCGCCAGGCAGATGCCGCATCCCCTGAGTGTTCATCCGTCACGCGCCGCCGGGCCCTGATAGATGCGTGAGGATGGCTCATATTTGCCGTTCAACACCAGACTGAGATACCGGCCGGCGTCGTGGATGTAGTTGTGCATGTATGCGTCATGGACTTCATGCTCAACTGCCCGTTCGATGGCGGGAAGCGCCGGACGAGGTGCCGAGCCCATGAAAGTGAGCGCATTCAGCGCCTGCAAGCGCAGGGGCGCGTCGACCTCCGCTTCTAACATCTGCGTCAGGTACTGCAGGGAACGCTCGAGCGAACCGAGCCGCGCCAGCGTTTCCGCTGCAACGATGCGTACGGGATGCGAAGTATCCTGTGCAAGGCATTTTTCCAATGCCGCGACGGCAGGCGCGGCTGCTGAGTTCAACATCAGCAGACCTTGCGCAGCCCAATAGCGGATTACTTCGTTCTCATCCGCTAGCAACCGCACGAAGTCAGAAACGTTCCGCGCGTCGCGCCGAATCGCACGGTCTGCGAGCTTCATCACCCGTGCCAAAGGATAGGCGCCGGGCGCGCGGCTCGGCTCGTAACCTTCGAGCCGCGAGCTCTCGGGAATGAACCCGTTGTCATGAATGGCGATCAGGTGCTCATCGAGCGCGCGGCGCAGGGTTGCGACGCGCCGCCGATGCTCCGGCGCATCGATCAGATTCGTAATCTGATCCGGATCGGCGTGGACGTCGTAGAGTTCCTCCGCGGGCTTCTCCTGCCAGAACCGCTCCTGCACCGGAGTCAATCGTCCGGCGAGATGTTCGGTTTCCCACGAGCGGTACGAATCCATTTGCCACTCGAATGCTTGGTGCTGGGCGTAGATCCGGTGCGGCGCGTAGTTGCGAATGTAGCGATAGCGCCCGTCGGTGACGGTGCGCATCATGTCATACCGCTCGTCCATGCGATTGCGCATGCCGAACGCATACTGCTTCGCTGCGCGCCGTGCACCGAGCAAGGGAGTTCCTTGCATGTAGCGCGGCGGAGTAAGTCCGGCGAGCGCGAGCACCGTTGGTGCGAGATCGATGAAGCTCACCGGAGATGTTACCGTCGAGCCGGGAGGACCGGATGCGAGATGCGACCATGTCGGTGGCACGCGCGCAATCAGCGCTGTGCGCAGGCCTTCGTCATAGCAATAGCGCTTCGAGCGCGGAAGCACTCCGCCGTTGTCGGAGTAGTAGAAGACAATGGTTTCGTCCGCGAGCCCGGCCGCGGACAGCTCGGCGAGCCGCGCGCCCACTTCGCCGTCCATGGTCTCCATCAGGTTGTAGTAGCTTGCGATGTCCGCGCGCACCTCCGGAGTGTCGGGCAGGTAGGCCGGCACGCGAACATCCTGCGGACGCACTCGACCCTCGACCCGGCGGAACGTCCGGGACTCGTGTGTCGTCATGATGTTGAACACCGCAAAGAACGGCGCGCCTTCCGGTCGGTCGCGCCAATGCGCCTTGTTGCTGGACTCGTCCCACATCGCCTTCTCGTCGAGCGCGGCGTTGTAGTCCGTCTTGCTGTTGTTCGTGCAGTAGTAACCTGCTTCACGCAGATACTTCGGGAAGCCGTGCAGGAATCCGGGAACCGGGCCGACGGCTCGCATATGCTGCGCGGGCGCGCAGCTCTCCGGATACATTCCGGTGATGATTCCGAAGCGCGAGGGCGCACATACCGGCGCGTTACAGAAGACGTTCGTATAGCGGATCCCCGCTGCCGCGAGGCCGTCGAGCACAGGTGTGTGTGCAAGCGAATCGCCGTACGCGCCGATGAACGGATTGTTATCTTCGCTGACGATCCAAAGAATGTTCGGTTTCCGGCGTGATGTCGGCCCGGTGCCCGCGCGCGCCGTGGCGCCGAATGCCGCAAGAGCGGCTGCCGCGCCCGTTGTGAGCAGAGTGCGGCGTGAGATGTTTGGGTCCTTCACGATGCGTGGGTCCTTCATGGTGCGCGCGCCACCGAAGGAGCCGGTGTGTACCAGATAGGCGAGGACCAGGCGCGCTCCCGAATCGTGGACGGACGCTCGGGGGCCACTGGCAGTCCGTTCTTGTTTGCAAGCAACGTACTCCAGCGCGGCGTTGGAGTTTCCAACACCCGTGCGTAATACACGGCAGCCTGTGATGGGTCGAACGCCGGATCGCGCCAGATTGTCGTAAGCGCGGCCACTCCAGGCGAACGCTTCCCTGACGGCGCCGCGTCGAAAATCTTTTCTCGATACTCTGATCCCTCGAGCCAGACCTTGATGATCTGAACGCGATCGAGGTTCGCTCCTTCCGGGTCCTTGAGCGCCTGAAGGATGAACGAGGGCGCGCGCGAATCTTGGGGACGGACGGGCAGATCGCCGCCCATTGGGGCACCTCGCGCATACGCTTGCTCGACCCAGTTGTGTTGCTTGATGAGTGCGGGCCTGAAATCCCAGCCCCCGAACATGCGCACGCGAATGCGGGTTCCCGAGGTCGCGAACGTCTCCTTGCGTTTGAGTGCGGCAAAAATCGAGTCGCGTGTATTCTCCTCAGCCCAGACGCCGGTCAGTCCTCCCGAGCTGCGCTCGAGCACGGCAATGCGCTGCGCGTTGGTTTTCGCGAGTGCCGTACCCGCCTCGCTGGACACGGTCGGCATGAGAGTGCCCAGCGCCCGCTTGGCAGCGTCGCCCCGCGGCAGCATGGTGCTGGGATCGATGCCGAACTGACCACCGGCGGAGGCACTCTCATCGCTCGTGCTCAGCGCGTTGTGAATATCGGACCCCGCCACCAGGCCGTACTTGAATGGATTGGCTCCGACCTTTGACTGGATGACCAGGCCACGCCCGAATGCCTCGCGAACGTAGCTGCCGTGCGGCTCACTCGGCACCATCGCCGGCCCGAGCAGATGATCGAAGATCTCGAAGCTCGCGAATTCATCGTTCGGCGACAACACGGGCAGTGTGTCCGACTGCCCCTTGATCTGCACGATCTCGGTCAACGGCTCATTGGTCGCCCGGCGCTGCGCATATGCCTCGTCGATAGGCTTTCCAGCGCTGTCGTTCCAGTCGTACATGAGCCCGCCGGAGGCATTGCCGTTGTGAGGAATCGCGATCACATCGATTCCTTGCCGGCGTACGCCCTCGAGAAACGACCAAAGATCCTCCGGTTTGTCGGAATGGTCGGCCGTGTATGGCGGGGGAGCGTGGTCGGCATTGAAGATGACGTTGCGATGCAGATTCTTACCGCCTGGTGCCGACGACCATTCGTAGCCGATGAACGTCGTGAACGTGCCCGGCGCATAGTTGTCGTTCGCCGCGCCGATGACCTTCTCCCACGCGTCCTGCATCACGCGCGGATCATGCATGTACTCGGGGAGCGGTGCGCCGCCGGGGCGGCGTGAGGCGACCTTCAGGCTTTGGGCAACCGAGGGATTCGCGAGAATCTTGCGCCCGACTTCGCTCTTGGCGAAGTCGCTCGACGGATCGTCCAGCACACGCGCCGTGCCGATACCCTCCGAATGATCGGTCACCGCCATGAAGTCGAGCGGCCATGCGCGTTTGGCGGGCACGGCATTTTCGCCCGCTATGCCCTGCTCTGCCGCAACCTGCGCGGCGGGCACCATGACCGTCTCGCCTTTTCCAAACTTGTACGCATCCTGCGGCATGAGCTTCGTTCCATATCCCCATGCATCCAGCGACAGCTCGGTGTGCAAATGCAGCTCGCCGAAGAACGCGCGCCGCTTCGCGGCCTGCTCACTCGCGCCTTCGGCATGAGCGGTCGGCGCAGCCATTGCCACCGCGCTAACAACCAACAGAACTCGCCCGGGCCATGCAGCCGATGACTTCAAGATTACGCTCCCAGCCATGCAGAGCCGGACTGGAAGGTCCAGTACGCGCCGGCAATACCAATGATGTAAGAGGGAATGGCAGTGGCCTGCGGCCAACGCCCGATGTGCAGTCGCTGCAACCCATACCCTACGAGCAGCGCGACGGCGATGAAGCACAGTTGCCCGATTTCCACGCCGATGTTGAATAGCGCCAGTGTCGCCAACAGATCGTGTTGTCCGAGCCCCAACGCTGCGAGGCCGCTGGCGAATCCCATGCCGTGAAACAGTCCGAAGGCGAATGCGGCAGCCCAGGGGTGCCGAATGGCAACACTGCTGCCGCCACGCTGCGCGCGCAGAACCTCGAGCGCGAGAGACAAGATCGACAGCGCGATCAGTGCTTCGACGAAGGGCACCGGCACACGCAGCGCGCCCAGTACAGTCGCCGTTAATGTGATGCTGTGCGCGACCGTGAAGGCGCTCACCGTCCGAATCAACATCCAGCGATTGCGCACCAGCAGGAGTAAGCCCAATACGAAAAGCAGATGATCGGGTCCGCTCAGAATGTGCTCGACCCCGAACCCGAGATACGCAGGCACCGCAAAGTGCGCAGACCCTCCGCTCGCCACCGTGAAGGAAGGACTATCAGGCCGCAGAACGACATTCACGTCGGCGCCATCGAGAAGCCGGATGCGCAGAAATACATCCGTTATCGTGGATTCGAGGCCTTCGATTGTGAGCGTGCTCCCGGCAAGCCCGGCGGCGTCCCGAGCTTCGATCGACCACGTGCGGATCAGAAAGCCTTGCGCCACATACTGCGCGGCAGGCTCCCGATCCAGCCAGCCGTTGGAGAGGTGGGGTACGAGATGCACAGCCACGTCGCCCATCGTTGGACGCTTCCACAAAATGGAGTAGTCCCCCGACTCACGTTGAGTGATCTCGAGATAGGCCGGGCGAATTTCGTGCGCGCTCGCGACGGATCCGCACAGCACCTCCAGTAGCAAGATCAGGACAACGAGCGAGCTCTTCATGAGCGTGGTTCCGGACTCCAACCCTGCACAGTGAACTGTCGTGCAATGTCGGCGAACGCGGCGCGATTGGCGCGCTCCCGTGCATCCGCGATGTAATCCGCACGCACTCGACTGCGGACAGCGCTGAACTCGAGCTCCTGTCCTGGCTCGCGAACATGCACATATAGAAAGTGCCAGCCGTAGGTCGATCTGAACGGTCCCAACCATTGCTTCTCGGGAACCGAGAAGACGGATTCGGCAAACTCCGTATGCCCGAACAAACGATACACCTGCGCCGGCTCATAACTCGAGAAGTCATACAGATCCGGGAAAGGGTCTCCTACCTCGGACGCACGCCGACTGCCGTCTGCGAGGGCCACCAGGTCCACACGCGCGCGATACTCGTCCGGGGCGGAAAGAAAAAAAACGTGTGTGAAAGTTGCGCGGGCGGGTAGCGCGTAGCGTTGCGCATGCGAGCGGTAATAATCATCCAACTGCGCATCCGTTGGATCCGCCGGAGGATGCAGGTCTTCGAGGAGAAAACGTGTTTTCTGGACGATGCGGCGGCGGCCAATCTCATCTTCCTGATCCAGCTTCAAGGCAAGCCCGTGGCGAAACAGAATCTCGTCGTGAACGTCGTCCTCGATGAGCCTGTTGAGGATCCGGGCGTCGGGGCGCCTGCCAAACTGCGCGGCGTAGCGATTCTCGATTTGCGCGATGTGCGCAGGCGTGATGACGATGCGGTGAGAATCTACCGATCTGTGATGAGTCTCACCGGCCGCGAACAAAATAGCACCCACCAACAGGAAGTGGACGAGCGGCTCACGTGTCAACCTGCAGACCCACGTCACGAAGGGTCGCAACCCGCTGCAGCGCGTCCTCGCATACACCGTGCTCATCGTTTCTTAAATGTGCGCCAGAACTCGGGAAGCTCTTTGGACTCGAGCGGAGCGAACGTCTGTCGCGCGCTCTCGAGGCGCCCTTGCAGGTCTGCCAGAACATCCGGATGACGCGTCGCTACACTGTAGTTTTCCGGTTCATCCGCGCTCATGTCATAGAGCTGGGGATATCCCCTCCCCTCTAAATTGATGGCGCCGTAGCGGTAGTAATCACTCGCGACGTATTTCCAGCGTTGCGTGCGAATCGCCACGACGTCTTCGTTGTCGAAGAGTACGAGCTCATCGTGCGGCGACTGCGCCGCGCGCAGTAGAACGTCGCTGATGTCTCGACCGTCGATCTCAACACCGGCAGGCAACGACTTGTTGGCCATCCGGCAGAACGTGGGGAGCAGGTCGATCGCCATCGCGATCGAATGAACACTGCGGCCCGCAGGGATCACCCCAGGCTGACGTGCGATGAAAGGGACACGATAGCCGCCGTCGTACCCTCCGCCGCCTTTTCGTTGCCGAAAAGAACCGGGCGAACCTTCGAACCACGGGCCATTATCGGAGGTCAGGATGACGAGCGTGTCGCGCTCTATGCCAAGCGTTCGAAGCTTGGCGAGCAGACGACCCACAATGGAATCGATCTCTTCCACGACATCGCCATAGGCGCCGGCGGCAGAATGGCCCGCATGTGTCGAATCGGGATAGTTGGGCAGGTGAGGCGCGCTCAGAGCCAGATCGAGAAAGAAAGGTTTGGCGCGATTCTCCTCGATGAATCGCTCGGCGCGAGCCCAGAAGCGTTGTTGAAGTTGGGGATAGTCGACATCCTCCCGGGTGAGCTCGACACCCGGAGCCGTAACTTCATAAAGTGAGAGCGGCTTCATGTCATGGCTGTACGGCAAGCCGAAGAACAAATCGAAGCCCTGCGTGGTCGGCGGCCAGTACGGCGCGATGTGACCGAGATGCCATTTGCCGATGAGCGCGGTTGCATAGTCCGGCTTCAGTGCTTCGGCGATGGTGACCTCCGACTGCGGCAGGCCGCGCGTGTCAGTCTGCATGATGACTTCATACGCGAGCCCGGTGCGGATCGGATACCGGCCCGTCAGCAGACCCGCACGCGACGGCGTGCACAAATTGGCCGCCGCATAGTAATCGGTCAACACCGTGCCTTCGCGCGCCATCCGGTCGATGTTGGGCGTGCGCACCCGCTTCGCACCGAACGCGCCAATGTCGCCGTACCCGAGGTCATCGCACAACACGACGATGAAATTGGGCGGGCGCTTGCCGGCAGCATGCGTCCATGCACCGCTGCAAGCGCCCGCGAGGGTCAAGGCGCTGTGTCGAAGGAAGTTTCGACGATCCATAGGGTCAGAACGAAACGCCTACGGTAGCGCCGAAATACCGATTTGCCTCCTTCGGAATGTTGCCCGTGAGCTGATTGGGAGTGACCGTAGCGGTTGACAGCGTGGACGAGCGTGCAAGCAACGTCACGTAGTGCTCGTCAAACAGGTTCCGGACGAAGAAGCTCAAGCGATAGTGATCGTTCTGATCGTAGAAGCCGATGCTGGCATCCGCCGTCGTATACCCTTTCTGCACGGTGAGCGGGTCCTGCTCGAGCACGAAGTTGATTTTCGACTGCGAGTTGCCCGCGAGTTGCACGAAGCTACGGAAATTCGTGCCGGGCAGGTTGAAGTCGTAGCGTGCTGTCAGATTGCCTTTCCATCTGGGCGCGTTCGGCAGAGTGCCGCCACGCACATTCTGGATCGGAGTTACGCCCGCGCTCGGGCGATAACACGTGTTGATCGGTGCTGCGCCGGTGAGAACTGGAGCAGCCGCCTGGTCAGACAAAGGACAGGCCAAACCATTGATGTCGACACTCGTGTCGACGTAGCTCGCGCCACCGCTCAGTGCGAGGCCTGTGAATGGCCGCGAGGTGAGCTCGATCTCCGCCCCTCGTGTCGTAGAGTCACCCGCGTTGGTCGTGACGAAACGGACGAGGCCCAGAGCGGCATCGCCGCGATTCGCCTGCACCTGCAAATCCTGGTACTTCGCGTGGAACAACGCCGTGTTCAACGTCAGCTTGCCGTCGAACATCTGCGCCTTGTAGCCGAGCTCCCAGGCCTTGGCCCTTTCGGGCTTGACGGGATCCTGATTCGCAAAGTCCGCGGTGAACTCTGTTTCATATCCCGCGCCCTTGTAGCCGGTTGACCAGGTCAGATACGTCTGGGCCTCGGGGCTGAACTCATATTTGAGTCCGGCCTTGCCGGTGACCGCCGCGTAGCTGCTCCTGCCGCTCCCCGAGGAGGGAGTAATACCCACCAGCGGGAGATCGCCTGCCACGAGGCGCACGTCGCCTCGGCTGCCGTTATAGCTGAGATCTTCGTACTGGGCGCGTGCGCCGAGAAGACCCGACAGATTCCCGATGAGCCCGAAATCCGTCTGCCCGAAAATCGCGGTGTTCTTCGTGCCGAGCGACGAATTGAAGCCACCTTGCGAACGGTACAGCGGCACCACGCACGGCAGGCCGAACGCTGCGGGGTTTCCTCCCGGAGCACAACCGCCCGAGCGGCGCTGGAACGTGCGGGACAGACCCATGTCCAGGAAATACAGGCCAGCCACGTAGCTGAATGTCTTCGAGCTCGGTGAAGTGACGCGCAATTCCTGCGTGAACTGGTGCAGATCGACGGTGCCGCCGTTGATGTCGAATGCGCCGTTGGTGGCCTGAAAGTACAGCGGCACCGGAGTGTTCAGCCGATCGATGGGCTGATTGTTGATGACAGAGAAATCCTGATACGCCGAGAGCGAGGTGAGGGTCACCGAGTCGAGCTTTAGATTGCCTTCCACGGAGGCTGTCCATGCGTCGGAATTCGCATAGGTGAGGGTGTTCTCCTGCTCCTGGCGGTTATTCCAGCCGGCCGTCACGGGCGAGAGTACCTGCTGCAACACCGGGTTGACGACGAGAACGTACTGACTCGAGCAACAATTTGCGTCCGTCTTGTGATACTCGCCCGCAAACAGCAGATCGAGCCGATCGGTGGGATTCCACAGCAGCTTGCCGCGCCCACCGAGATCCCGGTGGCCGTTCACGTCCCGATCGTAAGTTATGTTGTGGATCGTTCCCCCGACGTTGTTGTAGTAACCGGAGAGTCGCGCGCTCAATGTATCTGCCAGTGGACCCGAGACTGAGGCGCGAGCCCGATATTCCTGCTGCTCGGCCACGGTAATGTCCGTGGTGGCCTGGAATTCGGAAGAAGGCCGTTTCGTCACAACGTTGATGACGCCGCCGGTGGCGTTCTTGCCGAAAAGGGTTCCCTGCGGCCCGCGCAGGACCTCGACTCGCTCAATGTCTGCGAGATCCGTGAATCCTTGGGAGGCGCGCGCCAATACCACGCCGTCCACGACCACGGAAACCGCTGGCTCGAATCCCTGACCAAACACCGCGGTGCCGATGCCACGAATGCGGAAGTTCTTGTTGTTAGGCTGTGCGCCTTCGGTAAAGGTAAGCGATGGCGTCAGGTTCGACAGCCTCGTCGTGTCATTGATGCCCGCCTCGGACAGCGACTCGCCCGAAATTGCAGTGACTGCGAGAGGCACATCCTGCAGGCGCTCCACCCGTTTCTGTGACGTGACGACGATCTCTTCCAGGTTCTCGGGCTCAGATGCGGCCCGATGGGAGGGCGATGCGGTCCCAGGCGCGTCTTGCACGGCACTCTGATGCATTTGTGCCGCGGGCGCGTGCATGACGGTGATCGTCCCGGCGGAATCGAGCTTGTATTGCAGTCCCGAGCCCTCCAACAGGCGCGTCAGCGCTTCTTGGATGCTGAAATTGCCGGAGAGCCCTTTCGTCGACAGTCCTCGCGTATCTTCGGCGTTCGCAACAACTTGCACGTCCGCCTGCGAGGCGAGCTGTAGAAGTGCCGTCTGCAAGTCCGAGGGCGGGATGCTGAAATGCACAGCGCTCGACTGAGTCGAGTTCTGGCTCGGCACCGGCGCACCGTAGACTGGCGCGGCTAGAGCGAAAGCGGCCGCAAAGACGGGCGGCGCCGCTAACATATTGAAATTTAGACCAAAACCGTTACCTGCACGCAATGTGCCCACCGGACGCGATAGCCTCATTGGCTCCCCCTGTTTATCGTTGTCCGAAAGAAGAACGTATGATCGCGGTAGTTTGGGAATAAAAAGATCGGGCGAGCATTCCCAATCGGGGCCTTTGCCACGTTCTAACTACATGAGATCGAAGAAGTTGCTGCCTGCCCCGTCGCCGCCTGAATGCGGCGTTGTGGTGCCGCTCGGCCCTCGCCGTGGCGCCGACGGGTCCGTAGGCGCGCAACTCGAGTCGCTGTTTCGCGAGCACCAACGCGACCTGCTGCGGTTCCTGAGAATACGGCTGGGTTCCGAGGCCGACGCAAGTGACGCCTTGCAGATCGTGTTCACTCGTCTGTTACAGCGAGCAGACTCATTGCAGGACGACAACCTCGTCTCGCTGCTCTATGTCTCCGCGCGCAACGTGGCGATCGACTTAATCCGCGAGCGACGCCACGCGGGCGTAGATGATTTCGCGCGGATCGAAACCAACGAGTTGCCTGACGAGCAGCCGGGCCCGGACCGTCACGCCCAGGGGCAGCAGCGTCTGAAGCTGCTGATGTCGCTCGTTAATGAGCTGCCGCGCCGCTGCCGGGGAGCATTCATCAGCTACAAGATCGAACACATGGAGTACGCCGATATAGCGCGCCGGATGGGAGTGACCGAGAGCATGGTGCGCAAGTACGTCATCAAGGCAGTGGCCTACTGCGCCGCGCGGTTAGAACGCATGGAGGGCTGGGAATGAACTATCCGACGGCGCGGGATGAGAAGGCGGCTTATTGGTATTTGCGCTTGCGGGACGCGGACGTCACGCCGGAGGAGATCCAGGAAGGTCTGCGCTGGCAGCGTCAGTGCCTCGAAAACCAAGCGGCGTTCGATCGGGTCGAAGCTTACTGGCGCGCATGGTCCTCTGTTTCGGATGAACGAGCGATGCTCGACCAGATCGGCTTCGAGCGGTCATGGTCCACCCGCAAGCACTGGCTCGCCGCCGCAGCGGCATTGGCGCTTGCCTCAATCGCGGCCTGGTTCTTTCTGTCGTGGTCGTCCCACAATGCGCCTCGATCCATTGAATACACGACGATGGTGGGCCAGGTACGCACGATTACTCTGCAGGATGGGAGCGAGGTCGTCATCGGTGGAGCCACGTCGATTCGTACCAGTTTCTCTTCGAATAAACGCGAGGTCTTTCTGACCGAAGGTGAGGCACTGTTCCGCGTGAAAAAAAATGCCGCGCGGCCATTCGTGGTGGCCTCTGCCGAAGGTCTCGCGCGTGCGGTCGGCACGGCCTTCGATGTACACAGGGGGCCGGAAGGCACAACGGTCACCGTTGTCGACGGTCTCGTGGACGTGCGGCCGCCGGACGGGCCGGAAGATCGGTCGGCGCACTTGCATCCGGGCGATCAGGTGTCGCTCGCTCTGGGAGGCAAGTTGGATCAAACCCGCCACGTCAATGCCGACGAAGTCACCAGTTGGCGCACGGGACGCAAAGTGTTCATTGATGAGAGCCTGGTGAGCGTCGTCGCCGATCTCAATCGCTACTCGGCAAAACCCATTGCGCTCGCCGCCACCGATGTCGCTGGTGTGCGCATCACCGGCACGGTCAAGGTCGACGGCATTCGAGCCTGGTTGCAGGCGCTCGGACCGCTGGCCGGTGTCAACATAACCGAGAATGAGCACAGCATCGTTTTGGCCGGTTCACCACCCAAGCGGTGAGAGGTCCCGCAGACTTCAGCGGGTGCCCCCCGAACGGCGGTAACACTCGAGCAGGCTGGCCAGCGCGGGGTTGTCGTTGTCACCCTTCCAGGCCATGAACAGCTCGACCGGTCGCGCGGGTTTGATCTTGTGGACAGGCCGAATGACGACGCCCTCGAAATGCAGGCTCGTGGCGGCTTCAGGAATCAACGCCGCGCCGAACCCGGCCCGCACCAGCGCCAGAATGGAATGGATCTGGCTCACGTACTGAGTGTATTGAGGGTGAACCCCCGCGCGGGAGAACGTGCGGGCAACCAGATCGTGAAAGTAACGCGCCTCGACAGGCGAGTACATGACAACAGGCGCGTGGTTGAAATCCGCAAGTTGCGGCGGCCGGCCGCTCGCCAACGGGTGAGTCTCAGGAAGCGCCACAACCAGGGACTCACGTGCAACACAGCGCAATTCAAAGTCCGCGGTCGCCGAATGAGGCCGCAGCAGCGCGAGGTCGAGACGATCGGACGCGAGCGCGTCCACCTGCTCCATGGTCACCATTTCCTTCAGCGTCAGATCGACATTCGGCAGATTCGCGCGACACATGACGACCAGCTCAGGAAGGAAGCGGTAGCCTGACGACGCCGTGAAACCAATAGAGAGCGAGCCGGAGTCGCCGCTGGCCACACGTTGCGCGGTCAGGGAAGCGCTTTCCGCCAGTCGCAGAATGGTCCGGGCTTCCGGCAGAAACCCACGTCCCGCGCGGGTCAGCCGCACATTCCGACTACTGCGTTCCAGCAGTTGGGCGCCGAGGTGGTGCTCGAGCAGTTGAATCTGACGGCTCAGCGGCGGCTGAGTCATATGCAGTCGCGCGGCCGCGCGGCCGAAGTGTAATTCCTCGGCAACGGCGACGAAGCAGCGCAGCTGGCTGAACTCGAACATCGGTACGCGTCCGGCCGCGGTCTCCACGGCAAGGGTGGCAGAGTCTAGAATTCAATTTTAGCATCGAACCATCCGCACTTGGGATTGGACGCGCCGCTTCGGTCCCATGAACCTGCTCCGGAAGGAGTCCCTCGCATGAAACAGTCAACCGCCGGCGACAGCGCAATCCATCACGATACCCCCCGCGTCACCGCAGTCACGGTGGTCCCGGTTGCCGGGCACGACAGCATGTTGTTGAACCTGAGCGGCGCACACGCCCCATTCTTCACCCGCAACGTCGTTCTGATCGAGGACAGCTCGGGACACGTCGGTGTCGGCGAGGTCCCGGGCGGCGAGAAGATCCGGCAGACTCTGGAGGAGGCCCGAGCCCTCATTCTCGACCGGCCCATTGGCGCATACAACGCCCTGTTGACAGCCATGCGCGCGCAGTTTGGCGAGCGGGACACCGGTGGCCGCGGCGCACAGACTTTCGATCTCCGGGTCGCAATTCATGCGGTGACGGCGGTGGAGTCGGCCCTGCTCGATCTCCTGGGACAGCATCTGGGCGTGCCCGTTGCGGCGCTTCTTGGCAACGGCCAACAGCGCGACTCGGTCGAGATGTTGGGTTACCTGTTTTATGTCGGCGATCGCCGGAAAACCAACCTCCCCTATCTTCAACGAGGCATTGGCCATCAAGACACTGGCAATCCGGGCAACACCGCAGACGACTGGAGCCGTCTGCGTCACGAGGAGGCACTGACAACCGCGGCCATCGTGCGCCTCGCAGAGGCTGCCCACGCGCGCTACGGTTTCAATGACTTCAAGCTGAAAGGCGGTGTACTCGCCGGTGAGCAGGAAATGGACGCGGTCACGGCACTGGCACAGCGTTTTCCGAACGCGCGCATCACTTTGGACCCGAACGGCGCGTGGTCTTTAAACGAAGCGATCCGACTATGTAAAGGAATGGGCCATGTGTTGGCCTATGCCGAGGACCCCTGCGGCGCTGAAGACGGCTACTCCGGTAGGGAGATCATGGCCGAGTTTCGCCAGGCCACCGGTCTGCCAACGGCCACCAACATGATTGCCACCGACTGGCGCCAGCTCGGCCACGCCATCCGGCTGCAGGCGGTCGACATTCCTCTCGCCGACCCACATTTCTGGACGCTCCAGGGATCGGTACGGGTCGCGCAACTGTGCGAACACTGGGGCCTCACCTGGGGATCCCACTCGAACAACCATTTCGACATCTCGCTCGCCATGTTCACTCACGTCGCCGCGGCGGCCCCGGGGCGCATCACGGCAATCGACACCCACTGGATCTGGCAGGACGGACAACGGCTGACGCGCGAGCCGTTACAGATTACAAACGGCCGGGTCTCGGTGCCTGAACGTCCCGGGCTGGGCGTCGAGATCGACTTTGAGGCATTGAACGCCGCTCATGATCTCTATCGGCGCCATGGCCTCGGAGCACGCGACGACGCTGCAGCCATGCGCCACCTCATCCCGGGCTGGACTTTCGATCCGAAGCGTCCGTGCCTCCTGCGCTGACGCGCGCGAGCGATCGATTCAATTCGAGCATCGATCCATCGCGCCTTTGAGTTAGACCCCGCCTGCCGCGTTGCTATCATCCCGGGCCACGCAACCCAACATGGATGCTACCGGTTCCGATGAGCAAAATGACACCGACCGAAATGGCGGCGAGCGTCGGCGGGGGACTGTTGTCCTTTCCGGTCACGCCATTCCGACCCAACTTCAGCTTCGACGAGCCCCGTTATCGCGAGCATTGTGACTGGTTGCTTCAACACGGCATCGCGGGCCTGTTTGCGGCGGGTGGAACCGGCGAATTCTTTTCTCTCACGCCCCAGGAAGTGGAGACCGTCTGTCGCGCTGCTGTAACCGAGACGCGGGGGCGCGCCCCTGTCGTCGCGGGGTGTGGTTATGGAACCGCCATCGCCACCGAAATGGCGCGTTCAGCGCAAGCCGCGGGCGCCGATGGCATCCTGTTGCTTCCTCCCTACCTGACAATCCCCTCGCAGGAAGGATTGGCGGCGCATATCAAGGCGGTCTGTGCCGCCACCTCGCTGGGCGTGATCGTCTACAACCGCGACGACTCGATAGTCAACGAAGAGACACTCGCGCAGCTGTGCCAACAGTGCCCGAACCTGGTGGGATTCAAGGACGGTGTCGGCGACATCGAGCTCATGATGCGGGTGTACGCGCGTCTCGGTGATCGACTGACCTACATTGGCGGGCTGCCTACGGCGGAAACGTTCGCCATGCCCTACCTGGAGATGGGCGTATCCACGTATTCGTCCGCTATTTTCAACTTCATGCCCGACTGGGCGCTGAAGTTCTACCGGGCGGTGCGCGCGCGCGATCGTGCGACCGTGGTCCGGGAGTTCACTCGATTCGTGCTTCCCTACATCTCGCTCCGTAACCGTGGCCGCGGCTACGCCGTGTCGATCGTCAAAGCCGGCATGACGGCCGTAGGCCGACATGCGGGGCCTGTCCGTCCGCCCCTCACCGATCTGACCGCGGCAGAGCTCGAAGAGCTGAAGTCGCTCATTGCCCGGACTCAGACATCCGAACCCGACCAGGGCGGCGCCGGCTGATCATGACCGCCGCGATTCCAACACAACCCGCGGCGGGACATGTCAGGTACTGGGTTATCGGTACTCTCTTCCTTCTCACCACCATCAATTATGCCAGCCGCGCGACGCTCTCCATCGCCGGCGAGCCCCTGTCGCAGGAACTGGGAGTATCCCCGCTGCAGATGGGGTATCTCTTTTCCGCGTTCGCCTGGTCGTATGTGATCGGCCAGATTCCGGGTGGCGCGCTGTTGGATCGATTCGGCTCGAAGACGGTCTATCTCTGGTCCATCGTCCTGTGGGCGGTTTTCACGGCAGCCCAGGCCGGCGTCGGCTCCCTGACATTCCTGCCGGTGATCGGCGGGCTGTTCGTGTTGCGCTTGCTGCTCGGACTCGCGGAAGCCCCGTCTTTCCCGGGCAACGCCCGAATCGTGGCCAACTGGTTTCCAAACTCCGAGCGCGGCACCGCGACCGCTATCTTCAACTCGGCGCAGTATTTCTCCCTGGTCATCTTCGGGCCGCTCATGGGCTGGCTGACGCAGAGTTACGGCTGGCGGGTGGTGTTTGTGGTGATGGGCGCGCTGGCACTGGCGGGGGCCGGTCTGTTCGCGTGGGTCATCGATGCCCCGACACGCCACAAGCACGTGAGTAGAGCCGAATTCGACTATCTCCAAAGCGGTGGCGCGCTGGTCCACCTCGATGACGCCGGCGCCACCAGGAACAAACCACCCTTCAGTTGGCACACGCTGAGACAATTGCTGACCAACCGGATGCTGCTGGGCATCTATCTCGGCCAATATTGCATCACGGCCCTCACGTACTTTTACACCACGTGGTTCCCGATCTACCTGGTGAAGGCCCGGGGCCTGACGCTGATGCAGGCGGGATTTGCCGCCGCGGGACCTGCGTTGTGCGGTTGGGTGGGCGGCATACTCGGCGGCCTGGTTTCGGATCTGCTTCTCAAACGGGGCAAGCCTCTCACGGTGGCGCGCAAGCTGCCCATCGTGTTGGGCCTCGTCATCTCCGGAATCATCCTGGCGTGCAATCTCACCCACTCACAGGCCCTGGTCCTGACATTCATGTCGATTGCCTTCTTCGGCAAGGGAATCGCTTCCCTTGGATGGGCGGTGCTTTCGGATGTGGCGCCGCGTGAGGTGACTGGATTGGCTGGAAGCATTTTCAACACCTTTGGCAACGCTTCCGGTATCGCAACACCGCTGATCATCGGATACCTGGTGAGCGCGACACAGTCGTTCGACGCCGCCCTCGTATTCATGTTCGGCCATTCCATCGTGGCGTTGCTCAGTTTCGTCATCATCGTGGGCCCGATCAAACGTCTCGTGCTTCGAGCGCCGGGGCGTCCCGAGATCGCGGCCGACCCAACACACTAAAGCGAAATTTTTGCGGCGAGGGGGAACTATGAGGCGTTTGCATGTTGGATTTCCTGTTTTCAGCCTGGCGATGTTCGGTGCCGTCGGCGCTCACGCACAAAACGCCAATACCCCATCGGCCGCGACTCCACCCCCGGAGGTCGAGGAGGTTACGATCACAGGCACGCGCATCATGCGTGCCGGGTTTGACGCACCGACGCCATTGACGACGCTGAGCTCGGCTCAGCTCGCCCAGGCCAATCCGGGCGGCCCGGTGGACGCCTTGCGGCAGTTGCCGGTCCTGGCCTTCTCGACGGGCCCGCGCGGCTCGAACGGCTCCGCGGGAGCCGGCGGCAGCTTCCTCAATCTGCGCAACCTGGGTGGCAACAACACTCTGGTCCTGCTCGATGGCAAGCGCTTCGTGCCCACCACGGGCAACGGTACCGTCGATATCAGCATGTTTCCGATGGCCCTCATGGAGCGTACGGAGATCGTGACAGGCGGCGCCTCCGCGGCGTATGGATCGGATGCCGTGTCCGGTGTCGTCAACTTCATCCTCGACAGGAATTTCAAAGGCTTCAAGGCTACGGCCCAGGGCGGTGTCTCGACCTTCGGAGATGACAAGGAGTCGACTGTTTCCGTCGCCTTCGGCACGTCCTTCGCGGATGGTCAGGGACACCTGCTGTTCAGCGGCGAGCACTACAAGAGCGCAGGTATCTATACCTGGCTGGACCGGCCTCTCGGGCAACGCAGCTGCGCGGTGATCAACAACCCCGGCGGAGCGACTTTGCGTACATTCGCTTGCGACGTGCGCTCGTCGCAGGCCAACTTCACAGGAATCATCTCCTCGCCGGGCTCCTTCAAGGGCACGACGTTCGACAATGACGGCAACCCGATCCCCTTCAACTATGGTTCCCTGGTCAGCACCACCACCATGGTCGGCGGCGACGGCATCAAACCCCAGTTTCTACCCTTGGCGGCGCCGGTCACCCGGAATGTCCTGTATGCGCGTCCGAGCTGGAAGTTCAACGACAACGTGACAGGCTATCTCGAAGGCAACTACGGCGAATCGAATTACCAGTACCAGGTCGGCTCCTACGACCAGAACCTGGGTGCGACGGCACTGACAATCAAGTCGGACAATGCGTATCTATCCAACTCGCTGCGTGCGGCGATGGCCACCAAGGGAGTCACCTCGCTCACGTTGAATAAGTATTTCGCCGACCTGCCCCGTAGCTGGATCCAGAACCTCAACCAGACGACCCGCGGTGTTGCAGGGCTCGAAGGAAAGCTGGGCAACTGGACCTGGGACGCTCACTACGAGCATGGCGAGAACCGCAACAAAACCATCGCCAACTACGACGAGAACCTGAACAACATGGCGCTCGCCGCGGATGCCGTGGTGAACCCGGCTAACGGGCAGATCGTCTGTCGCTCCACTCTCACCAACCCAACCAACGGATGCCAGCCATTCAACGTAATGGGTAACGCCGGCATCGCGCCTCCCGCTGACGGCACAGGCGCCAACAATGTGACGGCGGCGCAGCTCGCCTACCTCACCGGCACGGATTGGCTGCATGCGAAGGTCAAGCAGGACAACGCCGCCGTCAACTTCAACGGCGAGCCGTTCTCCATCTGGGCCGGCCCCGTCTCGGTCGCGACCGGCGTCGAGTGGCGCAAGGAATCCATCAACCAGACGGTCTCTCCCGATGGCTCGATCATCAACACGGCCTCCGGTGTGCCAGGACCGTTCCGTGTCGGTAACTATCAGGCCCAGGCCGGATCCTTCCATGCCACGGAGGGTTACGTCGAGACGGTGGCTCCCCTGCTGAAGGATCTCCCCTTGGTCAAGAGCCTCGATTTCAACGGCGCAGTGCGCCTCACGAAATACAGCACGAGCGGCAACGCCCTTACCTGGAAGGCCGCGCTGTCATGGACCATGACCGATGACATCAGAGTGCGCGCCACCCGCTCGCGCGACGAGCGCGCTCCGAACCTGACAGAGCTGTACTCCGGCGCGGTCGCCAACCACAACAGCATCATCGACTATCCCACGGGACCGACAGTGGTCAACGCGCAGACGCTGGTCTACACCGCCGGCAATCCCAACCTGAAGCCGGAAGTGGCCAACACCACGACCATCGGCCTCGTTTTGCAGCCGCGCTGGATCCCCGAGTGGCAGACCTCGATCGACGCCTATCACATCGCCATCGACAGTGCGATCGTCTCAGTCAGTGGCCAGGAAATCGTCCGCCAGTGCAGCCTGGGAAATGCGGCCGACTGCGCCGACATCCTGCGTGATCCGGCAGGCAACCTGTTCGCCGTCATCAACAGCCCGCAAAACGTGCAGTCACTCCTGACGACCGGTGTTGATATCGAGAGCAGCTATCGTTTCGCTCTCAACAATCTCAGCTCGAGCCTGAACGGCGAGATCAGCTTCCGGGCCCTGGCCAACTACGTGTCGAAGTTCGAGACCCGGACACTCGGTGTCAAGACGGTCAACCTTGCGGGCCAGCTCGACCATCCCACCACGCGTATTACCGCGCAGATGCAGTATACGAACGCCCCCTGGACCTACTTCATCCAGGCGCGCTACAGCGGCTGGGGGTACTACGACAAGACCACGGCAGCCACGGACCTCCCGCAGAAAAAGATCGGCGGCCAGACGCCCATCGACATGAACCTGGCCTACGACCTGCCCATGCCGGGCGCGGCCGGCGTGCAGGTCTATCTGAACGTCACGGATGTCTTCAACGTTCTGCCACCGAACTTCACCTCGAGTACTCTGAACAACTATGACCCCATCGGCCGGTTCTACCGCCTGGGCGTGCACGTGAATCTTTGAGGAGAGCCGTCATGGATCGTCGTCACTTTTTCTCCTTGTCGGGCGCGGGCGCTGTTGCTCTCGCTGCGCAGAGCTCACTCGTTACCGAGGCCCGAGCGAGCGCTTCGCCCTCTCCTGCCACTTCCCGCCTGCCGCCATTGAAAGCGCGGCTCGGTCATCAGATGGGGCGCGCCAAAGCCACCGACGAGCGTCTGTCATTTCTGGCCCGTTACGGCGTGGAGGGCATCTGCGCCGGCGCTGACGTCGCCGACCCCAAGCGTCTCTATGCGAATGCCGATGAGATGAAGCAACTGCGCGAGAGGGTCGAAAAGCACCGCATGACGCTCGACCTGACCGACAGCGTGTTGCTCACCTCATCACTCATCGACCGCGAGCCCAATCCTTCGATCATGCTCGCGCAGAGTCCGCAACGGGATCGCGACATCGAGGCGTTCCAGAATCACATCCGCGCCTGTGCCGCCGCCGGGGTCCCGGGGATCAAATACAACATGAGCATCCTGGGCGTAGTCCGCAGCGGCAGGACGCCCGGCAGAGGGGATGCGATGTATGCGACCTGGCGCCTGAAAGACGCTCCTCCCAACCAGCCATTGACTCGTGCCGGCGTGGTGAATGCAGACGCCTTCTGGGAGCGCATCACCTATTTCCTCGAGCGCGTGGTGCCGGTGGCCAACGAATACAAGGTGCGCATCGCCTGCCATCCGCAGGACCCCGGCATGCCCCCGGAAGGCTATCGGGGCGTCGATCGGGTGTTGGGGACGGTGGACGGACTGAAGAAATTCCTGTCGATCCACGAAAGCCCGTATCACGGCCTGAACTTCTGCCAGGGCACGGTCTCGGAGGACCTCGCCGACCCGGGCACCGAGATCTTCGATGTGATCCGCCACTTCGGCCGGCAGAACAAGATTTTCAACGTCCACTTCCGCAACATCCGCGGCCACCGCGACGACTTCATGGAGGTGTTTCCGGACGAGGGCGACGTTGACTTCGTCAAAGCGCTGAAGGTTTATCGCGAGGTCGGTTACAGCGGCCTGTTGATGCCGGACCACGTCCCCATCATCAAAGGCGGCGCGCCGGATGCGGAATCGCAGGAAAACTTCGCGTTTGCCTTCGGCTATATCCGCGGGCTCATCCAGGCGGAGAAACACATCGCCTGAGCGCCAGGAAGCATCGAATCCAACCCGTGTTGATATCAGGCAGATGATTATTGCGGACACCTTAGCAACGAAGCGGATCCAGTGATTGATGCAGTGCGCTCAAATACAACTCGTATGCGATGGCGCCTTGCAGTATTGACATAACAAATCGGCGTGGGGCAGTATCCAAACGGGTTCCAAACATTACTTATTACAGATGGAGGCCCGCATGGATAACGGTAAGTTGGTCGAAATGAAACGCGTCCCGGAAGAAACACAGGGCACGGAAAGCGATGCTCGTACGAGCACCCTGGTGGAATTGGGAGAGGTTTCGAAGGAGACCCATGGATTCGTGCATGGTCTGGAACTCGGGTTCTACCCCAAGAGCTGAGCACGCGCCGGAGTGATATGGTTGGGATGCGCGGTATTGCGCCGCGCATTCTTTGTTCTTGTCCGGCGGATTTTGCATGCCCAGTCCGCTCTTCCTGCAGTCCCATGCCTTCCTTTGCCGGGGGAAACGACATTGGGTCATTCTGGATGCCGACCGCGACAAATATCACTGCGTCGATCGGCGCCAGTTCGAGACGCTGGGTCCGTTGATGACAGGATGGGATTCCACGGGCTGCGGCGACCGCGGCGCAGCAGTGGTTCCCGCAGATGCGCTCGAGCTGGCGCGAGACTTGTTGAGTCTGAATATTCTGAGTGAGCACGCCGTCCGCGCGAAGGATGCTCTCCCCGTCACTTATGCACTCCCGACCGAAGCTATTGATCCGGATTCACCGGCGTGCTCGAGCCGCTCAGTTTGGGCTCATGCCATCTCTTTTTTTGCAAGCGCTGCGCGGGCAACGCGCGAGCTACGCAAGCAACCCTTTCCACTCATCGTCGAACAGGTGCGGGAGCGTAAGGCCCGTAACGCGGGCCACGCCGGTCCATTCGATCTCCAGCGCGCCGTTTCGCTGGCTTCGATCTTCAATCGTCTGCGTTTGTTTTATCCCGCGGCCTACGATTGCCTTCCTGACTCCCTGCGCCTCATCCACTTTCTGGCGTGGTTCGGCCTGTTTCCGGATTGGGTGTTTGGGGTGATCGCGGATCCCTTCGAGGCCCATTGTTGGGTCCAAGGGGGCAGCGTCGTGCTGAGCGACCCCGTGGAGCGCGTCTGCGCCTTTACTCCAATCATGTATATCTAACACCTGGGCTGGGCCGGGGATAGCTGGGAAACTCGCATGTACCCTTTCGTGGCACTGCTATGGAGCGCTGATGATCTGGCCGCGCGCGAGGAGGCAACGCAGCTGCAACAGCGGATGCGTCGTTCGCCCATGCACTGGGACAACCTACTGACAGCTGACGGTATCAGCGTTTTTGCGTTACCGCCTGCTGATCCGAGCCTGCGCACCTACGTGCTTCCGGAAGAGGCGGGAGTCGTACTGGGCCAGTTGTTTTCGGCGGATCTCTCGAAGCCATCCCTCGATCCGATCGAACAGATTGATGAGCGCGCAACTCAGGAGATCATCAGGACCGGCGGACTACATCTGGTCCGAAATTTCTGGGGCGGCTATGTGGCCCTGCTGACTGATCGACGAGCCGGATGTGGGTACGCAATACGGGACTGCTCGGGGAAGATCCCCTGCTATTCGAGGCGATTTCGCGATGTCACGATCGTGTTTGCGGATGTCAACGATCTGGCGCCTCTGGAGCTGCCTGCTACAGCCGTGAATTGGGAGTACCTGGCCGCCTTTATATACTCGAGTCAGTTGCAGGTACGGGCCTGTGCATTCAAGGAGACCCAGGAGGTCCTCGCCGGCGAGTGCCTGAGGGTGCAGGGACGATCCGCGTGTCAGTCCGTCCTTTGGGATCCGCGCACGATTTGTCGCCAGCGGTGGATTGATCGATACGAAGATGCGGTAGTCGAGCTCCGGGAAGTGGCCCAGAAATGCATTGACGCGTGGGCGCAAAGTAATGACCCGAAGTTGCTCGGTCTTTCCGGCGGCTTCGATTCCGCCGTCGTTCTCGGCTGCTTGACTCGCTCGCCCGCGCGTCCGCTAATCACGTGCCTCCATCAATACGCGGCTGCATCCCACGAAGATGAGCGCAAGTACGCGAGGGCGGCCGCCGCCCGGGCCGGGCTCGAGTTGCTCGAGGTGCCGATGGCTGCGGCGGCGGATCGCTTTGATTCACGGCTCCTCCTGGCACCGAAAACGTCGAAGCCTGCGGTGGCGGCCCTCTTTCGCCTGCCCGAGATTGATTTGATCAATCGTATTGCGGAAGAGACCGGCGCGCGCACACTGTGGACGGGTCAGGGCGGGGATCATGTTTTTCTGCAAACAACTGCCGCTTTGAGCGCCGGTGACTACCTCGATACGCGGGGCCTCCGGCCCGGGTTCATCGCAGCAGTCCACGATGCGGCGCGCTTGTCGAGGCAGCCGTACTGGTTCGTGCTCGAGTCCGCTTTTTCCCGACGACGCAATGCCGGGGCGGGTTCCAGGTTTTTGGTTCGGGCACCGCGCTTCGTAAATCCTGCCGCATTGCCGGCGGAGATCAACCAGTATGTGTCTCATCCTTGGGCTGCCGATGCCGAAGATCTCCCGCTGGGAAAGCAGATGCAGATTCGCTTTCTTGCGGAAGTCGTCAATCGACACAAGCCAATCGGCCGACTCGAGCGTGCGCCCCAACATCATCCCCTGCTCTCGCAGCTGCTGATGCAGGTATGTCTGCAAATTCCAACATACCATCTACTTCGGGGAGGACGGGACCGGAGCCTGGCTCGGGAGGCCTTCGCAGACCGAGTACCGTGGCAAATCCTGCGACGGCGTGACAAGGGATCCATCGTCACGCACACGACCGACATGATCCGTCAGAGCGAACCGTTTGTGCGCGAGTTACTCCTGGAGGGTTCGCTGGCGGACGCTGGAGTTTTGGTCCGCAAAGACCTGGAGCCCTGCCTCCTCAAAGGGCAACCCTTCCGCGAAGAGCATTTGCCGCCGCTGCTGGCCTGCATCGCTGCCGAAGTCTGGGCGCGAACATGCAGCCGCTCGGCTACGGCGGTTGCAGCCTGATCGCCCGCAATAACCCCCGACGGCCGCCGCTGTTCCAGTGTGCTTGCTGGACGACTACCTACCACCGCTTCGAGAGCTGCACGGAAATGAAGCGACCGAGCGCGTTGGCATTGGCACCATCAAAGTTGACACCAAACCCCGGATTCGGGACCAATGGGGGGGCTTTGTTCAGGAGGTTGGTTACGCAGATCAGGACCGACGCATCGGCCAGCGGGCCATGTTCGGTGGTGAAGAGGTATTTCGCGGTCGCATCGATGGTGGTCCAACTGGGAATGTGGGCCCGAGTGGCGGTATCGTCCGTCCGATAGGAGTCGGTGAAATTCAGAAACGATGCGAACGTCAGCCCGCCGCGCCGGATGATCGCGCGGGCGCGCATTCGCAAGTCGACCGGATTGTACGCGGTGTTCAGGATCGAGACCGTGGGCGCATTCGAAGTGAACCGAGTGTTGAATTGAAAGATATGAGTCCCGGTCAGTCCCAGCTCGATGTTAGCCACGGCTGTCTGCGTTGCCCAGGATCCATCCAGATCGAGGCCTCTGTTACGTTCGATGGAAAGGTTGTGCACGCGGGAGTCAAAGATTGCGCCGATGGTGTTGAGGTCGATGTCGAAGAAATTGGCATACCCGGGAGAGGCCGCAAGCTGTTGGACACGTGTCGCGGAAGGATTTCGCTGAATGATCGATTTGCCCAGTATTGCCTCCTCGCCGAGAACGTTCGCGATGTCAACACTGAATTCCGGATCGGTGACGACGTTGGTGAAGTTAATGTCGTAGAATGTCGCGCTGGCACGCCAGTACGGCTCGGCCTGCGATGTGAAGTCGAGGCCCGCTGTCCAGATTCGTGCCTTTTCCGGCTTCAAGTCCGGATTGCCGCCGAACACTGCCAGGGTGTTCGTCGCACCTCCGGTAGTGGGATCGTACTCAGGCACCGGCACGACTTCGAAAGGAATCGGATTCAAATCATTCAACAAAGGCGCGCGAAACGAAGTGCCATAGGTAGCACGGGCCTTGAGGGCCGTGAACGGCCGCCAGATGATCCCAACCTGTGGATTGTTGGTGAAGCCGAATTCACTGTAGTGCTCCATGCGATCCGCCAGAGTTAACTCCAGGCGATGGGCGGTAGAGCCCCCGCGGGGCCCTGCCAGGGGCACCCGAAACTCCGCGAATGCCGCGCCGACCCGCCGCGCGGGTTGAAAGTCGGTTGTGGCCAGCAGATCGGCGTGTTTGAACTCTTCCCGCCGGTACTGGGCGCCGACGGCGTACCGCACATCCCCGGCCGGGAGGGAGAACGCCTTGCCATCCAGCTTCGCGTCGACCGAAAGGATCTGCGTTTTGGCCCGTTCATCGGACTGAAGGTCCGTGCTGCCGTCGGGAACGAACGTAAAGTGCGTGTCACTCGCCGTGTACGACCCCGTCAGTTCGAGCTGCGCTCCGCGAGGTAGGTCGATGCGGGCGCCGGCGCTCGCGCCGTAGGCATTGATGACGGAGCTGGTCCGCTCAGGAACGCCGAAGAACGTTCGAACATTGTCGGTGGAACGATGTGAATAAGTCCCTTCTGCGAGCAGTTGAATGTCGTCGCTGACCGCGTGATCCGCCGAGAAGAACGCGCCGTGCCGCACCTGTTCTGGAAGCAACATGAAGGGTTCGGGAGCCGATTGGGTGAAGCTCCGGCTACTCGCGCTCAAGGGCGTCCGGTCCCAGTAGTCATAGATCAGCTGCGCGGAGCCCGTCTCCCAGCTGTGGCCGACAGTCTGACCGATTTGCCTCTCTGTCGTGGAACCGTTGGTCACGCTGCCGTAGCGCAGACGGGTCTCAGCGCCATCGAGATTGCGGCCCAGAATGATGTTGACCACCCCTCCTACCGCGTCCGAACCATAGACGGCCGAGGCGCCGTCCGTCACGACTTCTACCCGCTCCACAGCATAGAGCGGGATCATCGAGAGATCGACAAAGTTCCCGCCCGTGTTGGCGGAAGCGACTCGATGGCCGTTGACGAGCACCAAGGTGGCGTCGTTACCGAGGCCGCGTAGATTGACGCCGGTCGCATCCACTGTGTTGGCGGCATTGCCACCTCCTGAAATGGTACTGACCGTGTTCTCCGAGGCACCCCCGTTGAAATTCTGGGGAATCTTTTGAATGAACCCCTGCAGGGTGCTGGCACCTGATGACTCGATGTCATCCCGGTTGTAAATTATGATGGGAAATGCGGAATCCGCACTACCCCTGATGTGGGTTCCGGTGACTGCAGCTCCAGCCGGAATCCCGTCGGCCGCCGCCGCATCCCGCGGCAATGGCGTCAGCGCTCCGGTGACCACGGCTGCAACGGCAGCCGACCGCAACAGCCGCGAAAGCCTGCGCGCCTGTGTTGATGACGAATCGGGATGAAAAATCATCGAAGTTCTCCATGGACGTCCGGCGGCTGACGTTGAGCTCTGCGCTGCGGCCCGCGGTGTGTTGGTGTTACCATTGGGGTATGGTCAGTCATGCTGCAGCACCGGCCTGAGGCGCCGTGGGTGTCTGCGCGAGACACAGCTGACACCGGCCAGCCCTCTTGGCGCTGTACATAGCGGCATCGGCACGACCCTGGAGCGCCGCCGGGCAATCTCCTTCGGGCAGTACGAACGCGACGCCGATGCTGGCACCGATCTGAACGGTGTCGGCGCCCAGGTCGATTGGCTCCTGAATCTCCGCGATGATGGCGCTGGCAATGTTCTCAGCCTTGGACGGATCGGCGATGCCAACCAGCGCGATGACGAACTCGTCACCGCCAGGCCGCCCGATCAGATCTCCCCGTCGGGTGTTCCGTTCCAGGATTCGGGCCACGTGACGCAACACGTGGTCGCCGCCTTGGTGTCCGTGGGCGTCGTTGACCTGTTTGAAAAAGTCCAGATCGATCGCCAGAACAGCGAGCTCGGGGGCAGCCTGCCCTGAGAACGCGGCACTCAGAGCCATATCCCAGCCGAGTCGGTTGAGAAGCCCCGTCAGCGTGTCCTGGGTCGCCATGCTCGCCAACTCCTTGGCCGAAAGCTCACTCAGTTTTCGCTCGGTGATGTCGTTCACGACGCCCTGGAGGGCTGCCGGTCCGATCGGATTCAGGGCGACTCCGATCCACGCGGGGCGCGCGCCTTCCGCAGTCCCCAGCTCGAGATCAACGTCATACGACTGACCGGTAGAGACGCATTGACGGATGAGTTGCCCGAGGTCGGTCGCATGCGCAGGAAGCAGTTCCTGCAGGGTTGTCACCCCCGACCGCGGTAGCTGCTCGGGTGACAGGCGCAGGAGTCGGATGCAAGCGGGATTCCAGGACTCCAGAATGCCTCGATCATCGAGCACGAGCAGACCGCTCTCGGACTTCTCGAAGATCAATTGCAGCTTCCGCGCAGCGACTTCGTGCTCCATGCGCAGCTGGCGTTCTGTCGAGAGCACATCCTCGCGGCTCGCAATCAGAGAATTTACGTCGGTGACGAGCGTGCCGATCTCATCCAATCGGTTGCACGCGGGGACGTGAAGTCGCGCACCGGTATCAAACCGGATCCGATGCAGTTCGTTGGAGACAGCTTTGATCGGGCGAGTAGAGAAGAAGTAAACGGCCAGGGCCACCACAGCTGCAACCAACGCGACCTCGAGACCCATTGCGAGGGTTAAAGCGCGGCTGTAACTGGCAGCCTCATCATGTATCAGTGCATGATCCACGCGCAGCATGACTCTGCCCACCAGTTCCTGCGAATCAAAGGGAGAGTAGATCGACCTCGCGATCGTCGCGCTGGGCCTCCCGGGCCGGTGAATCGAAAGGTTATCGATGTGAGAAAGCGTGACGGTGCCGGAGGTGATGGTCACTCCCGAGACGGCGCGGTTGCTGATCAGCCCGTGTGCGATTTCATCGGCCAGGGCGCCGTCCTTCAGATAGCAGGCAATTTGCGCCGTCCTTTCCACTGTCGAGAGCAACTGTTGCAGTCGAACCTCCGCCCGTTGTTGCTCACTTCGCTCTACACTCCGTGACACGAATGATGCGAAAGCAAGCCCCAGAATCATCGCAGGCACGAGGATCGCCAGCGTCGTGCGGGTGACGATGCTGACTCGTACGCGCGCGTCGATCCACAGCGCCAGGCGCCTAAGGAGTGACTTCGAGGGCGATCCGCACACGATCATCGACTGCCGCGCGGTCCACATATGCGATGGCATTCCGATTGTTTGCCACGAGATCGATGGCCTGGCTCGCGTCGGAAACCGCAAAAGGGGGTGATATCTTTCCGGTAAAGGTCAGACGCGCCCAATATGAGCTCATATCCGCAGTGTCCTTGTGCGCGAGCAGCAGGTAGAACTCCCGGCGCGCGGTGGAGCTGACATCCAGATCGATCGGCAACGCGGAGGTGCCGGAAGGAAACGTACGAAAGCGTCCCAGAAAAATGTCCAGAACCTCGCGGCGGCTCAGGTGCTGCACTCCAAGTGTCGGATTGACTATGACAACCAGCGTCTGAGCATGGACCTCCTGTGTCATCAGCAGCGCCACGAAAACCAGCAACAGCCTCAGGAGCATCCTTTTCTGTTTCAGTGACGACACGGTAGACGTCACGGATCGTCACCTCACGTGCGGAAAGAAGCAGCGACTGAAACATGATGCGGCTACCTCCAGAGCGTATGTGACAATAGTTTCCCATGCCTCCCACACAGCCGATGTGTCTTGCATCAACATTGTTGTTTTATCCTCCGCCTCCTGGCAATGCAGCATATTTTGGAGTGCAACAAATCCAGGGTACCGGTGCTGGGATGGCGCCTGGCCCCGGAAGATACTGCAAGCACACATTCCTGCTCGGGAGCCAACCTAACGGCCGCCGGGTCCGCGGTTCGCACTGAGCCCGAGAAGTTGTTTTCTGTGGTGCGCCTGCAAGTCCGCAAACACTCGGGCAGCTGACCGTGGCGCGTCGATACCGTAGCCTTGCGCGTTTTCGACTCCGAGCTCGCGTAATCGCTGGATGATTTGCTCTGTCTCGGCATACTCCGCCACGGTATTTATGCCGAGATCCCGGGCCAGAGTGACAATCGCACGCACTATGGCCGCGGACTCATGGTTCGTGAGGATGTCCGAGACGAAACTGCCGTCGATTTTGACACGGTCTACGGGGAGGCTGACCAGATTCTTGAGAGAATTCGCGCCAGTACCGAAGTCATCGAGCGCGAAACGGCAACCGATAGCGCGCAGTTCTTCCATGAACCTGACCGCTTTGGTGAGACTGAGCAAAGCAACGGTCTCGGTCACCTCGAACATGATGAGCTCAGGGGGCAGACCTGACAGGTCAATCACCGCGCGGACGCGTTCGAGGAACTCGTCGTCGGTCAGCGATGGGCCGGCGAGGTTGATAGACAGCGACACGTTGGACGCCAGGAGCTCAGGCAGATACGGTCGCGCCTCGCAGATTGCACGCTCGATGACCCATAGATCCAGATCGGGTGCGAGCTCGGTGCGCAGCGCGACTGCCAGAAGCGTGCTGGGAGCCTTGTTTTCGTCCGGCCGATCTGCCAGGCGCAGGAGCAGTTCGTAACCGCCCACTTCGTTGTCGCGATTCAACGGCATGATTCTCTGCGCAAACAACGTGAATCGATCTTCCTGCATCGCAGCGCGTAACTGCTGAAGGGCGACGATATCTGTGTGGCGCCTGATCATCGAGGCGTCGTTGTCCTGATAAATCTCGAGGCGATCTCGTCCACGATCTTTCGCCGTCTTGCACGCGAGCTCAGCCAGCACCAGGCCGCGTTGGAACTCCGCCGGGGGGCCAAACGATGCTATACCGCAACTGAGAGAGATTGGATGTTGGGGAGAGACCTCACTCGCAAGACGCTCAGCGAGTCGCTGGAGCGAGCGCGCCGTGCTCTGCGCAACATCAGTACCGGCATTCGGCAACAAGAGAGCGAATTCATTACCCGAAATACGAGCAGCCGCGGCATCGGAAGGCACCGGAGGTTCCTGCAGAAGTTGTGCAACGCGGGAGATGAGCGCGTCTCCGGCCTCAAAGCCATCGACCTTGTTGATGACGTGAAGGCGATCGATGTCGACACAGATCAACGCATAGGAGCCCGGAGCATCTGTGGGATTTGACTCTACTGTCTCCAGGTATTGCTGCATGCCGAGCCTCGTGTAGAGACCCGTGGCCGGATCGAGGTCCGCATCGAGGAAGGTGGAGAAAAGGTGGCCAAGATGCCTGGCGACAGACAGATGGAGGGAGGTAAATTCCGGGTCGTCGGGCGAACGAAGGAGAAACAGAGCCCCTGGGGCAATGGTCACCTTCCCAACGGGAACTGCCATGAGCCTCACCGCAGGCAACGAGGAGGCGCTACGCGTCCACCCTTGATTGCAGAGTAAGGGATCCGTGGTGAGCTGAATCGCATTCAGGCAAGGCACTTCAAGACAACGGAAAGCCTCTTCAGCCCATTGTGGATTGACCCGACTGGACACCTGTATGAGTCGAAGATGCCGCTGCGGCATGATGAGCGCGCCCAGGGCACAGCCGAGATGGTTTATCGAGGCCGTCAGTATGTGAGTCAACCGCTCGGTTCGGGCATGCGGTCGGGAAAAGTCTCTCGCGGCGGTTGCTAACGCGCTGATCTCGAGCAACCAATCGAGCTCCACTGCAGGAGGCGGCGATACCACACTTAGCGAGGAGGAATTCATAGGGAGAGCTCGAATAGATACGGACATTCCTGACGGCAACACGACGTCGGTTACGACACAACACGCGGGTTGCCCGCCCGTTGACCCGTAACCGGCGCGTCAGACCTACCCAACTATTCGACATCTTAGGCCAGACTGTTGGGAGCGCAAATTGGAAGACACAGGGCTGTGAGGTAAGTCATGGTCAGCGTGTGCCTCACGAGGTTGCACGCACCGCAACAAGCCGGCCGCCACGAAATTCGCCGCCGATCCATTTTCACATTGCACAATCGCTGAATCTGCGAATGTCCTGCACATCGTTAAGTGTCCGAAGAAAGATTCACTCTCTGCCGATCAAACACTCCGCCAGTGCAGCACTCGCAACTTCGATCTTCGCAGGCCAACATCGGAAAGCCTGGCCCATGGTTTGGTCGTGCCGCTGTCGCGCCTGAACGGTGGGGCGGGTCATGACCCGCCTCCCGATGCAAGCAGGTTCGCAACGAAGCGCGCCGTGGCGGAGCCCACCGCCTCGGGATCCTCTTCCTGGAGGAAATGCGCACCTTGCACCTGAACGATCTGTTGGTTTGGCCAGGCGCGGCAGAATTCACGCTGGGCGCCGATCAGAAAACCGCCCGGCTCGGCATCGATGAAAAGTTTCGGGACGGCGCTCTGCGACAACCAGCGCGCGTAGGAGTCCACGATTTGAACGACATCCTGCGGCTCACCTCCTATGGGCAGATCCCGTGTCCAGGCGAGCATCGGCAGGCGCGACGGGCCGGGGTTGCGAAAGTAGCGCCGATAGACCTCCAGCGTCTCCGGCGGGATGTGGCGTAGGGGCAGAAGGTATTCGATGAACAGGTTCTTCTGCAGGATCAGATCTTCACCCGCGCCGGTCCGCTGAGCCTGGAAGAATGCGCGGGTCGCCTCGGGCCATTCATCCCAGGACGCAAACGGCCTGACAATCGCTTCCATGTAGACGATTGCCTTGACCCGCTCGGGGTGGCGTTGCGCCCATGCAAAGCCCAGCGCGGAGCCCCAGTCGTGCACGACCAGAATGACATCGCGGTTGATCCCGAGTGCCTCAAACCATCCCTCGAGATAACGCTGGTGATCGACAAATCGGTAGGCGCCGTCCGGCGCGGCACCCGAATTACCCATACCAACATAGTCGGGAGCGAGACAACGACCGAACGGAAGCAGGTGCGGAATGATGTTCCGCCACAAATAGGATGGCGTGGGGGTGCCGTGCAGAAACACGATCGGATCGCCCGAACCAACATCAACATGAGCCATTGGAACGCCGTGAACATCAACATACTTCCGGTAGGAGAGCTCTTCAGTTGAAATTTGAGCGTGAGTCATAGCGGTTACCTCAGCTGTGCAGCCCGATCACTTAACACCTGCAAACACTAATAGCTGGTGTCCCTTGCGTCAACCAGCAAAACGGATATGCTCGTGTCGCATGAGGCTTGCGAAAAAATATCCGGTGCCGCCGTCGCTGGCGCTGTTGTACGAATTCGTCAATTCGCTGGATCTGCGGCGTTTCGAGGAGCATGGCAACCCCCATGAACCGGGCGACGAGCTTGCCACCCCCGCGCAGCTCGAGAGTTGGCTGCGGGAGCGCAGGTTGTGGCAGGAGAAAGAACGGATGACACCGAGCGCATTCCGGGCGGCGCTCGAGCTTCGTCAGAGCATCCGTGATCTGCTCGCGCTCAACCCCGGATCCCGAGGCGCAGCGATGGAAACTATGCAGCGCTTGTCAGCAGCGGCTCGACGTTATCCGCTGGTCCTGGTGGGTGGTGAAGAAGGTGTGCTCAGGCTCGAGCCAGCTTCCGGAGTGAGCGGCCTTGCGCGTGTGCTCGTCGAATTGCACGGACTCGAGGATGCGGACCGATTGGATCGACTGAAGATGTGCGCCTCGGAGGAGTGCCACTGGATCTTTTACGACAGGTCGAAGCCGGGCAATCGGCGCTGGTGTTCCTCGGCCCTCTGTGGCAACCGGGATAAGACCCGCAACTATCGCGCCCGCAAGCAACAGGTAGTGTAGATTCTGCAGCTACGCCCCTACTCGGTTGCAGTACCCTTCCGAGCTCGCTCAATCGCATCCGTGCAGGCGCTTTTGATGATCCGTCGGATCGCCTTGTCGGATCTGGTAACAGCCAGCAGGCGGTAAGTGGGGTAGCTGGTGAGAGTAAAGATCAGATCCACGGCGTCCCGCTTACCAGACAGTGCAGTGCCCGGGATGTCCATGCGATCGATGAGTCGGCTCAGGAGGCCACGGCGCAACTCGTTGCGGGCCAACAGGGCTTCGCCGAACTCCGGATCGAGTCCGATTGCATCGTACAGTCGACCCAACGCCGCATCGCTGCCCCAGAAATCGCAGAACACATCCACCAACCCACGCAGCGCTTGCATCGGATCGGCAACGACGATGACCTGCGGCAGACGAATCAAGCCGCCGGTACGCGCAATCTCATCGAAGGCCGCCTCGAGCAGACCGCGGCGAGATCCGAACTGGTTGTACACCGTCAGTCGCGCGACGCCTGCCGCCTTCGCCACCGCATCAAGTGAGAAACGGGCGATATCCTGCTGTCGCAAGAAGGCGATGGCCGACCGAACGACCTTGTCACGGTTGTCGGCTGCGGCCGCCGCACGTGTGGGACTGATGTAGGAGCGCGTTGTCATCTCGGGCGAATGAATATGATGCCGATGGCTCAGCATAGCGTGACCGCTTCACCGGGCCGGTTGCAACACTGCGAAATTAGATTTACAGTGAGCAAATCCAATTCTTCGGGATTGCTTGCGATCAATTCGCAGGCAATACATATCCGCAGGAGACCTCATGGACTATTTTGATCGCCGTCTGTGTCTGGGCGGCATGCTGCTGGTTTTCACAGGCTGCGTGCTGGGCTTCATCGTGCCCGCCTATGCCCCCCACCCCGGGATGCTGGCCGCCCACCTGAACGCCGTGCAGACCGGAATCTTCCTGCTGGTGTTGGCCCTGCTGTGGCCAAAGCTACAGCTCGGTTCGCGGATGTCGGCGTGGCTGGGACATCTGACCTGGATCTCCTTCTGGCTCCTCCAGGCTTGCCTGACCCTGGGCGCCTATGCGCAAGTGGACACTGTCCTGGCGGCACTGAAGCCCGTCCTGCGCACCATCGAGACGGTGTGTGTGTTAGGTGCCACCCTGGCGGTGGCCATCCTGCTCTTCGAGCTCATCCGCTTTTCAAACACCCGAAAACTCAATGGAGCCAACTCGTGAAATTGACCGTTGAAACCTTCGTCGCTGCGCCGGTTGCCAAAGTCTGGAGTGCTTACACAACGCCGGAGGACATCAAGCAGTGGAACACCGCATCGGACGATTGGCACACGACCACATCCACCGTCGATTTGCGCGTGGGTGGACAATTCTCATCGCGCATGGAAGCCAAGGACGGCAGCCTTGGCTTCGATTTCGCTGGAACGTATACCAAAGTCGTGCCGAACGAGCTGATCGAGTATGCCTTCGGCGACCGCGTCGGCGTCGTCGAGTTCTTGCCGGCAACGAACGGAGTCGTGGTGCGTGTCACGTTTGATGCGGAGACGACACATCCGGAGGAACAACAACGGCAGGGCTGGCAGGCCATCCTGGACAATTTTGCCAAGCATGTTGTGTCCAAACACAAGGCCGCAAAATAGCGGTCAATTACTTGCGAGAACATGCCGCCATGCAAAGCTTGCCGCTCATTTCTTTAGCAGTCGCTGGCCTGCTCATTTCGAATGGAGGCGACTGCAATCGAGTTTCCCAGAACGCAGCAGCAGGCACAGAAAGATCTCGAACGCATACAGTCATGGGATAACGGGAGCTCGAACATCTGGAGCGTAACTCTCGTGCCTTGGCTGAACGCCCATCCGGCAAAGTGACGAGTTCGATCCGCGGTCAGGCACATGGAATTTGCTGTGACGCAGTTCGCAACTGAAGACTTCGGGTGTCAATGCCTAGCGACGCCAATAGCCGACATGTTGCCATGAATGGACCTTTAGTCTCATATACGGAGCCACAGGTGATCTTCGGATGTGAGCGAATGAGCACCTCTGTTGCGCGAGCGAGGGGTCAACATGGATCAGGAATCAGAGCAACACACCCGACGCTGGGTCATTAATCTGTGCTCGCTGGCGGCGCCAATGGCCATTCCCCAACCGCAAGCGCCACGACTCACGCGATTCAGCTTTTTCCTGAATCACTATCGGGAAGAGGGCCGCCGCCAGTACCGCCTTCTCATGGGATACTTCGCGAGCTCCGCGGAAGCGGACAAGTGGCTCGGTACGCTGAAGAAGGTTTATCCGCAAGCGTTCGTGAGCGAAGCCCCCGCGGCGCAACCTGACTTGATGAGCGACACCCAGGCGTTGCGGATTCTCGAAGTCGGACGAGTTGGCAGCGTTCAACCAATCACTGAACCATCGAGCGCAGTCCACTCCCACTCATCTAACCGTGTGCAGGAACGGGCGGCCGCAGGGAAGCCAGCGGTGCCCGTCCGCAAATCACTTCCCGGCAGCGTGTCACTGGAAGACACATTGGAAGAGCTGCGGATGAGCGAATTCAACATGGGCGACGATGACGATCCTGACAGTACCGGCGTGCGGCACCTGCGGGTCGAAGTGCAAAAGGATCCGGTGACCAGCCCACCTCGGCGGACGGGCTCGTCCACCCGCAAGTAGCCGCGCTCGCGGCCACGCCCCCGGCCGTTAAAAAATATTTCCGGACGAATGTAGAGAGCGTGCATTCGGCTCCGACTCCCCTTCAGAGCGCCCCATTTCGGGACGCCGGAACTGAAGGAAAATCTTATGACAACCGTCACACTGAGCTCCGCCGGAGTCGGCCCGCGCGCCCGCTGGTACCACAATAGCGTCGTCGCGGTACTCGCCGGACTGTTCGCAAATGCGATCCTGTCCAGCGCGACCGATATGATCCTCGTCGCCGCCGGGGTATTTCCGCCTCTGCACGACTTCGGCAATCCCGCCTTCTTCAGTGATTCGCTGCTCCTGCTGGCTTTGTTGTACAGAACCGCGTTCGGCGTCTTCGGTTGCTATCTCACGGCCCGGCTGGCGCCTCGGCGGCCCATGACCCATTCGCTGGCGCTGGCCGGCATTGGCTTCGTCATTGGGGTCGTAGGAGCCTTGGCGACCTGGGGTATCTGGCAGTCCTGGTACTCGCTGGCAATAATCGCGGTCACCCTGCCGAGCGGCTGGCTGGGCGCGCGGATTGCGCAATCCCGCTGAAAAAATACAGGAGACTCCTCAAATGAAATTCATGCTGATGATGAACATGCCGCGCGGCACGGGCGACTACCAGATCAACAAGTGGCACCCGGAGGCCTTCAAGGCGCACATTCAGTTCATGCAGGACCTGAATCGCGATCTGGTGAAAACCGGCGAATGGGTCGACGGTCAAGGGCTGACTCCGCCGGGACAGGCGCAGATCGTGCGCTGCGGACCAGGCGGTGTGGCGGTGGTATCCGATGGCCCCTTTGCCGAGACCAAGGAATTCCTTGCCGGCTACTGGATCGTGTCCGTGGAGAAGCCCGAGCGCGCCTATGAGATTGCTGCAAAGGCTTCGTCGGCACCGGGTCCCGATGGCAAGCCGCTCGTCATTCCTATCGAGGTTCGCCGTGTCATGGACGGACTGCCGGATGAGGGATGACTAACCCACGCACGCCTGGCGTCGAGTACCTGTTGCGTGAGCTGACGCCGCAGGTACTCGGCGCGCTCTCCCGGCGTTATCGCGACTTCGGGGCCGCGGAAGATGCGGTTCAAGAGGCGCTGCTGGAAGCAGCGACGCAGTGGCCAACCGAGGGACTGCCTGAGAACCCCGGCGGGTGGCTCTACAAAACGGCTTTTCGGCGCCTCACCGACCACCGGCGCAGCGACATTGCTCGTCGCCGCCGCGAGGAACAGGTCGCCAATGAGCTCGCGGGCGAGGAACTGCTGATGTCGGGCGATGACGAGGAGCTCGACCCGGAACAAGATGACACACTCGTGTTGTTGTTCATGTGCTCGCATCCGTCTCTTACGGTTACTTCTGCCATAGCGCTGACTCTGCGGGCCGTGGGAGGGCTCAGTACGAAAGAGATCGGGGCCGCTTTCTTCGTGCCGGAAGCAACGATGGCGCAGCGAATCAGCCGCGCAAAGCAACTCATCAAACAGTCAAATGTGCCGTTCAGTTTACCCTCGGGGGAGGAGCGCTCCCAGCGGCTCGATGCGGTCATGCATGTCCTCTATCTGATCTTCAACGAAGGGTATGCCAGCTCGTCCGGTACCGAGCTGCAGCGCGTGGATCTGTCGGGCGAAGCCATCCGGCTCACCCGTTTGCTCATGGCCGCAACACCGGATATGCCGGAAGTTGCCGGCCTGCTTGCCTTGATGTTGCTCACGGACGCGCGCCGCGCGGCCCGGTCAGGGCCGGTCGGAGAATTGATCCCGCTCGATGAGCAGGATCGCGGATGTTGGGACCGGGATCTCATCCAGGAAGGCATTGAGTTGGTTTGGAATGCCATGAAACAGGGTCGCGTGGGTCCGTACCAACTACAAGCCGCCATCGCGGCGCTTCACGACGAGGCCGCATCGACGGAGCAAACCGACTGGGCCCAGATCCATGCGCTTTACGGACTGCTGGAGCGAATGGGCAACAATCCGATGGTCACATTGAGCCGCGCCGTGGCGGCTGCGATGGTCGAGGGTCCTGATGCGGGCCTGCGCCTGGTCGATACGATCGCCCAGGATGCCAAACTCCAGGGACACTATCGTATCGATGCTGTGCGGGCCCATCTGTACGAGCGCGCCGGCAACCAGGCTCTCGCGCTCGAGCACTACCGACGGGCCGCCGAGCGGACCGCGAGCTTGCCGGAAAAGAACTATCTACTCAGCAAGGCCGCGCGTCTCGCACAAGGAGTCAGCTTTCGACTGTTCCACGGTAATTAGAACGGTCATTTCCGGTGCTGCGGTATTTTGAGCCCCGCGCTCGTGTCTTCCTGTTGCTCCTTCCGCAGCTGCCGCATGCGGGGATAGCCCACGAGCTTTTTGGCCCGTTCGTCCCACAAGCGAAAGGCCAGGGACTTCATGCTGGACCCAAGAGTGATTGGCTTTACCTGTTGGAACAGCGGGTCGCTTTCGTGACATTTCTGCAAATTGTAGTTGGGAACCCGTGGGCTCAGATGATGGATGTGGTGAAAGCCGATATTGCCTGAGAACCACTGCAGAATCCGGGGCAGCTCGTAGAACGAGCTACCGCGCAACGCTGCCGCCGTGTAGTCCCAGTTGTCTCCACGTTCCCAGTAAGCATCTTCGAACTGATGCTGCACGTAGAACAACCACACCCCGGCAGCACCAGCGACCATCGTTACCGTCAACTGAATCATCAGATAAGGCGCTACGCCGAAAATCCAACTCAAAAGCGCCACTACACCGAGAATCGCCACGTTCATTAGCCTCACAGACTGGCGTTCTCGCCGGTCCGCGTTTGAGGACGCGAATCGCTGCCTGACAACGAACAGGTACAACGGTGCGACGACAAAGAGCACGAGCGGATTGCGCGCCAGCTGATATGCAAATCGCTTCCAGCGAGACGACTCCAGATACTCTTGAACCGTCATGGTCCAGACATCCCCGGTGCCGCGCTTATCGAGCTGCCCTGCGGTGCCATGATGGATCGCGTGCTCCCAGCGCCAATGATAGTAAGGCGTGAATGTCAGAACACCCGCGATGAAGCCCACAATGTCATTGGCCCGCCGCGACTCGAAATATGAACCATGGCCGCAATCGTGAAAGATGATGAATACCCTTACCAGGAATGCTCCAGCCAGGACGGCGAGCGGAAGGGTGAGCCAAAGGGATACATGGCTCGCGTAGTACATTACATACCAGAGCAAAACATAGGGAACGAATGTATTGATGAGCTGCCACATCGCGCGCTTTGTCGAAGGTTGCTGATACTCCGCGACCTTGGTTCTCCACGACATCTTCGTAGCCGGATCTGGCTCGCGTATTGGACTGGAATCAGTGCTCATCGTTGGCTCCTTGTCCATGCTGTCCGACGACGGTGCTTCGCAAGCAAGTGTCAATGGTGGCGGATGGGAAACTAGGTCCACGTGGGCGACTCGCCGCGTGCGTGCGCAAACAAATCCGATAGATCCGCCACCGCAATTGGCTTCAGCAGATATCTTTCAAACCCGGCGTTTCTGGCAACCTCCCGGCCAACGTGCTCGCGGCTGCTGGTCATCGCGATGAGCCGCAGGTGATGGAGTTGTGCGCGTTCGCGCAGGAGCTGCGCCAGCTCGTTACTGTCCATGTCGAGCAAGTTCATCTCCAGAAGCGCGACATCCGGTCGGAACTCCAGCGCAATGGCGAGAGCCGCGTGCGCGGAGTAGGCGACACGGGTTTCGGGATAGCCGGCGGCGTGCAGCATCAGTTCCAGAGCATCCGCGGAGCGCATGTCGTTGTCGGCCACTAGAACCCGCAATATTTCTGAAGACACGCGGCCCGTCCGGCCGCCTTCGTCTTCCCACGTCTCGAGCGCGCCCGCATTGGTTCGCATAGGCGATTCACGTGGTGCGTCGGCCCAGTTACCTTCGACGCCGGCGGGTGCACCCGATCTGCGTCGCCGGCCTGTCGTCAGGTAGTCCTTCATGGCACCTCCGCGTATTCAGCTGATCAGTGGGTGCGCCAAGGCTAGCTGGCGCGGTCCAGCGTACTCCGACGGCCGGCCCTGTTAGCAAGTAACTCTGACTCAATCACAGGCCATTTTCTTCCTTGCGAATATCGTTCGCTGCATCAGACTCAGCCGTACCAACGGCCGCGGTTTGGTCGACGTCGCGTCGGGGCGATAGAATCACCGCGACACACCGCATAAACGCTCGAACAGCCGGCTGGCTTCCTTCATGTGCGGTGAATGACGTAGGCAGGTCCACTGCCTGCCCTTCGCACGCATGCCGGTACGGCTCCTTACTCCAAGTCACGGTCCGACTACAGATTACGGCCTCCGGCGAGGCCGTCACCGGCTCGCCCGAGTCACGGTGCCGGTCGACCAGCCACAAACGCTGTTCCTCACCTATATCCCCGCGCACGCCTGAGTTCGCGCTTACGGCTGCACTCACGAGCGATGTAGTGAAAATCGGCGAACTCTCGCCCAAGCGAGGTGTGATGCCAATGTCCGATCCAGCGCCCCCAAGCGTCGGCAAGTCAGCCTGGGATGGCGTCTCGCTCGTGCTGATCTGCTGATGGAAACTTCATTGTTGGCGCAGGCACAACTACACCGCAGGCATCGGCAGGCGAACCGTGAACTCGCTTCCGCGCCGGAGGCTGCGCAGCATGAGCTGCGACGGCGCACAGATCGATCCGTTCGCACTGCAGGCGCAGGTGGCCGCTTCGCATTCGTGACACGTCGAGAATGTCTTCGACGAGGCGACTCATCTGCCCAACCTGACGTTCGATCATCGCGCGGGCCTTCGCCGCGGCGGGACCCGCCGATGTCTCCATGCGCAGGATGTGGGTCGCACCGCGGATCGCACCGAGAGAATTGCGCAGCTCGTGGGAAAACACAGTCACGAACTCGTGTGCTGGCCGTCCCCCGTGCCCAACTGCTGGCCGCACGATGACAGCGGCCATAGTCGGAAGTAATCCGCAAGCTCAGGGGTACTGCGTTGGAACATTTCAGCGAGGCCGACGTTATGCCTGCTGTAGACAAGCTCGCTGTGGCTCCAGTGGCCTGTGCCCATTAATGTGCTCGACGCCAGCGTCGGCGTAACCAATGGATACAGATTGGTCATTCATGGCTTTCCCCGACTGATTGATTCAATAGTCAGCACGCCCCCCATCCGATCAACCCATCCCTGGCCAGCCAGATCATGCTCATTACGATTGTGTCTTGCACCAGTGCCATGATTGCGAAACTAAGCAGGACGCCCGGGTCTGTACGTCAGCGCAAACACAGCTGCAACGAGCGCCATGCCCCATAAATTCAATGAGATAGCGCCTTGCGCAAGCGATGCATCAAATGGCCCAGATCGTGGTGTGCAATCGGCATCACTCGGTGGACCAGCAATTGTGCCGCTGGTTGTTGCTGTCTCTCGATCGGCTGTCGTCAGCCAAATTGACGATGACTCAGGAGCCAACTCTGAGTACCAACACCTGAGGCCCATGCTCGAGCGAGCAGATCTAAAGCTTGGGGAGATCATTTATCAGGCCGATCAACGTATCGACCATGTTTACTTTCCCGATACGGCAGTGGTGGCCATGGTCGACACAGTGGAGGACGGCGCCACGGTCGAGGTCGGCATCATCGGCCACGAAGGCATGGTTCTGAGTCGAACGAGTTTGAAATGTCCCACAAATCCATTGCGGCGATGCTGGGGGCCCGCCGAGAAGGTGTTACCGAGGAAGCCGTGAAGCTCCAAGCGGCAGGATTAATTGCCTACCGCCGCGCTCGCATACAGATACTCGATGAGGCGGGATTGAAGAAGAAGTCCTGCGAATGTTATCGGTTCATACGACAGCAGTTCGACGGCCTGCTCAAAGAGGTACCGGCCTTCTTGCGGCGCAAACCTCGAATTTCCCGCTACAGGGCTCGATAGCGGGCAGTCCGAGAACTCATTCGCGCTCCGCTGTGGCATAGCTCAACTTGCCGCGAACGATCCGCGCAGGTGATGTCATCGGATGCACTACGCTGTGTTTGGCGTCGAGGATGTGCACAACCTCGACGCCAAACACGCACAACGCATCGGCGATCATCGAGCGATGACAGCGCCACCAGACCGCTTCTGCGCACATCACTGCGGTATGCTCTTCACTCGCCAGCTCGAGCAGTTGGTCCAGGCCGAGCGCAAATTCCGTGGTTGACATGTAGTCGGCATAGCCGCGAAAAGAAGCATTACGCCAGGCTGTGTTCGGCGAATCGGGCGAAGCTCGTCGACGACCGCCCAGCGCGCGCAACCACTGATAGCCGATCGCGCGCCCGGCGAGCGTGGCTGCGAGAGCGTCCTTGCCATACTGCGGATATTTCCGCGAGCCGGGGAAGCTGCGCACGTCGGCGATTGCTTCGATCCGAGATCCAGCGAGCAGGCTCAGGAACTCCTCGAGCGGCCGCGTTGAATGTCCGATCGTCCAGATTGTCCCAGGCTTCGCCGAATGCGCTGACTTCAACATCGCTCAATCGATCTTGTGTAACGCCGTACCCTTGTGCATGGCCACGTGGTCGCTCTTATCGCTCTGGATTTCGTACTGCGGATCATCCGCGGTTGCGTGATGTGTGTGCCCCTTGTAGTCGGTGTCTTTTGTGTGCACTTTGACGATCATGCCGCTCACGTGGCCTGCTTCCGAGTTCCACCGCACGTGATCGCCGACTTTGAATTTGTTGGTCATGGGACAAATTCCTCTAGCCACTGGAGAATCAGGCAAGCCCGCGCGCGCAGAGACGTTGTCGACGGTGAACCCAGCATCAGCGTCTTGCTCCGCGCGGATGCATCGCTATTCCCGCCCTTCCACGCCTACGCCATAAAAATGCACTATCTGGCCGCCGAGCCAACCTGATACGAAAAAGTGCCACGCCGACCATGCTATAAAATGCAACGGTCAACCAGGCGTCCCCTGAGGCGCCAGTCAGATGAATCAAATCGCAGATCAGGGAAAAGATCCAAAGACCGATCGGAAAGAGGACCTTGAAGCGCAGCCGCGAGCCAAACCCTTTGAGATCTATGACACACGGCTGCACGGTTCACGCTGCGCGTGCAGCCTTCCGGTGTGCGCTGTCCTCTATCTGATCTTCAACGAAGAGTATGCCAACTCGTCCGGTACCGAGCTGCAGCGCGTGGATCTGTCGAGCGAAGCCATCCCGCTCAGCAACGCCGGATATGCAGGAAGTTGCCGGCCTGCTTGCCGGAAAAGAACTATCTACTCAGCAAGGCCGCGCGTCTCGCCTCTGTTGGACCTCTTTGACCAGGTCTCATTTCGCTCGAGCGTGAGTTTCGCGTCGGCGCGTGCTGGGAAGTGTCACGATGAACTGCCAGTCTTTTAAAGCGGCCCTTCGGAGCGGCTCCGCATCGGATTTGTACAGCGGGCTCTCAATCACTTTCCTGAGCGCTGAAAAGCTGGGATATCGAACCAATACAACCTCGTCCCATGGGCACTTTTGGCGGGGCACGATGGAGGCGGCGACCGTGCCCAGGTAAACTACTTCAATGTCATTGACTCCCGCCGCCGCGGCCGCGTTGTTGAAGGCAGGCGCATAGCGTGTGAGATAGACTTCACGGCCCGTGAGGCGCTCCATGCCTGGATATTCCACGGACTCACGGTAGGTCACCAGGTTGAGCATGACGATCGGCGTGTCCGGCGGAATTTGCCGTTCCGCGGACAACACATCCTCTGGATCGATTTCAATGGTGTTCATACATTCTCTCTCGCAACGCTGAAACGTAGAACGCCTCGGTTTGCTTTACCAAGCCCACCGGACCGCCGCACGCACTCAGTGGACGTCCCGATTAATATAATCAACCGGAACCCATGTGTAGCCGCTGCTTTCGATCCCAATGTGGCCGATGGCGGGAAAAGGCAGATGAGCAGCGGCAACCAGACGGCGTTCCGATGCCAGCGTAGCGAATTGACTCTTTCGCTGCAAAGCTGCCGCGGCAGAATCCACGTCATAGACAATCGTGATCCGCGGCTCAGGGAATTGCACCGAGGCAACATGCACGATGTCGCCCATCAGCTCCAACTGTTGGCCCTGGCTTTCAATCAAATAGAAGCTGTGTCCGGGCGTATGGCCCGGTGTGGGCACCGCAGTTACACCAGGCAACAACTGCGTTCGTCCCGAGAACGCTTTGACCTTTCCGGCGCGCAGGTAGGGACCTAAGGTCTTGGCCGCTTCATCGAAGTACTTCTTATCATAGCCGCTGGAAGCCGCGTTGGCCGGATTGAGGAAGAAATCGAGGTCGGGTTTGCCGACGTGAATCGTGGCGTTCGGAAAGACGAGGCGATCGCCGTCTACCAGACCACCGCTATGGTCGGTGTGGATGTGAGTTATCAGGATGTCGTTGATCTGCTGAGGCTGGTAGCCCGCTGCGGCCAAGCTGACTAACAACTTGCCGCCAAAGCCCGGACCGAAGAACCGCCCCGCCCCGGTGTCCACCAGCACCAGGCGCGATCCGGTGTCGATGAGGAAGGCATTGATGGATGCCTCCACCGGATTCTTCAGAAACGAGCGATCGAGCAGACGGTCCACCTCAGCGGTCGTCGTACCTGTCAGCAACTGATGCAGGTCCTGAGGAACGGTTCCATCTGAAAGGCTGTTGACCTGAAAATCGCCGAGACGCAGGCGATAGACGCCCGGTAGCTGAGCAGGCGCAGAGGCGGGCGCGACCGCCGGTGTCTGCGTCCATGACGTTGTGGCTGTCGCGAGAAAGGTAGTCGAGAATGCAGCTGTAAGCGCGATGCGACGACAGCGGCGGAAGATGGAGGCAAGCGTCATGAGTTCTCCGGTCAGCTAAGGTTCCGTTCGGGCCAGCAGGAACTCTATAGGTTGATATCCGGACGAATAATGCTTAAAAGAACGAATCTCTAAACAGAACGTCCAGATTGCCTGGAGACTTTGGACCATGGATGTACTGAGCCGCTACCTGGCGACTTTTCAGATCAAGCAGGTGCTCTGCACACGCTTCGAGGCGACGGCTCCGTGGGGTCACGAGATAGTCAACTTGAGCAAGGTCAAGTTCGTACTGGTCGCGAACGGTTCGTGCTGGTTGAGAACACGGGCACTTCCCCAGCCGACGCTGCTCACGAGTGGCGATCTGTTTCTGGTGTTGAACGGTGAACCCTATCGCTTATCCGACCGCCCGAAGTCGAAGACCATCGATTGCCGCCAGCTGGAGAAGCGTCGCAACGGCTTCTTGATCGAATATGGGGGTGGCGGTGTGCCCTGCACGTTGGTGAGTGTTGCAATGGAGATCGAAACCCTCGACGGCCGACCGGCGCGCTTGCCGAACTTCATTCATCTGCGGATCGATCAGACGCGTAGTCACGCACTGCAAAACCTGATTGACCTCATGAGAATGGAGGTCTGCTCCGCGGGCATCGGCTCGGCCGCAATCGTGCAGCGGCTGAGTGAAGTTCTCTTCATCTCGGCCGTGCGCGCGCACGTTCAAAACGCGCAGCACTCACCAGAGCAGGGCGTGCTCGCGGCGATGGCCGATCAGCGGCTGGGCACGGCTCTGAGCAGCATGTATGGTGATCCGGGCCGCAATTGGACGCTGGCGGATCTTGCCAACATCGCCAACCTGTCGCGATCGGCATTCGCCGCGCGGTTCAAGGCCGTCGTGGGCCAGTCGCCGCTGGAGTTCCTGACTCAACATCGAATGCACGAGGCCGGACAACTGATGAACAGCAGCCTGTCCATCGCCGAGGTCGCCAACCGGGTAGGCTACGACTCGGAAATCTCATTCTCGCGGGCATTCAAGCGGGTGATGGGTCGGACACCGGGTGCATTCAAGAGGCGCTTCGCGCAGCATGAAGGGACCCGCTGACTCAACATCCTCCGCCCTCGACCCCGGCATCATGAGGGAGGCCACGGAATGCCATTTTTCACGCAGAGCCCCTGCCAAGTGGCCACCCCGAGCATGCCCGCCGCAAGTGCAGATCGTTCACTCGGTGAGCGGTGAGGGAGACTGGAAAGCAGCATCTCGCACTCATACTGTGCTCGCGATTCAGCAACCCAGTGCGCGGAGGGCTCTATCGCGTCAGAGCCGCCCGCCCCTTCGACGAGCAGAAGTCCCAAGACACGCTTGCCGGGAAAGTACTCCGAGGCTGCATCCATGTGACGTAGGAGTTGGCTACGTCGGCCCATCCACTTCGTCCTCGAAGTGCAGGATCGCTCGGTGCGTTTTCCTTCCACGAGTAGAACGTGACCGTCCATCTCGAGTGTGGCATCAGGTCGGGAATCGCCCTCCAGGAGGTACCACCCCCGGCGAAGGGTATGTCCAGCCCTGATCTCCTGCAGGGCTCGTGTGATCGTGCCCGCATCCCTCCTTGCGAGCGCCTCCCGCAGTTTCCGTACATTCCCCGTATCCCCGCTCCTGGCCACCTGCTCGAGCGTAATGTTTTGGACCAGGTACTCCAGGAGCCCACGAGGCGCCGGTAGCGCCATCTCGGATTTCCCCCATGTTGGGCCGTGTCCCGACACGAGTCGGGGCTGAGAGGGAAGATCATTCACACCTGAAGCACGGTCACCGAGTCGCAACAATGCGGGAAGCCACGCTTCCCCGTCAGGGCATACCGCGAACAGGCGATCAAAAACAGGGGCTATCCGAGTCAGCGATGAGTTGTACTCTCCCACCAGTGCCCTCCAAGGCCCATCGTTGTGAGTCCACGATCAGCCGATGCGCCCATCGTTTCGCCGCCTCTCGAATCCCTATCGGCTCAGTATGATCTTCACACGAGGTATGACCGTGTGTGGGCGAGATCTGAGGCGCTCAACATCGTCGCTTGCCTCGTCGTGCATCCGATTTCAGATGAGGTGAGCATTTCCGAGGAGGAAAGTCATCACGCGGCTTGCACGGTAGACCGTGAATTCCAGGACGGAACGTTGCACTGAGCCAGTCGGTGAACTCAGCAATGAACTTCTGATCGAAGTCCCTGCGGTAACCCGGCCCCCTCTTCGCGAGCGGATGTCCCGGAGGCTGTATGGGAATCTTTGAGATATCCAACGCGTTCCGTCCAAAGTAAAAGAAGTGTTTCGAGATCAGGGCGAATCGGCCCGGTAAGACCACCCCGTCGTGAACCGCGTCAATTCTTGACCTTTCGTAGTCCCGACAGTAGTCCGCAAGCGGAATCTTACGATCTACTCGCATTGCATACATGAGCTTTCCGATACCGGCGCTTTCGCCTCGTCGGAAACCACACGCACCACCTGTGCCGATGACCCAATCCCCCTTCTCGGCTCGTTCCACGATGTTTGGCTTGGCTGTAGTGCCGAATTTACACTTCGCGAGTGTGCACATGCCCCTGGTTGGATTCGGCGCCAACCCAGTATCGTGATCGAGGACGTAGCTGAACATCCGTCGGTCGCGGAGTACTGACTTTGGCATCACCATCACCAGCTGACCCAGACTATGGCGATTGTAGCTACGAGCCCGAGCGGTGCAACCTTGCCACGACGCAAACCCACAGTTGTGTTGCGCCTCGAGTAACACTGGGACAATAGTGCTGCGGAGCACTAAGCAACAGACCGGCAAAATCGCAAGCGGCGGGCGAATCCCGACAGGCTGCTCGAAAACGTTCCGCTGCAGCCGAAAGAGCCGCTCTACTTAAGCATCGCCCTCACCGTCCTCGCACATACACTGATGCAGAAACAGCCGTGCCTTCTCCCAGTCTCGCTGTACCGTGCGCTCGGACAGCCCCCACATTTTGGCGATATCGACGAAGGAGAATCCGGCGAAGTACTTGAGGTCGACCAGTTCGGCAAGTCGCGGGTTGAAGGTGAAGAGGCGCTCCACCGCATCGCCGAGTCGCTGCAGCTCGACGCAGATCGGCTGATCAGGCGGTTCAGTGGGAAGCGAGGTAATCTCGAAGTTGCCACCCCGCTTCAAGGACTTCTTGCGGCGGACATAGTCGACGATCAAACCGCGCATCGCACGGGAAGCATACGCGAGAAAGCGGACGCGATCCGGGAATGCAATGTCCTGGCGCTCGTGCAGAGTCAGGTACATCTCGTGTAATAACGTCGACGCACCGAGTGTGAATGCAGGACCTCCGCGCCGCAGCTCCCGCCGTGCAACGCGATGCAATTCCTCATACAGTGACACGAACAACTGAACGTGGCCCTGGATACCCTTGGCCGCCAGCACCTCGCTCAACTCCTGCTCCTGCCCTGGTAACAAGGCTCGCACTCCAAAGCTCAGACAATTGTGGGGCCAGTTTGCTGTGCACCCTGTGGCGCTGCAATGGCACAGAGCCCGGGTTCATTGCATGGGAACGCGAGATTCAACCTCAGTGGATGTTGCCGTCCGGCCGGATGCCCAGCCTGATCAACGGAGGGCGATGCTGGCCGCCTCCCGCGCGAGCGGGTGGTCTTTGCCCACTGTCGGTTCGAGTTGGGCCATGGCGGCGAGCGCCAGATCGTGCGCCGCGGCCGTCTGATGACGCGAGTCGTGTACCTTGGCTTGCGTCAGCAGGCTGAGGCCCACCCAGTACGAGGGAGCACCGTGTATCGTAAACTGGCTGGCGATATCCCGTGCCTGCTCGGCGTAATCAGTAGCCGCGCGAAGATCTCCGAGGCCAAGCTCAACTCGGGCCAACGCAGCCCGCGCTTGCACCTCATTCGTAATGCGGCTCTTCCCCCTCGAGTAGCCTGCAATGGCTCGTGTGAGAGCGGACTTTGCTTCCAACAATGATCCGGTCGCGAGCCGCGTCAAGCCCGTTTCCAGCAGAAGACCACGGCTGGCCAGATGATCCTCGGGGAAATGACTTTTCACGAAAGACGCAGCTGCTTCCAGAGCCGTATCCGCTGCGGTCATGTCACCGCCTTCGCGTTTTGCGGCAGCAGTTGCCAACAGGGAGACGGCCTCCAGATCGACGTTTCCCTCGCGGGCTGCGACCTCCCGTGCTCGCGATAAGTACAGTTCCGCCTCCTGGAACCTGTGGAGGACCAACAGGCGCTTGGCATAATTCACACTCACGGCCTGGTTCGGTGCTGCGTCGGGGCGTAGCGCCCGACCTATCTGCAACCCGGACTCCATTAGCCGCACGGCCCCCAAAATGTCGCCAGCGTCGGACTTCACCTGGGCCCAGCTGCTGTACAGGTTGACTGCATCGGCAGTACGGTCCCGCTGCAACTGGCGCAGCAGATCCAGGATCTGGCTATAAAGCCTGTCGGCTGCCTGCAGTTCGCCGGCCAGACGGTGGGCCACAGCCAGCTGAACGCGCGGGCCTATCTGGCGCAACGGGGAGCCTGCAAACACTCTGTCAGCCAATCCGACAGCTTCGTGAGCCGCGGCCAGGCCATCCTGGATGTTATCTTCCGTCAATCGAAGATCGGATTCCTGCTGCAGGCATTCCACCAGTACGGCTGACTGCGGTGCCCGCCGTTTCACTTCGGAGACCGTCTCTGCAAAGAGCACATCGGCTTCGTGAACTCTGCCGGTGTACTGGTACACACTTCCGAGCTGGCATTCGGACCTCCACTGCAAGTCCACATAGCGCGCCTTTGAGGCGCGTCGACGCACCGTCTCGAGAAGCTCCTCGGCCTTCTTTTCCTGGAGCAGGCCTGCGTTCAGTACGGCCAGATTCAGCAGTTGCTCGAGCGCCGCAGGGGTGTCTGCCGTTCCATACTGAGCCTGGATCGACTTCTCGGCTCGTAGGAGTAACTCGGACGTCGTGAACGGCTTGCCACTCGCACCTGCATCAGTAAGCACGAATTCCAGAAAACCAAGCGTCGATTCCGCGCGCTCCGCCTGCACCTCGGCCAAGCTTCGCTGGCTGTTCGCTTCCATCATCTGCCACACGGCGAAAAGGCCAGCGAGCATTATCGCCAGGACCGCGGCAGCAACTGCGGATACAACTACGAGATTCCTGCGTAAGAACCGGGCCGCGACGTAAGCCAGCGAGGGTGTCCGGACGGATATCGGTTCGAATGCGAGATAACGCCTCAAATCTTGCGCAACCTGCTCGGCCGTTGTGTACCGGAGCGGCGGGTCATACTCGATTGCCTTTGCGACTATAGCGTCCAGATCGCCGCGTAACCGACGTGCCTGTCGAACGTCATTTGCAACCTCCGAAAGGCGAGGAGGACGTGTTTCGAGCAACAGGCGCAACAACTCCGCAGTAGTGCTGGCCTCTTCAATTGCGACGGGGTGCCGGCGGGCAAGCAGGACGAAGAGAATTACGCCGAGCGCATATACGTCGGTTGCTGTCGTAACTGGATGCCCCAACAACTGTTCGGGTGCCGCGTAACCGGGTGTCAACCCGGGCGACATCCGACTCGAAAGTCCTTTGTTCGAATCGTTGGACAGCAACGACGCAAGGCCAAAATCGAGCAGTTTGACCACTCCGTCCTGAGTAACGAGGATGTTGGAGGGCTTCAGGTCGTGATGAACGATCAGGTTGCTGTGTGCATGGGCAACGGCGCTCAATACATCCAGAAACAGCGATATACGCTGCCCCACACTGAGTGCGTGCCGCTCGCAATGTGAATCGATGGGCTCGCCCCGGATGTATTCCAGAACGAGGTACGGCTGACCATCCCCGGTGATACCCGCATCCAGCAGGTGGGCAATGTTTGGGTGCTGTAGTTTGGCGAGGACACTGGCTTCCCGCGCAAATCGTGGCCCCGATGGATGCCCGGCAGTTGGAGCTCTCAACAGCTTCACGGCGACCTGGCTCTCGAACTGACCGTCGCTTCGATGCGCGAGCCATACAGTGCCCATACCCCCTTGGCCGATCACCTGGTCGAGCGTATAGGCCCCGATTCGTTGGCCGGTCACGGCGACGGGCACCAGAGCGGCCAGGGCCGGCACGCCCAAGAAATTCCGGGCTTGCAACTGTTGCAGCTCAGCGAGACAGGCCCTGAGCTGCCCTGCAAGCCCCGGCAACCGGCAGGCCAGCTCGTCCAGCCAACGCTCCCGTGCCGCACCTTCGAGCTCGAGCGCCTCGTCCAGATACGGCGTTATCTCGAGCCAGACTCGTTCCAACTGCCGCGTCAGTAGTTTGCTCCGTTGATGCTGAATTGCACTCGATCCGGACCCAACGCGACTGCGTGCGCCGGTGCGAACAGATCCTGACCCGCAAGCGCACCGAGCTCGACCAGGTGAGCGCGCAACGTTCCGGCCAGAGCAGGGCAGCAGGCGTGCAGCTCATCCAGCCAGCGATCGCGTGCGCGGCTATCCAGGTCCAGGGCCACATTCACATACGTGCTCACGTCGCCCCAGAACTCTTCCAGCGATGGTCTCATCGTTGTGGCTCCAACGAGTCGGGTTGTTACCTGCTAATCGCCATTCACCCTGCAAGCCCGACAGGTGACGCAGCAGATTCGATTCGTTTTGGCGCAGTCGAGGAATTTCCTCTCCGGCGAGCCGGAGGACGGCAAAATCCCGACACGCCGCTCGAACTTCGCATTTCCGCAAGTCCCGCGAGTAACCGCCGCATGGGCGCGCTGATGACCTGTATGCCCGGCCCCACCCCTTCCCGGGACAGCGCTGCGGTAAGCTTTGTCCGGGCCAGCGCCAAATTGCCGTGAGCCAGAGCAACCAATGTCTCGGCATAGGTGCGCAGTACGGGGTCAGGCGTGTTGGGTAATGTCTCGAGCGCCTCCCGCGCGTGCACCGGGCGCCGCACGTGCAGCAGCAGCAGCCCTAGTTGGAATCGTGCCATGTAGAGCCGTGGATTGATCGCCAGTGCCGCGCGCATTCCTTTGATCGCCCGCTCATGGGAGCCGATTTCGCCGTGTTGTGCGGCAAGCAGATAGATGGCGAGCGCATGCCGGGGCTGCAACCGCAGCAGCTCCTGCAAGTAGCTCATGCACGCGCGATGGTTTCCCAGGGAGCGCCAGTACATCGCCAGGTGCAGATATTCCTCGACGTCGCGCCTGAGACATTGATCCTGCAGGACGCGGTTCGAGCAGATTTGACGAAACACCAGTCCACGCTGTGCAAATTCAGTTCGTGGAGGAATCGCAAGTGCCGGACTGATCCCGACACGCCGCCTGGCCTTCTTTTGAGGAACGGCGGCTGGCTGAGCAGGCTGATCAACGATCAACGATGCAGCGTTTCTAACGCGGCGGGATACATAGCTCCCGCCGCGCTGACTTCACACCAGGCAAAGAGCTTTCCGGTTAAGGTGTGCCCGATATGACGAGGTCCTCGACAGGACTGTCACCATCTATCTGAGTCGGCCCGCTGGAAAGCTTCAGAGCGCCGCTCGTTGTATCGATCTTATAGGTGGCTGCCAGGATCGGAGAGCTCGACAGATCGTATTCCACTGCAATCAGGAATTTCCCAGCGGGATCCATGGCCAGATTGCTCGCACTCAGCTTGCCGATCGACACGGCGCTCTTGCGGATCAGCGCCCCGGTCGAAGCATTGAAGGAGAGCGTCGCGATGGTGTGTGCGGTCCCGTCATCGGTGGCATACACGAAATTACCAGTCGGCTCGAATACAACGTCACCCGTCGCCTTGGTCAGGATGGACTTTTGGGTAAGTGCACAAGTGGTGGGCTCGATCGCATACGTCCGTATATCTGACGAGACGTTGCTGGACACAATCAGATATTTACCACTCGGATGGAAAGTGAAAGCGAAGGGATTGTCGCCCGTCGGGTAGGGACTCCCAAGGGTTTCCGTCAGGGCACCGGTTACCTGATCGATCTTGAACGCAGAAATGTTCTTCGTCTTTTTGGGGTCATTGATGAAGAAAATCCCTTTGTTGAGGGAAAACAAACACTTTCCAGTAGGGTCGATGGCCAGCCGCGGGTAGACGCCCGCAGTAGCTATGTTGCCGGAAGCGGTGAGCTTGCCGGTCATTGGATCGACTTTGTATGGCGAGATATCGTAGGCAATCGCGTTCATGTAAGCGAACTTGCCATTCGGATGGACCGTCATCGCCACACCCGCGGGAGGGAAAGGAAACGGACTGCCCGGCACACGTGTGAGTGCGCCGGTCTTCGGGTCGACCGCGAACCCTACTGTCACGTTGCTGTCAGGCGTGACCGGATAGAGAAACCTGCCGGCGGGCCCCTTGCCCATGCCGAGACGGAACGGATACTCGGGGACGATCCACGGACTGCCGGCCACGGGAGTCAGCGCGCCGGTCGCCGGGTTGATAGCCCAACCCCTCAGGGCCTGATTGTTGTGCAGAGTGTAGAAGAACTCGGAACCGGCGACGGCAACATCGCATGCGCCCACGCCGAGCAGCGCGCTGCAGACCACGCTCGACAATACCGTCCGCTTACTGATCTTTCTCACAGTTTACCTCGAATAGCTGAATTTCACCTGCAGGCACCATCGTAGGCTTCCTTTGCAACACGACATCGTATGTGAGCCCGTGACCTCGAACTATCGCCACTTTGGTGACTTCCCCTCCAACAGATGTTATGACGCGGCAGCGCTGCAAAACGCGCGCTGGTTACAAGTCAACTTGACATTGACTCACTTCCGAATCCGGAGCTCGAGCCTCAATGTGCTCGTGTGATATCAACAACAACGTGACACTTTAACGGGCCTGAGGTCCAGTTGACTCGTGACCTCGTAGCTGTATCGTATTCATTCGATGCAACCGGTGCCGTGCCGGCAATTCATGCAAGGGCCCACACGGGAGAGAATTAAAAGTATGCAGCACACGGATCGGCTCATCGCCTATGTCGCGACGATCACATTGGCAGGTTGCGGCGCAGGAGGCGGAAGCAGCGCGCAGCAGTACACGATCGGTGGCACAGTGAGCGGTCTGTCAGGGTCGGGGCTCGTCGTGCAGGCTACTGGCGCCGGCATGATTACTGTCTCGTCCAACGGCCCGTTCCAATTCCCGACCGCCGTAGCCAGCGGAACTGCTTACACTGTCAGCGTTCGCACGCAGCCGGCCAACCCATCCCAGACGTGCACCGCCTCCGGTGCCACAGCGTCCGGTACTGTTTCTGGCGCAAACGTAACAAACGTGGAGATCACTTGCACCGCGGCGGCGAACGCTGCCCGCTTTGCGTATGTCACGAATCACGGCTCGAATGACATTTCGGGATATCGCATCGACAATGCGACAGGCGCCCTTACGGCAATGAACGGTTCGCCTTTCCCGGCGGGAGCGGGCCCCAACTGGCTTACGTTGCATCCAAGCGGAAACTTTGCGTATGTTTCCAATGGCGGCGCGAATTCGATTGCCGCTTATGCCATTGACGCGGCAAGCGGTGGGCTGACGCCCATCGGCGGCGCACCCGTTCTCGTGAGGCCGTTTCAGTCCGTGGAATATCCCATATCGCCTGTAGTAATCGATCCTTCCGGCAACCTGGCAATCGTCGGAAACTCCAATGCGCCAATGGTCGGCGACGCGCAGCCAGACAATCTGGCCGTCTATCACATCGACGCGGCCAGCGGAGCGCTGGCGCCCATCGCTGGCTCACCGTTCTCGACCAACTCGCCGTTCCCGGATTTTGTGGCTGTTGATCCGGCGGGCAAGTTCGTTTACGCGTTCAACTACATAACTCGCGTAGGTGTGGGGGGATTGTCCATTGCCTCGTTTGCCATCGATCCCACTGCCGGTACTGTGGCCGCGGTCAGCGGTTCGCCATTTGGTCCCTTCCAACCTTACCCGCGGTGCTACGGCCTCGCTCCGAGTGGGAAATTCATCTACGAGGGCACCATCGGCGGCACCGTCCAGGCCTTCATCGTCGACGAGACAACCGGCGCCTTCACTGCCGGCCAGACAGCCTCGTTTGTAAGTGATGACTGCGTCGTTGATCCCTCGAGCAGATTTATTTACGTCACCAACGGCAGTGTCATTGCGGGATTTGCCGTCGATTCGACCACCGGCACTTTGACCACCATCAACGGCACGCCGCTGACAGTTTCGGACCCACATACACTCGTGTCCATGACAATTCATCCTACAGGCAGATTCCTGTATGGGATTACCGCAGAGGCGGTCTATGCCTTCGCAATCGATTCTGTCAGTGGCTCGTTGACTACCGTCCCCGGTTCACCATTCACGGGAGCTCGCTCAACGGACAGCCTGAACACGTGGTTTGCGATTGAACCTGCGGGTAGATTTGCCTATGTGACGAGTAGAACTTCGAGCAGCGTCTACGGATTGAGCATCGACCCTTCAACCGGAGCCTTGACGCCCATCACGGGCTCGCCGTTTACGGCCGGGACTTCGCCCGGGCCAATCGCCTTCCTGAGGTGATACTCCCAGGTCGACCCTCGACCCCGGCATTATGAGGCCGTGGACAAATCTCCCCGGTTATCCGGCGAATGGATAGCCGCGGATAATTTGCCACGAGGCCCGTCGGCGTGCGCGCCGTCCGGTTGAGCCCGTGCCAAACACAATTTTTTCACTCGGGCTCCGGGTAGGGGTATCTACTCGCGCCGAAAACACTCACTCCTTCTAGGGGACCCAGGCGCCTGGGTCACTCGTCGCTGCAGCCGGTTGCCAAAGGAAACCCGTTGCAGTGGCCTCAACCACTAGTCAACGTTCCCAGGGGGCAGAAATGAAGAACCACGTAGCCGCGGACCTGCACGCGCGCGAGATTAGCCAAATTGTCAGGAGAATATTGCGCAACAGTGGCACGCGTTCCGGTTTCGCCGTGGCGGCGATCGGGGTGGGTATCACCGGCTGGCTGGGTGCTCAGCCGGCGTTGGCGGCGGAGACAAATGAGGCCGCCAGCAGCAACAATCAACTCCAGGAAGTGGTCGTCACCGCCCAATTCCGCAGCCAGAGTGTGCAAACCGCCCCGCTGGCCATCACCGCCGTGTCGTCGCAACAGTTGGACGAGCGCTCGGTCACCAGCGTCAATGACCTCAACGCCATCGCGCCGAACGTGAGCATCACCGGCGGCACCACCACTCTCGGTCCGGTGGCGCAGATCTTCATCCGTGGAATCGGCCAAAGCGATGGTCACCCCGGACTCGAACCCGGCGTCGGCCTCTATGTCGATGACGTCTACCACGGGCTCATGTTGGGCTCGGAAATGGATCTCACGGACCTGGAGCGCATCGAGGTATTGCGCGGACCCCAGGGCACCCTCTCCGGCAAGAACTCCATCGGCGGATCCATCAAGCTGTTCTCAAAGAAGCCCGACGACAACACGGACGGTTACGCGGAGGCGGGCTACGGTTCCTACAACCGGATCAACCTTCGCGCTGGAGGCAACTTCACGCTGGTACCCAACCAGTTGTACGTGCGCGTCTCCGGTGTATCCAAAAGTGCTAACGGCTACATGACTCGCGTCGACTACGGCTGCGCGAATTCGGGGTCCTCCGGCATTTATCAAGGGGGAACCCTGCCGGGATGCAAACTCGGCACGGAAGGTGGCCAGGACCTGCATGCCGCTCGCGTGGCATTGCGCTGGATTCCCAACGACCGTATCGAAAATAACTTGATCGCCAGTGTCACCACCGATCGCTCGGAGGTCCCGGCGCTCAAGCTGCTCTACTCCAACAACTCGCAGAAGCTTCCGAACGGGCAGCCATTCGTTCCGGGTGGCGGCTCGCAGTTCATCACCGGACCGACTTCCTATACGACGTACGCCACCTACATCGTCCCGAGCTTCACCGACCCCGCAATCTACAATGGGAAGCCGGGTGCCGGCACACACGCCGCCGTACCGCTTCCAACGACCAATCCGACGAACTACTACGGCATCACTGACACGTTCACCTGGCAGCTTGCCGAGCACTACTCATTCACGGCAATCAGCGGCTACCTGCGCTATAGCGGGGCCTTCTCCAGCGAAATCGGCGACTCGCCCTACCCGACCCAGTCATTGCGCGACACCTGGTCCGAGCGGCAATTCACCGAAGAGGTCCGGCTGAACGGCACGTCCTTCGGACTACTCGACTGGACCGTGGGCGGCTACTACTTCGATGAAGGAGCACTGTTCGGCGGCGTGAAGCTGCTCTCTCCGGGATTGCCCGCAGAGAGTCTCTTCACCGGCAACGATCCCATCACCTCCAAGAGCAAGTCCGGTTTCGCTCACGGCGTATTCCACGTCACGGATGCACTCAGCGTAATTGGCGGTGTGCGTTACACATCCGAAAGCAAGGACTACACGTTCCAACGTCTAAATCCATACGATATCGCCGTTCCCAGCTATACACCGGTTGGACCGCTCAACAACACGACCGGCAGTTACTCCGGCAGTCACACGGACTATCGAGCCGGTCTGGAGTACCAGTGGTCGCCGGAAGTCATGACGTACGCGCAGTACTCGACCGGGTACCGGGGCGGTGGCGTCAACCCCCGTCCGTTCATTCCACTACAGGAAGTGCCGTTCCGGCCGGAGACCCTCGGTACCACGGAAATCGGCATGAAGAGTCACTTGTTCGATCGGACACTGTTGCTGAACGTCGCGGGCTTCTACAGCAAGTACAAGGATATGCTGTTCACGAACTCCAGCCCGACTATCGACAACGGGGTGGTGCTGAGCGCCTTGAACCTGACGCCGGTGAACGTCGGCTCCGCCAACATCAAGGGCGCCGAGCTCGAGTTTCAGTGGCGCCCGGTCACGGGCCTGGAATTCAACGGCTCGGCCAGCTATCTCAACTTCAAGTTGACTTCCATCAGCCAGTCCGCCGCCACGACGGTCGCCGGCGTGAGCCTCGACACCAAAGAGCCCTACGCTCCGTCGCAGATGTACAGCCTGGGCGCCCAATACACCGTGGCGGTGGGATCCCTCGGCTCGCTGATGCCGCGCCTCGATGCACAGTACCAGTCCTCCTTCTTCACGGACATCACCGATACACGCCTCGGTCAAGTGTCAGGGCGCACGTTGATGAATGCTCACCTCACCTGGCGTTCGCCCAAGGACGATTGGGAAGGCAACGTCGCAGTGACCAATCTGACCAATAAGTTCTATTACATCAACAAGGTAAACTCGGTGGCGCCGACGTTCATCGCGCAGGGACAGCCGGGAGCGCCGCGCCAGTGGTTGTTTACGGTGCGTAGGAACTTCTGAGAACCAGGAGTAACCTTCAATGCTGGGGTTGCACGGTGGCGACCGGCCGCAGAGGGCGCCACCGGCCCAATTGGAACGCCGCGGCCGCACCTAAGAGCATGGGAACGGTCGCTCCCAGGAAGAGTGCGCGAGGCGGGATGTGCAGATGGATGAGCGCGCCACCCAACACCTGCCCGAGAATGGAACCGAACCGCCCCACCGCCAGCGCCCAACCCACCGCCTTGGCACGGAACTCCGTAGGGTAGGACATACCGGCAATGGCGTTGTTGCCGAACTGCGCGCCCAACACCGCGAGCCCCGAGGCGAACACCAGCGGAAACAGCGCCGGTCCGCTCATGCTCGTCAGGCCCAACAGTGCGATCGACGGCACCGCTACTGCAAATAAAACGAAACTGACGATGATGCCGAAGCGGTCCAATAGAATGCTCATCAGGATCCCGCCGCAGGCGCCGCCCACGTTGTACAGCATCGCAGCCATTGAGATCCGCTCGCGCGACAGACCCGCGGCAGCTCCCAGCAAAGGCAGCCACGAGGCGAGGAAGTAGTTAGTCATGAGTGCGCTTGCGAAACAGACCCACAGCAGGACTGTGACCAGCCGCAGGCCCGGGGTGAACAACTGCGCCAGTCCGCGTTGACCGGCTCCCAATGCCGGCGGCATCGACCAGGTGACCTCCGCCGGGATATCGAGATCCGGGCGCATCCGCCGCGCCGTGCCCAGCAACTGCGCCGGGTGGAGGTGGCGGGAGGCCAGGAAGCGCACCGACTCCGGTACACACAGCCACACCCCGCCGGCTATGAGCAACGCCAGCAAGCCTCCCACCTCGAACAGGATGGTCCATCCGTGCGAGGGCAACAGCCAGCGCGCTACGACACCGGGAAGAGTCCCTCCCAAGGTCACACCGACGAACATCAGGACCACGAGGGTCGCGCGCCGTCGCAGCGGCGACATCTCCGCATTGAGTGCTATCGTGTTGGGCATCAGACCACCGATCCCGATGCCGGTGAAGAAGCGCAATATCACGATCTGATCCAGGTTGTGGGCGAGCGCCACCGGCAGCGTGGTCAATCCGCACAGCAGCGTGCTGAAGATGATGGCGGGCCGGCGTCCGTAACGATCTCCGAGCCAACCAAACAGGGGCGCGCCCAGGAGAATGCCGAAGGAGCTGGCGCTGAGCGCCCACGTGAACGCCGCGTCGGAGATATGCCACAGAGCGCGCAGCTCCGGGGCGGCGAGCGACATGGCGTTGATCTCGTAGCCATCGCTGAACATGGCCAGGAATGACCAGAACAGCAGATTGTAGGAAAACGCGCCAATTCGCTGACCGTCGATGAGTGCGTCGATTGCAATGATTCTTTCGGCGCTCATCGGGGTGTCCGCGCTTCATCCGGCAGTCGGCATTCAAAATTCTCGGCGACCTCAGTCGAGCCCTGGCCGCGGTAGCGGGCCTGCTGGGGGTAAGCGCACAACGGACGTGTTCTGCCGGGAAATGCGCTGCCCTGGGCGTCGCAACGGCGCAGGATCCTGGCGGCGATCAACTTCAGATCCGCGTCCGAGAAGGCTGCCCGCAGGTCCGGCCGGCCGTTCGTGTCCGGCGGCGAGATCCGGGCGAGCTCGCGCCGGTCGATCCAGGTCTTCAGAGAGACTCCCAGCAGGAAGCCCGGGTCGCCTGCCACGACGCCATCGTATTCCAGTGGCAGGCGTTGCGATACCAACAGTGCCTCCCGACCGCCTTCGGAGCAACCCATGAAATAGGACCGCCGCGCCGGCTGACCGTAATACGCGAGCACCAGACGCTTGCCCACTTCAGTCACTCGCTCGTACGAGCGATACTCCATGTCTATGCGCGCCTGTTGGTCTTCGCCGAACGAGGCATCGCTGCCTTCGTGACCGGCATCCTGACTGATCACCGCGTAACCCAGTGCAAGAGCCGCGGGACCCTTCACGCTACCTGTTGCGGGACGCACTACGCCGTTCATTCCCCGCCGCCCTGAAATAGAAATCGACCGTTCCACCTGTCAGGGAGCCGCGCCTCGAAACGAATACTGTATTCCTTGCCACCGACGCCGATCCTCCGATCGATGACGCCGGCGGCGACGCAATGCGCGGGTAACGAAGCAGCGGCGGCGCCAGGATTTCCCGCGCCTGGCAACGGCCCCTCGGCAACGGACGTGCTCGTCAAGATCTGAACGGTTGGATCGGCCTGCTGGAGCAGCGCCGCGCACCGGGACGGCGTTGGCACGGGCCCGTCCTGCGCAGCCGTTGCGCCTTGCGCAACGACCGCAGCAGCCAGCCAACCCACCAGGGCAAGTGATACTGTATTCATCTCAGGTCGTACCTCGCGCGGATGCCATATTGGCGGGGCGCGCCGTAGAAATAATAATTGCCGCTGTTGAGACCTTCGCCGGTCCGATAGACCTTGTTGATCAGATTGTTACCGAACGCCTCGACCGTCCAGTTGCGTGGCCCCTTCCAAGTCAACAGTGCCGAGAGCAGGCCGTGCGCAGGTAGATAGTCGGTCACGCGGGAATACGTCAGGCTCGTGAATTGCCCACCGATGTACGCGTAGTTGAGTCGGGGTGTCAGGCCGACGCCTCCGCGCAGGTGCAGCTCATACTGCACACCAACGTTGTAGGTCCACTGCGGCGCATACAGACTCGGGCCGCTGGTGCTGCTCGTCAGGTATGGAGAGTAATCAAAACAAGCCGCCCCGGAACTCTTCACGGAAGGGCATTGCGGCAGGTTGCCAGCCGTCGCCGGCAGCAGATGGTTGTTCACGAAGGATTGCCTGCTCGGCAGGTCTGAATGCACGTAGGCGCCGCTTGCATCCACATCCCACGACCCCATCCGTGCCTGCACGGCGGCCTCGATGCCCGCGATCGTCGCGGTCGGCAGGTTCGTGACACCGACGGTTCCGGTGGAGAGCTGTAGCTCCTGGAATTGGAAGTCCGCGTAGCGGTAAAAGAAGCCGCCGAGCTGGGTTCTAACGTGATCTCGCAAAGTCTCAGACTTCCACCCCAGCTCGTAGTCCCATACGGTCTCAGGGCCAAAGGGAGACGTCGGCGAGTTGAACCCTCCAGGCTTGTAGCCGCGCGCAATTAACGCATAGAGGAGATCGTCGGCGCCCAACATATAGTTGAGAGCCACCTTGCCGGTCACGCGTGTATCGCTCTCCCGCCCTGCCGTCGAGCCGGTCTGGCAGCCGTTCCAAGCGGCTGGCGGTCCGACTTCCCCACAGGCCGTGACGGGCAGCAGCAGGGAACTGAAGCCGGTCCCCTTGGCGTGATAGGTGGAATAACGCAATCCCATCTGCAACTCCCACGACTGGGCCAGCTTGAAGTTGAGTTGACCAAACCACCCCGTGGTGGTCTTCCTCTGCGGGTTGTAGGTGTATTGAGTCGGCCCGCCCGGGCCCAACGCGCCCGTCTCGTAGATGTTCACGTCGATGTTGCTGCGGGCCAGGTAGGCACCCGCCACCCATTCGAAGCGCCCGGGTCGAGTGGAGATCAGATTTAATTCCTGGGTCCAATGCCGGCCACGGACGTGTTGGTCATAAGTGAGGCGTGGGGCGGCCGGCGTGTTGACGGCGCTGCCGTCATAGTCCTCGAAGTTGTGCACCGGTTTGTCGATGTAACCGGATTGGGAGCGCAGCGCGATGCCGTCCGTGAATCGGTAGCGCAGCTCGAGATTGAAAGTCAACTCGCGCTCGTGGTTGAGATTGTCGGGTGTGTCGTAATTCAGTACAAAGGGATCCGTCGGGGCAAACGACGCGTATCGAGTACCCGGCACCGGGGTAGCCGCATAACCCCCGGCCTCACGGTCCACGTATTCGATCTTGCCGAGGGCCTGGAAGGTGCCGGGCGCGAAGAGCAATCCCAGCCGGACGGCCTTCTCATACAGCGAGCCGGCGTCGGTATACGCTGGCCCCAAGCTGCGATAGAAGCTCTCATGCTGGGTAAACTCCGCTGCCAAGCGCAGCGCGAGCGTGTCGCTCACCGGCAGGTTGAAGGCGCCTTGGGCGTTCCAGGCGTCGTAGTTGCCAACGCCGACTTGGATGTAGCCATCCGACGCGCCGAACTGCGGGCTGCGGCTGTTGATGAGAATCGCACCACCGGTTGAGTTGGTCCCGACGAGGGTTCCTTGCGGCCCGCGCAGGACCTCCACGTCTTCGATGTCGTACAACTGATTGGAATAGAGTGTCGGCGTCTGAAACAATCCATCGACGTAGACCGCCACGCCGTTGGCGACGGCGGGGCTGCCGCTCGCCAGGCCAACACCGCGGATGTTAACCGCGTTCGCAAGGCCCGCATTACCGATCGAGAGCGAGGGGACTGCATACTGCAGGTCGTTGAGTTGGGCCACGGCCTTGCCCGCGAGCTCGCCACCTTGAAACGCAGTGGCGGCGATCGGTACCGCCTGGAGGTTCTCACGGCGCCGCTGGGCGGTGATGAGGACTTCCTCCAACGCTGAGTTGCGTGCACGTGTGCTCTGGAGGTCCGCTTCGGCCGGGCGCGCTCCCGCATTGTTCCTGACGTTTCCGGGCGGCTTTTTCTCTGGCGCCGCCGACTTCACTGGCGGAGCACGCAGAATGCTGATCCCGTTCTCGCCCGAATGCCGATAGGTAAGGCCGGTATCCCGCAGAAGTTGGGTGAGCGCCTCATCAATCGTCAGCTCGCCCGAGGCACCCGAAGTGGTGAGGGAGTCGACTTCCTCCGACGCGTAGGCCACTTGCAGGTCGCGATCCCGCGCCAGCGCCTGCAAAGCCTCCTCGAGCGGCCCGGCGGAGATCGCCGTTGGCTTGCGAACGGGAGCGCTCGCGACATCGGCGAAACAGCCTGTTGCAAACGGACCGCAGACGAGAGCCACCGCCCAGACCCGCGCCAACAGGCAACGTCGCATAGCCGCCCCGCGATGACTCGACTGCCTCAAGGCTTTGCTTGATTTCCGGTGCGGACGATGCGGATCTGCGTTGCGCTCTCCTGCACTTCAATGTCGCCCCGCTCGCGCAGGTAGCGGATCAGGAAGTCCGTATCGGTCGAGAACACTCCGCTCAAGCGGAAGGGGACTGCACCCCGATCCTCAGCGACCAGCCGGCGCTGGCTGTAGCGGTTGAAGCGCTCGACCACTTCTTCCAGGGTTGCCGACTGCAAAATGACCTTTCCCTGGGTCCAGGCCGTCGCCGAGCTGGCGTTGATTGGGGTCGGTTTCGCGCTGGACCCTTCGGCCATGTCGATCCGCTCACCGGCGGAAACCAACACATCCTTTCGATCGTCCGGCTGAGCTTCGTTCCGGTCACTGCCGGTGCGGGAGTCCGCCCGCGACACCGCAACCCGACCGTCCACGACCGCGATCACCGCGCCCCTGTCTTTCTCGTCAACATCGAATTCGGTCCCGAGGGCACGAATGAAGGTCCCTTTGGCCCGGACAATGAACGGTCGCGACACCTCATGCTGCACCCGAAACAGTGCTTCCCCTTCCAACAGATCGACGGTTCGGGTGGAATCGTTGAGCTCGATTCGCACGCGCGACCGTGAGTTCAAGGTCACCCTGGAGCCATCGGCGAGGCGGAGCGAGCGACGCTCCCCGACTTCCGCACTATATGTCCGTCGCTGCGACAACAGCGACCCGGCGACAATTGAGCCTATAACGAGTAACGCCGCAGCGGCTGCAGCCAGCCGAAAGCGACGTTGACGCCCTTTCAGGGCATCTTCGGAGGCAGACATGCGCGACAATGGGACAACATTGGTCTCTTTGCGTGCGCTCGCAATCAACTCCTCCAGGCTGAACGGACCGTGACGACCGAGCTCGCCCGAGTGCCCCCAAAGCGCCGCAATTTCGATGAACGCACGCAGATGTTCCGGTGAGGTCCGCACCCAGGTGTCGAAATTCCGCCGACCGGCGGCGTCGATGTCCCCGGTGCGAAACTCGACGAACCAGTGCGCCGCTTCCTCGTTGATCTGCCGGTTCATCGGATTGTGGCCCGGATTATCCACCGCCCCGTCCCCCGTCCATCTCCTGCAACTTCTCACGGAATCGAGCCAGGGCTTTCACCAGGTATTTCTTCGCCATCGGCCTGGAAATGCCCAGGCGTGCGCTGATCTCTTCCATCGACAATCCGTCCCTGCGATATAAGAGGAAGGTGGCGCGCATCTTGGGCGACATACGCTGCAGCGACTCCTCCAGCCCCGCGATACACTGCTCGGCGCCGACCTCCAGTACCGGATCCCCTTCCGAGCCGGTCAGGAAATCTTCCAGCGCCTCGTCCAGATCGACAAAGTTATCCGGCCGCGCGGACCTGAGCATGTGCTGCTGGGCTGCATGGCGCGCGATCGTGAAAATATAGGCTTCCGGCTGCCGAATCGTTTCATGGCGGGGCACCCGTAGAAGTCGCAGGAACACCTCCTGGATAATGTCCGGGATATCCGCCGCATTGCGCACCCGCTTGCGCAGGAATTGCCGCAGCCGGCCGCTTTGTTTCAAGGCCAGCTCTTCGATCAACGGCGGTGTGTCCTCGCCCCCCAAACGCTGCTCCCCCACCCAACAGCACTGATCAATCTAATAGAGCGTAATCGTCTCCGGAAGATACCCTCGCTCGCAGATTTATTGGCGCTCGGCGAAGTTGACCCGCCAGCTGGCGTGCGGCAACCGTCCACGACGGGCGCCAGCCGGCGCCGCAGCTCGTCAGCTTCGACTTGCAGAAACGAGTTGGAAGGACTCAGCGCCGCTCGGGTGTGAAGTATTGGTGGAAAGGGAGGGAATCGAACCCTCGACCCCGGCATTATGAGTGCCGTGCTCTAACCGGCTGAGCTACCTTTCCACAGGACTGGCCAGAAACCGTGGGCCGCGGGAGGCCGCACCCCGGATTCCAAGGGGGCGCGCATTGTCCTAGCCCCCATCCAAAAGTGCAACCGCCGTTGCGGGGCTGCGCGGCGGTTTGAGCGAATTCCCAGTCTCAACAAAGACTTAGAGCAGAGTCGACAGGCTCACACATTGAACCGGAAATGCATCACGTCGCCTTCCTTGACGATGTATTCCTTACCCTCGAGCCTGAGCTTACCCGCCTCCTTCGCCCCTGCCTCGCCCTTGCCGGCGATGTAGTCGGCGAAAGCGATGGTCTCGGCGCGAATGAATCCGTGCTCGAAATCAGTGTGAATGACACCCGCCGCCTGGGGCGCGGTGGAGCCCTTCCTCACGGTCCAGGCGCGCGTCTCTTTGGGCCCGACGGTGAAGTAGGTCAACAGGCCTAACAAGGTGTAGGCGCCGCGGATGACGCGATTGAGGCCGGGCTCTTCGAGGCCCAACTCCTTCAGGAATTCCAGACGGTCGGCTTCATCGAGCTGGGCAATCTCGGCCTCGATGGCCGCGCACACGGCAACAACAACCGCGCCTTCGCCAGCCGCGCGTTTTTCAACAGCAGCCAGCAGCGGGTTGTTCTTGAAGCCGGTCTCAGCGACGTTGGCAACATACATGACCGGTTTCGCGGTCAACAGTTGCAGCTCACGAATGTCGAGGCGCTCTTCCGGAGTCAGCTCCATGCCGCGCACCGGCTGCACCGTATCCAGATGCTTCTTGACGCGCTCAAACAGTGCGTGTTTACGGATGGCATCCTTGTCGCCACCCTTGCTGGCCTTGGCCGCGCGATCAACCGCGCGCTCCACGGCAGCCATATCGGCAAGCGCGAGCTCCGTGTCGATAATCTCAATATCCGCAATCGGATCGACTTTGCCAGCAACGTGCACGATGTCCGTGCTCTCAAAGCAACGAACGACGTGAGCGATGGCGTCGACTTCCCGGATGTGCGCCAGGAACTTGTTGCCCAGGCCCTCGCCTTGTGACGCACCGGCAACCAGCCCGGCGATGTCTACAAATTCAACGCTCGTAGGAATGACCTTCTCGGAGTGCGCGATGTCGGCCAGTTGCTGCAAGCGAGGATCCGGCACCGGCACGACGCCGACATTGGGGTCGATAGTACAGAAGGGGTAATTTTCAGCCGCGATCTGCGCGCGGGTGAGCGCGTTGAACAGTGTCGACTTGCCGACGTTGGGCAGACCTACGATACCGCAGCGGATTGCCATTTGTGTAACTCGCTCCAAAAACTACAGGGCCAAATGTCCGGGCAGCAGGCGCTCGTCAGCCGAAGGGCCTGCGCCGCGGCTCACGTCCAGCGCGCGCTAACCTTGCCCGGGCTCTGCCTTACCGGCGACACCATTGCGGGTATGCAACTTGTGGGTTGCCTTCTGCCCGCCATCCGAAATCAACAGCGGCACGATATCCAGGCCTGCCGCTATGGCCTCATCAATGAGTCGGGCGTCGTCCGCGGACGGCCGTCCCAACACGTAATTCAACACGGCAGTGCGGTCGCCGGGATGCCCGATCCCGATCCGCAGCCGCCAGAAGCTATCCCCCACCTGGGGTGCAATATCCCGGATGCCATTGTGGCCCGCGGCCCCGCCGCCCTGCTTCAACTTGATGATCCCGGGCGGGAAATCGAGATCGTCGTAGGCGACGAGAATCGAGTCGACGGGAATTTTGTAGAAGTTGGCCACGCTCTGGACCGGCCCACCGCTGCGGTTCATGAAGGTCATGGGTTTCAATAACCACACCTCGGTGTCCGCAATCCGGACCTTCGCCAGCTCGCCCTGATGGCGCGAATCGCTGCGAAGTGCTGCTCCCAAGCGGCGCGCCAGCTCGTCAATGAGCCAGAACCCGGCATTGTGCCGCGTGCGCGCGTACTCCGGCCCGGGGTTGCCGAGACCGACAATCAACTTGAGCGGCACACCTGACATGACAGCACAACCACCGCGAACCGCGCGGCCAAAGCTGGCCACGCGACGACAACCGTGAACAGCAATCAACAACACCCGCCGGCGGCGACACCGACCGACCGCAATGGCTGCGGCGCCTCCGCTGGGTCCCCGCACGCCGGCAGAGCCGACGGCGGGGCCAGGCACATCTCTTACTTCTTCGCGGGGGCCTTCGCAGGAGCGGCTTCCGCCTTCGCGTCGCCACCCTTCGCCGCACCGGCAGCAGGAGCTGCGGCAGCGGCTGCACCCTCGGCGGGTGCGGCGGCAGCGGCTTCTGCAACTGGTTCCGGCTCTTGGGCCCGCGGGCTGTGGATCGACACCACCGCGGCGTTGCGATGGGCCAGCTCGGGCACAGTGACGCCGGGCGGCAGTGGAATGTCGGACAGGAACTTCGTCTCATTGAGGTTCATGCCGGACATGTCCACCTCGAGGAACTCGGGCAGGTCTTTTGGCAAAGTCACCACTTCCACGTCAGCGCGCAGGTGCGAAACAACACCGCCCTGGATCTTGACGCCCGGTGACACTGAGGCGCCCTTGAAGTGAATCGGCAGCGTGATGCGGATCGCCTCGTTCTCAACGACGCGCTGCAGGTCAACGTGCACGACGACGTTGCGTGCCGGATGCATCTGCACGTCCTTGACGATCGCTTCCTGCTGCGTGCCGTTGCTGATCTTCAGCTGCACGATGGAGGAATAGAACCGCTCGTCACCGATCATGGTCAACAGGTTCTGTTGATCGAGGATCAACGCCTGTGCATCCTTGTGACCGCCATAAATAACAGCAGGAACTTTGCCCGTGTGACGCAGGCGGCGGCTCGCACCTTTGCCTTGCGTCTCGCGGACGTCCGCGCCGAAGGTGAATGAAATACGCATTGGAGTCTCCAGTAGTTACAACAAGTGTCCCAGCCGCGACCAGAAGGGACACACCTCGAAATCAGCCGGTTCACCCGGCTGATGCAATCAATCAACGTACAACGAGCTGACCGACTCTTCGTCCCGGATACGCCGGATCGTCTCGGCCAGCAGCGCCGCCACCGACAATTGCCGGATCTTTCCGCAGTCGCGGGCGGCCTGTGACAGCGGAATCGTGTCAGTCACAATCAACTCATCGAGAGCCGACTTCGTGATTCTCTCAATGGCAGCGCCGGAGAGAATCGCGTGAGTGATGTAGGCGACCACTCTGAGCGCGCCGTCATCCTTCAGCGCCTGAGCCGCCAGGCAAAGCGTACCGGCCGTGTCGATCATGTCGTCCACGAGCACGCACGTCCTGCCCTCAACCTCGCCGATGATGTTCATCACCTTCGACTCGTTCGGCCGCGGGCGCCGCTTGTCGATGATGGCCAACTCGGAATCGTCCAATCGCTTGGCGAATGCCCGGGCACGCACGACACCACCCACATCAGGCGACACGATGATTTTGTTCGTGTACGACTGTTTCCATGCATCGCCCAGCAGAACCGGGGACGCATACACATTATCGACAGGGATGTTGAAGAACCCCTGGATCTGATCGGCATGCAGGTCAATCGTCAGCAGGCGATTGACCCCGGCCTCCGAGATCATGTTCGCAACCAGGCGCGCCGTAATGGCTGAGCGCGTCGCCCGCGGACGCCGGTCCTGGCGCGAGTAGCCGAAGTACGGCACCACCGCAGTGATCCGAGCGGCCGAGGCGCGCCGACAGGCGTCGACCATTACCAGCAGCTCCATGAGCGTGTCATTGGCTGGCGGACAGGTAGGCTGGAGGATGAAGACGTCGCGTCCGCGAACGTTCTCCATCAACTCAACATTGATCTCACCGTCGCTGAATCTACCAACGTATGCGCGCCCGAGGGGGGTCTGCAGATTTCGTGCAATTTCCTGCGCCAACGCTGGATTTGCGTTGCCCGCGAAAAGAGCCAGCGTGTCGCCCGTCGTGCTCACTGATCACCCCGGCCGGCGCTCTCGACAGTGCCGGTCGACTCTCAAAAAGGGGGCGGATCATACACTATCCCCCGTCCCGGGGCTCGACTAGAGGCTCAGGCGTCAGCGGAACGGCTTAAGTCATTGATCCATAAGAGTATCCTGCGTGGCGCTATGCATCAATCCTTTTCGGTACCTGGGCCGCCCGACAAGGCGGACAGAGACACCCAGGCCCGGAAGCAGTCGGGATGAAACCGTAGCTCCTCGAGGTGTTCTTCCTTCTGCCATTGCACGGCGTATTCGGTGCTGGGTTTTTCAATCCGATACTTGGGAATTTCGCGCCCGCATACACAGCAGCACTGTCCAGACCCCGCACGCCCCAGACCACTGTGTTGATCGGGCGGCGGAAGCTCACGGTTCGTCACCTTCTCATTGGCGCGTGCGCGCAACTCATCGCTGGAGCTTGCGTCATTCCGGTCAGAACGTGCATGGCGGCGGGGACCCAGGTGCAGCATAAAAACGCCATGAGTGGGACTTACGTCTCTGAAGAAGCAACCGGCGTACCTGGGAGGTCGAGGGCGTGGTGGGGTACGGCAAACCCTGACCACGCCCTGCCCCGTGTCTACTGCTGATAGGCGCCGATGTTGATCTGTCCGTTGACGGTCCGCGGATTGCCCGCAAAGTCGACGGTGCCATTCACGCTGCTGCCGAGCACGACACCCGTGTTGATGGCCGGGGAGCCGGAGGCGATATCGAGGTTGGGCGTGCTCAGGTTCAGGAACTGAGGGTTGGCAAAGGCGCCATGCGAGTCCTTGCGGGCTCCGGAGACATATTTGGTGAAGGTGGTGTAGGTCTTGCCGTTCCAGATCCACTGCGCGTTGGAAGCGTCGGTGGAGTAGTAAAGATTATAATCCACATCGACCGGGTTGCTCACGGAGTTGGTGTAGTTGTTGAAGAACAGATCCTGGCTCGCGCCGGCGTACACAATGTTGTCCTTGAATACATTGTTGGTGGCGTAATACTGCACCTGGAACTCGCCACTTCCGGTCTGCTTCACATCGTTCGCGTACAGCGTGTTGTTCACGATGGTGCAATGATCCGTGCCGCCACGCTTGCTGTCGTAACCACCGATTGAAATACCGTTTGAGTTACCGTGGTAGATCAGATTGTTTCGCACGGTAATGTAGTCGGTGAGCTTGCCTTTGTGCTCACTGGCGAGCTCGACGTTCAGGTCGGTGTCATGGACGGTATTTCGCTCGATGACGATATTCGTCCCGCCGTCGACGTAGATGCCGTCGGCCGCATAGGCATTCCCGTAGTCCGGATTGCCATATGAGGTGATGTTGTAGACGGTGTTACCGGATATCGTGCCGTTACGCGCACGATCATAGGCGGTCTGCGGCGAGGTCCCCTCGTAGCCGATGGCATCGATTCCGATATTGTCGTTGTCATGGATCAGGTTGCCGGTCACGGTGAAGCTCTCGACGTTGCCGTTCAGTGTCAGGGTCTCACTGCAGCCGGTCTTGTTGTGATCCACCTCGTTGCCGCTGATGGTGAGATTGTTGATTGACGCAGGGGCCTGGGTGCCATAAATCGCTATGCCGAGCGCGCTGCTGGCGCAGTTGTCGGGATTGGCCGGCGCGGTGGTCGTGATGTTGTGGACGTGGTTGCTCAGCAACTGGATATTGCTGTCGGCTCCGCTGACATAGATGCCGACAGGCACCTGGGAATCGCTGCTGGAAGTGAAATTGCGGATTTCCAGGCCGCTCACGGTGATGTAATCCCGGTTGCTGATATTGAAGAGCCCGGATTGCCCATTGACTACTTTGAGGCCCTTGCCATCGATTGTGGCAATTTCGCCTGGATAGCTTTGAAAGGTAATGCTGCCGGCGGCGGCAGAACCTGAGACCGAAGGAGTAACAGCCTCGTTGTAGACGCCCGCACGGATGTTGACGATGTCGCCAGCCTTCACCGAGGTTGCCGCGTGTTGGATCGTGCGCCATGGCGAAGCTTGCGTGCCGGGGTTGCTGTCACTTCCCGACGTGGCGACGTAGTACACCGCGCCGGTGGCAAGATTGATCAGTGCGGATTCCGATTTTTTCGGTTCGCCGATGAGTCGTGCGGTCACCACGAGCCGAAAAGGCTTTGGCAGGGTGGCCGGTGCGGTGTAAAGACCCGCTCGCGTAATCGTACCGACTTCCGCCGACCCGCCTGAGACGCCGTTGACTTCCCAACTCACCGGATCGGAGGTCGAAGCGGAAAACTGCAGTCGCCCGCGTAGTTGAACGGCAGAGGCGGCAGGCGAGACGGAGAACGTGTGGACCGGCGCTCCAACTTCACGAACTTCAACGGGTACTTGTCCTCGAGCCGTACCCATGAGGAGTGTTGAGACGGCGGCTGCGATTGTGACAGGCATTGCATTCTTCATTTCGCTTCCCTTTCGAATTGCTTACACAAGCTTACGATCACCACCGAATTCTTGCGTTTCCGGTTCCAGGGCGAAAATAGGACGCCGCGGAAGGCGCTGTCAAGCAAGACCTTCGCCTCAATGACGGGCGTGGTGATTCATCAGGAAGCTGCAGACGCTATTCGGTCAGAACTTGAAGTTTGCACCCAGATACAGGATGCGACCGCCGTAGGTGCTCGCGTAAAAGCGTGCCGTTGTATCGTTGCCCACGTGCTGACGGTCTTCCGATCGTGTCAGATTGATCACCGACCCGTTGATGCTGAGGTTCTGCAGCACATACCAAGAAGCATTCAGGTCGATCTGCTGAAAGGGATCGGAGTAGTAGTTCAGCCCTGAGACGATGCCATTGACCCGCTCGCCGCGCCGATTGTAGGAAGCTCGCAGGAGCAGAAAGCTGTTTTCGTAGAAAACCGATCCGTTGACCTGCGTTCGCGCGCTGCCGACCAGGGGCGAGTTGCCCACCTTCTGCCCACCCAGCGTGACATCGGTCATGGAGGTGCTGTTGTAGGTGAAGTTCGCCTGAAACCCCAACCCAAAGGACAACGTGTGTTGGGCATACACCTCGACACCCTGTGAAACAGCATTGGTGCCATTTGCGCTCGTCTGGTACGGCTGAATCAACGCTACGGCCGGAAATGTCGGCGGGATTGGACCCGGCGGAGTCGGTACTGCCGCCGCAGCTGCTGTGCCCTGAACGCCGGAGGTATCCAACGGCCGTGAAGCATCAATGATCAACGGCACGATGAAACTGGAGACGTTCTTACGAAATAACCCCGTGCCCAACACCGAGCCGGGTCGGAAGTACCATTCGAGCCCCAGATCGAACTGCCACGCCTCGTAGGGTTTCAGCTCCTTGTTGCCGCCCGTGCCACTCCACCCCTGGTGGTCGCCAAACGCGATGCGTTGCGCTTCCCAGGCGGCACTGTAGTAGTTGAGGTCCTGTTGAGAACCCAGGTCGACGTAGCTCGGCCGGGCAATGACCTTCGCCACCGCGCCTCGCACGAGCAGATCGCTGGTGAGGTCGTAGACCACGTTGAAACTCGGCAGGACATCGGTGTACGTTTTGTCCACTCGGTCGAACTGAAAGACATCCGTTTCCTGTTGACTCTGGTTCAACGGGGGACATATGCCGGTGGCGGGATCCGGAGTGCAATGTTGGTCGCCGTCGGCGTCAGTGGCATTGCCCCACGGCGTGTAGAGCCAGTGATAGGCGAGGCGATCATTCGACTGGCCGAATTGCCTGGTTCTGGCGACCCTGAGGCCCACGTTACCGCGCAACCGGCTCGTCTTGAAGTTCGCCTGAATATAGCCTGCGTAGATTTTCTCACCCACATCGTAGATGAAGTCGGTCTCCGGATGCTCCACGGCGGGTCCGTATGTTGCGTTGAGATAGCTCAGATAGGCTGGGAAATCGATCGCCGGGAAGATATTGGTGTGAAAGCCATTCGGAAGCCTGCTCAGTGGTGAGCTCAAAAAGAAATCCGGCTGCGCAATGCTCGCGTTCGGATCGCCGCTCTGGTACTGCGTCTCAGTCGCTGCGTCCGAATACCAGTACGTATTGCCGGTTTCGCGATGCACCCGGCCCGAACGATACTTGGCGCCGAAATTGATCGTCGGGACAAAGCCACCCAACCGCTTCGTCAAGTCGAGTTGGAAATAGGTCTGTTGTATCTTCGAGTTCGTATAGGATGAATTGGTGGAGCCGAGATCGATCTGTGCCAGGCCGTTGCGGATGTTCTGCTGAATATCCGGCGAGAACTGCATGTAGAGATCGCCGCCTGAAAAGTCCCACACGCTCAGGTGATTGCCGTTGAGGGCCTGGGTCGCCGAGGTAAACCGCGGCTTCGCCGACATTTTGAAGGCCAAGGAGGGTCCCCCGCTGGCACTCGTCCTCCCGCCTTTCGCATCGGCGTCGAAGCCCTCACCGTGATATTCCAACTCGAGATCGAAGGTGTCGGATACCGACTTCTCGCGGGTGTAGAGGCCCGAGAGCTGTGGCGTCTCCATCGTGCAAGGCGTCGGATTCAGCGAGCAGCCACCGGTTGGCACGGCGAAAGTGGCAGAAGTCATGACCGTGTTGCTGGAGTCGAGGGTGGCGCCTTGGAACAGACCGTTGTAGTAGCCCCACTCCGGGATCTTCAGCGTGTTCTGGATCTGATCGTTCTTCAGGTCGAAGCGGAAATAATTCGCCGTCAGCGTCATTTCATTGAGCGGCCTCCACTGCCCGGTTGCCTGGAAGCCGGTGCGAACCCGCTTCCGATCGACGACCGTCGCATCGACCGATTGCGGCGCCCAGTACCCCGTGTAGGTTTTGCCTGCCTGATCAACAACAGCCTTCTCGAACCAGTATGAAATCTGGTCGAAGGCCGGATAGGGGTTGTGATTTACATCAGTCGCCACGGAGCTGCTGTTGGGCCACCACCGCCAGCTCTCGGTCGTCGCCTCCATCGTGCGGCTCTCGCGCTTCTGCCAGGCAGCGCCCACCAGCAGTCCATAGGTTTCGGAGCGGTCTTTCCACGACACCAGTCCCGAGACTTGCGGATCGACGTGACGGGTCGTATCCGAATCGGTGCCTTCCGCCGCAAGAAATCCGGACAGCGAGTCCATTTCCAGGGGGCGGCGGGTGTGCAGAATAACGGTACCACCGACTCCGCCTTCATCGATGCGAGCCTCGGAGGTTTTGAAAACCTCCACCCGCGAGATCATGTTGGAGGGCAGCTGCGTATAGTTGAATGAGCGGGAAGGTTCATAATTATCGGAACCGTCAATGGATGCGATGAAGTTGCCATTCAGCTCCGTGAGGGTGAGGTCCGAGCTGAGGCCTCGAATGCTCACTTTGTCGCCTTCGCCACCATTGCGCGAAATGATTACGCCGGGGACCCGTTGCAGGGCGTCGGCCACGTTTTTATCGGGAAATTTGCCGATATCCTCCGGAGTGATTACATCAACAGTGGCGTCAGCAGCGCGCTTGACATTGAGGCTGGCATCGATCGATTGCCGGTAGCCGCTGACGATCACTTCCTGGAGAGGAGCTTGCGGAACGTTCTGCCCGTCCGGTTTGTCGGGACCTTCCGCCCCCACAACCGGGAGAGACAACACACAACAGATGACCATCGCGCCTTTCGAGCGCCGTCCGTAGCAGCTCATCGACAACTCCCCCTGAGCTCGTTGCCGTTCGCATGTAAACGATAACCTTCGCGCGCCGCGCCGTCAACGCAGACCAACATCCCATGTTGATCCGCGGCAACGTGACAGGGGTTGGAGTTTATCCTTCCTTACTTTCCGGCCTGGGTGGCCAGCAGAGCGCGGGCTTCCACGGTGAGCGGGTGGTCGGGCGCGAGGCCGTTTGACAGACACCGCACCGCGCGCGTCAGGAGTATGCGGATCTCAGCTTTGGAGGCCTCGTTCATCCGGGACTGTGCCAGATGCAGCAGCGCCTCTCCTACATCTGCACTCGTGTCCGGCCCTCGTGCCAATCCCTCGAAGAGCGCCAACGCATCCTTTGCATATTGCTGCGCATGGGCAGTGTCATGTTCAGCCAGAGATGACGCGGCTGCCATTTGCAAAACCCTGGCCTGAACCACGGGTGAAGTCGTTCTACGGTAGCCCGCCAGCTGCAGCGATCGGTCACGATGACGATGAGCCGACTCCCAGTCCTGCCGCGCGGAATCCAGCAAGCTCGTGTATGACTCCACCAATGTATTCACGTACTGACCGGCGGCTCCGCCCCCCAGGTCACTTGACGTTACCTCATGCAAAACGAGCTCAGCCTGCTCCCAGCGCTTCAACTGCAGCAGCATGTTAGCCTTGATCAACAGTCCTCTGGCGAGAGCGACTGGACTGCCCGCGCTGCGTGCCTCCTCGACAGCCACATCGATAGTCTCGAGCGCCTCGTCAAATTGTCCCATGCGTCCGAGCGCGTTCGCATAGCCGATCCGACTGGGGATCGGCAGCACTCCTGAGTCGGACAGCTCCAACAGGCCCTGGTTGCTGAGCCTCAACTCCGCCAGTGCACCCCGGATCTCCCCCATCGTCACCAACGCAGAGGCGGCATTCTCATGGGTCCACATCCGCTCGGAAGTGTGATCACGGCCGTTCATGTCCTGGACGCGGCCCATGAGCTCGGTGATTCGCAGCATGTCCTGCGGTCGATCGGCGGCGAGATACAGATTGCTCAACTGTGACAGGATTTCTCCATAGATCTGACGGTACACGCTGCCGTCTTCTTCGACGACCCGCTTCGCCTGAAGTGACAGTTTCTCCGCACCCGCGAAATCCCCCTGATCCACCGCCACCGCGCTTTCAGCAACCAGGCAACCAGCCTCGAGATCCGCACCGGCATGATCCATCCGCTGCAGCAGTTGCCGGGCCTCCATCAGACGCTGCGTCGTACCTTCGCTGATGCCCGCGCTCGTATCACTGAGCACCCGATCGCAGAGCGCGTAAGCCATCAACTCGGGGTCGTTCTCCTCACGCCCGATCTGATGAGCACGTTCGAGCAACTCGTTCGCTCGACGGTTTTCCTGAGCGGTGCCGTAGACATCGGCCAGGTAGATCAGCATACGACCGCGGAACTTCGGGGCGTTCCGATACTGACGCTCCAACCGCTCGACGGCGGCGTCGATCCGTTCGCGGTAGTTGGTCGCGGCCGATTGCGGACCCTGGTCGGACAGCAGCAACTGCCCCAGGAAATCGTTTGTGGCCGCCACGCGCTGTGACTGGAATCGAGCCTGATCGCGCTGGTTACGTGCCTCCACCAACTCCACGGTTGTAATGGTCACCGCACCCAGCAGGACAACCAGGATTGCAGCGGCTGCCGCGACGGCGGCCCGATGCCGCCGAATAAACATTGCCGCAAGATAGCTCACCGACAACGGCCGCGCTGACACCGGCTCCGTCGCCAGCCAGCGGCGCAGATCCTGTGCGAAAAGCTCTACGGACTGGTAGCGCTCGTCCGGATTACGGCGCAGTGCCATGCCCAGAATGTTGTCGAGATCCCCGCGCAGCCGGTGCTGTCGACCGGGATCGACCGCGGAATCCGACAGACGCGGCGCGTCCCGCTCGAGCGTCAATTGCATGAGCTCTCGCGGCGCGGTGCCTCGATCCAACCACGGATGCCGGCCAGCCAGCAACTCGAACAGTATCAGGCCCAATGCATAGATGTCGGTGGCGGTCGTGACATTGTCACCGCGCAATTGCTCAGGCGCCGCGTAACCGGGCGTCAGACCAACAGCCACGTGGCGGGTCAATTGCGTCTGGTCCGTGGCGTCGGCGGATACCAGGGCGGCTACACCAAAATCCAACAGTTTCACGATCCCATCCTCACTGACGAGGATGTTCCTGGGCTTCAGGTCCCGATGGATGACCAGGTGACTGTGAGCATGGGCCACCGCAGCCAACACATCGAGGAACAGCCGGATCCGCTGCTCAACGTCGAGGTTGTGGCGGTCACAGTACTGATCGATGCCTTCGCCACGAATGTACTGCAGGACGAGATAGGGCTGACTGTTGGCAGCTACGCCGGCGTCCAGGAGGTGCGCGATGTGTGCATGCTGCAGTTTCGCGAGAACCTGGCCTTCGCGCACGAAGCGCTGTGCGGACGGATGGCCGATCAGCGCGGCATTGAGCAGCTTGACGGCCACCTGGCCCTCGAAACGGCCGTCGCTGCGATGAGCCAGCCAGACCGTCCCCATGCCGCCGTGACCGATCACCCGATCGAGGGTGTAGGCCCCGAAGCGCTCCCCGGCGAGGGTCGACGCATTCAGTAATGCCGCCGGGTCAGTCTGCAGAAAGTATTGCTGGTCCAACTCCGCCAGCTCGGTGAGATACGAGGCGACCAGGTTGGCCAGCCTCGGATCCCGGCGGCGCAGCGCCTCCAGCCATGCCTGCCGCTCCGACGCCTCCAGGTCCAGCACCTCATCGAGGCAACGGCTGACTTCCCGCCAGGAATCTTCGAGCGTTTTTTTCGTGACCACCAATTTTCCCGACTATCCTGCTCACCCGCATGAGGATATCGGTTAAGGCAGCAAAAAGAGGACATCAGGCCCGGGAACGTTCGAGCTCGCTCGTATGCCTGCGGGTGGCATTGCGAATGAGCGGTCGCGCCCACACGCCGACGCTCAGCACGAACCCGAATGTGAGATACAGAAACAGCATTCCAACCCGCAGGCCGTACCGATCGCCCAACCAGCCGATCATCAGGGGCACGAGGGCTCCACCCATGATTCCGGAGCACAGGATCCCGGCGAAGGGGCCATGGTGCTGGGGAACCGAGTTCAGCCCGAGAGATACGAGCGTTGGCCACATGATCGAAGCAAAGAAACCAATGCAGGGAAAGGCCACTCGGGATACTTCGGCCGGGCCGAACAGGGCCAGCGACAGCATGCACAGCGCGCCGAGCGCAAAACCAATCAATACGCGGCGGCTGTCAAAAAGCTTCAGCAGTCCCATTCCGAGGAGACAGCCCGCGGTCATCAGTCCCCAGTAGTAGGCCACCGCATCCGCGCCGCCCTTGTGCGGGTCTACCTGGTGATAGCGCTCGAGAAACGGGGACATCCAGTCGGCCGTGCCCTGCTCGCAGCCGACGTAAGCAATAATCGCGAGGGAATAAAGCCAGACATAGGGATTGCGCAGAAGCTGCCGGTACATCGAAAGCGTGCCCGCCGACTCTTCCTCCGTCCGCTCCACCTTCGGCAGACGCAGCAACGCGATCACCACCACGCAAAGGCCAGCGACCACGGCAAATATCCAGTAAATCGACACCCACGGAAGCGCGGGAGGCGTAATGCCGCCAAGAACTCCGTAGAGGCCCTCGGGATCGCGATGCGCGGGATCGAGGTGACTGACCAGGTTTGAATAGACCAGAGGACTCACGAAGGAAGCAGCGCCGAAGATGAGCTGCGCGAACGCTGAGTTGAATGCAAAGTGCTCTTCGCCTCCGGCCACACGCAACAGCGGATTGATTGCAACCTGCAGTGCCGCCATTCCCGCCCCGATCACAAACAGCGACGTCACCGCCACTGAATAACCGGGGAAGGCCGCGAACCCTGCCGCGCCCAGGGTTGCCACGACGAAGGAGGCAACCATGAGCTTCTTTTCACCCCAGTGCTGTACCGCAAAGCCCGCGGGAATCGACATCACACCGTACGCGATGAAAAACGCGAACGGCAGGACGGCGGCCATGGTGAGCGACACGTGGAAGCCGGCGATGATGTCCGGAACCAATGGCCCGAGGATATTCGTCAGAAAGGAAATGACGAAGAATACGAAAAAGACGACGCCCACCAGGAACCGGCTTCTGCCCGTGGTCATACAACAGGTACCTGACTGACGTTGTTCTTCGGGTCCATCCAGAACGACTCGTTGACAAAACGGCCGAAGATTTCGCGCGGCAGGATGGGCGTGCGCTCGATCGGCTCTACTTTCGGCCGCACCTTATGCAGGCCGGGCATGCCGACCCGGGCATCAAACTCATCCGCGTTGTAGGAAATGTGTTCGAAGTCGTGTTCGAACCACGGCTCGCCAATGAACTGGTAGACCGCGCGCAGGGCTGCCTGCGGGTTGCGGACCAGGGTTTCGTAAGTCAGGAGCAGCAAGTGGCCGGGTGCGTATTGGCCATAGAATGCATCCTTGGTGGCCTGGAAGGAAAAACCGACCATGCCGCGCGGATCGGTCAGTGCCTCGACGCGAGAATACACGGTGGTATTGGTGTCGAACCGGAACACCTTGCTGACGCTGAGCGGTTGCTTGCGCACCAGCCGCTCCATGCTGTCCAGCACCCAGGACAACTGCCGAACGCAGGCGATGACCTTCGCCTGAGGAAACAACGTATCCAACAACTGCATCCGGCTGCACCAAAGCCGACTGGTATCGAACACCACGCCGGCATCCGCCTGTCCCGCGTAGAAGTTCTCGACCAAGCCGCGCAGTATTGCAGTGCGCTGATCGTCAGAGACGTCGAACGAAAAGTCGTTTTTGCTGCTCGCCTCAGCCATCACCACGCCCATGATGTCAGCCAGCGGGCTGGTCATACCCGCTCGGAAACGGGGGTTCTGGTTGAGGATGGCGGCCAGGAGAGTGCTGCCTGAGCGTGGCATCCCGGAGATAAAATGGAACTTCCGCGCTGACTTCGCGACGTGGGGTGCGGCAGGCATGTGGGGCCTCTCCTAATGATTCATCGGGATGCTCTGCGTTGGAACGTTCCAACCGCTCACCTCGACCACCGGTGTCTCTCCCCCCGGCGCGGCGAAATGTGCGGTCAAGGTAACCGATTCGCCGGGCCATAGCGTAATGTCGTTGTCGCTCCACAGAATCGGCGCCACGGGCGCTCCGCCCGCGGTCCGCTTGATCAATACGTGCTGGAACAGCGCGACTGTTTTGGAGGACGGGGGCACCTTCAAAGTGACCGTAGCAACGTCCTCGGTTCCATCGTGCCGCACGGTTGCCTGGATCTCGCTCGTTGCGGTCGGCAAAGACTGCAACGGGGTCAGCTCCGCATATCGCGTCACTGGCGTGAGATACCAGTTCGAATGTGCCCAGTCGAGCTCGTCGGTTTGGGTGGAGAGCCAATAGACGTTGCGGCTGACCGTCTTACCGTCTGCTGACGTGAGCTCGAGCTCAATGAAGTAGGTCGGCGACACGCCAACCGGCGCCGGAAGCATTGTCAGTTGCCGCGTACTGTTTCCAGCGAGATCGATGCCCTGCAAATGCCGCTCGTAGGGCACTGTGCCGTCCAGGTTGTGCACGCGGATGGTCGCCCGCAATCCATGTTCACGGGTGAGTGTGTGATTGACCAACACGATCGCACGGGTGTCGTAGGAGTACTGGATGTGCACCGGCTCGTTGGCCACTTTCGCGCCGAAGTAGGCACCGGCCGGATTCAGGAAATAATCGTACAGATGCCAGTGCAGCGAGGGCCACGCATTGTTGAGCATCCAGTAGATGACGCCGGTCGAGGGATTGGCCGCATCCATGCGCGCATTAAACGCCTCGAATTGCGCTCTGACGTTGTCGTAGTTTTCGAGCTGAGCCTTGGCGACAAAGTCCTGGATGCTTTTGGGCTCGCCGTAGCGCCTGGCCAACGCGGTGTTGAATGGTGTGATCTTCGCGAAGACCGACCAGGCGGCCGAGGCGTGATACTGCCGCAGGTCCGGGTATTTCCACAGTGCCTCCAGTTCCTGCGGCGACAGCATGCGGGTCAGGTCATCCAGGAGCGGAATACTGGCGCCTGCGCTGACTTCCGAGTCGAAACCGAATGCGCCGCCCAACTTGTCGGCATACCAGTATGTAGGCGGAACCCACGAGTAAGGGCCGTCCATCTTCATGCCGGAAGGTCCGGTCTCGGCAGTGCCCTGGGGTACTGCCGCGGAGACGATCGGAAGCGACCAGTCTTCGGCGCGCAAGGTATCGACGTACATCTTCGAAATTGCCGGCGGCGGCGCGTTGTCGCTGCCGATCAGAAATCCAATCACGGACGGGTGGTTACGCAGCAGACGCGCTTCACTCTCCATCGAGGCTGCGGCCACCTTCATATCCGCCGCGTCCCACGGCTCGCCACCCGTCTTGGCGGCCGATTCCCATTTGTCGCAGCATTCCCAGCCAGCCAGGATCATGATGCCGTCACGGTCGGCAAGGTCGTAGAAGCGTTCGTTCTCCAGCTTACCCTCACTGCGAATGGTGTTGAGTCCGAGATTGCGGACGTAACTGAACTCCGCCTCCATTCGCTTGGGATCGTCGCGCAGGAACATGTCAGGCGCCCAGCCCCCGCCGCGGATCAGGACCGGCTTGCCGTTGATGACAAACTGAATGTAACCCTGCTTGGTGAGGTGGGAGGTGACGCTGCGTATGCCGAATGACGTGTTGGCCTGGTCGGAAATAGCACCATCCACCGTGGCGCTCATCTCCAGACGATAGAGCGGATGTTCGCCCATTCCGACGGGCCACCACACTTTCGGATGATTGACGCTTGTTGAAAACGACACTGTCTGCGTTTCACCGGCAGCGAGGTGAATCGTTCGCTGCAGCGAAACGCCCGCCACGACGCCGTTGATCGTTGCGTCGTGTGCCGACGAATCGAGGTTTCGCACCTCCGTCTTCACAGTCAGAGCAGCGCGCGCAAGATCGGGAAGTGACAGCGCCGAGGATACGTGCGGAAAGCGTATCTCGACCGGGCCTTTCTGCACGATATCTACGCCCCGCCACGGGCCCATGTTGTTGTCCGGCGGCGTCGGATTCCAGTCGACCCAGCCGATCGTCAGATCCGTCCTTGGGTCGCCCGGGTGCACGCGCAAGGCGAGGATGTTGTTGCCTGCATGTACCCAACGTGTCACATCGATCTCGTGCACCGGATAGGCACCGGCAACGATCGACTTGTCGGCGACCAGGTTCCCGTTCAACCAGACATCCGCGCTTGGGATCATGCCGTTGATCCGCAGCAAAGTACGTTGAGCGCCTTCGGCGACGGTGAACTCGGTGCGATACCACCAGGGAACTACGAACGCGACCCCGCTGGATTCGGGCTCTGCTGCCGCACGCAGGTTGTCGCTGTAAAACACATTCTCGTACTTGCCGTTCTCCAACAGTCCCGCCATCACGGTGGCGCGACCGCTCACCGGGTACCAGCCTTTGGTCGAAAAGCCGGCGGCGGACACTTCGGCACCACTCTCCGGCGCTTTCGAGCTGGATTGAATCTGCCAATGATCGATGGAAGTGGAAGTCGCGGCGTTGGCGAGGTGGGAGCCCGCCAACGCCGCCAGCGCCAACATCATCCTTAATGTTGGCATGCTTACCATTGCCCGCGCAGACCAAACGCGAACATGCGCTCGGAGAACTGGGAGTGACCGGGTTGGTCTGGCCATACGAGATAGAACCGCTGGTACTCGTTGGTCAGGTTCGTTGCGTTCACGAACACCTCAGTGTACTTGGTGAACTTGTATGCAACCGAGGCGTCGAGATACCTCTGCGGGGCCTCGTACTCTTCCAGCCCGGTGATGCCGCCCACATCTTCCTGGACCGCCCGCTTCGAACGATAGTTGTAGGCCAGGCGGGCCTGGAAATGCCTGTCCTGGTACCACACGATGGCATTCCCCGACTCCTTGGAGTTGTTCGGGAAAGCAATCTCATCTCCCGCCAGATCGCGCTTACCGGTCTTGCTGGGCGCGTAGGTGAAGTTGAGCTCGATGCCGGTATTGGCGAGTATGCCCGGCAGGAACGTGAACCCTTGACGATAGTCGAACTCCGCGCCCTGGATGGTGCTGCCGGACCCCTGGATCGGCTGGAGGATGGCAACGCAATGAGGCCGGACCACGCCGTCTTCGTCCGGCAGATTGCAGTAGTTCACACTGCCTCCCTGGACGAAGCTCTTCACGCTGATGCGGTAGAGCTCGAGGGAGACCATGCTCGTGGGGTTGAAGTAGTACTCAAATGACGCACCGTAGTTGCTGGAGCGCCACGGATCGAGATGCGGGTTGCCCGTCGAGCTGCCTGTCGCGACCGAATAGATCGGGCCCTGCTGTGTTTCCACCAGCGAGTAGTTGAGCGACAGGCCGCCGCCCCACTGGCTCAGATTGAGCGGCATCATCATCTTGGAGTAGGAGAAACGAACTGTCGCCTTATCGGTCACATTCAGTGACAGGTTCAGGGACGGCAGGACATCGTTGTAACTGCGCCGAGTGGTCTCGGCGCCGATGTCCGCGGGCTCGGTGCCATATTGACCTGGGTCCCCGGCCAGATCCTGGCTGACGTTGAGGTTGGTGTGGATCACTCGCACACCCACATTCCCGCTGTACGTCATGCTGCCCAACGGGCCGCTGAAATCGGTCTGCAGATAGCCTGTCGTCTCCTTCAGCGAAACGGCCCAGGTGCTTCCAGGCGCCGCCTGGCGGAAGGTACCCGGGTAGAGCGACTTCCAAAATCCTTCCGGATTGTCCATGGCATGGGGGTCGATCGCCCAGAAGTTGATTCCCGAGCCGAGCAGGTTGTTGTATTGCTTCCAGGCGTTGGCAAGCGGACCTGGCGTGTTCGGAATCGGTTGTGCCGAAAAGACACCGGCTCGGAACGCTCCATCGGCATTGCCCGCAGTACACCAGGTGCTGGGCGTGGTATCTGTTGCATTGCCGCTCAGGATCACATCGGCACCGGCGTAACGTACCACGCAGCCGTTCGGGTCACTGGCACCCATGCCGGCATATACCGGGGTGACCAGTGTGAACGCGTCGTTGTGTGCAGCGCGAATCCCGTTGCGCACGCCGAAGTTGACATGGAATCCATCACTGACGTCGTAGTGTCCATCAAATCGGATGGCGGTGATTCCAACTCTGCGGTCGTAATCGTCGGCGGATTCCAGCGTCTTGAAGGCCCACCCGTCGCGACTCGCCAGGGTGGCGGCGAGCTCGGGCGGCATGCTGACTGTCAGATTGCGGCCTCTGAAGTCCGCGGTAACGGGCATCGTGTTTTGCGGAATGCCGTTGGGGTTGAAAACGCGGTTGCCGCCCAGCTCGGCAGGATAGGCGTAGGTTCCACAAGGCAAGGCGCTGCTGGGGTCCGCCCACATGCAGCCATCACCGTCGGATATGTTGGTATCGGTCTCGATGTACTGCTGGTGGGCCGTTTCGCGGATGCCACGGATACCGGCCCGGAACGGGCCACCGTTGTTGAAATCCAACTGCAGGTTGAAATTCTGCGCGGTCGACTGCCGGCGCTCGACCCGCGAGTACGTTTCGATATCACCCGGCCATTTCTGGTACACCGAGGTCGAGTAGATGTGTGAACCGGCCCAGTCCGGGTCCGGGGGCGCCGTATTGTATTGACTCAGCGCGGTCGTGCCGGTGTCTCTCGATTGCAGTGGCACGTAGGTCGCGCCTTGCCAATTGGTCGAATTGATCTGGACGCCGGCGGCGCGATCGTACTGATCCTGGTGGGCATAAAAGAAGTCGCTGGTCAGGGTCAGTCCATGGTTGAGATCCGCCTGGAACGACGTATTGAAGGCATGGCGCTTGCGCTGCGTGGTGATGTTGTACAGGCCGATGTTCTGGCTGCCGAGGAATACGCCGTTGGACTTCCCGTCACCGTTCACATCCACGGTTCCGTCGGGGTTCTGTACGATCCGCTCAGGAATCGGCGCCCCGTTCCAGGCCCCCAGGAAACCGTCATACCGCGCGGCGCTGCTCGCGTTCTCGGCGTTCATAATTGCGCCGTACTGGTCGAAACCCTCGTTGGAGTTGGAACGCGTCGTATCCGAGAAATCACCGAAGACCTGCAGGCCCCAGCGGCCATCGTCGTTGAATGAGACGAGGCCGCTGGCCTCCGGTCCGGTTTTCTTGGAGCTGCTGCCGCGTTCTGCATTGGCGGAATAGCTGTAGGTGAACCCGTGCGGCAAATCCCAGGGCCGGTAAGTGTGCAGATTGAGCGAGCCGCTGATGCCTGATTCGGTCTGGCTGGCGATCGGCGACTTGATGACGTCCACCTGGTTGAACATTGTCGCCGGCAGCGTGGTGAAATCGGGCTGTTGCGTGTCGATCTGATCCGGTGCGATGAATTCTTCACCGTTCAACATGGTGCCGACCGCAGAGAGGCCGCGCACTTCGACTGAAGTTCCAACACCCGCGTCACGGTCGATTTGCACGCCGGTGATGCGTTGGAGCGCGTCCGTGATGGTCGTGTCGGGCAAGGCTCCGATGCTCTCTGCCGAAATGCTGTCCATGATGCTAGGAGCCATGCGCTTCACTTCAATCGCGCGTATCTGCGACTGACGCACGCCGTAGACGGTGACTACGTTCGCGTCGTCGGGCTTGGCGTCCGCCGAGGTTGTAGTCGGTGCTTCCTGCCCCGATGCCACGGATGATGCCGCCGCTGCGGCGAGCAACGCCATGGATACGGCGATTGACACAGGGTGCTTGCGAAGTACTTTAGACACGGGCCTTATCTCCCCTATTTCGAAAATGCCACTCGCGCCAGCACCCATTGGCCATCGCGTGGGTCGCCAGTGGCGAAGATGCACAGGTTGCGAGCGTCATTCAGGTTCGAACTGGAAACGGTTGCGTTGAGTTGATTCTGGCCGGCTGCCTGAACCGCGGGCGCCAGTGGCAATCTGGCGAGCAACGGTCCTTTGCAGGAATCGGCATGGATCTCGAATTCACCGGCCGGGCTGGCCTTGGGGCGTACGACAGCCTCCCTGGCTTCGTCACCGAAGCGCCATGCAACGCGCTCGATGGTCAAGTTGACGTGCTGGACGGCTGCCAGCGGAGCGCGGCGCCACTGCCAACACATGTCACCAACTGTAGCCTTGTAAACCGGCATTGGGCCCTGTGCTGGCTGACGACCGTCCAAGCGCAACGCCTCCTGATTCGAGCAGGCGTCGAGATCGCTACCGTCGCGCGTGAGCAAAGTCCCGGTATTTAATGCTTTCGTCCGCGGCGCGGCCAGGTCAAACCCGCCAGGTGCGAATGTCGCTGCCCGCAGAGTCGTGTTGCCATCTGCGGAGAGCTCCAAGGGTTTGACATACCGCGTGGAGTTTGTCGTTGGCGCGGATCCGTCCGTGGTGTAGCGGATATCGCCGAAATTCGCCTGGTTTGACAGCACGACATGCAGCATTCCGTTGGGAGCAGCACTGACATTGAACGCTGGTGCAAACGCAGAGTCGGCATAGCCGATGCCGAGTGCGCGATAACGCGCGAGCTCGGCAGGCAGTCGCTGCAGGAAGCCATTCCAGTCGCGTGAACGCGGCGACGACCAACCAACTTCCGATAAAGCCGCGACGCGCGGGTACAGAGCGTGTTGGTCGCGCACGAACGTCGGCATGAACTCCGTCCAGAGGTTGCCCTGCACGCCGATGACGTGCTTCTCTTCAGCGGCGGTTGCGCCTTTCGGGACTACGGCGGTGTTGTAAGTCTGCTGTAGCGGGGTCATAGGGGGCTGGCCCGGCCATTCGTCGGGAAGGTCCGACTGGTAATAATCGAAGTACAACGACTCCGTGGGGGCCAGGACCACATCGTGGCCTTGTTTGGCCGCTTCGAGTGCAACCCGCTGCCCGGCGTCTCCGTGCCAGGCCATCACAACTTGCGACGGCGGAAGCTTCGCGCCCGCAACCAATGGGTCGTCCCAGCCCACCGGCGTGCGCCCGCTCTTTATGAGATGGTCGGCAACCCGAGTCATGAACCAGCCCTGTAGCTGATCCATGTTTGCGAGCCCGAGCTTCTGCATCCGCGCACGCAGTTCAGGCGAAGCGTTCCACTGCTGCTTGTCAGCTTCGTCGCCACCGATGGAGATGTACCGCGACGGGAAAAGCTGCATCATTTCGTCGAGCACGTCGTCGACGAACTGCAACGTCTTCTCGTCGGGTTTCAGCAGCCAGGGACTGATGCCCCAGTTCGTCCACACGGCCGGGCGCTCGCCAGTGACACCAAGCCACGGGTATGCAGCCACCGCCGCCTGCGAGTGTCCGGGAAGGTCGAATTCCGGAACAATGGTGACGAAGCGTGCGGCCGCATAGCGCACGACGTCGCGAACCTCGGCCTGGGTGTAGAAACCACAGTAGGGTTTGTCAGCGCTTCCGATGAGTTCGATGTCGAGACCCACTGCCTTACGGCATGCACCGGTTTTCGTGAGCTCGGGGTACTTGGAGACCTCGAGGCGCCAGCCCTGGTCCTCGGTCAGGTGCCAGATCAACACGTTGAGTTTGTCGAGCGATATCCAGTCGATCAATCGCTTGATGTCGGCCACGCTCTGAAAATGCCGCCCTGAATCGAGCATCAGCGCGCGCCACTCGAAATTGGGGTGATCGTCGATCACTCCTTCGGCAATCTCAGCCGCTGTGCCATGGGTCCAACCCGGTGGCGTTAGCAGCTGCCAGAGGGTGACGCTTCCATAAAAGGCGCCGCTCGGTGATCGCGCGATAACTCGGATTCCTTCGGCGGCCACCACGATGCGATAACCGCTGTCCCCCACGACATCCGCATGGGGATCGAGGTCGAACGTGATTGCGGGGTGCGCTTCCGCGGTAGTCGCGGTGTTTAGTTTCAGCCCGCGGGTGTTTGCCACCAACTGTATGAATCGATCGGCGATGGGCTGAACCTGCGAGCTGTCCCCGCCACGCACTGCGACCAGTGCGCCATCTGCAATCTTCACCACGCCGGACGGGGCGAGGCGCACGTTGGCGGGCTGAGGTATGAGGGACCAGGTGGATGCCGCAGGCGCCACGGTTGCCATGCCCGGTTGCGTCGCGGTTGCGGTCGCTGCTGGCGTCGCGGCTGCGGTCCCTGCCGTTGCCAGCCACATCATCGCAAGCGCGAATGCATGCGACAGTCTGCGCGGACGCGGAAACATCGACGCGAGGCCGGCCATGGCAACCGCTGGCGCTAGACCCACGCACTGCCGGAACATGGACGTTACGCGCGCCTGCGCGAACTGGAGCGCCAGACATACGCTTTGTCGGGACATCGACGTGACGTACGCATGCGCGCCAGCGCAATTCGCCGTCACAACTGACGTCGTCGGGACTCCCATTCGTCGACCCCGATGAATGATTACCGCGTTCACCTTCGCGTTCCGCCTCTATTGATTCGGGCGCTTGACGAATCAATAGTGCAGCGTCGCCGACTTTGTGTCAACCTAGGTGGGCTTCAGCGGCTAATGCGTCTATGATTGTTCGGATAGATGACGAATCAAATGAGAACGCCAATGTCCTCCCTGCCAACGGCCAGCGTGAGCCGCCAGTTGTCGCGACGGAGCGTTTTCGAAGCCCTTTTGCACCGTAGCCCCATCTCGCGGGCGGACCTTGCCAAGGTGACCGGCCTGTCGAAACAGACCATGTCGGAGGTCATCGACGCATTCGAGCAGCAGGGACTGGTGCATCAGATCGGACGAACCAGCGGCAACGTCGGACGGACCGCCGTGCTGTACGAATTGAGCCCGGAAGGCGGTCACGTCATCGGCATCGACCTGGGAGCCCGGCGATTGACGGTCGCCCTCGCCGACATCGCAGGCAGGGTCGTCGCCGAGACCGACGAACCGACCGACAGTCGCGGCGGAGTCTGGACCCTCGATCAGATCGCCCGCCTCTCAGATCGCCTGGCGCGTGACAACCAGACACACCCGAGCCGGATTCGCTCCATTGTGTTGGCCACCCCCGGGGTGGTGAATCCCAAGAGCGGGGCCATCGAGATGGCTCCCAACATCACCGGCCTGGATCATCTCAATGTCGTGGGCCTGCTGGGCGAGAAACTCGGCAGTCCGGTCGTGTTTGAAAACGACATCAACCTCGCGCTGCTCGGGGAGATATGGCACGGCTGCGCCCAAAACGTCGCCAACGTGGCCTACCTCGCGCTCGGCAGCGGTGTCGGCCTCGGACTGTATGTCAACGGCCAGCTCGTTCGCGGCGAGAACGGCGCCGCCGGCGAGATCGGCTATCTGCCGATCGGTGGCGATCCGCTGCAAGCCGAGTCGCGCACGCAGGGCTGCCTCGAATACCAGGTTGGAGCCACGGGCGTCGTGCGGCGGTACCAGGAAGCGGGCGGTCCCGCGGTCGATTCAGTCAAACAGGTGTTTGAACGAGCGCAGGCAGGTGATCCACTTGCAGTGGGCGTAGTCGACGAGACAGCGCGGCTGACCGGCCTTGCGGCCGCGACAGTCATCGCAACAGTAGATCCGCAACTGCTCGTACTGGGTGGATCGGTTGGTGCGCGTCCCGACTTTGCGGACAAGGTCGCGCGCGTGTTGTTGCAACTCACGCCACGGCAGGTGGAGATTCGCACCAGCACACTCGGGCATCGCGCCGGCGTAGTGGGCGCATTGTCCGTAGCGTTGCGCCGCCTTCATGATGAATTCTTCGGGGTCGCGGAGCTTGCGGCGGCGCTGCCTCTTCCCCCGCCTCGCGCAGTGTAGAGAACAACAATGACTCGCGAATCTGCCTATTGTTTTGCGGCGGACCTGGGCGGCACGAAGCTCGCCACGGCCATCGCCGACGCACAGGGTCGGATCCTGGCGGAAATGACTGAGCCCACCGACCCGCGCGGCGCGGCGCATGTAGCCAGACAAATCGCTGCGTGCGCCGACAAGTTGGCCGGATCAGCCGGGGTCGACGGCACACGAGTGCATCATGCGATGGTGGGAGTTCCCGGCGCGGTCAATCCTCGCACCGGTCGTGTCTGCCAGATTCCCAACATAGCGGGACTGGAAGACTTCGATATCCTCGGTTATCTGCGCGAGCGCTTCGGGCCGGATGTCGGAATCGATAATGATGTGAATCTCGCGATGCTCGGCGAGCAGCGGCTCGGGTGCGCCACCCAGTGCCGCAACGCTGCGTTCCTGGCGCTCGGAACAGGCGCCGGCCTCGGTCTGCTCATCAACGACAAGTTGTTTCGAGGCGCGCGGGGCGCGGCCGGGGAAATCTCCGATCTGCCCATCGGGCACGACCCGACTTTGCCAATCCCATCTACCACTGACGCATTTGAGCGAGAGGTCGGCTCCGCCGCAATCATGGATCGATATCGCCGCCTGGGCGGATCCGAGGCGGTTACGGTACGCGACATTTTCAGACTCATCGAGGAAGGAGACGAAGTAGCGACTTCGGTCCTCGACACGACCGCGCGTTGGGTTGCCCTCGCCGTAGCGACGCTTCAATCGCTCCTCGATCTGGAGCTCGTGGTGTTCGGGGGAAGCATCGGCGTGCGCCCCGAATTGTATGAGCGGGTGCAACGTGTCCTCCCCACTCTCTTCTCACGACCCGTCACAATCGCGCCCAGCCAGCTTGGCGATCGAGCCGGGCTCATGGGTGCCGTGTGCGCCGCCGCGCAATCCTTGCGCCACCACCGCGAGCCTGTGTAGAGCGCTGGGCCCCGCGGCATAGGCGGCTGCAGGAAAACGAGATCACCCTCGACGAGGGTGAGAACAATCGTTTGTGAAAGCGTTGTCAATAATATTCATGGACATTATATTATTGCCATGAAGCCGAGACGCTGGGACATCGTCCTATACGAGCTTGCCGAAAGTCAGGTCGGCTACTTTACGACCGCACAGGCAAGTGACGCCGGCCTTCATCCCGTGCGCCTGGTGCAACTCGAGCGCAGTGGCGACATCGAGCGAGTCTCGCGCGGCGTATATCGCCTGACGCGATATCCCCTCTCGCCTTTCGGCCAATACATGGAGGCCTCTTTGTGGCCTCAAGTACGTCGTCCTGATGTACGTGGCACGATCTCATATGAATCCGCGCTAGCTCTTTACAACATTTCTAATGTAAACCCCAGCAAAGTGCACATCACGCTTCCTCCCGAGATGCGCATTCGGCGAAAACCACCCGCACAGCTCGTACTTCACTATGCACACCTGGATCCAGGAGATATACAGATAGTCGAGGGAATTCCAGTCACAACAGCGGAACGCACGATACGAGATGTTCATTCGGCCCATCTGGGCTCCGAACTCGTACAACAGTCGGTTGAAGACGCACGGCGAACAGGCTATCTCTCCCGAGATCAAGCCAAACGACTCGCGCGTGAGTTACTCGATGGAAAGAAATCGTGAGCGGCGCAACCTTCCCGCCACTCCACCACCGTCTGCAGGCGTCTTAGCGAAGTATGTGCTGGCCTACGCCCGAACCAACAATCTCGCTGAAAGCAGGGTCCGGGCCTGGATTTCATTCATGATCACTGCCGGCACGTTGGAACGCGCCTCAACCTCCGGACAACTGCGCTTTGTCATCAAGGGAGGTGTCGCTCTCGAATTGCGGTTGCGCAATCGAGCCCGAGCCACCAAGGACCTGGATGTAGCCCTGCATGATCCCGAGGCTGATCTGGCAATCTCGTTGGAGCGCGCGCTGACGAACGGAACCTATCAGGGATTCTCATTCCGAAAAAAACGCGAGCCGCTGGTCCTGGACAACGGCGTAGTGAACATGGAGTTTGCGGTCAGCTACCGTGGCGGAGCCTGGTGCAGCATTTCGATCGACGTCGCGCGTAAGGAGCCGGGAGAGAACGAAATTGAGTGGCTGCCTGCCATTTCGCTGGCGGAATCGTTCGGAGTGACGGGACCGGACTCTCTTCCCTGCTTGCCGCTACGTCAGCACGTCGCCCAGAAACTACACGGCATGACATTGCCCCCACGGCCCGGCAAGCGAAACGAACGTTTCCGAGACTTGATCGATCTGCTGCTCATGGAGGCGCTCATCGACGATTACAGCGACCTATTCACAGCCTGCGAGCAATTGTTCAACAATCGCGGCACTCACCACTGGCCACCAACACTCCAGTTACCCGAGCATTGGATTGAGCCCATCAATCGATTGATCCGCGAACTCGACCTACCGATCACCGATGCTCGCGCCGGTCTGTCGCGCGTCAGGGAGTTCCTAGATCGAATCTGTTCCAGCGGAATTCAGTGATGGAAATTTACGTTAGCACGGACGTCGAGACCGACGGGCCGATCCCGGGACCGAACTCCATGCTGAGCCTCGGCTCACTATTGCCACACTATCCCACTATCCGTGTAGCTGACTGGCTGCACGCTCGTCCGCAAATTGACCACGGCGCCGCCCGCGACACTGATAGTGCCGCCGCTCGAGGTCTGGCCCTTGTTGAATACGATGACGGTGTCGCTTCCGGCCATGGGATGCAACGTGACCGTGAATGAACCCGTCGCTGGATCAGCCGGATTGCTGTCGGCGAGCGTGGCCTGAATGTTGCTGCCCGCGGTATCGCGCGCTTGCAGGACATGCAACTGATACCGTTGCGCCGCACCGGAAGCATCAATCTCCACTCGGAACTGCCCCACCGCGCCGCCTTCGGTGATCACCCGGCGCGTGGGCGCTTGCGGCAGCAGAACTGTCTGTCGCAAAACCTGCGTACCATTTGTCGAAGTGAAGTGATTCGCATCCTCTATGGTGGGGTTGGTCTCGTAGTGAGTCAGGAAGCTCGTCACCACCTGCGCAGCCGTCAGCGCCGCCGACGGATGCGTCTGGTTCTGAGTCGTAATGCGATCGAGCACGACCGTCGTTTCGAGGCTGCGCAGATACAGCATCTCTCGTTCGACGTGACCCACGACCCCAGTGTTGAAATTCGCATGACCGTTGTCCCACTTGTACGCACCAGTGAGATCAACGTCGGCATAGAAATAGTTCGGGTTGCTCTCCAAGCGATTGACGCTGGGCGCTGAAGCATGGACTGTCGGCAGCACGTAGCTGGCATTGGAATCCAACCCGAGTGCAACATTCGTGAACACCGGAACGTTGTGAGCGAACGGTGAGCCGGAATCCTGGCCTGCGCCACCGGCGATTCCAGGGGTACCCGCGATTGTATCGGAGTAGCCAGCCGTTTCCCGCATGATCCAGCGCCCACCGCGCCACAGGCTGAATGAACCCCAATCTTCATGCGCATGGCCAACGATGGTTGACATCGGCGTCTTGAAGAAATACGTGAGTTGCGTGGCTGTCGCATTCCACGCCGTCTTCGCGACACCGTAGCCCGATCCGCTGGCGTAGTAGTCGAGCGGCAACGTGTCGTATACGGTTGCCGCGCCACCAGGATCATTCGAGATGATGTAGTTGGAAACGAAGTAGTTCGGCGAACCCGTTGCGTTCGGATCCTTCGCGAGGGGTGCCACTGGATTCAACTGGCTGAGCCATTTGCGCGTATACCCCGCCATGGGCGTGCTCGCGTAATGGGCGGCCGCATGCACTGCGAAATAATCCATCCAATCCTCGAAATAGGCGCGGGCCCACAGGATGCCTCCACTCGACATCTTGTCTTCCTCGTTCACCGTCGAGACGTGGAAGGTTGAGATGCCACCGGCGTCTTTGACCACCGTGGAGCCTGGTGTGGTCCAGTAGAGCATCCAGTACATCATGGATTTGAAGAAAGTGGTCTCATCCCACAGATCGCGGCCCATATTGGCCAGCGATGCGGTTGGGATCAGCATATACGCGCCCACTGCCGCCCCATAGGATTCACCTTCCAGCGGTACACCACCTGCCGCGATAGCACCCGGCTGCGTCGTCGGCAGGAAGCCAACGGACCAACGAGTGTTGAGCGCGTAGTCAATGAAATTATCCGCGGTTGAGTTGGCGCCGGAACCGTTGTCGCCGTAGCTGACGATGCCCCACTCCAATTCATTCCTGAGGTTGCCCCAGAAATAGTTGTTTTGCGACATCCATGTGCCGTCGTACTTTCCACCCCATGTCTGCTGCTGCACGTTGCCGACCCACGTGTTCCAGTGCGCGATGAAATTCGTCTTTTGTGTGGGAGTGAATTGATCGAAGCACCAGTCGTAGACGAGAAGGACCGATTCACCGGTACCGCGCATGTCATCCGAGCCGGCCGCTGTCGTGGTCACCTGCGCGGCGCTCGGCGTCCAATTCGCAGCCCAGTTCACCGCGGTCGAACAATCCGAGCCGTTAACCACGTGTTTGAAGGCCATGTCCGTGTAGTTGCCGCCGCCAGGGGTGAATGGATGCGCGGCCAACCAAGTGCCGGCGGCAGTGATTCTCGCGGTCGTCCACCACAATCGTGGATGCGCTGTCGGAATCGTGAACCCGTGCGTTGTGAAGCCCGCCCCCGGCGCGGCAACCACGACGTTGGTAGTCCTGTTTGCAGTCAGCCCGCCGTTATCGGTTACCGTCGCGGTAACCGTATATGTGCCTGGCGTGCCAAAGACATGAGTCGCAGTCGCGGCGTTCTCGGTGGTGCCGTCACCGAAGTCGATTTTCGTGCTCGCAATCGTTCCGTCTGAATCGCTCGACGCGCTTGCGTCGGCGGAAACAGAAAGCGGCGCTTGGCCCGAAGTCGGCGTCACGCTGAGCTGCGCCAGCGGAGGTTGATTGGGCGCCTGGCCGGCGCCGCCAGCCGCGGTCGGCGGCGAATTCTGGGATCCACCCCCGTTGTTGCCGGTGGACGAACTGCCGCCTCCTCCACAACCCGCCAGCGTAATGCTGGCGATGACGGCGACTGTGGTAAATGAGATTTTCTTGCTGCGCATACGATCACGCGGTTCCTGACCACCGTTGACCTGTGATCGCAACCCGCTCGCGCGTCGCGACATGCGCCGCCAGATCATCGCGAGATTTGTGACGTACTGCACGAATACCGGCGGCATCAGCGCTGTTGCGATTATATCAGCATGGCTTATATAATCGGCCAGGCAGTCGCAAACACGCGGAAGGTCGCTGATGGCTGTTCGTATTCTGGACACCACGTTCCGCGATGGCGCGCAAAGTCTCTGGGCCATGGCTATTCGTCATGGAATGATGGAGCCGGTCGCCGCGGACATGGACAACGCGGGCTTCGCGGTCATCGAAGTTCCAGCGAATGCCATTCACTTCAAGAAATACATCCGCGACCTGAAGGAAAATCCCTTCGACCTGATGCGGATGTTGGCCAGTAAGATGCCCAACACGCCGAAGGCGGCGATGGGCGGCGGGCTCAACCTCAATCTGTTTGGTACGCCGACACCTCCGGCGCTGGGCAGATTGTTCCAGAAGACGTTGTTCGATATCGGCGTCCTCAATCGGATCCAGACGACCTGCAACACGGCCGATCAGTTGACGCGGCAGCTGCCGACTCTGGCTCCGTTTCTGAAAGGGATTGGCTACAAGCTGGCGTTGGCGATCTCCTATTCGATTTCGCCACGCCACACGGATGAGCTGTACGCCCAGAAAACCCGCGCAGCGGCCGCGCTGAAACCAGACGCGATCTATCTGAAAGACCAGGGCGGCCTGCTGACGGTCGATCGTCTGCGCACGTTGATGCCGATCATCATGAAAGAAGCCGCAGGAATACCGGTCGAGCTTCACTCCCATTGCACCACGGGACTCGCACCGCTCGTCTACGCCGAGGCGCTCAAACTGGGAGTCAAAACCCTGCATTGTGGCATCCCGCCCCTGGCCGACGGTCCGGCCCAGCCGTCCGTCCTCGATCTGATCCGAAACGCACGGCTGATGGGTTATTCCATCGACCTCGACGAAAAGCTGCTGCGATCGATCTCAAAGCGACTCTATGCCATCGCACGGCAGGCCAACATGCCCGTGGGAGAGCCCTTACGGTATGACTACGCGCAATACATCCACCAGATTCCCGGTGGCGTGATCTCGAACCTGCGCTTCCAATTGTCCGAGATCGGTCTGTCCCACCGCCTCGATGAGGTGATCCAGGAGTGCATCCGGATCCGCGAAGATCTGGGCTACCCGATCATGATCACGCCGTTCTCGCAATTTGTCGGCACGCAGGCGGCCATCAACGTCGCGACCGGGGAACGCTACGAGGTCGTGATCGATGAATTGATCCGTTTCGCGCAGGGCGTATTCGGCGAGGATTCCGGTTACACCTGGATGGACCCGAACCTGAAGGACCGGTGGCTCGGTTTGCCGCGAGCCAAGGACCTCGCCGCCCTCGGCAAGCGCCCAATCGAAGATGTCTCGCTCGAAGAGTGCCGTCAGAAGTTCGGCGCGCCGGGCATCAGCGATGAAGAGTTGATGATGCGCGCGATCATGGGCGGCGCAGAGGAAATCGCGGCGATGGTCGCGGCAGGCCCGCCCAAACGCTACCTGACCAGCGACATGCCGCTCGTCATGCTTCTCAACGAGCTGAAGAAACATAACAGTGTGCGCTACATACAGGTTCAGTGCGGGGCCGACTCGATCTCAGTGCAGAAACGCGGCGCTGACGCCCCATCAAATCCCGCCCAAGAGGTGTCTTCGTGAGTGATGGCCTGAGCTCGTTGAAGGAAGAGGACGTCCAGCGACTGGCGCGTCTCATCGAAAGTCTGGAGTCGTCGACATTCGACTACCTGCAACTCCAGGTCGGCGACCTGAAGGTGACCATCGGCAAAGGCGCCCTGCCTGCAAGCGCGCCGAGCTTTGCAGCCACAGCCCCGGCTTCTGCAGCCCCATCCGCACCTGCAGCCGCCGCGCCAAGCGCGCCTGCCCTTGCGGCGCCAGCTGCGCCCACCTTCGTCGCGCCACCGAGCCCGCTTGGCAACCCTTCGGTCGGCGCCGCGCCCGCAACGCCCGCGCCGTCATTGGCACCGCCCGAGTTCGCACGCCGCCCAACGAAGGCTTCAGACGACGCCGGCACAATCGAGATCAAATCCCAAATCATGGGCATGTTCTACTCGCAGCCCGAGCCCGGCTCACCGCCGTTTGTGTCCATCGGCACCGAAGTCAAAGAAGACACCACAGTGTGTCTGATCGAGGTGATGAAGACTTTCAATGCAATGACTGCGGGCGTGAAAGGGGTGATAACAGAAATCTGCGTAAAGAACGCACAGTTGGTCGAATACGGACAGGTGCTGTTCCGCATTCGGCCATCCTGAGTCAAGGGCATGACGATCCGACGCGTCTTGATCGCCAATCGCGGCGAAATCGCCGTTCGCATCATCCGCGCGTGTCAGATGCTCGGCATCGAGACGGTGCTGGTGACGTCGGAGGCTGATCGCGATGCGATGCCGGCGCAACTTGCAGACCGCGCCGTCTGTATCGGACCCGCACGGTCGACGGACAGCTATCTCAACTACCGCGCCATTGTCACAGCCGCGAAGGCGACGGGCTGCGACGCGGTGCATCCGGGCTATGGTTTTCTTTCCGAGAAGCCTGAGCTCCCCGATGCATGCTCGAGCGAAGGTCTGATCTTCGTCGGGCCAACCGGCGATCACATGCGAAAGATGGGCAACAAGATCGCCGCGCGTAAGCTTGCGCGCGAAGCGGGCGTGCCAACACTCGCCGGCTCGGAGAAGGTCAGCTCAGCTACCGACGCGGCAGAGGTAGCAGAGCGAATCGGCTATCCGGTGATGATGAAGGCAGCTGCCGGCGGTGGCGGGCGCGGCATGAAAGTCGTCCATGACCCACGCAAAGTGTCGGACGCCTTCGCCGCTGCCAGCGCCGAGGCGGAATCGGCTTTCGGCGATCCGACCTTGTATCTCGAACGCTTTATTGCCAACGCGCGCCATATCGAAGTCCAGGTTCTCGGCGATCAATTTGGCAACGTGATTCACATCGGCGAGCGCGACTGCTCTTTGCAACGCCGACATCAAAAGGTCGTCGAGGAAGCGCCGGCACCCGGTATCACGAGTGCCTTGCGCCAGGAAATCTGTCAGGCTGCCGTGGGCCTCGCCCACAACATCGGCTACGAAAATGCCGGTACCTGTGAGTTCATCTTTGACGAAGACACCCGCAACTTTTATTTCCTCGAGATGAATACGCGCATACAGGTCGAGCATCCGGTGAGCGAGACCATCACGGGAATCGATCTGGTGCAGGAACAGTTCCGCATCGCTGCCGGTGAGCGGCTGCGTTTCAAACAGTCGGACATCGGGTTTCGTGGCCATGCAATCGAATGCCGCATCAACGCTGAAATCCCCGAGCAGGGCTTTCGGCCGAACGCGGGGCGCATCCAGACATGGGTTGCCCCGGCCGGGCCCGGCATCAGACTCGATACCCATTGCCACCCCGGCTACATTGTGCCGGTGTTCTATGACTCGATGTTGGCGAAACTCATCGTCTACGGTTCGACCCGAGGCGAAGCAATCGAGCGCATGCGTCGCGCGCTCGAGCTTTTCGCAATTACGGGCATCGGTACGACAATACCGTTCCTGCATTTCATGATGGGGCGCGCCGAATTCATCAGCGGCCAGGTGAGCACGCACCTGATTGACGATGTCATGCCGGACTTCCTGTCCGAAATCTAATTGCCGCTTCCGCCCGGACGGTCGACGGCGAGCTTCCTGGCCTGCGCGGCGACGTAAGCGCGAATGTTCTCGGCATCCTCAGCCGAGAGGAAACGCTTGAAACTGACCATCCCGGCTTCTTCGAGGGCACCCTCAATCACGATTGCCTTCCAGGCTGCGGCATTGCCGAGTGGGGGTACCCGCCGAAGATCCGGAACCACGTTGCGGGATCTCGCTTCTCTGGCGTGACAGCGGATGCAGTGCTTCTCATAAAGGACCTGCCCCGCTTGCTCCGATCCGCCAACGGACGAGACTGGCCACGCAGGGGACGCCACTGGCGGATCGGGCGGCAGAGTCGCAGCGCCGTCGACTTTGAACGCTATGAGTTTGCCCGGAGTCGACATCAACGTCTCGGGCGAACCTGCGGAAAGCAGATCGGAAGAGCCTCCAGCGCCTGTCATGACCGCCACGTACTGCTCGCCTGCGACGCTGTAGGTAACAGGTCCGGTCAGCACAGCGTTCGGCACGGAGAAGCTCCAAACCTGTTGGCCGGTGTCGGCACGGTAAGCCACGAGGGTGCCGGCGGTGTTCTTCCGGTGTTGACCTTGAAAAACCAGGTTACCGCCCGTGCTCAACACTCCACCTCCCCCAGCCGTCGGGACCTGCCATTCGCGTCGGCGCGCCAGCGGATTCCAAGCCTGAAGATACTCGGCCGCTGGGCGGGCAACTGCCGCTTTCGGGGAGGGTCCGAAGCTCGCGACCACTCCCAGATCATCGATTCCTTCCTGGTACTCATAACTTTCTGTGCCGGACAAACGTACACCGGTCTCGTACGTCGGGATATAGACGAACCCAGTGACTGGATTGTAGGAAGACGGCCGCCACGAGTGCCCTCCATTGGGGCCCGGACTGATACTGGCCGTGCCTTCGGCATAGGACGATGCCGAACTAACAATGGGTCGCCCGCTCGTCGGATCAACGCCACTCGCCCAGGTCATGTTGTCCACAAAGGCTGTTGCCGACAGGAGCTTGCCGGTCTGCCGATCGAGGATGTAGAAGAATCCGTCCTTCGCCGCCTGCATCAGAATCGAGCGATCTTCGCCGTCAATCCGGGTATCCAACAGCATCATGTCTTCCGCCGCATCGTAATCCCAGGCGTCGTCCGGCACCTCCTGATAGTGCCAGCGGTACTGGCCGGTACGGGCATCCAACGCCACGATTGAATCGGTGAACAGATAATCGTTGTGAGCCGCCGCCGAGCGAAATTTCGGATTCCAGGGAAAAGGATTGCCGGTACCGATGTAAATCTGCCCGAAACGCGGATCGGGTGTGATCGCATTCCACACCTGCCCGCCGCCACCCGATTTGTATGAATATCCACTCCACGTCGGAAGCGCTATTCGAGTCAGAGCGGAATCGGAAACGGCTCCGTCGGAAGCCGGCTGAGAAGACGCTGGGACGGTATAAAAACGCCAAAGCAGCTTCCCTGTTGAAGCATCGTATGCGCTGACATAACCACGCGCGCCCGTCTCACCGCCCGCGTTACCAATTATCACCCTGCCCTGCATGACGCGGGGAGCACCGGTAATCGCAACCATCCTGGCGGGATCGACCGTCAGCGCACTCCACACGAGCTTGCCCGTGGTGGCGTTGAGGGCGATGAGTCGGCCATCAATTGTGCTGATGTAGAGGTTGCTCTGATAGAGCGCAGGGCCCCGATTGACCACATCACAACACGATTTGAAGCCTGCGCGGCCCGGCACTTTGGGATCGAACTGCCACTTGATCCGACCCGTGCGCGCATCGACCGCCAGCACTTTGCTCCAGGCTGTCGTGGTGTAAAGCGTTCCGTCCGCGATCAGAGGGGTTGCTTCCTGACCGCGGCTCGTATCGAGCTCAACGAACCACGCCGGCCGTAACCTTCCGACGTTGGTGACATCGATCTGTTTGAGGGCGGAAAAATACCAATCCGGATGGGCTCCGCCGTGGGCCAGCCAATTCTGCGGTTCGGTGACAGCAGCCTTGTCCAACCGTGCGTCGTCAACCAAGCCGCCGCGCCGCGCGGCGATGGCATCTCCGAGATGCAACCCCAACCAAAACACGCAGTAGATTATAATTCTATTTTTCATGTTGGAAATGAGTTCGATAAATCAGCGTAATTGCAATCGCTACGACGGCTCCGATCGCGAGCGGAATGGTCCCGAGAACAAACAGCTCCCTGGCGGGTACGTCCCGGGCGGACAATCTGCTGACGAGATATGGGCCCAGGGCACCGCCGGCACGGGCAAAAAGCATGAAGAGCCCGACACCGAGCGCCCTGACCGCGGTTGGATAAATGTTGCTGACGCAAAACACCTGCGCGAAATGCAACCCGAGAACACAAAAGCCGGCCAACGCGCACAGGAGCATCAACACAGGCGCACTGATTCCAGGCAGGCCGAGGCATGCCACGATCGGAATGCTCAGCAGGTAAAGCAGCGCGCACGGCCACATGCCATGGCGATCGAGAGGCCGCATGATGACCCATCCCCCGAAGGTCCCGGCAAACTGAAACACCACCACCGCGGCCGCGGCCCGCGAGTAAGGCAGGCCGGAATCCGTCAGCAGCGTGGGTAACCAGTTGTTGAATGAGTGGAAGACGATCTGCCCGACGAAAGATCCCAGCCACAGCAGCGGTGTCAGCAGCAGCAAGGGCCCGGCGAAGAATGCTTTCCACGTGACACGGGGAGGGTTCGGTTCCGCCGTGAGACTCAGATACTTTGGCGACTCGGGCAGGAATGCAAAGACGAGCACCGCACTCAACAGTGCCAGCACACCGCCAAAGACAAATATACCCCGCCAGCCGAAATGCCCCGCGAGGTAGGGCGCCACGAGACCGATCGCTCCCGAGCCGAACGTCGTGCCCGAAAAGATTATAGTTACGAACGTGGCCCGCAACCGCCGTGGCGCGAATTCATTGATGTTGGCAACAGTGACTGCCAACGCGCCGGACATGCCGATACCGGCGAAGAATCGGCACGTAACGAGCGGAATGAGCGAGTGGCACGCCGCACAGAGCAGTCCAAACACGCCAAACAACACCGTCGCGCTGAGAATCGTCAGGCGGCGGCCGTAACGTCCCGCGAGTGCGCCGAACGAGGAAGGACCGATGAAACCGGCCAACAGGGCGGAGCTGAATAGCGGCCCCAACGAAGCACGGCTCAAACTCCAATCCGCGACGATCCCGGGCGCCGCAAACCCGGCGGCCGAGATGTTATAGCCGTCGGCGAGAGTTACAAACGTGCACAGGGCAACGACTGTCAGCAGCGGACGGCCGACCGTTTGCCGGTCGGGGACCTCCCCGAGCTCGATAGTCCGATCCAAGCACGCCCCCTCTACCCAGGCCGCCCCCTCGGGCCGCGCGGCAGCCCGACGATAAGACAATCAGCCCGGCTGATCAATAAAAATCAGCCAGGCTGATAACAGGGGCCGGGACGCGAGGGGACTATTCTTCGGTTTCGCTCGGCATGCGACGCAGGCCGGCCAGAATTTTCAGCATCAGGGCGCGGTAAGTAGCCACTTCCCCCGGGTCGAAGGAGGCAAAAATCTCCGCCTCCACGGCGGTGGCCGCCTTGTCGCAGGCGCGCAGCGTCTGCCGCCCTGCATCGGTCATCGAGACCTCGAGAACGCGCTTGTTACCCTTCGCCAACTGCCGCTCAATCAAGCCATTGCTCTCCAGGATGGCAATCTGCTTGATCATGGTTTGCGGCTTGACCGCAAACATGCGCGACAACGAAGCCGAGGAGCGCTTTTCCCCGTGCAACAGTGACGTCAGGATCCGGAACTGTGTCGGACTGACCCCAAGGGGCGCCAGCGCGGCCTCCAGGCGCAGGAACGTCTTGTACTGGACCTGCTTCACCAGGTAGAGCGTGCGCGGCGGTGTCTTGGAAGCGTTGTTGTCTGTGCTTTTCGCAGTTTGCGGTCGCTTTTTCGCCATGCCGACTATCTTACCGGCAGCGGCCCCTCTGGCAATGGATACTCGTCGGAGTTCTTCACCCAGCTCCTCTGCAGGGAAAAATCCAGGCGCGGAGGCGCGAAAATATCGGCCATCCGATTACCCTGCGGCCCGGGCTTCTGAGCTTCCGAAGTGTGAATCACCCGAGCGGGAATAATGGTCGCGGAAGGCGCCTCGACGGCGGTGTGCTCATCCTCACGCCAGCCGTTCTTGTCCGGACCCCACGGCCAACGCAGGTGGTGTACGTAGTTCCCCGCGAAAACCAGAGAACACTGGTCGAAGTCGTGATGACTATGCGGCGACAACTTTGTCACATCGCGGGCGCGGCGGCTCGGGGGCGGAAAGCTCAGCATGAGAGTCGTGCAGCGCCAGATCGGGCCCATTTGCCCCGGGGCCCTGTCCCCTCTCTGCAGGTCATAGACTCGCAGTTTGTAGCCGTCGGGCGGTGCCGGCCAGGCCACGAACGGGGGGTGCGATGGATCAGGCTGTGCATAGGCCGCGGCGTTGGCGCACTTCGCATTGAGATCGGGTGACTGCGTCGAGAACAGGCGCACCACACGACCACCGCCAGGCAGACGGATCCGACTGTCGCCCGGCGGCACGATGAGGAGTTGGAAGCCATCGCCCTGGACCGATTGTGCGCCGGCCGTCGCCTCATAGGCAGTGGCGTCGTCAGGCAGTACGATCATGTACTCATCCACCTGGCCGACCCGCGAGAAAGTCGCGCCCGGCCGGGCTTCGATCCAGTGAACGATCAGATTCTGGCCGCGGGTATACCAGCCGCGGCCGTTGGCGTCGTCATCCACCGGGGGATCCCGATAATACAGGCCGTAGCTCGCGGGCATTGCGGTCGTCCCGGAAGGAGCCGCGCCTGGTGGTTGCGCGAGCGCCGAACGCGGATCAGACTTATCATACATGCAACGATTCCTCGAGTTAGTATTCAATCATGACTTCCAACACACCACGCCCCGCGCCACGCGAGTTCCGCAAACGACTCCTCGATCGCGAGTTGCTGATCGGTACGTTCTGTAAAACACCGACCTCGCACGCGACCGAGATCCTCGGTACGCTCGGCTATGACTTCGTCATGTTGGACGAAGAGCATGCGCCCTGGACGCGCCAGACGCTCGAAGTGGGCTTGCTCGGGGCGCGCGCCTTCGGCACAGCCGGGCTGGTCCGAATTGCGCGGCCGGATGCAAACAGCATTCTCTCCGTTCTGGACGATGGCGCCATTGGCGTGATGGTTCCCCACGTCGCCTCAGCGCAGAAGGCTCGCCAGATAGCGTCCTGGGCCAGATACAAAGGCGGTACGCGCGGTTCCGGTGTCGGGCGCGGCGGCGATTACGGCGGCCGGCCGTTCGAAACGCATTACCAGGCATCTGACGCAACAACCACTGTCATCGCGATGATCGAAGATCGGGACGCGATCGAGCAGATCGATGAGATAACGGCGGTAGAAGGAATCGATGGTTTCTTCCTCGGCCGCGGTGATCTTGGCTTGTCGCTGTCCAACGCCACCGGACCTGCGCCGACATTGGAAGAGGCGGTGCGAATCGTCGCGGAATCCGTCCTGAAGAGCGGCAAGACACTGTGCGCCGTCACTCAAAACATGGCCTCCGATGATGCGAAAAGGATGATCGACCTGGGCGTCACGGCACTGATGGTGGCCAGCGACCACGGCATCCTGCGCTCGGGCTTCGTCACCCAGATCGAGCATTTCAGGAAGCTGTCAAAGACCTAACAGCTGCAACGCGTTGCTGGACACCATCTTGCGGATATCCTCATCTGAATAACCGAGGTTGATACAGATCCGGATCACGTTACGAAAGCCCGCAACAGGATGGTCGGCGCCCCGCTGCCCGAGATCCGAGGCCAGAATGGTACGATCAACGGTGCCTGACTGGATCAACTTGTCCAGCTCCTCGGGAGGAAACGGGTCCCTCTTGCGCTTGGCGACCGGAATAAACATGCACAGCGAGTGCTCGATGTAGGCACCCATTGTCACGAGTCGTCGGATGTCCTCATGCGTGGCATCGACGATGAAGCTCGGGTGGTTGACGAGCAGCCGCTTCACTCCGCGCGACTTTGCTTCCTCGAACACCGGCAGAATCTCCGAGATATGCAAATGGCCGCCGGCGAGAATGACATCGTATTGGGCAACGAGATCGAGTATCTCCTTCACCTCATCCTTGACCTTGCCATCGGCATCGAGCGGCGTAAGCGGATCAAAGGGAATCATCTTCCGGGTCGTATGCGGAAAACCGGCTTTGATACCGTAACGCGAATCAATGTGATTCTTCGCCGAGAAGGTGGGTAACCACACGAGCCTGGCGCCGAGCGCGATGCCATGATCGACCGCGTGCTTGTTGAATCCACCCACCGCGTTGTTGAGCGGTACTCCGGAAAACAGGGTGATGTTCAGGTGACTGTAGGCCTGGTTGAGCATCTCGGTGATAGGCGTCGCCGAGTAGTAGTGGTCCTTGATGAGCATCGCGCGAAAGCCTGCCGCTGCCGCCTCCTGCATGGCTTCGATATGATTGAGGTCACGAGCCATGACGGACGGACCGGAGTGACAGTGCAGGTCCACTGCCCCCACGAGCAGACGCGAAATGCGTTCCTCGAGTGCTTCGTCGTGCGTGCCCGGCGTCAGATTCGCTGCCATTTCTTTACCTCGAGTAGCGGGTATCCCAGGCCGGGACAGAGCGCATAAATTTCTCTCTGCATCGCGCTCGCCACCTCGGACAGAGGCGCGTCGGCGCGCATCAGAAAACCCATGGGTCGTTCGACCGCGGCCATCGCAACCTGCGAGCGCTGCGACGGTTTCAACACGACCTCCACCAACTTCCCGGCAATCACGTGATCCTCCACCGAATCCATGGACAAAATTCCGATGAAGTGGCTGCCAATGGTCGCAGCGCCCACGTAGATCACCGAATTGCTGTTGATGGTCGTCTTACGCGGCTCGACGCCCCGGCTGTGGGCGAGCAGACACAGGGCGTTGTAGTAGGAAACAACATCCGTCGAATAAAGCCAGCTGTATTGCGTGAGCTGCTCGATACCGAGCGCACCCGCCTTGGCGAGCGGATGGTCGGCATCGACAAACAGGCCGCAGCGGTCGTAGAAAAGGGTCTCGCCCACGAGATTGGGTTTACCCGCGATGGCATCCAGCGGCGCGATCGCAAAATCGAGCTCACCCCGTTGCAAGGCTGCAACCAGCTCGTCGGCTACGCCACTCATGACAGTGAGCCGCACCGAATAGCGACTTTGTGACAGCTTGGCACTCGCCGCGGGGATGACCCGCCCGAGAAAGCCGGTCCCCCGGGCGACTCCGACAGTGATGTGCCCTGTGAGCCCGCCGGAGATGGCCGCACGCTCGTTTTCCAACTGGTGCAACTCGGCCAGGACGCGCTTCGCGCGCCGGTACACGGCCTTGCCGAACTCTGTCGAAGTCATGCCTTTGGCGTCGCGATAGAACAGCGGCTCGCCGAAGTGCGCCTCGAGTTGATGGATACTCTTGCTCAAGCCTGGCTGAGACAGGCTCAGATTGTCGGCCGCCTTACCGAGGCTGCCGCTCTCGACCACGGCTATGAAGCGTTTGAGCTGTGCGAAATCCATGGCTCGATTCGCGGACCTAAGGCCCCTCGGATCTCAGTTATCACCCAGGCTGATATATATAGCACGGGCAGCGGGCCATGGGATAGCAATTCGCTATGACCCCCACCCCAAAGCGCTATTAGACACCGTCGCGAGGGGCTCGAAGAATGTCGAGCCATTGGAACAGGAGGGGGCACGTGCCAACGAGCTGGGTATTTCAAGGGCGATGCTGGAAATTCGGTGACAACATTCCCACCGATGCCATGACGCCGACGCACGTCATGTTCAAGTCGCCGAAGGAAATGGCGGCATTCGTTCTCGAGACTTTGAATCCGGAGTTTCCCAAGAGGGTTCAGCCCGGCGATATCCTGGTCGCGGGGCGTAATTTCGGCTGCTCCTCCGGACGCGCCCTGGCCACCAAGGCACTCCAGGCCACGGGGATCGGCGCGGTGGTGGCCGAGCAGTTCTCCCGCACCTTCTATCGCAATTGTCACGAGATAGGCCTGCCTCTGCTGGAAGCAACAGGCGTCCACGCCCTGGTCAACGACAGCGATCAGGTGCGAGTCGATATCCGAAACGCGACGATCGAAAACCTCACCACCGGGCAGCGCCTTCAGGGCACCCCGCCCTCGCAGTTCCTGCTCGGGATGTTGGAAGCCGGCGGGCTCATTCCGCTGTTGAAATCCGGTGCCTTCCCCGGCACGGCAACCCGGTGAGCGGTTTATGTTGAAGTTGAATCCCCTACGCAAAAAAGAATTCCTCGACCTGATGGCACAGCGGGGCTGGGACCTGCTGCTGTTCTACGGCGACACCTGGCGCAAGGATCACTTCCGCTGTCTCGTCAGCGTGTGCTTCTGCGGTCCGCAAGCAGTCGCCGTTCTGACCAAAGAGGGTGAGGTACGCGCGGTTGTAACCCACCCATGGGACGTCGAGCCGGTAAAGACCGCCACGGGCGGATCCGTAGCCTACGTGCCCCGACTCGTCGAAGGGCTGAAGAATTGCGTAAGCAAATCTGCCAACGTCGCCATCAACGGTCTCGAACAGATGGAGGCGCGTTTCGTGCGCGCCGTGCAGGAAGCAACCGGGAAGACCGCCGCATCGGCAACTGCCGACGTGGAGGAAATCCGGCGTGTCAAAACACAGGAAGAGCTGGAGTGGATCCGGAAGGCCGCACTGCTGGCCGACCGCGGTTATGAGCAATTTGTGCGTGTGGCCCGGGCGGGAATGACGGAATTCGAGCTGGTCGCGGAGGTCGAGGGTTACCTGAAGACCCACGGTGCCGAGGACAACTTCATGTTGGTGGCTTCCGGAGGCACGGAAGTGACCGCCATGAAGCCGCCTACCGCCCGCAAACTACAGGTGGGCGACTCGGTCATCACGGAGCTCACTCCGCAGATCAACGGCTACTACGCTCAGATCTGTCGCACACTGGTCATCGGGCCGCCCTCCGAAAAGCAGCTCGAGTCGTATGCCATCTTCGCGGAGGCGCAAAAGGCCGGGCAGGATCTGCTGCGCCCGGGTGTCGACATTTCGGATGTTGCCCGGGTGCAGAACGACGTCTTCCGCAAACACGGGTTTGGGGACTACACCGGGCCACAATATACGCGTGTCCGCGGCCACAACCTTGGATTGTATCCGGACGAGTTGCCGCATGTTCTGGAGAACGTGCATTACACGTGCAAGAAGGACATGGTCATCATCTGCCATCCCAACACCTACCTGCCCCTTTCGGGTTACATGGTGTTCGGCGACACCCTGCTGGTGACCGACACAGGTTGCGTGTCGTTGAGCCAGACCGAGCGGAGACTGTTTCAAGCATGAAGAGAGGATTGGTCACCTGGGACAAAGACGAGCTGCCACCCGAGGAGCTCGCATCGAGGCTCACAGTCGTACACAACGTCGTGCGCACCAAAGGTCTCGACGCGTTGGTGTTGTACTCAGACGTATGGCGCTGCAATGACGCTCGCTACCTGTCGAACTACATGCCGTACTGGAACCGTGCGTTCGTGGTCGTGCCGCGCAACGAGAAGCCGATCCTGCTGTGTTCGTTGTCGCCCCGGGTCTATCCGTGGATCAAAACAGTCACGGTGCACGAGACGATCATTGCCAGTCCCAGCCCGCCCGCCTCCCTCTTCAAGCTCGGCGCCGAGCGCGGTTGGAAGCGGTTGGGTATCTGCGATCTCGACGGACTGCCCGCTGACCTGCATGCGGAATTGACCTCGGGCAATACCGAGTTGGTCGATATTTCTCGCGCCGAGGTTCGGCAAGCTCCGTCCAAAATAGAGGTGCAGATGCACGCGCGCGCCGCCCGTATGGCGCGAGAGGTACTCGAGAAGGAGCTTCCAACTGCGAAAGCGCGGACCGATCACGAGCTCACTGGACAACTCGAGTTGCAGTTGCGCCGTGCCGGCGCGGAGGATGTGGTCGTTCTGGTTTCGGATGGCACAGGAACACCGGTTCCGCCCTACGGCTCGGCCGTTCGGCCACACACCTCCGTTGTAGTCGCGATCGAACACAACGGACATTGGGCGAAGGTCACCCGAAACGTCGCGGGTGTGACCTCGAGCCTTCCAGCTCGCGGTGGAGTGACCGAGCTTCGGGAAATTCTCTCGGGCCCTTACTCCTGGGAAACCATCGGCGACGCGGCGTCTCCGGCCGTCATCTCACTACAGCTGCAGATCCAGGCCAGGAATCAAACGCTCTATTACGGAGATACGTATCTGCAGGGCGAGGAAGGACTGCGTATTTTATGAACTTGGTTGAAAAGATCCTGGCCCGCAAGAGCGGCCAGAGAAGCGTGGCCCCCGGTGATGTCGTCACCACGGACATCGACCTGATGGTGATGCACGATCTGAGCGCCAACTTCGTCATGAAGGTGTTCAACAACGAGATGGAGGAGCCAGGCATTGCCGATCCCTCGAAGATTGTGTTCGCCTTCGATCACAACTTTGCACCGGCGACGCGCGATGCCGCGGAGGCTTTGGCAGCCGTGCGTAAATTCGCAGCCAAACACAAGATCCAGCATCTGTTCGACAGCGGCTGCGGCAGTATTCATCACGCCATCATGGAAGCCGGCCTCGTCACCCCCGGCATGATCGTCATCGGCTGCGACTCACATACTCCGATCTACGGAGCGCTCGGCGCGTTCGCTACGGGTGTTGGTAACAACTCCATGGCCGCGTTGGGCTTCGCCCGCAGCAAGGGATGGTTCAAGGTTCCCGAGACCATCAAGATCCATTTCCACGGCACGCCGATGAAGGCAGTCCAGCCTCGGGATATCTCGCAATTCCTGGTGGGCAAGCTCGGTGAGGACGGCGCCATCTACAAAGCGTTGGAGTACGCCGGCCCTTACATAGAATCACTCGATGTCAGCGACCGCGCTCTGTTTCCGCTCCAGGCAATCGACGTGGGCGGCAAGTGCGGCTTTGTAAATGCGGATGAAAAAACCGCGCAATATGTGCGACAGCTGCAACCGAGCAAGTCATATGAGCTCCTGCAAAACGATAGCGACTGCCGCTACTCGGAAGTCGTAGATATCGATGTCAGCCGCATCGAACCACAGGTGGCCTGCCCGCCTACCGTCGGCAACGTGAAGCCCATCGACGCCGCGGTGGGGACTCCGATCGACGTAGCAGAGGCAGGAGGTAGCACCGGAGGGCGCTTGAGTGATATTCGCGCCCTCGCCGCCTGCTTCGTCAACCGCCGCGTGCACCCGGGCGTACGCCTGCAGGTCGTCCCCGCGTCACGCGGGATCTATCTCGCCGCGCTCAGGGAGGGACTGTTCGAAACGCTGCACATCGCGGGCGCCAACATTTTCCCGCCGAGCGCCGGCTCCAACCAGGCATTCAACATGGGAGCGCTGGCGGAGGAGGAAGTCATGATATCCACACAGGCTCGCAACTTCCCCGGCCGCAACGGACACCCCAAGGCGCGTCACTTCCTGGCATCCCCGCTCACAGTGGCCGCCTCGGCGCTGACAGGCAAGATTACCGACCCGCGCACCCTGGAGACCCTATGAGCCAGCCCGGAAGACCCATGGGCCAGACCATTGCGGAAAAAATTCTCGCCGCCAAAGCCGGTGTGACCCAGGTTACGCCGGGACAGATTGTTGACGCTTATCCCGACCTGGTGATGAGCCACACGGCAACCTGGCGCTCCGTCAGCGTCATGAAGAAAATCGGCGCGAAGCGACTGTACGACCCCAGCCGCCTGGCAATTGTGCTCGATCACATCTCGCCTGCGAAAACCGAGAAGTACGCCGCCGACCAACAGACTTCCCGCAACTTCGCCAGGGAATACGGCATCGAAAAGTTCTATGACGTCGATGCGGGGATTGCGCATCTGGTGTTGATGGAGCATGGCCACGTCAAACCGGGCGACCTGATTGTCGGCACCGACTCTCACTGCACCATCTACGGGGCGCTGGGAGCGTTGGGATCGGGGATTGGGTACACGGAGGTCGCCTCCGTGTGGGTAACCGGAAAGCTGTGGATGAAGGTGCCGACCACTATCAAGTTGACCCTGGAGGGCCGCTTCGTCGCAGGCGTCAGCGCGAAGGATCTGATGTTGCACCTGATCGGTACTCTCGGCGCCGATGGTTGCGGCTACAAGTCCGTGGAATTCTACGGCGGCGCGCTTCCGGACATGAGCGTCTCGGAGCGCATGACGATGGCCAACCTTGCAATGGAGATGGGATCGAAGTGCGTTTTCATACCTCCCGATGAGAAAACGCGCGAGTGGCTGCTGCCGCGATTGAGCGATCCCGCCGACTACAAACCGGTCATCGCTGACGAGAACGCGGTCTATGAGCAGAGCATCGAGGTCAACCTGGCTGAGCTCACTCCGATGGTCGCCTGTCCTCATCAGGTCGAAAACACGAAGCCGGTCACCGAAGTGTTGGGCACCCGCATCGACCAGGCTTTCCTCGGCTCCTGCGCCAATGGGAAATACGAGGATCTCGCGGTCGCGGCCGCCATCCTGAAGGGACGCAAAATCGATCCCCGGGTGCGTTTGATCGTCACCCCCGGGTCGAAGGAGATCCTGTTGGAGGCGATGCGCAGCGGAATCCTCGCAACACTGGTGGAGAGCGGTGCGTTGGTAACGAACCCGGGTTGCGGTGCCTGCGCGGGCGACGGCGGAACCATGGCCGATGGCGAAGTCTCCCTGTCTACCGCGAACCGGAATTTCGTGGGTCGCATGGGCAGCAACAAGAGCAGCATCTACCTGTCCAGCCCGGCCACCCTGGCCGCCTCCGCGCTCCAGGGAGTCATTGCCGATCCGCGGGAGTTCTTCTGACATGCAGGATACGATTCAGGGTCGCATCTACAAGTTCGGTGACAACGTCAACTCGGACATCATCATTGCCGGCCGCTACCTGATCTACATCGATCCGGTGCAACTGGCGGAACATGCGTTCGAGATGCTCGGCGAGGGCTTTCCCGCCAGGCTGCGCAGCTTCGACATTCTCGTGGCCGGCCGTAACTTCGGCTGTGGCAGCGCCCGCGAGCAGGCCTCCACGGCCATCAAGGGATTGGGCATCAAAGCGGTCGTTGCCGCCTCATTCGCCCGCACGTTCTACCGCAATGCCATCAACGATGGATTGCCGATTGTCGAATGCCCTGCTTTGTATGATGCGGTCACAGAGGGAGACGTTATACAGATCGATCTCGCCAAAGGCGTGATCTCACATGCGGGCAACAGTCATGCGTTCCCCAAAATGCCGGACTCGGTGGGGAAAATATTGAAACTGGGTGGGCTGGCCAATTACTTGAAATCGACCCTCACGACCTCCTAAAAGAAAAACTGCCGCAGCGCCGTGAGCCCGATGGCATGGCGCTGCCGCTCATCCGGCACCAACTCCTCAAACAATCGCAGCGCCTCGCCGTACCCCGGCCTCGGCTCCGAGTGCCCCACAAACGGTGCGTCACTGCCCCACAGAAGGCGCTCCGGCCCGGCGACCGCCAGCAGCTTCTGAGCGCATGCCCGCGCCACTTCGAGATTCAACCTCAGGGTCGCGGCCAACTTGATGAAAGTCCGCCCGCGATCCACCGAGCGCAACGCGGCAATGAATCCCGGTGACTGTACTCCCAGATTTCGATCCGGATCGGCAAAGTGATCGATGACGAGGGTCACGCCGCTGGCTTCGATCGACGGCAACACCACCGGCAAATCCACTCCATGCGCCAGTAACTCGAGATGCATCCCGGCGTCCGCCAGGCGTTTGAAAAAACGCTGATGGGACTCGTCGCGCAGGTCAGGAAGTCGGTCCAGGCGTCGCAACGACATGCGAACACCAACAACCCCGGCACCGGCCATTCGAGCCAGAGTGACGGCATCGACTCCCGGCTGGACGATTACCGTGGCCCGCAGGCGACGGTGACGGCGCAGCGCCTCGAGTGTGTATTCGTTGTAGTCCCCAAAGAAAGTCGCGGCCGAAATGACTCCGAAGGCGACACCATGCTCATCCAGCGTCGCCAGGAATTGTTCGGCGCTGAAGTCATAGTCGGGTTGGGTCCACGCTCCTGCCACAAACGGCATGCCGCGCGTAAAGATATGTGCGTGGGCATCGACTACAGGAGGCAGGCTCATGGATCTCCTTCATGCTTTCCTGGTCAGAAGAAAAAACAACAGAACAGACGCGAACAACAGCGGCAGGGCGAGACCCGCGAAGGTTTCCAGTGGCCCGCCGTGCAGCCGTATGAGCGCAGAGCCACTTGCGGGCGCGATGATCGCTCCAATGCGGCCCGCTCCATATGCCCAGCCAACAGCCGTTGCCTTGTGGGTCGGAGGATAAAGCGTCGGTGACAGCGCAGCGAGCCCTGCCTGCGAGGAGATCTGGAACAGCCCCATCATGCCGAGGAAAATGAACATGCTGCTTGCAGGCGCAACTACGCCGACCCCGATGGCGCCGATAAACGCCAGCGCGTAGGTCTTGGGGAGCACGGCTCGAAATCCAAAGCGGTCGATGGCAAATCCGATCAGAAAAGTCCCAACGACACCCAGCGAACTGTACAGCGAGGTCGTCGCTCCCACGGACTTCCAATCCATATGCAGCACGTCCTTGAATACCGTCGTACTCCAGGACGACCATTGACCGATAAACAGAAAACTCGCGACGAACGCACACCACAATAGAATCGTCGATGGCCTGCGTCCCTCACCCAGCAACACCGAGACTCGTCCGCCCGGAGGAACCTGGCACGCGGTCGCCGTGTACAGCGGAGTTCTGGGATCGAGCGTTGGATCCAACTGCTCGAGCAGCCGCGGTAACCGGGGATCCGCGCTGTTCCGGCGCACCATGAAACGGGGCGACTCAGGCAACCACAGCAACACAACTGGGACGATGACGGCCGACAGGCCAGCCCCGAGGAGCAAGGCCCCTTCCCATCCATAACGCGGCAGGATGAACGCCTGCATGGCCGCACCTATCAACGTGCCTCCCTGCGCGCCACACACGGTGATAGTCGAGAACCGGCCCCTGAACCGCCGCGGCGCGATTTCCGACGACAGGGTGACCAGATTGGGCACCACTGCCGCCGCGCACAGCCCGGTCAACACGCGCCAGATCGTGAACTGCAAGGGATTGGCAGAGAACGCGGAGCAGGCTGAGAACAGCGCAGTCCCCATCAGGCAAGCTATCAGCAGCTTGCGCCGCCCGCTGCGGTCAGCGAGCGGCGCCACAAAAACGGCGCTCACCAGCATTGCAACCTGCTGCGTCAGAAGTACGGATGTGAGCGCTACTCGGCTGACGTGGAAAGAGTCGGACAGCGCCGGAAGTATCCATCCGACAATGTACAGGTCGTAGCCATCGATACTCATGGCGATAGTGCACACCACGAGAGTGCGCCAATGGATTGCGCGCAATCTCGCTGTGTCCAGCACCTGATCGATATCTACACCCGCTGCCATCGCCTCTTCCCCCGCTAGTGCCGGTACATCACTCCGATCCGGAACGCCCGGCCGATCACATCATAATACTGACCGTTGAACTGTGGCTCCGGCAGGTTCGGATACGGCGACAGCGGGGGCGCATGATCCAGTGCGTTGCGGATGGAGGCCGAGAACTGCACGTGATCGTTCAAGTCGTAGCTGCCATATAGGTTCAGATAGACCACCGAGCCGATGCTGTTGTTGTTGATGCTCAGAGCTGGAGTGGAGTTGTAGGTGTTGTCAATCGTTCCGCGGCTCACGAACAGGCCCTGCGCGCTGAGGCTTGCGCCACCCAGTGTGAATGTCTGGGTCATGTTCAGCGTCAGGTGCGGGACGGCCCCGAGGTTTTGAGGGCCGTTCTCGCCGGAGCGATCAATGGTCCCACCGGCGCCGGTGTTGATAAAGGAATGCAGCGTGCGGGTGCCCAGCAGGTTGGTCGTCATGCTGGTCGGCAGGCTGAACAGAGCAGGAAGCGACGACCGGTATGCGAGGTTGAAGTCAATACCCTTCGACTGTTCCGAGGCCAGATTGAGGGCCCCTGCATTCAGCGAGGTCGCCGCGCCCGCGGCGTTGAAAGTGAAATAATTGCAGAACTGCGGGTCTCCCAGCGTGCAAAGGTTTCCGATCGTCGCCGCGGACAATGTGGTGATCGCGTTGTCGATCTTGATGTCGAAGTAGTCGATGGAGGTGCTCAGGTTTACAAACGGGCCGCTCTTGGGCTGCAGCACGATTCCGTATGTCGACGTCGAAGCATTCTCGCCACTGAGGTTGGGGTTCCCCCGGGTCACATTCTGGGGAATGTTCACAGTGGCGCCCCGGACCGTGGCCGTGTTGGTCAGCACCGTTCCGCCGCCGTAAAGCTCATAAATAGCGGGAGCGCGGATATCGATGGAATGTGTTGCGCGCAGGCGCAAACCACTCACCGGCTCAAAGTCCAGGCCCAGTTTCCACGTGTGCTGATTGCCGATATCGCTGTAGTGCTCGTAGCGGGCAGCGCCATTGAACGTCAGGGACTTGGCGAGCGGCGCATCCGTCAGGAGCGGAACCAGCGTGTCGATGTAGCCTTCCTTGACGTTGAATGAGCCCTTGTAAGGAGTGGAATTGCCGGCAAAAAGGAAGGCGCTGCTGGAGGAAAGCGCGTTGGCGGTGACCTCCTGGCTCTCGTTGCGGTACTCCAGACCGAAGGCGACCGCGACCGGACCCGCCCACGTAGACAGTGGCGTGCCCTTGATATTGGCGGTCAGATCCTGTTGCCGGTAGTACGAATCAGACATGCCGGTCCGCTGCACATACGCAGCCGCGGCGGCGGAAGGCGCGCCGTTGCCAAAGAGATTGAGCGGCACACAGCCGGCCGCTGCCGCATTGAACGCCGGCCCGGCTTGCGTGGCGCGACAGACCGGTTGGCCGCCCGGCCCCTTGATCGCATCGAGCGCGAAACCCAGTTGCGGGCCTGCCGTGGCATTCTCGACAGTCTGATTGTAGTGATCCTGGCCCCATTCATAGCCGGCATCCCAGGTCCAGTTGGCGCCGAACTTGCCGTTCAGGCCGAAGACCGCGCGCGGAATGTTGTTGGTGATCATCAGGTGGCTGTTGCCGAGATCGAAGGCGTTCTCCTGGAATGTAAAGCTCGGGATTTTCTTGTTCGCCATCTCGGTGGCAACAGCCGCCGGCAGAAACGCGTTGTCAGCGAATATCGTGCGGGCGGTGATTCGCGGCAGGGATCCATGAAAAGACACGGTGTTATAGGCGTAAGACAGCACCAGTGAGGCGGTCACTGAATCGGAAATGTCATACGCGGCCCGCGAGTAGGAGGTGACGCGTTTTATCGCTGGAATCATGTCGAATCCCGTGACCGTCGACTGACCTTCGCCCCCGATCATCTGCACGCCGCTGACCAGCGAACCGGTTTGGAACGGCCGCACGCTGCCATCGGAATTGAACGTGTAGTTGCGATAAAGAAAATTGACCGGTCCCGTGATCGTGCCACCGGAGCCGAGCGACGTGTGAACATTCCCCACTTCCAGCAACGCCGGCAAGCCGTTGGTCGTCCGATTCGGATTGGAAATAATCTGCTGCTCACCGCGGCCCCAGGGGCGCGTATAGATATCGCCGAGCCCGTTGTCCTTCTGGGCTTCCGCCCCGATGACGAAATGGCCGCGCTCATTCAGGAAGCTGGTTCCAGCAAGAGCGCCGAGATACTCGTTGGCGTTGTCGCCGCGTTGCGCGATACCGCCCTGGGCCTTGACCTGGAAGCCTTCAAACTTGTTCTTCAGGCGGATGTTGACCACGCCGGCGACCGCATCCGACCCCCATTGGGCCGATGCACCTCCGGTTACAACCTCCACGCGATCAACCATGAATGCGGGAATAGTGTTCAGATCCACCGCGTTCACAACGCTCGTATTCGTCGCCGGCGCCGTCGGAGGCGCCCTGAGCCCGTCAACGAGAACGAGTGTGCGCTGACCACCCAGGCCGCGCAGATCCGCGGTGAACGAACCCGGAGTGCCGGTTTTCACGCCGTTGGCCGCCGGGCTCTGCGTCTGTTTGAAGCCCGGAATCTCATTCAGGATCTGTGCGATGTTGGGCGCACTTTCGCGCTCGATCACCTCGGCGCCGACGACTGTAGTCGGAGTCGAGGCGGCGAAGCCCGGCAGGGCGGCACGCGAGCTGGTCACGACCACCTCTTCGAGCACCGGCGGCTCCCCCGGGCCCCCACCGGGGTTCGGCGTCGACGCGTCGTCATCCGCGTAAACGCGCGCCATCCCGGCCAGCGCAAGCCAGGCAACCGTCAACCTTGCTGATCTCATAAAGCCCCCTGTCATCCGCCATGGCGGACACAATTTAAGAGTCAGTTGTCAGTGCGACTGATGTAAGCCAGACTGACATTATGGCTGGCGCCTGTAAAGGGGGCCGGCTCAACAAATCTCGAAGTTATACCAACGCGATTATCCCGGAAGGAGCAACATAATGAGCCGGAAAGTTGTCCTGACATGCGCTGTCACCGGTGGCGGACGCCCTCATCCGCGCCATGGAGCCATCCCGATCACCCCGGCCCAGATCGCGGACAGTTGTCTCGAGGCGGCGCGGGAAGGCGCCTCGGTGGCTCACATCCACGTCCGCAATCCGGAAACGGGACTGAGCTCGGACGATCCGGCGCTCTTTGATGAGGTGGTCGATCGGATCCGTGCCACGGGAGTCGACATCGTCATCAATCTGACGTGTGGGCAAGGAGCCTTGTTCAGGCCCGATCCCGAAGACGAGTCCCGCCCGCTGCCGGGCTCCAAGATCTATCCTGTCCCCAAGCGTATGCGTCACATCGAGCGCAACCTGCCCGAGCTGGCTTCATTCGATATCACGGCTGGCCACCGGCAATACGGAACATTCGAGGCGATGTACTTCAACACACCGCATTCCATACGCCTGATGGCCAAGCGCTTCCAGGAGCTGGGCGTGAAGCCCGAGCTCGAAGTGTTCGACTCGGGAAATATCGTGCTGGCCAAGGATCTGATAGCCCAGGGGTTGATCGACGGCCCCCCGCTGTTCCAGATGGTACTGGGAGTCAAATGGCAGGCACCGACCGGCATCGAGCCCCTGCTCTACCAGCGGGGATTGTTGCCGCCCGACTGCCTCTGGGGCGCCTTCGGGATAGGCCCGGAAGAGATGCCGATCCTGGCGCATACGGCTTTGTTGGGCGGGCACGTTCGCGTGGGCCTGGAAGACAACGTGTATCTTTCTCGCGGTGTGTTTGCCACCAACGGACAGTTGGTCGCGCGTGCACGCACACTACTGGATTGCCTCGGCCTCAGCGTCGCAACGCCCGCCGAGGCGCGTGAAATCTTCCACCTGAAGAAGCAGGATCCCCGCAAAGAATAGTCACAGTCCCAGGTCCGGAACGCTGGCCGCGCGATACGCGGCCTGCGCCTCATCGGTCAACGATACGGATCGCCGCCCGTCGAGATCCAACGCAATACCAACAGTCCGGACCGCTGCCCACGGCGCGCCCGTTTGGGGGTCGAGCAGCCAGTGAGCGGAGTGAGTGACGCGGTCAGTGCAGCCTGCAAGCCCAGACCGTACTTCACATCCGTCACCTACCCTCGGCCAGCGTGCATGTACGGTATGAAACTCGACCAGCGCTGAGCCAATCCGCAAGGGACCGCCCGGATTCGTGCGCGACAATACTTCCCGCCATTCACCGTTGCGAAGGTGTGGAATGCTGTCGGCAATCCGCCCCATGAATCCCGAAAGTCGCAACTGCCCGCGAGAATCACAGACATCCGACATGAATGTACCCAACCCGGTCGTGCGCAGCCCCAACTGCCGCGCACGTTCCAGGGAGGCCGTCACCTGCGCGCCACGGAGCGAAATGCTTCTGGGCTGCGCTTCATCCGGCGCTTCGCAAGTCAGGGCGGCCGCAGCTCGCGTAGCCTGTTCGGGCCATGGTACGGATTGCCCGCTGCCGCACTCGACATGCTCGAGCGACAGCCGGAAGGTCGCCGCTACCTTGCCAGAGTTGGAATGATGCAACAGAAACAATACGTCGGCCTCGTCCCGGCCCCACGTCAAAACCTGGCCAGTTGCGTGCAGAGCCGCTCCGGCGCGCGCCTCACGCAGAAAACGCATGTGCTGTGCTTTGACGAGCAGTTGGCATCCCGCCGCGCTGTCAAATACGTCCGTGAGCTCCAGTCGGCGCGCGAGCCCTGCCAGGGCCTGCTCGATTCGCGCCACGTAATAGCGAGTATTGAGGTGCCCTACGTGATCGCATTCCCATGCATTGGCGCAGCCCCGCCAGACCTCGACCGCTGCTCCGGTCATGACACTACAAAGAGCGCATCCAACACGGTCGCGCCCAGCCCCTGCGCATGGATTCTCACGGGGTTCAGGTCAACCTCTACGATTTCCGGATGCTGCAATAGCAAAGAGCCCAGGGTTTCGACCACGCTGATGGCGGCGTTGATATCCGCGCGCGGCGAGCCGCGATAGCCATCGAACAATCTGGCTCCCTTGAGCGACCGCAGCGCGAGCTCGATGTCTGAACGTCCCACGCCCGCGGGAATCAGGACAACATCCTGCAACAGCTCCGTCAGGATACCCCCGAGCCCGACCAGGATCACCGGACCCCAGCCGCCCTCATTGCGAGCACCGACAATGATTTCGATTCCCGGCTCACTCATCCGTTCCAGCAACATTCCGTCCAGGGACACAGCGGGGTGCCCGGCGGTCAGCCGCTGTTGCATCGACGACCACGCCGACTGCAACGCCGTCGCATCGCGAATATCCAGGGCCACCGCGCCGGCTTCCGATTTATGCGGCAGATGGCTGGACTGTGCCTTCAGGGCCAGCGGATATCCTAGTTTCCCGGCGGCTGCCAGCGCTTCCTCCAACGACACCACGAGGCGGCCGGGCGGGATCTTGAAACCCCAGCGTTCGAGCAACTGCTTCGACTGGTGTTCGGTGAGCGTCCCAGGCGTGAGCGCGGTAGCGGCATTGCGGGCAACAGGCAGAACCCGGGCTGACATCCGCCCGAGCCCTTTCAGCGCCGCGAGGGCTCTGAATGCACGCTCGGGGGATCGAAAGAAGGGCGTACCGGTGTTTCTGATCCGGTCCACGTGAGCCGCGGGGATGGGACAGTCCTCGCCCAACATGGCAAACACGAGTGCCTGGTTCCCGGCAAACGCAGCCAGCGCATCGATGATCGGCGGTAACTTGCGGTCCGCAGAAGCAGCACTGGGCAGCGAGATGACAATGACTACGCTGCCGAAGGCAGCATCCCGCGCTATCAGGTCCAACACCCGGCCATAGAGGCCTGGATCGATCAGCGCCTGCGCCGTCAGGTCCAGAGGATTGCTCGGCGGTGAGAAAACCGGCAGCTGCGTCGCGAGCGCCGAGGATGTTGCCGCGGACAACCGCGGCAGGTCCAATCCAACAGTCTCGCAGAAATCGAGGGCCATTCCCTTGAACGCCCCGGATTCCGCGACGACCACGGTTCCTCCGGGGGTTTGGGCATTGCGTAACCGGATCAACAACTCCGGAACATCAATCAACAACTCGAGGCTGTCGACCAGACAGACCCCGCGCGCCACAACCTGCGCGGCCATGACCTCGTAGTCGCCGGATAACGCGCCCGTGTGAGTCCTGGCTGCTTCTTTTCCAGCAGCACTGCGTCCGAGATGATGCAGGACGACGAACTTGCCGACATCCCGCGCCTTCATGGCGAGCTCCAGGAACCTTGCAGGCCGGCGGATCTGCTCCATGAGCATGGCGATCACGTACGTGTGAGGATCGCCAATGAACTCTTCCAGGAAGTCTTCGGCACCCAACGAGGCCTCATTGCCGGTCGACACGGAGTACGACACACCGATGCCCCGCGCCTGCAAAGCTACCCGCACGGCCGAGGCCATCGCACCACTTTGCGAGACGACTGCGACGCCCTTGCGATCACCCAGGGCATCAAAAGGCGCCGCCCCGAACATCAACGGCACGCCATCGACATAGTTGATCATGCCGATGCAGTTGGGTCCCTGCAGCGCCAGGCCGTGCCGGAGCGCAATGGCTGCGATCTCCTCCTGGTCACGCTTGCCCGGCTCCCCGGCCTCGGCAAAGCCGCCGGCCAGAACGATCAGGCCGCCAATGCCTTTTTCAGCGCACGCGCGTACGGAATCGACCACATGCACCTGCGGGATCGCCAACACCGCGCAGTCGATTCCATCGGGAAGCTCGGCTATCGAGCGCACGCACGGGCGCTCGCCGATCTGGTCGTAGCGGGGGTTTACCAGATGGAGGGGACCGCTGAAGCGAAACCGGCCGAGATTCGCCAACACGCCCGCGCCGAGCGATCCTGGCGTGGGCGAGGCGCCCACGACCGCCACACTACGAGGACGCAGAAGCCGGCTGATCGACACACACTACTCCTGGCGCTTATAACCTGACATGCCGGGCCGATAGCTCTTTTCGTCCAGGAATTGCGTCAGACCCTGGCTGCGGCCGCGCTCCGGATCGAGGAACAAGGCTTCCGAGCTCTTGGCCGTCAGATACTCGTTCGACACATCCCAGGTCATCTGTTGAACCATGCGCACGGCCTGTTTCGTACCGCGCAGAATGGTTGGGTTCTTGCCGCGCAACAGTGTCGCCAATTCGAGAGTTCTTTGCCTGAGCTGACTGCGCGGCACGGCTTCGTTCACCAGGCGCATCTCCGCCGCCTTGCGGCCGTCGAACGTCTCGCCCGTCATGGCGTAATACATTGCATCCCGGTGCGGCATCGTGGCGGTCACCGCCTTGGTTACCTGGCCACCAGGCAGGATGCCCCAGTTGATTTCCGAAAGTCCAAACTGTGCTTCCTCCGCCGCGATCGCGAGGTCACAGGCCACAAGGGGCGTGAAGGCTCCCCCGAAGCACCAACCATTGACCATTGCGATCGTGGGCTTCGGATAGTTCAGCAGCATTTTCCACTGCCACTGCCAGGCGGAGCGCTTGATACGAATCTTCTGGTTGTACGGCAGATGATCGAGGTCGCGGAAGAACTCCTTGAGATCCATGCCCGCCGAGAAGGAATCGCCGGCACCGGTCAGCACCACTACGGCGACCTTTTCGTCGATCTCCAGCGCATCGAGCACCCTCACCATCTCGTCGTTCAGCGCGGGGCTCATGGCATTGCGCTTGGCCGGCCGGTTCAGGGTGACCCAGGCGATTCCCGCCTCGATTTCCACCAGGACATGGACCAGGGGGGGCTGAAAGTTGGCCGGGGTTTCGAGGGTAGTCAACGTACCTGCTCCCTTTGGAGTGCGACTGAATGGCCGTAACGATAAGACACTCAGCCTGGCTGATCAATATAAATCAGCCAGGCTGATAACCAAGACTCGTTACGCAGGTTTCAGGAATCGGATTCGCCCGGGCTGCGGCGCAGCGTGGCGAGGACCTTCTGCATCAGGGTGCGATAAGTCTGCAGCTCCGCGGGTTCCAGGCAGGCGAAGATTTCAGTCTCTATAGCCGTGGCGGCGTTATCGCAGGCGCGCAGAGCGACCCGCCCCGCCTCGGTCAGCGTGACCTCGAGGACGCGCTTGCTGCCCTTTGCGAGGTTCCGTTCGATCAGACCCCTGCTTTCCAGGAAGGCAATTTGTTTGATCATGGTTTGGGGCTTCACGCCGAACATGCGCGACAACTCGGCTGAGGAGCGCTTTCCCCCGTGCAGCAGGGTCGTCAGGATGCGAAATTGTGTTGTAGTGACCCCGTGTGGCTGCAGCGCGGCTTCCAGGTGCACGAAGGTCCGGTACCGGACCTGCCATACCAGGTAAAGCGTGCGGGGCACGGGCCTGGAGTCGCTGCCGGATGCAACTTTCGCGGGTTGCCGTTGCCTGGTTCTTGCCATGCCGGGGGAGTATACAGCCGCTCCCATAATCAGCCTGGCTGATATACCATGGACACCATGGAGTCCAAAGAGAAGACAGCGATCGTCACCGGGGCGGGAAGTGGCATCGGCAGGGCTGCCGCCGTCGCACTGTTTACCGATGGCTGGCATGTTGTATTCGCCGGTAGACGGGCAGACCGCCTCGAACGAGCAGTTGCCGAGGCGGTCGCCGCCCGCGAAAGCCGGACACGGGACAGCGGTCACACTCCCCGCGCCATCGCCATCCCGACGGATGTCACGCAACCGCAGTCCGTTCACGAGCTCTTCGCAAGGACGCACGGCAGCTTCGGTCGCCTGGACCTGTTATTCAACAATGCCGGCATTGCTCCACGACCGATGCACGTGGAAGAGGTGCCGTTCGAGCTGTGGAAGAATGCCATCGACACCAACCTAACGGGCATGTTCCTCTGCATCCAGGAAGCCGTGCGGCTCATGAAGACCCAAACTCCACGCGGCGGCCGCATCATCAACAATGGCTCGATCTCGGCGCAGGTGCCGCGGCCGAACTCGATTGCCTACACAGCCACCAAACACGCCGTTACCGGCCTCACGAAGTCCCTGTCGCTCGACCTGCGGGATTTTGACATTGCCTGTGGTCAGATCGACGTAGGCAGTACCGACAGCGAGCTGGGCTCCGCCACCGCGGCGGGAACCGCGGCCGGACGTGCCGTCGGCACGCAGGCTGCCAATGCCTTCCCGAAGCTCGACGCCGGGCTCGTGGGCCAGGCGGTGTTGCAAATGGCGAACCTGCCGCTCGCGGCCAATATGCTGTTTACGACCCTGCTGCCGACGAAGATGCCGTTTTCCGGGCGCGGGTAAACGGCGCCCGCCAACGCGGTTTTTCAATCGGTGCGGCGCATTTCAATGCTTTCCTCGATGCCTGCAACGATCTTACTGACCCGTCCATTCGGACCTGTCACGAAACGCAGCCACGGACTGCCCAGCTCCGACAACCACAATTGAGGACAAAAGAACCGCCCTCCGGCAGTAGCGAATATCTCGGCCGACCCATTGTCCGGCCAATCCAGGAAAAGCCCGCCCTTGCTCGGATGGATTCTGAGCACGAGCCGGTCATTGAGCTGATACTGACCGCCACTGCGCGAGAGCATATCCACAGGTACCGGAAGAACCTGTTGCTGATGAAAGTCAGCGTTCGGGGGACGTTGTGTTGTTTCCCCATGATCCGGCCATCCGTAGACGCGGCTGATGCTGTCCAGGACCTCCTCGATCAGCATGAAGGCAAAACCCGAGTTCGACATGACAACGGCGCCCTTTCCCTGGGGTATATACCCGACGAATGAGGCTTCAAATCCCTCATTGAACCCATCGTGCCCAAACCGCAGCCATTGCCCGTTACCTGCCATCGCAGGTCCCAAACCGCGGTCGCCGCTTCCAGGAATCAGCATCTGGCGAGTCATATCGGAGTTGAGTGGTTCCTGCACGACTCCTTCGTAAGAGCGCTGCACGTTGATCACGTACCGGGCAATATCGGTAGGGGTCGACCACAGACCCGCGACCGAAAGCTCGGGACTGACGCGGAAGCGGCCAGGAAGCGCCTGACCCCCGGCATAGTGACCGGTTGCCGCGGCAGACAGCAGAGAAGCAGGCAGCGGCTGAGAGAAAGTACTGTGAGCCATCCCAATCGGCTGCAATACTTCTCTTTGCATGTAGTCCTCGAATGATGTGCCGGACACATCGGTGACCAGTTGCTGCAGAACCTCGTAGCCTGCGCCGGAGTACGCAAACGTGGACCCCGGCACTGACACTACGCGAACCGCACCGGCCCTTGCCGGCGGCTTTCCTCGAAGAATTTCCAAAAGTGAGGGAAGTCGATCCGCCATCGAAAATGCAGCGTAGTTGTTCGCGTCGCTGTGCTCTACGCCGGCTGTATGATTCAGCAGCATGCGAATGGTGACTGGCGCGCGGCGGGTAAACTCGTTATCCGCCAGCTTCCAACTTCTCAGCTCGCGATTTACGTTTTCATTGAGATCCAGCCGCCGCCGCTGGACGAGCGCCAACACTCCGACCGCGCTGATCGGTTTACTGATCGAAGCGGCTTGAAAGAGAGTCGCCGTTGTAACGGGCCGACCCGAGCTCATGTCTGCGATGCCATACCCTCGTGCCCACGCGATCTTGCCGCCATCAATCACTGCCACGCTGAGTCCCGGAACCCCGTACGCCCGCATACGTTCAGTGATCGTGTCGGGGACTCCCACCTTCTTTGCGGCGATCGGCAGCAAACCATTCTCGACCCGTCCAATCCTGGGATCCGGCTCAGCACCAACCGCAACCGTCGTAGCCAGCAGCGTGAGGGCAATTACATCCAAGAGGCGCTCGATCATTGCTGTTCCTCGCGTCCCGAACGTTGTGAGTATCGAGCCGCGATACCGCCGGGCGCAATGCATGCCGGACCCACGTGATGGACGAAGGTCCCGGCGCGATCATGTCCGCTGTGAGTGACACTTTCCCGTGCTGAAAACCTCGGACACCTCGGAAGACCGAGAGATTCTGCAGATCGACTGGTCTGCAAGACCAGCCATTCCAACTCGATGAGTTGCAAGGGGCGCACGACAGACCGCCCACCACTGGCACTACCCTCCGTGACCACGTCGCGATCCCGAGACACTTCCGTTATTGCTTCCAACACGGCATCTTAACGGCGCCACCCCGGATCGACCGGGGTGAAATCACACACTTCAAACATCACGGACACGCCGGCCATGCAGCTCAACAAACTGACGTCACTGCGCGGAAAGCTCGCGTTACTGTTCGCATTATCAGCAGCAATGTTGTGCGGCAGCGCATTCGCCGCGGACTTCACGGTCATCAACAATTGCAGTTATACCGTCTTCCCCGGCATGTACCCGGCCACCTATTCAAATGGCGGCTGGCAGATGAGCCCTGGAAGCCGGGTCAACTTCACTCTCAACTCCGGCTGGATCGGGAGAATCTGGGGACGCCAGGGCTGCAATGGTGCGAGTCCCGCCGTTTGTTCCACCGGTTCGTGCGGCGGCGTCGGCCTGCAGTGTGCTGGAACAACCGGCATCGCGGGCACCTCCCTGGCCGAATTCAATCTGAACGCCAATGGCACCGACTGGTACGATGTCAGCTATGTAGATGGCATCGACACGCCAATCGGCATAACCGTATCCAATTCCACCTGCGCCTCGCCCAACACGTGCTCCAGCGCTCCGGTGAGCGCATGTTCCGCGGAGCTCAAGAACAACGGCGACTGCCTCAGTCCGTGCACCGTCTTCAACAATGATCAGTTCTGTTGCCGCGGAGCCTTCGGGACTCAAGCTACCTGCGTCGTCGCCAATTGGCCCGCCGCGGATCAGTCTTTCGTCAATAACATCCACAACTCCTGCCCCGGGCAGTACGCCTATGCTTATGACGATGCCAACGGCCTGCACACCTGCCCCACCGGTGCCAACTACACGATAACCTTCTGCCCCAATGGCAGCGGCAGCACCGGCGGTGGCGGCGGCACGACCACAGGCAATTTAAATGGTTCGCATACCCTGGCTCCCGGGAACGCTCCCGCTTCGCGGCTCGATGATTACCTGTCCGGCACCGCCAGCGGCAACACTGTTGATATTTACACGGCCAATGGAACAGGTGCTCAAACCTGGGTATTCGCAAATGCCGGCGTGGTGCCTTCCGGGTTCTATAACATCGCCGTGTCGTATGGGCCGTACTGCCTGACGGCGAATGGCTCGGATCCCAATTCTTCGGTGAATCTGCGACCGTGCAATGGCTCCGCCGGCCAATCATGGGAAGTGACCGGTTCGAGCGGCAACTATCAGCTGCATCCGGCCACTAATCCCGGGCTGTGCCTGGACGTCTACTACGGCGGCACCGGTGACGGCACGCCGGTGTTGGCCTACACCTGTACCGGCAATAACAACCAGAATTGGGCAATCAAGTGAGCCACCGATCGATGACCCCGAGGTCGATGAGCATTGGCCCGCTGAAGCGCCTCGGCATTCTCGTGCTGTCGATCCTGGCAGCCGCGAATGCCGAGGCGGGTGCAAAACAGGTCAGTGGCGAGGATTTCGCCCGGCTCCAGAACGACGTGGCGCGGCTGAATCTGCAACAGCAGCAGATTCTCTCGGCCCTCGATGAAATCAAAAAGATGATGAGGGGGCCCACTCCGCCGGAGTTGAAGCCCCCTCAGACCATGAATCTCGCAGGTGAGACCTACAAGGGCGAGCGCGGCGCGAAGTTGGCATTGATAGAATACGCAGACTTTCAGTGCCCGTTTTGCCGACGCTTCGATCATGACGTCTACCCCCAGATTCGTGACAGCTACGTCAACACCGGCAAGCTGAAGTACTTTCACCGCGACATGCCACTGCCCTTCCATCAGGGCGCCATGCCCGCGGCCCGCGCGGCCCACTGCGCTTCGGAGCAAGGCAAGTTCTGGGAGATGCACGACAGCCTGCTGGGCGACGCAGCCTCACTGACAACCGCCGACATCGATGCGCGCGCCGCCAAGTTGGGAATGAATGTCCCTCAGCTCGACAAATGCATTTCCAGCGACCGCTTTGCCGACATCATCCAACGCAGCATGTCTGAAGCGAATGCCATGCAGATCAGCGGCACGCCGACGTTCATCATCGGAACCCTGGACGATGAAGGGAACATCATGAGCGTCAAAGGCACCGTGGTAGGCGCGTCACCGTTCGAGTCGTTCAAGGCCGCTCTCGATCCGCTCGTGGCTGGTGAGAAACCGGAAAGGCACGCGTCTCGCTGACTGCGGCTCAGGACCCGCTCATTTCCCCTGTGGGATAGGTCGCGCACTCGGGTCGGGCCCGGTGACAACCTGCGAAGCCCGCTTGGCATCCGCATCGGGAATAAACAGTTTCGCAATCGCCAGAGCCACCGTGTAGGGCTCCGGATCATTGCGATTCGTCAGGACGATCACCGTGAAGTGACTCTTGGGGTAACGGATGATGACGTTACGAAAACCCTGCGTCTCTCCCGAGTGCCACACAGTCGCTCCGCTGATTCGCCAGCCAAACCCATAATCGACGTTCGGATCATCTGTGTGTGCCGCCGCTGTAAAGGCGAGTCGCAGTGACGACTTGCTCAGCGGTCCATTGCCGTAAAGTGCGTTATCCCACTTGGCAAGATCATCGATCGACGAATAGATCCCGCCGTCCCCGAGCACGGCGCTGGTCAGGCTCTGATCGGTCCTCACCCAAGGCCGGGCCTTTCCTTCGCCCGCGCTGTAGCCGTACGCGCGATTCGCGACCGTGGAGATCCCCTCCTCATACGCAACGGTGGTCTTCATTCCGACAGGTTGAAAGATCCGCTCGCGAAGGAAAGAGGCGAAGTCAGTGCCTGATGCCTTCGCTACGATCAGCGATAACAGTGAATAGCCGCTGTTGCTATATAGATATCGCGTGCCTGGCTGAAAGTAGGTGCGGCTCTGCTTCTCGAGTAGATGCAACACGTCGAGGTCGTGCAGTTGGCGCGTCGTGTCCGGAGGCATCACCTCTTCGTAGTCGATGAGGCCGGATGTGTGCGTTAGAAGGTGACGGATGGTGATGGCCGACGTTGCATCGGGAAGCGTGGGAAGCCATTTCCGGATCTTGTCATCCAGGGACAGGCGCTCGTCCTGGACCAGAATCAGCACGGCCGCGGCAGTGAACTGCTTGGTCATCGAGGCCAGGCGATAGTTGGTCGCTGTCCTGGCGGCGACATGATTCTCGAGATCCGCAAAACCATAGGCCCGGCGCAGGATCACCCGCCCATCACGCACGATCAACACAGACGCGCCCGGGACATTTCCCTGGTAGGCGCTCATGAGCCTGTCCACGGCGGTGTCAGGACCGCAATGAGCGGACTGACATGCCAACAGCAGGAATAACAGCGCGATAGACCTCAGAAAGCCTCAACATCGTCCAAGGACCGGACGCCTGTGTTTTCGGGCATTCAGTCTACTCCGGGACCATCCGGCGATGAAGCACCTCATTCCCGCAGCCGCGCCGCACTCATCGCCCAGATGCGCTCAATCCCTGGCCCGATGAGCATCCGGCACGATGAACACCTCATCGGCCCGCGCATATCCGCCATCGAGCACCTCCTCAATCAGGACCATTGTGTGGGGCCGCGCACCCTCGCCGAAATAGTCGACGAGCATTGCAGTGGTGCGATGGACGAGCTCCTCTTTCTGCGCCTTGTTGAGGGCGGCCTGGGGCAGTTTGAAATTTGCGAAGGGCATACTCTTCTCCTGTTTCAGCGGCCTGCAGTGGACGCCGTTGAGATGCGAGATTCTGTACGCCGTGCCACAATCCGTCCAACAAATATCCTATATATCGTAATATTCACTATATGGATTTTCATGGCATCGATCTCAACCTGCTGGCGGCGTTTGATGCGTTGATGAGCGAACGCAGCGTCACGCGCGCTGCTGCCCGCGTGCGTGTGAGTCAACCGGCGATGAGCGCGGCGCTTTCGCGGTTACGCAAGCTGTTCGGGGATCCGCTATTCCTGCGAAGTGCACAGGGCTTGCTGCCCACGCCGCGCGCGCGGGAACTGGCGGAGCCGTTGTCCCATGCGCTTCGGCAGATCGAAGCGGTGTTGGTGAAGAAGCCGCAGTTTGATCCCGCGAACGCTTCCATGAACTTGACGCTGGGACTGTCGGATTACCCCGCAGCCATACTGCTGCCCGCACTGGCGCGAGCTCTGGCGGATCGAGCGCCCGGCGTCTCCCTGAGCGTCAAATCTTTCAATGATCGGGACCACGCGGTCGAGCTCCTGGACTCCGGAGCGGTCGACGCCGCAATCGGGGTGGTACCGACTTATCCCGATCCACGGATAATGGTCCGACCCATCCTCGAGGACGAATTCGTCACGATCGTCGCGAAGGAACATCCGGTGGCAAGGCGCGGCAGCATGGACATGAAGACTTTCCTGTCACTCGGGCATGTGCTGGTCTCCCCGGAGGGACAGCGGCACGGTCACGTCGATGAAGCTCTCGCGCAGCGCGGCAAGCAGCGTATGCTCGCACTCAGCATGCCGCAAATGTTCGCGGCGCCCCTCATCGTAGCGAGCACGCGCATGACGGCCACGGTGTTGAAACGCGTAGTGCTCACCTCATCGGCCGCTCGCAAGCTCGAGTTGTTTCAGCCGCCGCTACCGTTATCACAAATCATTTTCAACCTGATCTGGCATCGGCGCGCGGATTCTCACCCTGCGCAGGCCTGGTTCAGAGAATTGATCGTATCCGTCGCCGCGCGGTTGTAACGTCCGTTCTCGAAGTCATTTCATTTCCTGAGTGAGGGCGGCCGCGGCATTCCCGGCCACCACCCAGCTCGCCGACCCGGCCACGACAGCTTCATCCTCGAACCAGAGGAAGCCGAAGTCATCGATGCACTCCGGGAAGTCCGGCTTGATGATGATGTAACCCGGAATCACCGCTCCCGGAATGTAGGCGTTGTCGGCGCGATTGTTGCTGTAGGTCTTCAACTTCGAGACCGTACCCACACCCGCCACATACGAAGTGCTGGAAACCGGGTGCGTGCCGAGAATGTAATTGACGGCACGAAGCGTGTATTCCGGGCTCACGAGATCCGGAAACGCCTCGTGCAGGAAGTACATCCGGATAGCCATGTCCACAACAGCACCCGATCCGCCCCAGGTGCGCAGACTCGGAGGCACGCCGAATGGGGTGGAGTCCAGCTGCCTGCCTTCAGTGGCCATGTAGGTTTTCACCGCTTCGCGCAGTTGATCTTTCGCGCTTGCGTCGAGGTAAGGCAGCGCCCGGACTGCAGTCCAACCATGGCGTCCCATCTGCTGCGGAGTGATCATCTGGGGGAACAACTCCCGCAGGCGCGACCGGTAGGGTTCGGCGCCATGGGTTGCAATGGTCAGCTCCAGAGCCGCAGACCAGACCTGTCCGACCTCAAAGTCGCCCCGACCGAACGCGTCCGGAGGATGTGCTTCAACACCAGTCGTAGAATGTGCTGCCCGCGCGCCCGCGCGCCCTTTGCTACCGCGTTGTGTGCCAGCCACGGTCCCTTGAGAGGCGGCCAGCACACCCGATCCTGAGGACCCGCCGGGTACTGATGCTCCAGAGCTGTCGCGTGCTGGGTTAGGTGTCGGATGGCCTGTCTCGTCATTCCATGCTTTGATCGCGGTATCGAGGGCATCTTTCGCTAACGCATCATCCCAACCTTTCAGCGCATCGGCAGCCGCGGCCAGCGCCGCGATGGCGTTCCACTGCAGGTACGGATTCGTCGTGGAGAAAATCCAACGATCATCCGGCCGGCCGGAGTAGTCGCCCTTCACTTCGTTGGGGCCGAGACTCGGGTCATAGATTCGGCCGTCGGTTTTCGACGCGGCGTCACCGAGGTGCGTGTACTGACGCAGATCGGGTTCGTGAGTGCCGCGGATGGAGTGGCCGATATTGTGAAACTGCGCGAGGATGAGCATGGCGCCGTGCTTGACCTGCTGCACCGTGTCCGGCACGCCGTCAGGACGGTGCATCTCAACCTGACGCGCAGCTTCATCCACCGTAAGCTCGTCATACTTGATGTTGAATTCACGATAGGCCAGGGCCAGGCTCTGAATCACATTGAGCTGTGCAGGCTCCTCCAGATCGTAGTCGCCGGCATCGTACCAGCCACCCACGTTCAATCCGGGAATATGATCGCCGCCTTTGTACTTCCCGTCGGTTGCCGTAGCCTGATTCCAGCCGTCGAATTGCTCACCGACCGCAGGCGCAAGACGGCCATCATCCAGGTGTGAAGCTCCATGCCACACGCGGTAACCTTCGCGGACAGAGACATGATCCATCTGCTCCGCAATGTGATGGTCCAGGCTGTCCTGCCAGATGTTTGCGTAAGCATCTTTGGAAATCGGGAAAGGTGCCGTACGCTGATCCGCGTACTCGATTACATAGAGGCCGGGGTCCTTGACGGCAGTGAAGTCGAATTTCGAATAGACGTAACGCAGCCACGGCGTGGAAGGCGTGATGGGCCCTTCAAACACCTGTTTGTAAGACCCATCCTCGGCAAGACGAAGCACTCTCGCCGTCTTCGGGCCGTTGTACCTCGGATCGAGCTCGAGGACCGCCACCTTCGAGAAATCCGGGGCGTAACCGACCTGGCTGTGCGCGATCATCGGCGGTCGCGTCCAGTTGGGAATCACATCGGGTCTGATGTGCCACACAATCGCGCCGGTCGTCTTGCCCGACGGAATGAGCGAACGTAGAACAAACCAACCGTTCTGCGCGCGGTCACGTCCATCGAACAACATGAGATCGGACGTATCCGACACAACGTTGACCCGGGCCAGCGCGTCATCGACCCCCAGGGAGATGCTCCTGCCCTTCGCGAACGGCAGCGGCTCTGTGTATCCCTTCGCCTTCTCCCAGTCTTCCAGGTAGTACGCCTTCCTGGGCTCACCTGGCAGCGGCAAGACACTGATCATGGGATCGTTGGGCGTGCGGGGGAAGATGCCGGCTTTCGTGCCGTCCACCAGGTAGGCCTTGCCCATGTAGATCGACGGCAGGAACTCCAGGTTGAAGCCCGCCCGCCCGGACAGTTGCTGAGGTAGCGGCTCGTCGAGATTGACGCTGACCTTGACGCCACCCGGTTCCGCGGCCACCTCGAGCGTGTAGCTGAAATCAAAGGTGGGAAAGGCGAGGTCGGCAATGAGCCGGTTGTTGGCCGCATCGGCGCGGCGCCCTTTCAGGGTTGCCACCAGGTCCCACTGCTCGGGTGTTGGCATCAGGCGCACATCGCCGTTGGTGGCGATTCGCTGGCCGTGGAGAATCATCTCCACGGCCGTGTTTTTCTGATCTACGAAAACAGGATGGTAGGTGCTGTCATAAAGAAATATGCTGAAACCTCGAGCGTCGAGGTAATTCTTGTCGTTTACTCGCATCGCAACATCGGCGGCGAACAAACTCGAACCCGATGTCAGGAGCAGGAGAAGACACACTCTGCCGAGAGCTAGCATCGATTAACTCAGATTAAGATATGGTAGCGCTACCATTCGATAGTGATACATTACCTCTCGAAGATCAAGCTACCCGGCCTTTACGCCACGTTCACGAAAAGAGGCGTAAGGAAGTGAGCTTCGCCCGCCCCGAGCCGTTCTTGTTGGGAACCACCGTGAGTCGCACGTGGCTCGCGCCCGCGACGGATACGCGCAGATCCTCCCGTTGAAACGTGGCGCCTCGCGGACTGAAGACGAACTCCTGCACCAGCAGCTGACGGAAGCTGATTCCTCCGTCGCAGGATACTTCGAGGCGAATCTCCTGCGTGCGCTCCAGCTGACGTTCCTCAGCTTCGAGAATCAGCCGCGAAATGTTTTGCGGTTGATCAAACTCGATCAGCAGGATCTCGGCGCGGTTCTCCTGCGAGCTCGCCCAATACGTGCCTCCTGCTCCATCCCGACCATCAAACATGTTGTCTATGGGGTGCGCCGGTTCTTCGGACGAATAGCCGATGGTTGCCCCCGCGGTCACGTTGACTTCCGCGCTGCTGCTCGGAGGCAGGAGGCGAGCGTCTTCGAGCAGTCGTTTACGCACTTGACTCACAATTCGACTCCATGCCAGCTGTGCCACAATAGCACGGAAGACGTACGGCGCATGGTACGAAATCATGAGGACTGGCCCTGCCACTCAACACGGGCAAGCTCATGGAAAATTCATTGTGTTGCTATACCCCAAACGCCACGCAAACCCATCGGTCGACTTCCAGACCATATCCTGCGACCACGGCCGGGCCTTGCTCGTGCCCACGATGTAAGCCGTGCCATTGAGCACTGCTACCGGGCCAACAGGGGCGTCGTCCGATCTCTTTTCCCACACAATGCCATCGCTGGAACACCAGGCTTCATAATTCGTGGTTGGTACGACGTTCCCGTACGTGCAAATGTTGCCGGCCACGGACGCTATCGGGCCGTAACCATGAGCCGGTACCCCGTAGTTGGGTGAAACCTGAGTCCAGGTTGCCCCGTCCGCGGATGACCATACGTCATTCGGACCTGTGGCCCCACCGCCGAGCACCCACACCAGGTTGTTGTGTACAACAACCTGATAGTTGTAGCGAGACCCGAAACCCGGATTGGCCGGCAGGAGGGTCCAACTGGCCCCATCGGTTGATGCCCACACCCTGGGCAGCGCGGAATTGGTGCTGTCGGGTGCGAATGCCAGCAGCTTGCCATTCAAGTCGACCACTTTGTTCACAGCCCAGGCATCGAACGGCACCGAACCGGCAATCCTCGTCCAGTTCTTGCCGTCGTTGCTTTGCCAGACCTCTCGGTACCACTGGGTGGTACCGGATGCACTCAGGGCGGCGCCAACCAGGAGCAATTGATTTTCGCGCCCAAACAGAAAGGGACTGGTGAAGATCGCCCCGGCGGGTACCCTATGAGCTTCCTCCGTCCAGGAGAACCCATCTGCCGTTGACCAGAGTTGGTTTTCGTCGCCGAGAACCCACATCCGTGACTCGAAGACCGCGCTGGCCAACGCAGACCTGCCGGGTATCGCCGCGGTCAATGAACGCTTCGTCCAGTTGGCGCCGGTCGTCGAAGACCACACCTCACCGCCGTCTCTAAAAACCCAGAATTGGCCGTTCAGGTACGCCGCGCCAGGGTCGGATTGAGCTGCGAACTCGGCCGGATAAGCGATCGGTGTCCAGTTCCGCCCGTTTGTGCTGGACCAGACATCGCGCTGTACGACGCCATTCACATCCGCTCCGGCAATGAGCAGGAGCTTTTGTCCATCCGTGACGACTCTGTGATTGGAGCGTCCACCGAACTCCGCAGCAGCCGTCTCCTGCGTCCAGTTCGCACCGTCGCTCGAAGACCAGACGTCCCCGAAAATGGATGTGACGACAGCTACGGATCCGGGGCTGATTCCGCCGATCATCCAGATTCGCCCGCTGAACGCGACCAACTCGCTGTTGATTCTGCCGGGCCAGGGCGCAGCCGTGTGCGTCCACGTTACACCGTCGGAAGAAGACCATACTTCGTTGTAAGCGCCGGTGAGTCCATTGCCGCCGAGAACCCAGAGCCGATCGTTGAATGCCGTTGCGGCAAACCCATAGAATCCCGTGCCCCAGGCGGATTGCGTCACCTGCGTCCAGGCTTTGCCGTCAGTGGACGTCCAGATGTCACTCAACATCGCGCCGTCGGCGTACCGGGTCCCACCAACCACCCAAAGGGCATTTTTAAATGCGACCACCTTGAAGTACCAGCGTCCGGAGAAGGCCGGGTTCTCCGACTCCATCCTCCAGTTGGTCCCGTCAGCCGACGACCAGACCTGATTCGGCTGGGGGTATTGAGTTATCAACCAATGCCGGCCATTCACGACAGCGGTGAGGGGCCGTAACTGAGGCCCAAATTTCTGTTCTGGAAGAACAATGCCTTGCGTTACGTTGGTTCCGCGCTTCAACCAATACGCCGCGGGACGTTGGAGGGTCGCCGCAGTGTCGGTCACCCCAGAGCCGGAAACGGGTGATTGAGCGCCATCAGCGCACGTTGAATAGTTCGCCGGATTGCAGGTCAGATCTGACGAGCGGGTAAAATCCAGGCCGAGATAGGACGTTTGAAAAGAGACCTGGGTATCGGAGGGGCCGATCCAGGCTTTGATGCCGATCGACCGGGGAGCGATGTCCAGTTTGTAGCTCGCTTGCGCCGACTGGTAACTCGCGTCCGCCGCCTTGGAGGCGGTAATCGTCACATCGCCGACTGCGACGATCGTAACCGCTCCGCTATTAACGTCGACGGTAGCTACCGACGGGGTATCGCTCGTATATGTGATTGCGCCTGTCCCGGCGCCCCCGGATGCCACATTCGTGGTCGGGCTATCGCCCAGGAATGAGTAGACGGGGCCGGCGGTCGCGAAGGAGATCGATTGCGCCTGTGGCGCCGGCGGTGCGGGCGCTGCCGGCGGACCCGGCGGTGGTTGGGTATTGCCTCCACCTCCATCGCCGCCACCCCCACATCCTGTCAGCCCGAGCCCCGCCACGAGAGCGACCAGGAAACCACGCACCATTATGTTGAGTCCTTTCAGACATTATTGTTGTTGATTCCGACATTGTAACCCAGATCGGCTGGGACTCCCCGGCGTTCTTGCCGGCCTGCCCGGGTTCAGTAGAGGAAAGGTACCACGCGCCAGCGCGTACTTCGGGCGTAACTCACGTACTCTGGATCACCCGAGAGCACACGCTCCTCGGCTGCCACGCGAAGCAGCTCGATACAAACGAACACCGCATATAACGCCGCATTCCAAACGGTCGCATTCTGGACGACGTAGGCTGCGAAGGAGATGAAATAGCCGGCGTAGATTGGATGGCGAACCACGCCGTAGAGGCCTCCCCTCTTGACACCCCGATTGGCCGCCACGAGACCGAAGCTCTTGTTGAGACTGAACAGCGCGGCAAGCGAAGTGGACATCCCCACGAGCTGTAGGGCAATGATGGCGAGATGGTCATGCACCTGCGGAGCGGGTCGCAAGAGCAGGAGAATGAAAGTGCCGGCGAGCGCCACGGTCCAGTCATAGAGCGAGGTATTCGCCTGCTTGGGCGCCGGCCGGAACAGGGAATAAAAGACAATCAGCGTTTCGAAAAAAGTCAGAATGAGGCTGCTGAGCCGGTGCGTATGCATGAAATCATTCAGCATCCCCCAACTGAACGGCAGATAGCAGGCGGCGAGCCCGACATTGCAGGCAAGGGTGCGAAGCTTCCCACGGGACGGGGCGGCTCGAGTCGCGGCCGGCCCGGTTTCCGTAACTATCACAGGCGCTCTCATTGTTCAGCCGTCGCACTCAGGCGTTCGCGTGCGATCGCCACGTTGCGTTGTGTTTCCGTCATATATACAGGAGAGGCAACGGAGGCCTTCTCGAAAAAGCGCAGCGCAACTGCGTTATCGCCGTTGTCGAGGGCCAATTTTCCGGCCATGTTGTAAGCGGTCGCCGAGTCCATGACGTGCAAAAGAGAATCAACCGACGCCGGATAGGCGCGTTGCTTCGCCTGTATCTGTCCCAGCAAACGCCACGCGTCCGGCAGGTTCGTGAGGCGCAGTGCGTCACGGGCGGCATACTCAGCCATTTCGTAGCTCCCCATGCCGTAATAAGCTTCCGCTCGATGCAACAGCGGCAGCGCCGCTTTCGGTGCCTGGGCGGCTGCCTGCCCCGCGTATTGAACTGCATCGGTGTAGTGCCCCTCCTTGGTTTCAACAACACCGAGTTGGTCGACGACCCGCCAATCCGTGTTGCCGTTGTCGACACTGAGCTTGAGCCATTTGTAGGCGTTCTCTTTGTCACCGAGCGCCGTCAGGATCAACCCCAGCCGCCCGCTGAGATTCGCATCGCTCGGCTTCGCATTCGCCGCCAGCTCGAATGCACGCGCCGCGAGCGGCAGATTTCCCTGGGTTTGCTCAATCGTGCCGAGCTTGGTCAGAGTGACCACATCACGGGGCTGGAACGACAATGCCTGGATGTAGAGGTAAATCGCCATGTCGACATCACCGGCGTTCCAGGCGGTATCACCGCGCGCTACGGCATCCTCGAAGCTTTTTGCGAGCAACGGGCTCCTGGATGTCGCGGCCTCACTCGAGTGCGCAACCGGTGTTTTCTCCCGGGAGGCAGTGCTGGCACAACCAGCGCTCAACTGGAGCGCGGCGCCAAACACCACCCACAGGGCAGTTTTAACGAAAAGGCGGTTGAAGCGATGTACGCACGAACCTGTCATGTGAACGCACTCCGGTAATTTTTCTAATGGGTTCCGCTGTTGCTGAAGGCCGCTACCAGGCGGATGATCGCGGGGCCGACGGCGACGACAAAAAAGCTGGGGAAGAAGCACAAGACCATGGGAAAGATCATTTTGGTACCCAGCTTGGCGGCCAGCTCTTCAGCGGCCTGGGTTCTCTTGTCCCGAAATTCTTCCGAGTAGACGCGCAGCGCATCGGCCACGCTGGTACCGAAACGCATGGTCTGAACCAACAGGCCGACGAGGCTGCGGATATCCTCCAGGCCGGTTCGCGTAGCCAGATTGCGAAGTGCGGTCTCACGCTCCAGGCCGGCCTGCATCTCCGCCGTGACCCGTTCCAACTCCCCGGCAAGCTCCGGATGACTGACCTCGAGCTCGATGCCTACGCGCTGCAGTCCCGCGGCCAGTCCAAGACCCGACTCCACGCAAACCACCAGAAGATCCAGTGCGTCCGGGAAAGCGTGGCGCAGAGCGCGCTGCCGGCTTTCAACTTTCCGGTTGAGCACGAAGTTCGGAATCATGAGGCCGATGAAGGCGGCCATGGCACCGAAGACGAGAACCTGCTGCGAAGTCAGCTTGGGAAGGAGCGAGGAGGCCAACATCCAACCCGCCAGAAACAGGATGGCGAGTACAGTCTTCACTCCGTAGAAGACCGGCATCGCCCGCGGAGAATAGATGCCGGCCCTGATGAACCTCTCTTGCATGGTGCCGTGTTCCTTGCCGCTGGTGGGCATGAGGTAACGGGCGAACGGCTGGACGGCATCGGCAATTACAGCACCCCACGAACGAGTGTTGCGTCCCCCGGCGCTTTCCAGGGCCTGCAGTCGCCGGCGCACGGGATCCATGGCGCCACTCAGCATGACCACCACGCCCCAGACGAACAGGAATGTCGCCAGGGCGATGATGCCGATCAATACCATGTTTGTAGGATTATTCACGATTGGCTACACCTCGATGCGCAGCAGCTTGCGGATCCACAACGTGCCGATCAGACCCAGCACCACCGCGCCCACAATCAACTTCCGCCCCAGCTCATCGTGAACGAGCGCGGGCAGATAATTGGGCTGTGTCACTGAGATCGCAGCAAACAACACGAGCGGCACCAACGCCAGAACCCAGGCCGACATGCGGCCCTCGGCCGACATCGTGCGCACCTTACGGAAGAACTTGAATCGCCCCCGCACCACCTTGCTGATCTGCTCGAGGATTTCCGCAAGGTTTCCGCCCGTCTCACGTTGCAGCAACACGGCGGTTACGAAGCTCATCATCGTGACGCTGGGCACGCGATCCAGCAGGCCGAGCATGGCGCGGCGGACGTCGTTGCCGTAGTTGAGGTCAGCGAACGTCAACTCGAACTCCCTCGCGATCGGCTGCTCGAGGTCCTCGGCGACGAGCTTGAGTGCGGCACTGTAGGGATGCCCCGCGCGCAACGCGCGCCGGATCACATCGACGGCATCCGGCAACTGCTCTTCGATCTTCGCCAGGCGGCGATTGCGGTCGTGCCGAAGCTTCAGGAACGGCAATGCCATGCAGATCGCCGCGCCGACGAGCATCGCCAGCACAGTATGTAGGAGGATTGCGCCGGCGATTGCACCTGCCGCGCCCAGGAGCGCGCTGACGACAACTACCTGGTGCGCGAGCAGGCCGCCCCCGGCCTGGTCGATCATGCGGGCCAGTGCCTCCATCATTGGGAGGCTTTCCAGTTCGCGCTGCAGCGGCGAGAGCTCGCGCAGGTATTTCTCCCGCATCAGCGAGGCAGTGGACTGTCCACCCAGCTCGGTTTCGATCTGCGACAGACGGTGCTTCAGCTTCCTGCGTGAGCGCGCCTGATCCCCGAATGCCGGCACTGCCAGTCCCTGGAACAACAGGAACACAGCGCCGCCGACCAATGCTATGAAGATGCCGATTGACATGTTGGGTTACGCCTTTCAGGGCCGGAACGCCGTGGTTGGAATGTTGAAACCGCGGAGAGTGAGACGCTTGTGGAACGCCGGCACCACGCCGGTCGGAAGCAGGGTCCCCTGTACCTGCCCCTGCTCGTCGACGCCGGTCCGCCGGAACGCGAAGATCTCCGACATCGTGATGATGTCTCCCTCCATCCCGTTGATCTCCTGCACGCTGGTCACGCGCCGTTTGCCGTCCTCGCTGCGCTCAACTTGCACGACAACCTGGATGGCCGATGCGATCTGGGCTCGCAGGGCCTTGATGGGGAAAGGCAGGCCGGTCATGGACACCATGTTTTCGACCCGGCCCAACGCGTCCCGCGCCGTGTTGGCATGGACGGTCGTAAGGGATCCGTCATGGCCCGTGTTCATGGCCTGAAGCATGTCGAGTGCCTCCGCGCCACGCACCTCACCGATGACGATCCGGTCGGGCCGCATGCGCAGGCTGTTTCGGACCAGATCGCGCTGGGTGATCTCGCCGCGGCCCTCGATGTTGGGTGGCCGCGTTTCGAGCCGGACCACGTGCGGCTGTTGCAGTTGCAGCTCGGCGGAATCCTCGATGGTCACGATGCGCTCATCCTTCGGGATGAAGCTCGACAGGATATTGAGCAACGTGGTCTTGCCCGCGCCGGTACCACCGGATATGAGTACGTTCAATCGCGCCGCGACTACGCCTCTCAACACATCGGCCACCGGGCGCGTCAGGGTTCCAATATTCAACAGGTCTTCGACCCCGAGCAGCTCCACCGCAAAGCGTCGAATGGACACGACGGGACCATTGAGAGCGAGTGGTGGAATGATGGCGTTGACGCGCGATCCATCTGCCAGCCGCGCATCGACCATGGGCGAGGATTCATCGATGCGGCGGCCGACAGCCGAGACGATCCGGTCAATGATGTTGAGCAGATGTTGATCGTCGTTGAAGCGTATGTCGGTGCGCTCGAGCTTGCCGCGCCGCTCTACGTACACTTGATCGGCACCATTCACCAGGATGTCCGAGATGGTCGGGTCGGCGAGAAGCGGCTCCAACGGGCCGTGTCCCATGACCTCATCCTCAATGCGGCGGACGATGAACTGCCGCTGTCCCAGGCTCAGGGGCGCCGCTGCCTCAACCAGCAGGCGCAGGCCGATCTCGCGGATCTGACTCCGTGCCTGCTCGTCCTCGACGGAGCTCATGAGCGACAGGTCCATTACCTGCAGCAGCTTGTCGTACGTGCGCTGCTTCCATTCCAGCTCGAGCGCGGTCATGGGGCGGATCCGGTCGGCCGGTCCCGTGATGGATTCGACGATACCGACTCGGCTCTTGAGAGTAGTGCTCATGGTTTATTTCCTGAGGAAGTTCGGCAGGACTCGTTGCAACAGGCCGGCGCGCGGCTCGTCCGCTTCGCCGGTGAGAGTGGTGGCGATCTGCCGCATTGAGCGGGCCACTGCTGAATTTCGGTCCATCTCAAAAAGGGGTACACCCGTGTCCAGACTCTCGAGCGCGCTGCGATAGTGGCTGGGGACCGTCAACACGGTGTCCACGTTGAGGCTGCGCCGGACATCATCCAACTCAACCAGGGCATCCTTCCGATAGCGGTTGAGCACGATGCGCACCCGCTCTGGGGACACGCCGAGCTCTGTTTTGAGAATGTTCATGAGCCGCGCCGCATTGCGCACGTGTTGGACCGACTGCTGTAACACCAACACGATGTGCGCTGACATGCTGAAGACCGTCGCCGTGAGACTGTCGAGCACATGCGGCAGATCCACCAGGACCTGCGGGTGGTTGGCGCTGAGCACCTCCAGCAACTTGGAGAGTTTCTCTGCCGATACGTCCTTGGAGAGAACCGCAGATCCGCCGGTGGTACTCAAGAGGCGCAATCCGCTGCGATGCCGGGCACCGAAGCCGCTCAACGCGCATTCATCGAGCCCGTCCACCGCATCAATTGCCTGGAGCAGTCCTCGCTCCGGATGCAGGTCCAGGTGGTGAGCCAACGGTGCGAAGTTCAGATCCAGGTCAACCAGCATCGGCGCCGCACCACCCGCGCCCTCACTGTCTTCGGCCAGAACGCGCGCGACGTTCACTGAGATGAAGGAGGTTCCAGTGCCGCCGGCGGCACCCACGATGGCGTACACACCGCCCTGTGAGCCGGCCCGCGCAGAGCTACCTGCATCGGTACGAACCTGACGTAGCGCAGCGATCAGGTCAGCGGGGGCGACAGGCTCCACGAGGAAGTCCTTCGCACCTGAGCGCATCGCAAGCCGCATTGCCTCAACCTGTCCCGCTGGCCCCACGACTATCAGTGGCGGCCGCGAAACGGCGCTTTTAGTGCTCCACGTGGTCAACTCCGCGAGATGCTCCGCGTCAACACGGAGGATGACGATGTCAGGTGAAAACGGGAGTCCGTGGAGCGGATCGGTGTGCCCGTTGACAACAATGCGCGCGTGCGCCTCGAATTCGCTCTGCTGTGCCAGACACTGCTGCAGGGGACGCAGCGCGGCAGAGTTGCGGGATGTCAGCAAAACTTTGGTCACTAGTGCGCCCTCTAACTGCAGGTATAGGTTGCGGTGGGTGTGACACCCAGGCTCTCGCGAGGTAACGTGACCGCAAACGCGGGCGAGGTAACCGTGGGGTTGACGAATGGAATGGACAACGGAATCGAGTAGCCGGTGATCTGAACACGTACATAGGTTATGTCGGAATAGGTGCCGGTCGGTGTACCGCTGGCGTTCAGATAGTCCAATTGCACGTTGCCGGAGGAGAACCCCGGCAGCGCCGAGAAGTTGGCTGTGGCGGAAATTCCCGGGTCATTGAGTGGACACACGGTCGCCAGCCGGGCGGCGCGCCGGGTACCTTCAGACAGCACCGCGAAGGAGTACATGACCCGCGAGAACTCGATGACTCCGAACAGCATGACGAACAGCGCGGTCGCGACGACTGCAAATTCGACAGTGGTAAGACCCAGCTCGCGGCGTTTCATAGTGCACGCATCGAGGTGTAGGAGTGCAGGTTCATGGAGCCGGTAGACACCGAGCCGGAGTTGAAGAAGTTGGGAATCGTTCCTCCGAACAAGGATTGGTAGGGATAGTTCACGCTGATGGTCACATTGTTGCTACCGTCGCTGGACACGGTCACCTGCCCGACATTGAGCCCCGGAAGCACAGGAGTTCCGGTGCCGGCTGGATTCCCGTAGACCACCAGGTTCTTGGCGGTGCTGCTGACGGCCCCGGAAATGTTCACCACCCCGCTGGAGTCCGTAATGGCCTTGCTCGCCAGGTAGCGGTCTGCGTCCCTCGCGGCGTCCGCCAGCAGACTGAATTGCACCAATGCCCTACCGAGCTCGACGACGGCATAGAGAAGTAACATCAGGATAGGTGCGCCGATGACGAACTCCGCCATGGCAGTGCCCCGTTGTCTTTTCATGACTGCGGGCTTCCATCCACGTGATACAGCTGGATGAGGTAAGGACCCGGTCCACTGTTAGGTGCCGGGCCCGGTGTACCGTTGACCTGGCAGTTGGACAGGATCTCGCCGAATATCTGACCGCCGTTGCCGCTTTGATCCACATCCTGCAGCAGGAACACACAGGCGAGCCCCAGAACGGGAATGTCGCTGCGCCCCTGTGCTACCACGGAGCAGTCACCGACCGGAACCGGCAGGATGCGGCGGTCGATCACCCCAATGCCATTCGGCGCGGGGGGCACGTCATAGTTGGCTCCAAGCAGGCGCGGCTGGTACATGCCTTCGTAGCTGTAGCTTCCATAACCGCCCGCATTGGTGACCACAGTACTTCCGCCAGCCCCGGTGACTATGGTGTTGCAGGATGCGTCCGAACAGCTCAGCCGGGCATTGCCCGCGGGCTGATTGGTAATGACATCCGGAGGGTAGGTCGCGCTGTCGAGACCGCCGCCCGAGTATTCGTTGAAACGGGTATTGAGTCCCTGAGCCACTGGCCCCGCTTGGTTACCTGGTTGCGTCAAGGCGTTGGTGCCGACCGTTGAGCAGCTGCCGTAGGCGCCCGCGAGGTTATTCCGGACGACGCTGGCACCGGTGCCTCCGAGGCTGAGCAATCGATAGTTGCCGGGGCCGATGTCGGCGCCACTGCTACCCGAGGAGAGCTTGAGCGCCGTTATCTGACCGGGAGTGTAGCCATTTCCGGGTGCGCCACTCGTGCCGCACATCATGACGGGCGCCACGTTACATGCCGTGTTGAGGGCCGGACTGGGCCCTGCGACGGCGCTGGCTGCCAGGTTAAAGTTGGTCATCCCGACGGCCTTGGAGAGCGTGGCGGCGATGCTGAATCCGGACGCCGTAACACGAACATACAGCGGCGGGTTGGTCCCGGGAGCGAAGGGCAGCAGCGTGTTGGAATACTCGACTGTCTTGCTGATACCACCGGCCGAGGACAGCTCCGGGGTATTCGTGGCGTTGAGTGAGAACACGTTGTTTGCTGCTGTCGTCGCCTGCGAAGTCGAGCCGGTCGTATCGAGGACCTTTGCCGCTGATAGGGCCGCGGCATCGACCGTGGACTGCAGGCGCGACTTGTTGACGGTGACATGCGAGATATCGATCGCCAAACCGGCGACTGCAATCACCGCGAGCATGGCGATAGCGATCGTGACGAGGGCGATACCTCTCTGTTTGCTGCGCGCTCGCATCACTGGTTCCCGCTGCCCTGCTGAGCGCCGATGTTGATCAGGATGTCACGCCTCACGTTCGAACGATCCGGTTGGTCCTTGCGCATATTCCCGAGAGCGTTGTTGGCGGACTCGGGGTCCATGCCTGCGACGGGCGCATCGTTGGGACCGATCGAGGTGGCGGGGTTGCTGATCTGATCGCGCTTCATCTGCGCGACCGCTTTCCCCATGTTGTCCTCGACCGCCGTGCTTTCCGTCATGCTCTTACAGGCACTCAGCAACAGGGCTGCGACGAGGGCACCGATTTGGATGATTCTCATTGGCCGTCTCCTTCAATGTTGCTCGGTCGGTTTGGCATTGCCCTGCATGCGCCCCCAGAGGTAGAAGTCCGCATCGCTCGGCTCGACCAGGCTGTCGGTAGGTAACTTGATCTTGTCGTTCGGCAGCGGCTTGGCCAGGTGCGGTGTCACGAGAATGACCAGCTCCGTGTTGCCTTTCTGATAGTTCTGACTGCGGAACAGGGCGCCGAGTACCGGCACGGATCCCAGCCCCGGGAACTTGTTGACGCTCTGCCGGAGGTTCTCGCTCAGCAGGCCCGCAAGCCCGATCGTCTGGCCATCGGCGAGCTCAACCGTGCCGCTGGCGCTGCGTGCGGTCAGTGACGGCACCACGAAGGTCGAGCTCGCATTGGCGACGGCGATGCCGAGCACGTTGGTGTCTATGAGGTCGCTCACACTGACGTTGAGCTTCAAGTTGATGTGGCCGCTCGACAGCACGACCGGAATGAAAGTCAGGCCGACGCCGAAGTCCTTGTATTCAACCGTGACGTTGCCGTAGTTGGCGGCGACGGGAATCGGAAACTGGCCGCCGGAGAGGAATTTCGCCTCCTGGCCGCTGAGTGTGGTCAGGGTCGGCTCGGCCAGTATTTTGGCCATACCGGTATTCTTCGCCGCATCCAGCGCGAGTTTGAAGAGGAAGCTCTGGTTGAAGAAGCTCGCGAACAGGCCCTGGTCGACAATCGACAGGGGATTGGGCATGAAGGTGTCCACTGGCGGGCCCCACCCGTTGGGGGCCGGGAGGGGAGGGTCGCCGGCTCTGGCGCCGCGGGTGAAGACGGGAGCCATCAGGTTCTTCTCATTCTTGAAGGGCGGAAAGGTGGCTCCGCCGTTGACGCCGCCCCAGTTCCATTGCCCACCCTGGCGGAAGGAGTTGAATTTCGCATCCAGGCTGCGAACTTCCGTGCGCGTGATCTCCGCAACCTTCACTTCCAGCATGACCTGCTGTACACCGCCCACGCTGATGAGGTTGATCACCTCACCGACGGTCTTGTCCGGCCGGGGAGAGTTGGTCTGCTGTTTGAAGACCTCGGCGTTCACGGCCGTCTGGATCTGCGCGCGATAAGCCTCAGCGATGCGCACCGCGGCATTCATTTTCTCGACGTCGTCGACGTGACCGGACAGCACGATCGAGCGCTGCGTGGAGCGCACTTCGATGGCCTCGCCCGGCAGGATTTCCGACAGCTTGCGCTTCAGATCCTCCAGGTCGTGCTGCACCTCGATACCAATCGTCCCGATCAGGCGATTGTTGCTGTCCCAGAGCAGAACGTTGGTAGTGCCGATGTCCTTGCCCAACACGTAGATTTGCGTGGGTGAGATCACGACGATGTCCGCGATGTCGGGGCTCCCGACGGACACCCGATGTGCGCCCCCGGGCACGCTGACGATGCGGGATTTGAACAGAGGCACGAACAGATCGACCGAGCCACCGTCGGGCAGCCGTGCCATAGTTCCGGTCGGTTGTTGTTGCGGGGGCGCGCCGGCTGTTTCGGCGACCTGGGCCGCGGCCCGGGACGCGCTGCTTGCACACAACAGCGCGGTAGCGAGGGTCACGATCAGCTTATTGTTTGAATTCATAACCTGATGTTCGGTTGAGTTAGTGAGACTGACCAGAGAGTGCTGCGGCCGTGCCCGTGCGGGCCAACTGCGTGCCACGCAGCACCATGACCTCCGGAGCAACGGGTTTCACGGGCATTGACACCTTGACCGCCGCCGGTTTCGGCGGCTCGGGCCGCGGTGTCCGCGCATCCGATTCATCGAGCGGGTTGCGCAGAGTGAGCTGGATAGCGCCCGCGGTCTTCCCCTTGAGGAGAATTTCCGCATCGGCCGGGGTTACCTCGAGCGTGACGGCATGTACCACGACCGGCTCGTTCTTCTCAGACGAAGCTGTCTGATCGACCGCGAGAACCTTCACATTGCTCAGGATGGTCGAGGCGCGCACCTGCGTACCCAGATTGTCTTTCTCTGTAGCAATGACATCGACTCTGTTACCAGGCAGCAGAAAGCCTGCCACACCGACTACATCGTCGACACGTACGGTGACCGCGCGCATTGTCTTGTCGACCACCGACGCCAGCGAGCTTCCGCCGCCGGAGTCCGCCAGGCGTGGCGCCAACAGGATCTCGCCCGAGATGATGGAACTGCTTGCAACCTTGCCGAGCACGTCGGAAGCGTTGTGGAACGAGCCCTTCGGTGCCTGTCCGGGCAACATCGAAATGGCACTCAGATGGCGTTCCTCGATCTTGGTTCCGAGCGGAATTTCGATGGCCGCCACAACGACCTGCTCCTGGGCAGGGGCCGGCGCCGCAACAACCCGGGCGGCCAACCATTGGTTCGCTACCCAGGCAGCGAGCGCTGCCAGCAGCAGCGAGATCATCAGTAGCAACGGACCCCTACGGCGTACCATGATTCACCTCGATTGCGAAAAAGTAGTTCTGCGCTGCTGCAGCCAACACTCCGGTGGCGATTGCGAGCGCATAAGGAAAGCGTTCGCGGCGCAGCTGTTGAGCGCGCTCGCGAGCAGCTTGAATTCGGATAGCCCACGGATTGCCCGCGGCAGCGAAGGCAGCGTTGGTTGCTCCCCAGAGCACATAGCCGGCGGCAAGGACGCCGCCTGCGATCAACGAATAAGCGCCGGCCAACGCGATCCAGTAAGGACCCAGCACAGCGCCGGACGCCGCCAACAGCTTCACATCGCCGGCTCCGGTCGCCCGTAGCGTGTAAAGCGGAATCAACACGGCGAGACCCACCGGCACACCCAGGGCGGCCAGCCCCAGCGCGCTCCATCCACCCGAAGTGAATTGGAGCGCGAGGCCGAGGCACAGCAATGAACCCGTCAGGCGATTGGGAATGCGATGAAACAACAGGTCCTCACGCACAGCCCATGCGCTTGCACCCAGTAAAGTCGCAAAGAGCTGTGGCGTGAGTTCCTGCATGTCCTTTTTTCCCGGACCTGACTAGCCGGTGATGGCCGCGGTGATGGCGTTGATCTTCGTGATCACGGCATCGCCAAGAAGGCTGAAGGCAGTTACCGCGGCTGCTGAGATCAGCGCCCCGGCAACCGCGTACTCCACCATCGTCAGACCCTCTTCTTCGCGCATGAATGTCTGTAGTGCCTGGAGCATTGCTGTTACCTCCCGTTGTGGTTGATTAGCCGGTAATCGCCGCAGTGATGGCATTGATCTTGGTGATCACGGCCCCGCCCAGGAGACTGAAGGCAGTGACTGCGGCGGCGGAGATGAGAGCACCGGCCACCGCATATTCCACCATCGTCAGGCCTTCTTCGTCGCGCAGAAACGCGAGTAACTCTTTACGCATGAACCTTCTTCCTTCTTTGTTGTTACATGCCACTCACAACTCGCCGTGGAGGCGAGGCCGCCGGGCGTGCATGGAACCCGGCAGTGGCAACAGTGTGTTGGAAGAACGCGCACGACTGCTGTCCGTGAGTTGCGCCGGACCGGTACTTTCTTGCTGCGGTTTGTGCGTATACGCAGTTGACGTAACGCGTTGTCTTCAGATTGCTTAGCGCATCTCGAGTTGGCGGCAGCCGATGTGAGCGGCGTCTCATCACTCCCACTCACGTGTCTCTTAATCTGTGTTCACTACGCGGCCACGCACGGAAGCGCCAACAGTACAGGCCGCTTTCGGGGTTCAGATGCAACGACCGCGTCTATTGTGGGTACGAATAGCGGACTTCGCCGCTACCGATATTCCACGTGGAATTGCTGAGGACTACTTCGAGCTCGAAGTCTGCAGCGGTGCCAGAGCCAGTGTTGTGGTGCAGCAATTCGCACCGCAGGTGGTCTGCTTCGATTTCGAGCAGACCCAGGCCGATCAATTGCGCACCATGCGCGACTTCAAGCGCCAGTACCCTTCCGTGCCCCTGCTGATGTTGACCTCCCAACACTCGGAGTCCCTGGCCGTTTGGGCGTTCCGGGTCCGGGTGTGGAACTTCCTCGTCAAGCCGGTCCGCACGAGCGAGCTGCGAGCCAACTTCGACGTGCTCGCGCGAATGGTCGCCGACAGGCAAGGTCCTGCCCGATCTGCCCGCTGCGTCGGCGCGTTGATACCGGACGAGATTGCGGAAACTTCAGTGCTCGCAACGCCGTTGGCTCCAGCGCTACGGCAGGTCGAGCAGCACTACGCCACCAAACTCAGGCAGTCGGCTGTTGCCTGCGCGTGCGGAATGACGGTCTGTTCATTCAGCAGAGCATTCAAGGCGGAGTTTGGCTTGACCTTCCGGGAGTACCTGTTGCGTTACCGAATCGGGCGCGCCTGCGAGCTTCTGAAGCAGGGAGTGCACAATGCAACCGATGCGGGCATGGCCGTTGGATTCGAGGACGCCTCCCACTTCGCACGCGCTTTCCGACGAGTCCTGGGCGTCTCACCCTCTGCGTTTGTGAGAGGCGAGTCTCTGACAGAAGCCACTGCTACCCGCTGGAATGTGCTTCCCATCGCCGCCCAGATGTAAAACAACACGTCTACTCGACGCGAGCAACGGCAATCGTGAGCACACGACCATCGAGGTCGTAGTCAAAACGATGCGCAGCTGCCGGAATGTCAGCCCCGAGCTCGATTTCCCGAGTCAGGGTCTCTTTGCGCACAAAGTCCGCGTGAGTTTGGATAGCGTTGGCAACGTCCTCGGGTACGCCCGCGTACACGTTGATCCGGTCCGTCACGTTCAGCTTCCCATCTTTGCGACTCTGCTGAACGAGCCGCACGAAGTCGCGAGCCAGCCCTTCGCTGATCAGCGCCGCGTCAGGCCGTGTATCCAGAACGACCATACCGGCGCCCGAATCAAATGTGGCAGAGTCGAGACCGTCCTTAGCGACAAGGCGCAGCGTGAAGTCACCCGGCTGCAGGACCATGCCAGCAATTTCGACATTCCCATCGGAGCGCAAGGTCCACTCGCCGGACTTGGCGGCAGCCAACACAACCTTGATCTTGCCGCCAATGCGTTGGCCAATTTTTGCGTTGATCTTCAACTGTCGGTCGGCGAGGCTCAGAGCGTTGCTTTCGAACTGGACGTTCTTTACGTTCGCCTCCTCAGCCACCAGAACTGAATACTCTGCAAGCTCCGCGTGCCGCGGATGGGTTACGGTAAGTGTGCGCAGCGGCAGGCGCACTCTCAGGTGCTTCGCTTCGCGCAGTGACATGGCCGAAGCGCAGACTTCGCGGATGCAATCCATGTTTCGGACCAACTCGGGATCCTGGACGCCCTCGAGTTCCGGCCAGTCACACAGATGTACCGACTCCTCGCCGCTGAGATTGCGATAAATACGCTCCGTGACGAACGGCAGCAACGGGGCGAGCGCGCGGCACGTGATGGTCAGGACCGTGTAGAGTGTGTCGTAGGCATCGCCCTTGTCCGCATCCAGGCCCTCCCGCCAAAAGCGAGCGCGGCTGCGCCGGATGTACCAGTTGTTGAGCGCCTCGATAAACGACGGCACGACAGCGTAGGCACCCGGCAGATCGTAGACGTCGAGTCGTGCCTGCAGGTTTTCCACCAGCTCCGCAGTCTTCGCAAGGATGTAGCGATCCAACAGCGCTGTCGGCTTGGTAGCGGTCTTCGCGCGGTAGCCGTCAATGTTGGCGTAAAGCGAAAAGAACGAATAGGCGTTCCATAGCGGCAGGACCGCCGTACGCAGAGACTGTCCGATGGCGGAGCCATCTCGTGGAATGGCAAGGTCGCCTCCCGACAGGAGTGCCGACGAAGTGAGATACCAGCGCAGCGCATCCGCGCCGTCGCTCTCCATCACCTCCCCGGGATCTGGGTAATTGCGCAGGCGTTTGGAGAGCTTCTGTTTGTTCTCATCCAACACCACACCATGACAGACACACGACTTGAATGGTGCCCGGTCGAATAGCGCGGTGGAGAGCACCATGAGCGTGTAGAACCAGCCGCGCGTTTGCGCGACATACTCCACGATGAAGTCCGCGGGAAAGTTCGCCTCGAACCGCTCCCGGTTCTCAAAGGGATAATGCAGTTGGGCGAACGGCATCGAGCCGGAATCGAACCAGACATCCAGGACTTCGGGGACGCGGCGCATCATCGACTTGCCAGTCGGGTCGTCCGGATTGGGCCGCACCAACTCGTCGATCAACGGCTTATGCAGGTCGACTGGCCGTACGCCGAAGTCCCGAGCGATTTCGTCCAAGCTGCCGTAGACATCCATCCGCGGATACTGGGGATCGTCACTGCGCCAAACGGGAATCGGGCATCCCCAGAAGCGGTTGCGGCTGATGTTCCAGTCACGAGCGTTTTCGAGCCACTTGCCGAACTGGCCGTCGCGGATGTGCTCGGGCGTCCATTGGATGCCCTTGTTGAGCTCGACCATGCGATCCTTGAAGGCCGATACTTTCAGGTACCATGCGTTGATCGCCCTGTAGATCAGCGGCGTATCAGTCCGCCAGCAGTGCGGATAATTGTGCAGATACGTCTCGTGTCGGAAGACGACACCGCGCGCCTTGAGATCGCGGATGATTCCCTTGTTGGCTTCGATGACGTTCTGACCCACGTAGTCAGGCACCTCGGCCGTGAACTGCCCGGCATCATCGACGGGTGTCACGATCGGTAGCCCGGCGGCCCTGCCGAGATCGAGGTCGTCCTCGCCGAATCCAGGCGCGATGTGTACGCAGCCAGTGCCTTCGCCGAGAAGGACGAAGCTGCCGGCGAGTACGGTGAAAGCGTTCTCTTTTTTGAGGTGGCCGAAGTAGCCATACAACGGTTCATAGCGGCGGCCGACGAGCCTTGCGCCGAGAAAGGTCTCCACCTGTGTGTAGCCTGTCAGTTCTTTCGCATAGCGCTCGACTGCGTCAACGGAAAGAATGACGCGCTCGCCGTCTTTCTCAAACAGCGCGTATTCAAAGTCCGCGCCGATTGCGAGGGCGAGGTTCGACGGCAACGTCCATGGAGTTGTCGTCCAAGCAAGCAGGCGAGTCGGCGCCGTCTCACCCGGAATCGGATCGAGGAGAAAGCCCACGGTCAGCGCGGGATCCTGGCGCTCACGATAGGAGTTATCGAGGCGCGTCTCAAAATTAGACATCGGTGCCTGCGCGCCCCACGAGTACGGAACCACGCGGTGTCCCTCGTACACGAGACCCTTGTCCCAGAGCCGTTTGAACGCCCAGATGACGCTCTCCATGAACGTCAGATCCATCGTCTTGTAGTCGTGTTGGAAGTCGACCCAACGTCCCTGGCGCGTAACGTAGTACTCCCAATCGCGCGTGAAGCGCAGCACGGAACTCCGGCAATGGGCGTTGAACCGCTCCACTCCGTACTCGATGATCTGTTGGCGACCGGAAAGCCCAAGCTCCTTTTCGGCCGTCAATTCGGCGGGCAGTCCATGGCAATCCCATCCGAAGCGACGTTCGACGCGCCGGCCACGCATGGTCTGGTACCTCGGCACGACGTCCTTTACGAACCCGGTCACCAGATGACCGTAGTGAGGCAGGCCGTTAGCGAAGGGCGGCCCGTCGTAGAACACGAACTCGTTCGTCGTGCCGTCGGGTCTGACTGCTGGCCGCAGCTCCACCGAGCGCAGAAAAATTCGGTGCTCATTCCAATAGGAGAGCGTCTCCCGCTCTATTGCAGCAAAATCAGCGCTACCCTCTGCTGCGGGGTAGATCCCCGCTCGTTCACTCTTCGCGTCCAAAACCAGATATCTCCGTAACGGGCGCCACCATTTTCCCGGCTTCAGCTCGAGGCCCTATACCTCTACGTAATTTTCCCGCCCATTGGCCGTGACTTTGGGCACTTCAGAGCCGTTTCCGTCTGATGCATCGTTGCCACAACGCCACTATGGCGTGACTTCAAAACCCACAAATCAGAGAGGAAATGCATCATGAAGAAACTTCCGGTTATCGTCTCCGCCATCGTAGCGTTTGGACTGCAGTCAGCGGCCTTTGCAGGTTACCACGCCACCGCGTTGGTCTCCGTTTACAAGTCAGGCTCCAGCGGCTCGGCCTCGGGCTCTGTGCAATCAGCCCGGTACTACGCCAGCGACAGCGTCGAGTACATCGGTTGCAGCCAGTCGACCGACGTTAAGACCTCCACGTACGTCTCCTGCATCGCACGTAACTCTTCGAACCTCGTTCTGAGCTGCTATTCGTCGACCGCCAACGAGCAGGCGCGCGACGCCATTGCGTCCATCAACACGACGAGCTTCATCTACTTCCAGGCTGACGCTTCGGGCAAGTGCACCTACATCACCGTCGGTAACTACTCGTACTACCTGTAAGGTCGAGCAAAATGAACAAGCTCATCGCAACCGGTACCCTGGTGTTGGTTTTTGGCTCAGGAGCCTGGATTGGATACAGCGCCGCACCCTCGGACACATCCGCGTCAACTCCCGATCCCGCAATACCCACTCTGGTGAACCGCGAGCGAGGCTCGTCGGACGGGCGCGCAGAAGTCGATTATTCGGCCCTGCGCGCCTTGGTCAGGGAGGAAATGAACGCAGCCCTCGTGGCACGGAGCGGCAGTAATCCTGCTGCTCCAGCCCCGGCGCCGGCCGCAAAGGCCGCCCCGCCGGAGCCGGTCACCCCGGAAATCCAGGCCAAGCGTCGCGATGCCCAGGAGCAGATCGACGCCATGGTGGTTCAGGGCACCTGGGGTAACGAGCAGCGATTCAACTTCCAGCAGAGATTGGCCGTGCTCGACCCGGAACAGAAAGAGCATGCACTACAGCAGCTCACGATGGCCATCAACAGCGGCGCTCTGCAGCTCAGCACAGACGGGCCTCCTTTTTGAGGTCACAGCGCAAGATCATTGTCCGACGCGAGCGGCATCTCATCGATCGAGATCCGTGAAAATTCGAACCTCTCGCGGGCCCGGCTGACCCGCAGTCACTATGGGTACTCGCCGAGTCGCAAGCCGGAACGCAATCCGGCTGTGGCATCCTTGCGTCGATGTTTACATTTCGAATCCAGGGGCTACGGTGGTGGCTCGGAGGAATCGCCGCGGCGCTGGTCGTAAGCCTGGCCACGCTGTTGCTGAGACCCATGCTCGAGCACGCGGTGCGTGCGCGGATCGAGTCCGCGGCCGTGCGCCATGGCATGGCTGCCCGAGTCCGGCTGGTACACGTCGGCGTCTGGCCGTTGCTGCGACTGGAGGGATTCGATCTCGACTTCGGGCATGGAGTGCGACTGCATGCCGACATGATCGCAGCCACGTGGCCCGGCCGCTTGCGACTCGCAGTTCGCGCCGCCACGTTCGCGGGCCCAGCAGGGGTCGGGGTCAACTTGCCAGCCACTGCCTGGGACGTGGCGGGCAGTCTCGGCGAGGACCTCCAACTCACGCTAGTGGAGCCACAGGCCGGCCTGTCAATCCGCAAGCTGGCGGATCCGGTGGGCAGCGCGTGGAACGTAGAGGCACATGGGCTCGACGTCGGCCATCTGCTCGACATGCGGCGTGATGCCTACCCGCTGCTCAATGGTGGTATCGCGGACGGCCGAGTGGATCTTCGGGCCAGCACCGATGCGCTCCGGTTCCACGTGGACATGGGCGCGCGCGGCGCGCGCTTCAGAGCGCTGGCGGATAACGCCGCCGACGAACCGCAGCTCGGCGATCCGACGGACGTGACCATACGATTCGATGGCGCCTGGCGGCGGTCCGAGGGCACGATCGAGATCCCCGAGGTCCATGCGACGTTGGCCGGTGCGGCCCTGTCGGGCTCGATCGCGCTTCGCGAGCTCGACACCGATCCGCTTGTCGATCTCGCATTCGGCGTGAAGCATCTGGACTTCGCGCAACTGCTGGGCACATCCGGGCTCGCGGTGCCCGAAAGCTTGGGAATGGCGCCCGGCGGCAGCCGTGATCTGGGCTCGGCTACGATTGACTTGCGTGTACGCGGACGCCTGGCGGACCCTGCGTCTCTCTCGGTTGGCCAAAAGATCGACTTCAAGCCGCCACGCCAGATGCCGCCAGCGATTGCTCGCCTGCGCGGCGATTTCATCTTCAGCTCCGATGAGGGACCCGGGCCGCACCGCCCTGTCGACGTCTCGCTCGCATCCCCCGACTTCATCGCCCTGCGCGACGTTCCGCCGCTGTTCGTGCGCACTCTGCTACTTGCCGAAGACACAGGTTTCTACGGACATCGCGGCATCGATCTTCGCGAACTACCCGCCGCGCTGCTCACCAACTGGTCGCGTGGCGGCGCCGCGCGCGGCGCGTCGACAATCACCCAACAGCTCGCCAAGAACCTTTTCCTGTCGCGGGACAAACAGCTCGGACGCAAGCTGCAGGAACTGGCGATCACGTTCCTGCTCGAGTCGGCGCTCGGCAAGGATCGTATTCTCGAGATCTACCTGAACATCATCGAATGGGGACCGGACCTGCGTGGCCTGCGGCCCGCGGCCCGCAGATACTTCGGTCGCGAACCCCAGGCGCTGACGCCGGCCGAGATGGCCTTCCTGGTCGCGATCATCCCCGGACCGATCAAGTACCAGAGCTCATTCGCGCACGGCACGCCGGGGCCTGGGCTGCGTTCGCTGATCGACGCGCTGCTGGCAAAGCTGCAGTCGGTACATGCGATCGGCGCGGAGGAATATCTGCAAGCGCTCGGCGAACCCATCGTCGTTGCCGGCGGCAGGCCGCCCGGATGATCGGGGTTCAGAATCGCACTTGCCCACTGTATATGAACGGTATATACAGTCGTCATGCCAACGAAGATCTCGCTTACCCTTGGACCGGTTTCCGCCGCGGTGCCCGGTGCGCTCTACCAGCAGATTGTTGACGCGGTGAAGCGCGAGGTCGGCGCGGGGCGACTCGCGCCGGGGAGTGCCCTACCGTCCTTTCGGGTACTTGCCGAGGAATTGTTGGTCAGTGTCATTACGGTGAAGCGAGCCTACGAGGAGTTGGAGCGCGAGGGCATCATCTATCGGCGCCAGGGCTTAGGCACATTTGTCGCCGAAGCCGGGCACGACCGCACGCGGGCGGGCCTGCGGGCCAGCGCCGAAAAAGCCATCACCGAGGCAATTCGAGCGGGCCGGGAGGCCGGAATGTCGGACCGCGAACTGTTGCAGACCTTCAAGGACGCATTGAAACCAACGCCGAGCCGGGATTTTTCACACAGGAGGATCGGATGAGCGAACCGGCCATCGTCGTTCAAGAGTTACACAAGTCCGTTGAGCCGCGCGACAGGGTCCTGACGCCATCCTGGCTGCGCTCCCGGTTCTCCCTGCGAGCTACCGGTTGGACGGTGATGGTGTTTGAGGTCGGTCGCACGACAGCCATTATCTGCGTGGCTGCCTTCATTACCGCTACGATCATTCATCGCGGCATCGCCCCCTGGGCACGAGCCGGCCTGAATGGACTGGTGATCTGGGGTCTCGGCATTCCGGGTTACATGTTGGTCGTTTTTCTTCCCGCACCGGTGACCTTGATCCGTTGGCAGCGCCCGGCGGAATCCCGCCCGCACTATCTGCCGCTGCTGTGGGGACCGACCATACAACAGGCCGTATGGCCAGCTTGGGCCGGCGTATTCTGCTCGATGCTCGGCCTCCCGTTCATGCCCAGTTGGTTTTTCGTGTACCTGGCCGCCCTTGCTGCCTTGTTTTCGATTGCCGCCTATCGCGCCCTGCGGGCTGGGATCCGCTCCCCCACAATGTTGGAGAGCCATGACTGCGCGACGTTGGAATCGGTTTGAGCCAAAATCATGGAGAAGACGAGAATGCTTACTGCTGAAGACGTACAGGAATTCGCAAAACATTGGGTGGAGGCATGGAACTCACATAACCTCGATGTAATCATGTCGCACTACGCAGAAGATGTGGTCCTGGTGTCTCCTGTCGCGGCGAGGATTCTGAACGATCCATCCGGGACCCTGAAAGGCAGAGAAGCAGTACGCGCGTACTTCAGGCGAGGGCTCGAAGCATACCCGAACCTCCAGTTTGAGCTCATCGACGTAATGTGGGGTCTTTCCAGTGTTGTGTTGTACTACGTAAATCAAAACGGCACAAAAACCGGCGAGTTCATGGAAATTGATGCCGGCACGAAGGTTATTCGAGTAGTCGCCAACTACAACGCCAGGATTTGAGGGTATTACACCGGGTGCTCTCGGGCAGGGAAGCTCAAATTCTATTTATGCGAGCGATCAGCCTCGAGAATGCCTGAAACCAGTGCGTAGGACGGCGCGTGTCAAAGACCGCCTCGTGCTGCGCGGCAACAAACAAAAATTGGACGCGCTGCTGTGTGTTGTATCAATATCCGCATGGAGGGTCGACCTTGGTCCTATAAAACAACACAGTTGCGGCAGTGCGTTGGAATAGGTGCGCCATGTCGAGGGATTGAGGATATGACGGCAGGCATAGAACTCCTCAACATCGGCGTGCGACGCAAAGGGAACCCGCTCAAACATGCGCGTGACACAAACATGGAAGGTGCCATGACGGAAGATCTCGACTCTCTCCTATCGCGCATACAACAGAATTCGGCGGACCGGCTGGCTTGGATCGGCTTCTACAAAGGGATGCAGAGTCAACTGTGCAGGTACGCATACGGACGAGTCAGAAACGGGGAGCGAGCCGAGGACTTGGCACACGTGGCACTGTCGCGGTTTTATACGAGTAGGGCCTACTCGAGTACCGCCTCGATCCAGGACGCACGCAAATATCTGTTTGCAACCATCAGAAACCTGATCGCAAGCGGCTTCCGTGGCATCAAGGGCCAAGTGGTTTTCGTGCACGAAAGTGTGTTGGAGAATCATGTAGCTCCCGGGTCGGAGGAAACTCGTGATTCGTTACCAACGTCGATCAATGAACTGATTCCAAGACTCGATCTCAAACCCAAAGACGCGCAGTTGCTCGCTTTGGTGCTGGCAAATCAGCCGCTCAGCAAGATTGCTGCGACCCTCGAGATCAAGATTGGCACCGCCTCAACACGCATCAATCGATTGAAGCAAAAACTTCGCGATCAACTAGTCGGGAAAGAATAGTCGTGCCGTCCTGTAAGAACTGCGGGGCCTCCGCGTTTAACAATATACGGGCCTCTACAAATGCGACGTCGCTTGTTGAGGGATGGTCAAACGAGCCGGTGTGCTCGCCAAGGAGCTGATGTGAAACAGAAAACCTCCCCACGGCCGCGGCCACAGGTGTCGGAAAAAAGCAACGTCAGCGTGACCGGTACGCGAAAGCTGCGCTCAGAACTCATCGCAGTACTGAAGGAAGGTGGCGTGTGGACTGACGAACACCAGAACGATCTGGACGAATTCGATGCTCGTTCCGAGACACAATCGGCGCATTTGTCCGAAGCAGAGTTCGAAGATATTGACTCTCTGCCACGAGCCCGCAAGGAGCATGTCGACAGCTGCCGGGAGTGCCGAGATCTGTCAGAGTGCCATCTCTCCCAGGAACGAGTTGAGATACTGGCAGCTGAGGCCGCCATGGGCGATGCGACCTTCCCTTTCGGCCACGGCGAGAGCATCGGCGTTGAAGCCGATGCGTCCTCACCCATGGGCCTAGTGGCACTCTCATCCCGCAACTAAAATCAGCGTGAGGCGTTAGCTACAACGGCTTGCGCAGTTGCCGAGAATGTAACCTTCCCCGCGTGCTGGGCTTCGAGGAAGAGAACCCAGAAGTCGCGCCGTCGCGCCAAGCTCGAAGGGTCCGGACCCCGGCCTGCATTGATGAAATGGACCGGTGCACCGGATAAAACCCAGGGCGATGCTGCGCACGCCTGTCTCACCAACTCGCCGATCTCCGACTCCCGCCCGCCAATTATGGTGAGGCCCACTGTGTTCAGTCCGTCCGAATAGACGACGATCCGGGATCCGGGGACGTCGAGGCCACCTTCTTCCGCAGCGACCGCGAGTGCACCAAGCAAGTCAGTCTGTTTGGCGCCAGGCCGAATCGCAGCAGACAGCTCGTGCCACTTACGGACCAACTTGATACGGGCTTCCTGCGCTCCAAAGGCGATGCCGCTGTCGGTACGTGCAGGCATCGTTTCGTCCAACAAAGCCTCCGCCCGCCATGAATTGGCCACGACAGGCAATACGAGGTAGCGCCGTCCGGGCTCGGCCAGGGCGAGCGCTGATTCGATTGCCTGCACATTCCTCTGAAATGGCAGAGTGTTAATGGAGCCGGACTCATCGAGAATAAAGACCGTAGTAGGCACCTTGGAGACATCCGCAGAAACCTCGGTTGCCTCCCCGAACGAACAACCGGAAATGCCAAACAGAACCAGCGCCACGAGCGACAGCATGACCACCAGAGGAAATGTCAGCGATACAGCTCGCCAGAGGCCATTGCGACGGTCCCGATCGCCGTCCATCACCCTCCGTGTTCCTTGAATCGCGGACTCAGCTCGGAGTCGGGCAAAGCGCGCCCGATCCGCTGCCAGTTGCTCGAGCACGCGCGACAAGCGCCCTATCTCCCGTTGAGCGAGCGACGCTGGATGACGTAGATCAGCGATCGCGGCACGAAACATAACTGAATCAGCAAGCACGAGCACGACCGAAAGCCCAGGCAGCGCGTACCGCAAGAGGTGCTTCAATTCTAACATGACGGCCGGAACTTGCACGCCGGCAGCCTCCATCTCTACACTGAAGAGGCGCCCCCGGATGGCGGCAAATAGCACAACAACACCCAGAAACACGCAAAACGCGGTTATTGCAAATGATAACACCAGTGGATCACCGCTCTTGTTCTTCCCAGCGCGCGATCGATCGATAGCTTCAAACAGTAGCACCGGAGTTGCGATCACTCCCAAGGTGATCAAATGACGCATGCCGTCTGAAACCGGGAGCACCTTCAGACTATAATCGTTGAGAACAAACGATAAGGGTAATAGGAGAATAGAAAAGAACAAGAACACTCCCGCAGTAAAGCCGTCGGGAATCTTCACTCCCTGTGTCGCTGCGTCCGCCAGAATTCTGCGCAGCACACTGAGTCGCGTTTCGCAATTGCGAATCTTTTGGTCGATTTTTGCAGCGCTGGCGTCCTCAATTGCCCGCTTGGACAGCCACTTGCGGCTTAGAGGCACACCGGTGGTGTCGATCTCTTCGTTCAGATTATTCGAACCGCCGTCTGGCGCCATGATTAGTTTACTCCAGTGGATTCATAGGCATCGCCCATAGCCGTGAGGCAATCAATTGACGAGAAACCTCCTGCAGTCCCGAGGTCCCCGGGTTGCCGGCCAAACTCTACGCGTTTGTATTGCCCCCCGGATGAAACGAAGACCGCTTTCGTGTTGAAAGCTGCGCCCGCGCGGATGAAATGGCTCAACACCACAATCTCGGGCCGCGACTCGGGATACTCAACCAGCTCGACCGTGCTCTGCAAATCGGTAGGGAAACCGTCAGCGTGCACCGGACATTCCGACTCGGTAACCTCGCCGATTGTCTGTGAAAACACGGTGTTCAGCTCCTCCGCATTCCATGCCAACAGCGAGACATAGCGTGACGGGCCGTGCCCCAAGTGTTCAATTCCTACGATAACCAACGTGTACTCTGCGTCGCCAAACGGTTCGAGCCGCAGGTGATCCTGCAAGAACCCCGAAGCACCTACTTGGCGTACAAAAGCAACCGCAGAAAGAGCTGAACGCACAATCTGCCATCCCGACTCGCTGCGCTGAATTTCGAATACATTCAGGTGCGACTTCGTGGCTCCAGCACAGTTCGCACAGTGGCTACCGTTCGGAACCGAGCTCACCAGGACGACCGCAAACTGTCGTTGCGGTGTGAGCACGCCAAATTTTCCCACGAGCTCGTGCCGGGTCTCGGATGGAATGCACGTATGTCCGCATCCCAGATCGTCTATTTCATTGAAATCAATTTCATTCAGGGAAGTCTCGACGAGGCTCAGCGCCTCCTCGTCGCTCAAACCCATATCGCGGCCGGCATCGACAAACCTGAGTGAGTGCACACCGCTTGCGATTGAATTGGGTCGATCGACCATCACCGGTGGCGGGGGTGTTTTGGGCACCGCCGAATGGAGCCACGCCTCGATTTCGTTGCCTTTCCACTGCCAGATTGCGATAGCCGTTCCGAGAATCGTAGCCCCCGCCGCCGCAATGTTTATTTTTCGTTCGAAAACACTTGGGCCTTCCGGCATGACTGTCCCCCACTGTTCTGATTTGAGCGCGTTTCCCCAAGGTAAACGTCACGCTCGGACGATTCTTACAGCGCGGCATGGAAAGTTTGGTTCGGACGCGGGATAAACCTGCCGAAGGCGGGCGCTGACTTACGATAACGGAATAATTTCCGTCGAGCGTCTACTGAGATTGAGGAATCTGGCTGCGCGGAATGAGCGCACCGCTGATGTTCACTGCGAATTCACCATCGAGCTGATCTCTGCAAGCTCGACGCCGCGCGGCCTCGTGAAGAAGTAACGCCAACGTTACGGGATCAAGGCTTCGAGCCGTACCGCCCGAAGGTGGTGGCGATCCGAGGATCAAACACAATCGCCAACTTCATATCCCTATCAGCCCCAGCCCTCGCTCGTTTCCTTTTGTCGATCAATCTTTCTGCAGGGGTCATACAGAAAGAACGTGCACCAGGACAGCAACGTCGACATCATGATCCGCCTCAACCAGACTTGCCAGAACACGAATCAGCGATTCAAACACCTGGTCCGCGTGTATGAGAACGTGCGGAACGGTATGGTCGACGGCGGGTCGAGAAAGGCAGCAGCTGATAGGACTTCAGCGGCAGTTGGTCCAAGGCCAAACCGCCCGACATTCATCGCGCTTACAATTTCCGCAAATAGGCCAGCAACGCCGCGCGCTCCTCGGCCCTGGGCTGACGGTCGAAGTTGACGCCGTCCGTGGTCGCGATCGGCGGCGGTATCGGGTTGCCATCTTTGTCTTTCTGCGCATTCACCTGCACGCGCTTGAAGAACTCGATGTAGTGATCAACCACTTCTTCGAGCGTCGCGGCGCTGTTGTTGTGGAAGTACGGCGCGGTATGGCGCAGGCCACGGAGACCGGGCGTGTCGAACTTGTTCCAGTCATCGAGCCCGGGGAGTCCACCGACAAATCCGGTCAGCAGTGCGCGGCCGGGGTCGGAGCTGGTGCGGCGAACCTTTGTGCCATCGGGCATCGTGATTTCGTAGGTGCGCGCGTTGCGAGCAAGCCGCGGCGGACACGGAGCGAAGTTGAACCGCGGCGGGGATTGCGTGTCCACGGGTCGCGGGCACTGCGAGGCGATATCGTGAAAGTGCACCACCCGTCCCTGCGGTGTCGATTGTCCGGGACCGCCGTGGCACTGCGCACACGCTCGGGTGAAAACCGCTTTGCCCTGCAGCTCGAGGGAGTTGAGCGGCGGGTCGACGTCGGGCAACGGCAGGCCGGCATCGATCGCCTCCGACAGCGAACGCACGCGCTCATTCGTGAAGAGCACGCGCTGGAACGAGCTCAGATCGTCCAGTAATCGGTCCTCCGGCGGACTCTGGATCTCGGCGTGATTGAGGAGTGCCCCTAGAGCCTGCTCCTGCAGTGTCAGAAGTCGTCCGTCGAGCTGATAACCGCCTGTGACGTTCGGACCCCGCGCCCAGGGATTCAGCCCATCGCTACCTGTGAGCTTCAGGTCGGTCACGCCGGGGACCATGCGCCAGACATCGATGGTGGTTTCATTCGAAGGTTGATTGGTAACCGGATCGATCAACTTCATGTTCGGCGGCAACGCGAAGTCGATCCGGATGAGGCCATTCTGTCGCAGGTTGCTGTAGTCGCTCGCGTGCTGGCCGTTGATGCGAAAGTCATCTGCATCAATGGGTCGGAAGAGAGGATCATCCGCATTCGGGTTGTGCCGCCGCCGCTTTTGCAGAGCCTGAAAGCGCGCTTCCGCAGCGGCTGGCGTGAGCCGGAAACGCTCGGTCACCATGTGACAGTCGTTGCAGGAGCGTCCATTGCCATCGAGACCAGCCAGACTGCGATCGAAGAAGGCCAATAGGCCTCGAAAGACCGCGTCGCACGATTCGCCGCCACAGCGATGCTCTTGTCTTTGATCGGCAGGTTCTCCAGCCCATGCGATAGCGCTCACCAGCAAGAAAAAGACGAGGGATAACCGGATGTTAGCGTTCTTCGAGTTCATGGCTCTCTCCCTTCGGTCAGCCGCTGATCGCAGCCGTAATCGTTGTGACAGGACGCGCTATGCTCCCGAGTGCGCATTGCGCAGAAACTGGCGATGCGGTGACTTCGAAGCGCAATACAGCGCGTATCGACTGCTCGATCAGACGACAGTCGCGCCGTCTGCAACAGATCGATGAGGCAATATGTTGCCGATGGAATGCCGATGAATTGACTATGAACCGCAATCCCCTGTCGGACTCCATCGATCTGGCGAGCGAACCCGACTTTGCGCTGGGGAATCTGTGCGTCAGGCCTTCATTGCGTGAAGTGTCGGCACACGGCCAGGCGGAGATGCTCGAACCCCGCGTAATGCAGGTGCTGGTCGCTTTCTCCCGGCAGCGCGGACAGGTGGTGTCGCGTGATCACCTCGTGGCGAGATGCTGGAGTGGGCGTTCGGTGGGCGAGGACGCAGTCAACCGCTGCGTCGCCAGGATTCGCAGGCTGTCCGAAGCGCGGGGCGGCTTCAAAATCGAAACCATCGCCCGCGTTGGTTATCGGCTCACAGAAGATGCACCTGCCGATGGCATCGCCGCCGCGAACGTTATTGTCGATGAACCGGCAACCGGGCACGGCACAGACGCCGCGCTACCGACCTCCGTCACGGCAATCGATGCACGCCAAGCGCGCGCAGGCATACCGAAACGCTGGCGTTTCGTCGTCGGCACGGCTGCGACCGCGCTGCTCGTGGCCATTGCCGTTGGACTGGTGACGATCTTCGCGCGTCCGAACGGCGAGCATGAGTCCCAGGTACGCAGCACCCCAGCACCGACTGTGCACGGCAAGCCGCGACTAGCGGTACTGCCCTTTCAGAATTTGAGCCCCGATGCCACCAACGCGTTCTTCGCCGAGGGAATGCACGCGGAAGTTCTGAGCGCGCTCGCGATGCGTAGCGCCGCACTCGAAGTCATACCGCGTACCACGATGATGTCCTATGGGTCCGCTCCGGAAGCCTTTACCAAAGTTGTCGCCGATCTTGGGGCCACTCATATCGTAGAAGGCTCGATACGACGCGAGGGCGATTCGGTGAGGCTAACCGTGCAGCTCGTCGACACACGGACGCAAGCGTATGTCTGGTCCCAAACCTACGATCGCAAACTCGTCAACGCGCTGTCGCTGCAGTTGGACGTCGCCGCTGAAATTGTTTCGCAGTTGGCGGTCGCGGTGACCCCATCGGCTTCAAAGGTTCCTGCGCCAACCGCGAGCCCCGAAGCTTACGATTTCTATTTGAGAGCCAAGCTCCTCGAGGACGACGAAGATTGGGAGCCGGCAGCGGCTCTGCTGACTCGAGCGCTCGCTCTCGACCCATCGTTCGGAGCCGCATACGTCGCGCGAGCGCTCAGTCATCACTTCATGATTGTCGACAACAACGACGATACCGAGGAGCGCTTGCAACTGGAGCGCGACGATATCGAGTCGGCGCGGCGACTGATGGGGAGTACCGCGCCCTGGGTGCTCGGGCTGGAAGCCCTCTACGCGGATTCGGCCGCTCCCGATCACGCGAGAACAATTCAGCGAATGGAAGCGGCTGAGGCTGCCGGCCTGACAGATTCTGCCGCCGTCGGCCAGCACGCAGTGCTACTGATGCTCAACGATCGACTCGATGAATCCATAGTCCTGCTTCAGTCGCTGGCCGCACGCGATCCCGGGAACATACTGATACTCATGAACCTCGCGGCGGAGCTCGGCCTCGCGCAACGCCCCGTCGAAGCACTGCGGGTGAGAAATCTCACCATGGAAAGATTTCCCGGCTACGTTTTTCCGCTGTTGCAAGGCCGTCTGGTCTTTGGATTCACGGGCAGGACTGAGCCGTGGCGGACCGCGGTCGATCAGCATCGTGAGGCTCTCAACAGCGCCACTGCGATCTATCGCGCTCACTGGGACCTGCTTCGATTCGAGCACCGTTACGCCGATCTCAGGCAATCACTCGAGAGTGTTGACGCTCCATCCCTGCGCGGCAGCGCCATCACTTCAGGCGGGTTTTCGCTGTGTTGTGTCGGGCGCCGTCCGACGGCGGTGTATCGAGGCTGGGCTGATCTGCTCAACAATGATGCAAGCGCCGCGGCCAAAGAAGGACGCTCGGTATTGGAGTTCGTCGCGAATGAGCCCCCGACGCGCTGGAACAAATGGTTCCTGCGTACGCTCGCCGCAGAGGGCTCGCTTTTGAGTGGACATAGAGAGCAGGCAATAACCGCTGCACGAGATGCCCTTACGCTCATGCCGCGCAAGCTCGATACGCTCCGATCGCGCTATGCCAGCGCGATCGGAGCGAGGGTATTCGCATGGGCAGGCGCCCAGGACGAGGCAGTTGCCCTGCTCGAACAGCTCGCGGTGGCCAGGCCGGGGCTCGCTCCCGCCGAAGTCACGCGCGATCCACTCTATTTCACTCCGCTTGCCAGGAATGCACGTTATCAGGCACTCGTCGCGCGGTTGGAAATACAGATGAAGGACTATGACGCGGAGCTCCGCAAAGCAAACGCCGTGAAATGACCGCAAGCGAGGCGACCCACGCCGCTGACACGCAGGTCCCCTCGTTCGCCGTTATCAGAATTTGCCGCGGACGCCCACCATGATCTGGCGCCCGGGGTCGTATTGTGTCCATGTCGCGTTAGAAAACTGGAAGTAGGTTCTCAACCGCGCCTGGAAAATATTGAGGGCATCAGCGGTGAGTTGCACCTCATGAGACCAGCCGAACATCTTTGACAGGTCCAGGCTCGAGGAGAAGTCCCATTGCCGGTAGTCGGCACTGAACAGGGCTGCGTTGGTGATGCCGTTCTGGTTCAGGTTGGCGATCTGCGATCCCTTGTTGTACACCGTCGAAAGCCGGGCCATCACGGGCCCATGCTCGTAATAAGCGGTGATGTTGTACGTGTGCGGAGCAACTCCCAACGCGACAGCCGGCGCGGCTCCCGTCCCCGACTGATGAACCAATGTGTAGTTGGCGGTGAAACCGAGTCCGTGGAGGCCAAAACGGTCCAGCAGGAAATCGAGCGGCTGGACCCAGTTGAGCTCAAATCCGTTCACCGTCAGGGCACCGCTTGCATTTACCTGCTCCGTGAGCACGACGGTAGCTGCGTCCGGGCCGCCACGGAGGTTGAGCGCAATCTGCTGCGTTGGACTCAAAGTGCTGTAGTTGACGCCATACTGCGCCAAGGCACTGAAGGGGACCGTGGTGTTGCCATTCGCTGTGAAGCCGGTGAGCCGCTTCCGGAACAGGGCCACACCGACATAACCTTCCTGACCTGTGTAGTACTCCAATCCCAGATCGAAGTTGTCCGACAGGAAAGGCTTCAAGGCAGGGTTGCCGACCGATCCGGTATCGGCCGAGGGTCCTCCGAAGTTCAGTCCGGGCAACATTGCGCTCGGATCGGGCCGTGTCATTGTCCGGGAGCCTGCGAGCCTGACAATCGTGTTGTCAGAGACGTTGTAGGCGACCTCGGCCGAGGGAAGGACGTTGTGATAGGTATTGGTCGTGTAGGCGAAGTTGAGGATATTGGAATATAACCCGCCGTCCTCAGGGCCTTCGCCCGTTTTCGGCTGTGCCGGATTGCGGGGATCGGGGATGGAGACGTAGCCTCCAATGGTCTGGCTGGTGCGAACGTAACGTGCGCCTCCGGTGTAACGCAGGCGATTGCCGCCGAGCTCGGTGTCGCCTCTGAGCTCGAGGTAAAAGCCCGTGTTCTTTTCCTCGACGAAGCCCGCACCCGCTCCGGTGTTTGATCCGGTGGAGACGGGCGCGGAGTTATGGAATCCGGTGTAGTTGGTAGCACCTGCGAACGCCGGCCAGTTGACAGAAATGAAACCGGCGGCACCGGGTTTCAGGAACGAAGGGACGGCGCCGTTGGGAACCAGGGACCCTTGATAGGTGACGGGAGTGGTCTGCCCCGCGGTCGATCGCGTTCCGTAACCGGGATACGCCGGATAGGGAAGTCCTGGCATGCCTGTCTGGACGAGGCCCGCGCACGGTGGCTGCAGGTTGGGGCTCGGAACGTAAATACTCGGGTTGTCGCCGCAGACCGCATTCTGCCACGCCTGGCTGTTGTCGTACCCCCTGATTTTGCGCAGGATGTCGTCATACGACGCGCCGAATTGAAGGTTGACCGCTTTGCCGGTCCCCCAGGTGAAGTTCGTGCGTACGCCCTTGGTGTCGGTGTCCCGCTTCTCGTCCTGGATGTTTACTCGCGAGCCGGCATTCCAGCCGAAGTTGGCGGGATTGTTGAGGTCGACTGAGCTCTGGATGACCGGCAGTCCGCCCGTGTTGGCGTAGCTGACGGTCAGGCCGGATCCGAGCGCAGTGGTGGGATCCACCGACGGCACCTCGCGATGGAACGTGCTGTTGGTCTTGTTGGCCTGCACATCCATTTTGAACGCATCGACGATCTGCCACGTGAGGCCAGGGTTTACTCCGTAGAAGTTGACAGTCTCGGTGTAGGGGCGAAATTCCTCGAAGAATTGGGCATTGGCGAAGGTGCCGCCAGTCACGACGCAGCCATTGCTGCAATCGCTGCGATCCACGGTCATGTTCAGCGGAATGGAAGAGCCGTTGCGGACAATCCAGGCCATGTCCTCGCGAAACTCGTTGTTTTTCTTGTGCCCGTACATTGAGTCGACATAGAGATGCAGGGAGTCGTTGGGGCGATACTCCAGGCTGACAACCGCATTGTCGCGATCACGAGCGCCGGATTCTCGGGAGGCTCGGCCGAGCCGCGGCAGCAACGCATTGTCGATTTGCTGCAGAGTGAGTCCCGGGTTGTGAGCGAGCAGGAACGCATTATCGATCGGCGTACCAGCCACGAGCCCGTTGCCGGCGTTCGCCGGCACCGTCGCGGGAATGGTCCAGTTCCCGCCACCCGTGTTGTTGCACGTGGTGTTGCCAGCACCGCACTGTGCGGCCGTGAGGCCCGCGTTCGTCCAGCCGATCGTCTCAAACCCACGCACGTCGATGCGGTTGGCAACTGAGGCTATGCCGACGAGAGCGCCGAAGCCGTTATCCCAAGTGTCGCTCGCAATGAGAGCGCCGCGCTCGCCCCAGTCCGAGGCCTTTTGATTCTTGGTACCGGTCGCCGTGTACGTCAGATGAGCGCCCGGGTTGTCGAAAGGCCGTGCACTGCGCATGTCGACAGTGCCGGCCGCGCCGCCTTCAATCATGTCGGCAGACGAAGTCTTTTTGACAGTGAGTTGGGTGAATAACTCAGTGGGGAACAGATCGAGGTCCACTTCGCGGTTGGTGTTCTGCGAGTCGGTGGTTCCCGTGGAAGCGACCGCGACTGGCGCGCCGTTCAACAGCACCTTGGTGAAGTTCGTGCCGAGTCCGCGAATGGATATATCGGTTCCCTCACCGTCGATATCCCGGGAGATCGTGATTCCTGGAATCCGGTTGAAAGACTCCGCGATATTGGTGTCCGGAAATTTGCCGATATCCTCGGCGTTGACCTGATCGATGAAGCCGATTGCATCGCGTTTTGCATCGGTGGATTGCGTCAGGCTCTTGCGGTAACCCGTCACCACGACTTCCTGGACTTCGCCCGCAGCGACGGAAGTCGGGTTAGAAGAGTTGTTGTCAGCGGGCGCCGGACCGTCCGCGCCCTGTGCCATGCCGGCAGTGAAACACAACCCGATGAAACCAATGGTTTCGAGCGCGCGACCTTTTGAATTTTTCACGAGACCCCCCCTCCATTTACGACTGTGCTGATGTCCTCAGTTGCTGCCTGTCCGAACAGTGCCCGGAGTGACGCCTCCGGTAAGACCAATTCATGATAGCGCTACCAAATTGGCCAGTGCAACCGGATTGCGAATGTGGTCTGACTTGCTGCGGTCGTTTGCAAACGACCTTCGCCCAGACGCTAGGGCCGAAAAACCTGGTCAGGCCAGTAGTTAGCGTTCGAATCCGGAATAGGTCAGGCAGATTTGCGCGCCGGACCGGTGATCGTCAGTAGAACGGCCGGCGCCGGGTGCGTCCACTGAGCGGAGACTGTCCTTGGTATTGCAGGATGCCCGGCAGGGATCCACACAGGCCTACCACTCGAGAAGCCTGCGCAAGCCGCGCGGCCGAGTACGCGCACTTATCGCCTAAGCAACTCGTTCCACAGTTGGTACTTGGGCCGACACATGCGCAGCGAGTGGAGCCCGAGCCTGAGCAGTTGCACACAGACACGCTCCGCTATTGATGCAATTCTGGTGCCCAGGCCAGTCAGATAACGACATCGATGCTGCAAATCTTCCGAGGCAATGAGCCACTCTCGCGCGCCGCACTGGCGTACCGTTTCGCCGCAGTCGCCACCGTTTCCACGTTGATGTTGCTGCCGCTGGTCCCAGCGGAATATTTCTATCACCGTGCAGCCCTTTTCAATTATGACGGTTCTCTTCGTCCCGGCATCCATTGGCGCGTCGGAATGATAGTACCGGTCGTTGCCTTCAGCGCCTTTGCGCCGGCCTACGTGTGGGCGGGCCGTGCCGGGCGGGTTTACTTTTCCGGATTGCGCGGACTGCTCTGCGCCTTGCTAACATTTTTTTATACGGCCGTGTTCATCAGCCTGTCCGGCCACTGGTTATCCGACGAAACCCTGCCGTTTCTTCGCCTCGCCGCTGTCGGTCTGCTGTTTCTTCCGTATCTGTGGTCGATTCCCATCGTCGGCGCCGTAGCCGGCAGCCTGCTGGCTCGCAGGATCGCGCCCGAACCGACGCATTCCCGCGCACGACTTCAACATGCCGTGCAACCGCTGGTGCTGAGTATCGCTCCCCTGTTCGCCATTGTCGGAATCGCACAATGCTTTCCACCGCCGGAAACCGAAATTTCAAAGGCGACGCTGCAACTGTCCGATGAGGTATGGGCGCGCTTCGATGCCGGCGATGTCGGCGGGGTCTATGCCTTGTTTTCGGACGAATCGAAAAAGCTGCTCGACCGCGACCGGTTCGTCGCGAAACTGACCGCCGCATGGCGCATGGCCAATGCGCTTCCTGCCGACGCGGCGAGCGCGCACAATCGCCCTGCGCCGGGAACGCGAAAGCGTTTGAACTGGCGCATCTTTACCCGCAGTCAGAAATTCGAGGTGCTCTCGATGCAGATCGCTGCCGGTGGGGAAATGCAGGAAACTGCGGTATTCGACCTCAGTTCCGGCCGGCCGGAACTGTACGGCATCGCCATCGGTTTCAATAACGGCAATCCCGCGGACAACATCATCGCACCGACGCGTTATTGCAGCCGCTCCAATGCGACGCTGCTCCACTGCGGGCAAGTCGATGAGCCGCTGCCGCGTCCGTGGTTTTAGGCGCGCCCTGAGATGCCCAATTCAACGGCGACCTCGTAAGCCTCCTGGTGCGAGCCACTTGGCAACGGCGGCAGGAGCGCTTCCGCTTCTGCCAACAACTTCATACCCTGCTCGCGAGTCAGACAACCGTCCTCTCGAGTCCCCTCACTCCCCCGCCGCTGGCACCAAAGCTGGCACCAGAGACGGGCGGAATCGCGAACTCAGTTGAGTCTGGCGTTACGGGTAAATGTCCGGATAACCCGTATGAACCAATGGGCATTTATTAATCGTCGCCACAACGTTCGACCAATTGGCGGACGGCCGCGACGTGTTGTTGTTACCAACGTTAGTCCAGAACGCATGGCTCGAAGCATAGGATTTATTGAGAGCCGTGCAGATATCCGCCGGAGTGTAGCCGGCGCTCGAGGTATAGACGCCCAGATTAGGTGGCTCGATGAAGACCATGGAATGCATCGTGGGGCGCATGTCCGGCCCGAGCGGAGGAGAGCCGGCGTAAACGCTTCTGCCGATGTATTCGTTCAGGCCGCCGTTGTTGAGGTTGGGGGTGTGTTGATCCATCCAGCTCTGGCCATAGGTGTCCATCGTGCCAGCAACCACCCGGCGCTCGATCATGAATCGTTCGAGCTGCTGTGTGCGCAATGGCGTATCGAGCCATGTGTTTTCCACGATGACGCTGGTATTCGGGAACGCGTCTGCTGCCGCGGCAACCAGGTTTTCCCAATTGGTGAGGGACGTAGCGGCGTTCCAATCCGGCGCGCCATTGTTCTTCGAGGCTCCGATGACCCATGAGGTTTCCGCGAACATGATGGCTTCGAAGTTGGGATCGCCGTTGAAAGCCGCGCCGAGCTTCTCATGAAGCTTGATCCACCGATCCATGACAGCAGGCCGGTGCAAAGCGGCGACCGCCGTAATCCCATTACCCTTGCCGCCCCACCAGCCATAACTTCCGGCGATCGGGCTCGGGCCATACATCGGGTTGTTCGAGATGTAACTCGGTATCGCGCCCCGGGCGTCAGTGGTGGAATTCTTTCCCGGCATGACGACGAGCACCAGATGCTTGGGTTTGTTGAAGTGCGTCTTGAGGTAACTCAACAAGGCCGAAATTTGCGAGAAGTCGTATTTGTCCTGCGATGGCTCCAGCGCCGACCAATAGACGAGGGCGGTATAGCCGACAACGTTATCCTGATTATTGAGCTGGTTCACTTCCATCAGAAATTCGTTCCAGGTCCCCGCCGGCTGGGTAGTAAACGTTTCGCCACGTTCCAGAATGGCATTCGATGCCATGTAATGCCCGGGATTCCATTTGATGGAATGACTGCCCGAAGCAACCTGAACCGAGCAGCTCGAGTAAGCGTATGTACCGCTGAGGGTGCCGTTGGAGCAGGTACGCGTCTGGCTGCTGCAGGTCTGACCTGAAGGAACGCTCGAGGCCAGGTAGGCCGTCACGGATGATCCGCTGGCGATGGTCTTGCCATTGAATGTGCACGACCCTGCGGTGCCAGCAGAGCCTGCGCTGCCAACGGTGAAAGTAGCTGCGTGGGTAGTACCCCACAGCCCGGTGCCGCTGGAAGTGTAGAGGCTGGGATTGAAGTAATAACTGCCGGCCGCAAGCGTGGATGGCAGGGCGATGCTGGTCGTTGTAGTTTGATTGATCGTGTAGCTCAAGCCTGTCAGTGAAACCTGACCGACATAGGCGTTGCTGCTGGCGTTATAAAGCCAGAGAGTGAGCCTTACGCTGCTGGCCGTGACGCCGGGATCAATCTTGGCCGTGACGGTAATGGCCTGGCCCGTCGCTGCCGGGTTGGGACTGATTGCAAAAGTCGCTGAGGAGGCAAGCGCCACATTTCCAGAAAAGCAGCCCAGCGCTGCAACAGACAGCGCACAAAGAAAATTCCTCACCATACCTCCCCGAAAAAACTGAATAAAAGCGGCTCGAAAATTGGCATGTATCGCAGGCGGTAGCGTGCTTGCGAGGTCAACTTGCGCAGGCTCGTGGCGCGGAAGTTGCCTGTTCATGCTGCTCGAGATGGCACCAGCTCTTCAAAACTGAGACTGTGTGAGCCTGTGAGTGTTATGTTCAGCAGGCTTGCCATCGGGGCGGAGTAAGCCATCACATGCATTCGCATGCAAGATGTCTCCGTTGGAACACGTCTCCCGTAAGCGACAACCGCGGCGACGAGTTGTCTCCCTTAACAGACGGTCCGTAAGGTGACACCCCCTTTTATAACGGCTCGAGGAGAAAATCCGCATCAATGCTCGAGTTGGGAGACGGGGCGCTCACGCATTCACTTTGTGAACTCGCGCGAATTGGTGTCAACGCACGTGACGCAGATCACAAGTTGGAAATTCAACTAATGGCTGGGGTGGAAGGACCCTCGTGAGCAGGCTGAGTGGTACGTCGATGAGGCGATCGACTGCTGCTCGAGTGAGAACGCGCCGGAGGCCGCGTTAGGATTCATTGATGCCTTCCCCGATCGCCGGACGCGCGCGGTCAGCCAATTGCGGGCTGACCGCGCAGGTGTTGGCGCCATTGCCGCATGCACAACGCCGCGTATTCGACGTCCGACGTAGCAGCGAGCGCGTGAGGGATCCTGAACGATGACTGACGTCCGAACGGCCTCAGATGCTTCCAAGCGTCGCGCACCTTTACTTCCTCCACAGTCGCTCCATCTCCAGGAAGGTAAACGATGCCGACCAGGTAATGAGCAGGAACCCGGTCAGAGCCTCTGTACCGGTCATGAACCGGATCGCACCGTGAGGCACCAGATCACCCAAGCCTAGCGTCGTGTAGACGACAGCCGAGAAGTACACAAACTCCAGTAGCCCACCACCCTGCCAGCCCTGCAAAGAGCTCTCGCTCCAGTCGTCGATGAGGATGTAGTAACCAAATCCGAACAGCCAGACATCCAAAATGTGCAACCCGAGCAGCCCGAACATCAGAAGCAGGATCCGTCGCCGCTTCACGCGCAGGGTCAGTCTCGAGAGCACCTTCTGGAACAACGAAAAGCACTCGTAGTGCAGTAATACGCAGGCCACTACGACGATCCCTGTCACGAGGACGACTGCGGCTCCGTGCGGCGAGATCATCACTTCTTTTGGATTCATTGATCCAATCGTAGCTGATCCACTTCAGGCCGGCGCGTGCATCCCGAAAGGAAGGGTACGGATGCATCGGCCACTGGCCGCGAAGATAGCGTTCGCAACGGCCGGAGCGCGACCTGATGAGACTGCAACCCAAATCCGAGCACCCTCACGGTCTGGAGGATGCCGGATTCGACGCGCTGTTCACCACGAACGAGCCTGTTATCTTCGCCTTCCATGCGTATCCCTGGTTGATCCACAGGCTGACCTACCGGCGCACCAATCACCACAACCTGCATGTCCGGGAGTTACATCGAGCAGCACGACCAGGATATGCCGGAGGTCCGCAACTGGCGGTGGGGAGCGGCCAATCCTTTCGATTCCGGATGCGCGGCCTGAGCGTCAAACCCTTCCGGGTGGTTGAGGGTCGGCTCTTTCAGAGGGCAGCATATGTGGCAGGTCCAAACGCGCGACGCCAATGCAATCGTCAGCCATCCCGTAATACACATCGAACCGATTCGGCAATCCGATATCATCGCGTCGGTCGATGCCCGTAGGGAACACGACATTGGCAACGGTTCCGCTGCGTTCAGCAGCCAGCGTAGGCATCAATATCGGCTCCGCCGAACGATAGCGGATCTTCCGAGGTTGCTCCTTTGAGAGAATCATGGCGCCGGCGGAATAACAGAGCGGATGGCTGCCATCGTCCCCTCCCTCAACCTCACTCACGCCGTGGTAGATCACCAGCCAGCCATGTTCCGTCAGAATGGGAGGAGTTCCAGCGCCAATCTTGAGGCGCTCCCACGGCGCCACAGGGCACGCCAGGCGGTGGTGAGAATTGAACAGCCCCAGATGTTGAGGCTCGTCAACCGCTGACGGCATCGGACAGTAGGAAATCCAGATGCTTTCATGGTCCACGTCGACTTCACGAGGGCAATCACGGCAAGCGGTCTCTTCAGGGCGAGTGCCCGCAAACATCGGACGATGCAGTAACGCAAGCTGCAGCTTGCCCGCGTGGGTGGCAATTGCGACCGGGAAGATGCTGGCGTCCTTGTCATTGACATGCACGAAATCGATCCCACGATACGGAGCAAACCGCACGAGGCCCAGTCTCTTCCAATGAAACAGGTCCTGCGAGATTGCCACTGCGATTCGCGGCCCCAGGGTCGAGAACGCGGTGTACGTCATCAGGTACCGCTCGATTGACTCAACAAACGTGACCCGCGGATCTTCGCATCCGCCGCCGCCTGCGTACCTCAGTTCGTACTCGGCTTGCGGCTCCAGCGCGATCCCGAGTCGCTCCACTGCGATCGGGTCACCGGCGCGATCAAAAATCACCCGGCCGATTCCGATCCGCGAATAATTGCCCGCCGCAACGAGCCGCGGAAACAGATACAGATGCCCATCGGGACCGCGGGCAGCCGCGGGATTCAGGACGCCTTGGGCTTCCTGGCTGTTGCCGGGATCGCGTTCCATCACGATTCCCAACCGCTTCAATTGCAAGCCGCTCATTTCGGAGCACCGAGACAGGCCACGAGCGTCTCAATTACCCGTTTTGTCTCATGAGGGTCGCGTAGAAGCGAATCGAACAGCTGCGCCATCTCGACATCAATGGACGACTGGCTGTCGGCGAGAGTACCGTCCAAGTCAAATACAATCAGCTTCTTCATGTCTTCAGGAGTCCTGGGGCAGTGAAATTTCCAACACGGATGTCGGACCCCGCGGCCGGCACGAGCACGCTCCAATGATGGCCGGTAGAAGCAGTACGTCGCCCTGGTGAAACGGATAATCTGCGTCGGCATTCGCCAACTGACCACCTCCCGAGAGACATACGATCACGCGGGGTTGCGTGAGGCTGCCAACACTGAACGGAGTGTCGCCCTGCAACCGAGTCACGCCGAACTGGTCGCATTGCACGAGGCTCTCGCATAGAACCGGCTTTATCTGTTGCACTCGAGCCGTGAGGGGCCCGATGGCGCCCTGCCTGAAGTCGATGCAAGCCATCGCCTGATCTACCTGCAGCTTGCGAGGTTGTCCCGTTGCGGGATCGATGTGTCCCCAATCATCCAGACGAAAAGTGACATCACTGTTTTGCTGGACTTCGAAGACAACAACGTCGCGCAGCGAATGCACAGTGCCAGCCGGTATCAATACCGTATCCCCGGGGGCAGGTGTGAAGCTCGCCAGATCATCCGCCACCGTTCCAGCCGCTATGGCCTGCCGAAGCGCCGCACCGCTCGTAAAGGACTTCAGACCGGCGAAGACTCGGGCCTTCGGCCCCGGATGCAGCACGACCCAAGCCTCGGTCTTACCCGTGTCGCCGGCAGGGAGGAACTCCTTCGCCGCATCAGACGGATGCACCTGCACCGAGAGACTCCCCGTTACGTCGAGGAACTTCAATAACAACGGGAAGCGCGCAAAACGCCCGCTGAGAGCGCCCAGAATCTGCACGGGAAACTCTTCCAACACATGCCTGAAACTTCGACCCGCCAGCGGACCGTCCGCGACAATGCTCGGATGATCGTCCCGGTCGCTCAATAGCCACGCCTCGCCGATTGGTTGGCCGTCCGGCAACGGCGCGCTGACCAGATGGCGCAGACGTTGACCGCCCCAGATCCGATACTGATAAATCGGTTTAAATCGCAGCGGATACAACGCGGTCACTGGCACCTACATCATCTTCACGCGGGCAAAGACGGCCACTCGGATCGTCGACTACGCGGGCTGCAAATATAGTTGAAAGGACGTACTGCGTAGGTGCGTTGCCGTACCTATCTGACACGGCGACGAGTCGAGGCGAGTCCATCCATTGACACGGACAAGCCGGTTTCGCCGAGGTGAAGGCCTCACCCGAATTCGATCCGAGCAGTGAGCTCTCTCGCGCCCATGAAACAAACCTTTACAGGCACTACCAACGCCACGAGGACCAGACCCCAGCTCCGGTAAAAGCGGGATGACCGATCCCGTCAGGGCACCAGCACAGCAGCGCCGTCAGAACGCCCAGCACTCTCATTGCGGACCATTTGCAACTTCAGGCGGCCAGCAACGCTCTGAGCAATGTCAGCAGCTCTTCGGCCCTGATAGGTTTGCTCGCAATCCGCAAGTAACCGTCACGGGGCAGATCTCGCACCTCCGTAGACGTATCCCCAGTCATCAGCACGGCTTTTAAGCGAAAACCCAAGATTTGTCGTAGCGCTGCAATGACCTGGGTGCCCGTCTCGCCGTCGTTCAGATGATAATCCGTCACCAGCAGATCGATGTTTCCTTCTCGGGCCTTGTGCGAAGCCTCGGCCAGAGATCCGACAGCTGTTACGCGATAACCCTCCGCCTTCAGCAACATCCGTGTGGCATCTCGCACTGCAAGATCGTCCTCCACCAGAAGCACGTCGACCTTGCCAATCTGCGGCTGACGTGCAGCCGACTCGTGCGGTGTGTTGTGCGCGGGAACACTCGTGCCGCTGCCCAAGGGGAGTACAAGCGAGAAGACCGAGCCACGCCCCACCTCCGAGCGCACGTCGAGTCTCAGATTGAGCAACTTGACGAGGCGCTGGACAATGCTCAGTCCCAGGCCGTATCCATCGCGCGCGGTGTTGGTTGCAACCCCGACCTGATAGAACTCATCGTAGATGTAGGCGAGCTGATTGGCGGGAATACCTACGCCCGTATCGAGCACCTCGATGCGCACCAATGTAGCTTCATGCAAACAGCGTAACTGAACCCACCCATGCCGCGTGTACTTAATGGCATTTGAGACGAGGTTCCTCAGTATCTGCTCCACCAAAGACGGATCGCTGTGCACGCAATCCGTGGAATGCTCGATCCGCAGGTTCAGCCCTTTGTTTGCGGCGAGGGCTGCGAAGTCGCTGCGAAGTTCCTCAAAGAGTGCAGCCACCGTGAAGTCAGTCGGCTCAGGCGTTATGGCCCCCGACTCCAGCTTGCTAATGTCGAGCAGCGCATTCAGGAGTCGAGACATCGCGCTGATCGCCTGCTCCTGCTGCGAAAGTGCGTCAGTCGCGTCTGGGTCTCTCACGATGCGGCGTAGAGTGCCATTGATCAGTGAAAGCGTCTGGAGAGGCTGACGCAGATCGTGGCTGGCGGTGGCTAGAAAGCGGCTCTTCCCTTGATTGGCGCGGTCAGCGACTTCGCGTGCTTGTTCCGCCGCCTCGCGCGCAGCAATCAGCTCGGCCTGGACACGCTTGCCATCGGTGACGTCGCGGATCGCCGCCGCGACGAGTACATGATCACCATCCTCGATCGGGCTCAAACTGATCTCGACAGGAAACTCTGTTCCATCCTTCCGCTGGCCATAGAGCTGCAGGCCCGCTCCCATTGGGCGTACGCGAATGTTGTTGGCGTACTGCTCTCTGTGGCCAATGTGCCGGGATCGAAATCGTTCCGGTAGGAGGTGCTCGATGCTGAGCCCGGTGATTTCCTCGTGGTGATAGCCGAAGAGCGCGAATACCTGACGATTGGAGTACCGAATAGTCCCGCCGCCATCGATGATGATCATCGCGTCTGGCGCTGCTTCGAGTGCTTTATGGGCGAGCCCAGGGGCTGAAGACAACATAGTGGCAATGTCCGCCGGGTGTTTCACGGCCACGTTCATGCATTCGCTACCGAGAAGCAGCGCTATCACCTCTTACACTTGAGCACACCGACGCTGTGCCGTCTGTACGGCGGCGCTCATAGACTGCCCCGTCGTGCCGGTCTCGCCGGACGACGGGCGCGCCTACAAACGTGCTACTGAACTTTGATCTCTATTGCCCTAGCCCGTTCGCTCTTCGCTTTCGGGATATGCACTGTCAAGACTCCATCCTTGCTCTCAGCACGAATGCCATCCGCTTTGGCATCATCGGGCAGCGAAAGGCTGCGTGAGAACATGCCACGGCAGCTCTCCCTGCGATGAACCTTCTCGCTCTTCTCCTCCTTGTCGAATTTTCGCTCGCCGGCAATGGTAAGCGCGTCATTGTCAATCGTGACGCTGACGTCCTCCTTCCTCACCGCAGGTAAGTCAGCGCGGACGACGTATTCGCTGTCGGTCTCGCTAACATCGAGCGTCGGTGTCCAAGCAGGCTCTCCGTCGTCTGTGTCGGCCGCCAAACGTTGCCATCTGCCCATAAAGCTGGCAGGCAGACGGGTGAAAAGATGATCCATCTCGCGAATCGGATCCCAACGTACAACATTCATATGATTATCCTTCATCAAACTGCAGTGAAAAGCTCACTGCAAAGCGAGCCAGTATGATCCCTATGCGCGGACATTGTATGGAAGATGTATTGAGTGACTGCGACGTCGTCAACGCTCGCCACGTGGTATAATGTTAGATATTCGTGGGACCGCACATTGGTGCAATACGGGCAGCCGTCGGGTACGGCCACGGTTCAGTAGGCCGAGTGTTGGTCCGTTTCGACCCGCTTCCAGAAGGGTGTCATGGTTTGTCGCGGGAACGTTGCGCCGAAGCACGGTTGTCATCCGGAGTGATACCTTCCAGAAACTTGAACAGGTCACTGCGCGTGGAAAGGACCAGAGTGGTGTTTGTGCCGATGATGGATTTATAGGACTGCAGGGTCCGCGTGAAATCATAGAACTCCACCGCCTCTGGGCTCTGGTTGTAAGCCTTCGAATAGATCTCGGTCGCTTTCGCGTCCGCCACGCCGCGGATTTCCTCGACTTGCCGGTAGGCCTCGGACTGGATCTTGTTCAGATCACGCACACGATCACCGCGAATTCTGGCGGCCTCGCCGTTACCTTCCGACAGGTATCGTTCCGCGATCTGCCGCCGCTCGCTGATCATTCGGTCGTAGATCTTCGGGCGCACGCTTACGTTGTAGTTGATTCGCTTGAACCGGATATCCAGCAATTCAATACCAAACACCCGAACCTTCTCGGCGGCCGCGGCAAAGATCTGCTGCTCGACCACTTTACGCCCCTTCTGGATCGGCACCAGTGAACCCACTCCCTGCTCCGGCCCCGCGCCCGCCAAGACGGTGTCACGCAACGGCACGCGGTCCTTGGTAGTGCGGATGATCTCGATCAACTCGTGTTTGGCGACAGCATTACGGGTCTCGCTGCCGAGAATATCGTCCAGACGGGACTGAGCACTGCGTTCGTCGCGCAAGCGCAGAAAATACTGAAGAGGATCCACAATCCGCCAGCGCGCGAACAGGTCGACCGAGATGTAGAGCTTGTCCTTGGTGGGCATATCGGTTGGAGTGCCGCCCCACTCGAGAACTCTTTTGTCGATGAGGTTGACATCCTGGATGAAGGGAATCCTGACCTTCAAACCAGCGGTTGTCACAGGAGCCCCGACGGGCTCGCCGAACTGGGTGATGATCGCCTGCTGGACTTCGCTGACCGTGTAGATCGAACTCATCACAACGAACGTACCGATGCCCAAAACGGCCAATACAGTTACGACCCTGATCCTGTTCATGGCCGATCCCCCTTTGGGGAATCGAGGTTCAGGAACGGCAGAATACTGCGCGTTCGCTCATCGACAATGATCTTGGAGCGCACGCCCGGCATCACGTCCTGCAGAGTCTCGATGTAGATGCGGCGGCGGGTAACCACGGGGGCTTTGATGTATTCAGTCAACAAGGCGGTGAATCGAGCCGCATCGCCTTGCGCCTCATTGATTCTCTTGAGTCGGTAGCCGTCGGCTTCGCGGATCCGCTGATCCTTCTCGCCGTCGGCCAGCGGGATCACCTTGTTGTAATCGCGCCGCGCTTCGTTGATGAGCTTCTCTTTCTCCTGTTGCGCCTGGTTGACCTCGTTGAACGATGCCTGCACGGCTTCGGGGGGATTGATGTTCTTCAACTGCACCTGATCGATGCTGGTCCCCAACTCGTATTTGGTTGCGAGCGCCTGCATCTTGATCAGCGCTTCCGCTTCGATTTCCTGTCGGCCGATCGTAATCACTTCATCCACGGTGCGATCGCCGACGACCTCCCGCATGACGGATTCGGACACGTCGCGGAGAATGAGCCTCGGTTCGCGAACGTCGAACAGGAATTTAGTGGGATCGGAAATGCGGTATTGAACCACCCATTCCACCAATGCGGCGTTCAAGTCACCGGTCACCATCTGCGTTTCCTGCTTTGCGTCGCGAGGAATCTGATACGGATCGGTGGCGCCTGGGGTCGCGAACCCGAATTCCTGCTTCAACTGCCGTTTGACGGGAACAATGGTCGCCGCATCAATGCCCAGCGGCAGCTTGAAATGCAGCCCCGGCGGAACCTCTTCGTAATATTTGCCGAAACGTTGCACCACGGCGACGGAGTCGCTCGGCACAGTATAGTAAGCCGTCCACACTCCCACACCGACAAGCGCGATGACGGCAAAAACAACCGGCCCAGGTGGGCCGCGACTGGGCATCATCTGCTTAAATCGATATTGCCAACGCCGAACCCGGTCTTCGAGACCACCACCTGGACTGTTCATGATCGACTCCTTCGGGATGGCATTTGTAACTGTTCGAACGCTGCAGATGAGGAAGTGTTCGCGATTCAACACAACGCGTTGTGCAGGGGGCATTTTCGGGTCGTCACTGTGTCAGGCCTTCACCGAGAGGCGTGATTTCTGTCATCAGTAACGCCGCGGACGGGAATACAATGTCGATAACCGAGCCGTGGACCGCGACGAGGCGACGGATCGCTTTGGTGTGACGGTCTTCTGGATGTGGCACAAGGCCCACGATGGCACCTTCGAAGCCGGTGCGAGATACGTACTTGTGCGCATGTCGCGCAAGTGCAGCCGAGGTTTCCGCGGCTGTTCGAGATCCGGGCGATCACGCAAGAGACAAACCGCGGCGTTTGGCCACGGTACTCGACATCTAACTCGGGCCAACTGCCCGAGCCCTGCGAACGTTGCGCCACCGCTGACGCATCCGGTCAGTAGCGTCTGCTACGAGATACACGTCAGGCTTAGACCTGTCCCGCTCAAGGCGAGCGGCCCTGCGCAAGCAGCGCAATCAAGGAATCGATTTGCGCGACGATTGCATCGCGGCCGCGCGGGTAGTTGGTGAGGACCGCCGGCAGGCGATCCCATTTCAAGTGCTGCACCTTGCCACCGACAAGGCCGTCAATGTCTTGATCAAAGGAAACGACCAGCGACGCACCCTCTACATCAGAGGCTTGGAATAACTGCGGCACATACGAAGAGACATCGACCTCAATGGCGTGCAAGCCTTTCTGTACCGAAAGGGGTACTCGGGGTTCCGGGGCCGTTCCCCGTGCGATCGCGTGATAGGGCAGTCCATGCGCTTGCGCGCTCCGATTGAAGTACGACGCGGCAATGAGGCTCTTAACCGAGCCATGTTCGCACACGAACACCACCTTTTGACCTGCTTCCGCAGTAGTCGCCGCGACGACCTGACCAGGCAACTGTAGGCCAAGCGCTACGAGCAAAGCGATTCGAGCGAGCTGTCCTGCCATCGAATACATGAGTGGTTCCTTTACGGCTGTGCTTTTGCAGACGCCAGCGGCTCGTAAATCACCAGCCGCGCGACGGGCTTACCGTCCTCTTGCTGTTCCGGCGCGTAGACGCGGTGAGTAGTCTCATCAACAGCGAGACTGTGAACGTACCTCTGTACGGGGAAGTCTTCCAGTTTCCGAAAATGAACCGCGTCGTCTTCCTGGACAATCGAAATGAATCCGCTGGCGCACGCGGCGTACGCTCGGTGCAACCCAGAGTCGTACTTAACCACATCCGCACCCTGAGGCAACGGGAAATGAGCCAGAGCCTCATGGGCCGAGGCACACAACTGCTCCATGTAATAGGTATATCCTAAGCGTTGAACACGTGACATGCGGCACGTTCCGTGACACAGCCGACCGCCCCCCGCCACGCTGCCGTCCCATTACCCTCGGGGAACGGTCTGCGGCTGCTTCCCCGGTCCGCGAACGCAAATGCAAGAAGGCTGCTGTGGGCCAAAGGCTTACGCGCGGTCGCCGATGGCTACGTGAGTATCCTGCTGCCCGCCTACTTGCTTGAACTGGGATTCAGCGCTTTCCAGACAGGCGTTCTCACCACGGCGACCCTGCTCGGCTCGGCAGCCTTGACGCTGTTCGCGGGCACCCTGACCAACCACGTTGGTCACCGCGCTCCCCTACTGGGTGCCTCGGTACTCATGTTCCTGACGGGTATTGGCTTTGCGAGCTTGCAGACATTCTGGCCTTTGCTGCTGGTGGCTTTTGTCGGCACGCTCAACCCCTCGTCCGGGGATGTCAGCATCTTTCTTCCACTCGAGCAATCGCTACTCAGCCAATCCGTTGCGGATGACGAGCGTACCTCGCTATTGGCTCGGTACAGCGTGGTGAGCGCGGTGTTGAGTGGGTTTGGAACACTGCTCGCAGGCCTTCCTGAATTCGTAGCTCGCTGGGCCGACGCGAACCTCTTGGGCGCGATGCGGGCCATGTTCCTGCTGTATGCGTTGATCGGCCTTGCGGCGGCTGCGATCTACCGCCAGTTGTTCGAACCTCAGCCAGACGTTGCCGCCGCAGAGCCGCGCGCCCCGCTAGGCCCGTCCCGCAACGTTGTGTATCGACTCGCGGCTCTGTTCAGTATCGATGCCTTCGGCGGTGGTTTTCTTATTCAGACAATTCTCGCGTTGTGGTTGCTGAGAACGTACGGATTGTCCGTCGTCGCAACCGCGAGTCTGTTCTTCTGGTCGAACCTGCTCAGCGCCGCGTCCTATCTGGCAGCCCCTGCGATCGCTAGGCGCATCGGATTGATCCGGACGATGGTATTCACCCATCTACCCTCCAACTTGTGCCTCATCGCCATCCCCTTCACAGCGGACCTCCACGCAACAGTGGTGCTTCTGTTGCTACGCAGCCTGTTGTCGCAGATGGACGTTCCGACGCGCGGCTCCTACGTGATGGCGGTAGTCACTCCACCCGAACGACCTGCCGCTGCGGCCGTGACTTCCGTCCCTCGAAGCCTCGCCGCCGCAATCAGCCCCACCCTTGCCGGATATCTGCTCACGGTGTCGGCTTTCGGCTGGCCCCTGCTCATCGGCGGCACGCTGAAGAGCATTTACGATCTGATGTTGTTGGTCATGTTTCAGCATGTTCGGCCGCCCGAGGAGCGGCACGTCGAGAATTAACGTAGCATTCGGCGATGGCGACAAAAATGGCTAACTGGCTGCTCCTCATTACGAACCTACCCGGCCGCAACCAGACGCTGCGCATGCGAATCTGGCGAGCACTGAAGGCCGCCGGCGCGGGACTCATGCGCGACGGGGTCTACGTTCTACCGAACTCGGCCGCGGCACGCCGGGTACTCGAGGAGCAAGGGGAAGACATCAAGACAGGCGGCGGTCAGGCTCAGATCGTCTCGTTTAACGCCGAGACCACCGAGCAGAACGCCGCTTTGACCGGGATGTTTGACCGCACGGCGGAATATGGCGAAGTCACCGAGCGGCTTGCCGATCTCAAGGGCGAGCTGCCCAAACTTCGAGAGCCCGAAGCGCGACAAAAGCTCGCCACAATTGGACGTGAGGTCGCAGCCATCATTGCACGAGACTTCTTTCCTGGAGAGCCGCGTAAGCAAATGGAGGGCATGCTCAAGGACGCCGCAGCAGCCGTTGATGGGCGATTCGCACCGGATGAGCCGCACGCAGCTCGTCAGAAGAAGCTCCGCCGCCTCGACCGCAAGGACTTCCGTGGACGCACCTGGGCCACGCGCGAGCACTTATGGGTCGACCGTGTTGCCTCGGCCTGGCTGATCCGCCGTTTCATCGATCCAGATGCGAAATTTCCCTGGCTCAAGCGCACCGCGGACTGTCCCAAGCGGGCGATCGGTTTCGATTTCGATGGCGCGCAGTTCACCCACGTCGATTCCAAGGTGACGTTTGAAGTGTTGCTGATGAGTTTTGGCCTGGAGCACGATCCGGGACTTGCGCGACTCGGTCAATTGGTTCATCACCTGGACGTGGGTGGTATCCCGACAGCGGACGGTCCTGGGTCCGCAACCATCCTGACAGGCATCAGAGAAATCCAACACGACGATCACGCCTTGATGAAGGCCATGAGTCCGGTACTCGACAGCCTGTATAAGGCCTACGGGCGTCCAAAAGAAAACTAGAAGTAGATCCCATGAGACGACAATTTACCAGTGAGGACTGGCTCGAGGTCCTCAAGGCCACTGCCTGATCGGAGGACCAACCATGGACATCTTTGCAAACCAAGGCAAAGTTCGCGCGATCTACCACGTCTCGGTTGGTGTAAGCGACATTGAGCGTGCGAGGCAATTTTATGGCACGATCTTGTCTGCCCTCGGATACAAGCTCCTCTTTGAGGTAAAGGAGCAAGGAAAGATCACATCACTCGGATGGGGTCTGCACTTCCCTGAGCTCTGGACAAACATACCCCTTGGTGGCGCAACGCCGCACCCGGGAAGTGGCATCCACGTTGCGTTTCACGCGCCGAATGCCAACGCCGTAGATGGGTTCTACGCTGCTGCTCTGTCGGACGGCGCGACCGACAATGGGCCACCGGGCTACAGGCTCGATTACGATCCCGGCTACTACGGGGCCTTCGTACTCGACCCTGATCGAAACAAGCTAGAAGCCATGTGGTTCGATCACCAGAGAACCAGCGGAGCCTAGCAACATGCACAGCACCAGGTCGGTATTTTCCTCGCCTATCTGCGCGCCGGCCAGCTCGGCGCCTGGGCCGGCGGGTGGGCCTTCATCCTACCCAACTTCATCATTGTCGCGGCCCTCGGTGCGCTGCATCTGTAATTTGGCGAACTGAAGCCTATGACCGCGATCTTCTACGGCGTGAGCCCTGCAGTGATCGCACTTATCCTGCACTCCTGTTACCGACTCGCAAAGACTCGGCGATCTGCTGGGTGCGCGTGCTCGTTAACGGCGCATTCCCTCACAGCCATTTGGCCTTTCTAAGCCGGTAGAAAAGGTAGCCATCGATAACGGCCATCACAGACAGAGCGAGCCAATACCCATAGCGCCATTCGAGCTCGGGCATGTATTTGAAATTCATGCCGTAAATTCCTGCGATCATCGTGGGCACCGCAACGAGCGCTGCGTAGGCCGCCAGACGCTTCATGGTCTCGTTTTCCTGCAGCGTGATCATCGACAGGTTCACGGAGATCGCAGTACCTAAAGTATCTCGAATGGAGTCGACCGTTTGGTTGAGTCGCTGCAGGTGGTCAGAGACGTCGCGGAAATATTCCCGGATACCTGCGCACATAGCCGGTACGCGCGCGCCGGATAGGTTTGAGACACCTTCCAGGAGCGGCGCGACGGCATGCTTCATGATCATCAGACGCTGCTTGAGCTCATAGAGTGCCTCGATGTTCGCGCTGGGGGAGCCTTGTGGCGCGAAAATCCGTTGCTCGATGACATCGAGCTCGTTTTCGAGACTGTCCAGAATTGGAAAGTATCGGTCCACCACCGCATCCATCAGTGCGTAGAGAACGTAGCCTGAACCCTGCTTCAACAGCTTCGGCTCTCGTTCGCAACGGGCACGAACCTCCTGAAAGCCCTTCTGTGATTGACTGCGTACCGACAGAACATAGTTCGGGCCGGTAAAGATCGCGACTTCACCGACCCGAAAGTCGCCATCCGCCGGCTCAATGATGTGCAGCACAGTGAACAAGGATTCACCGTATTCCTCAATTTTCGGACGCTGATGTCCGCTGCGCGCATCCTCCACTGCCAGCGGATGCAAATCGAACTCCTGTTGCATTTCGGCGAGCTCGGGGGCCTGCGGATCACGCAGCGCCACCCACACGAAGCACTTTGGGCGACTGAGATACTCGTGAATTTCGTGGGTCGCGATTTCGGCGAGTTTCTTGCCGTCCTGATACACGACGCAGCTGATTAGCATGGCAGCGGTGCCTCATCCGTCCACAACCGATAACCCAAACCCGCTTCGCTGACAAGGTAACGCGGTCTACGCGGATCGGCTTCCAGCTTCTGACGAAGACTCTTGATGAATACGCGCAGGCCGCGCGTGTCATCCATGCGATCGGGCCCCCAGACTTCACGCAGGAGCTGGCGCTGCCGCACCACCATCCCTGCCTGGCGGGCCAGGCATTCGATGATACGATACTCGAGGGGAGTCAGGTGAATGTCCCCTTGAGGTCCGAAGAAGTCGAATGCGGCGACGTTCAGGATGGCCGTCATCACCGATGGGCCCCGCCCGAACCTCAATCCAGCCACGGTCACACCGAGCAGGTAGACCATCACGAGATTGGACAGCTCAAACCGCGGATACAATGCGAAGGCAACGGCTGTACACGCAAGAGTAGTCACAAACGCCCACCCGTACCGATCCCAGCGGATCGCGGTTGGAGTTTCGGCGAATGCTCCTCTGCCTCTTAGGCCTGCCGTAGGATGCGCTTGAAGGCGCTCGGGACGCGCGATCGCGGTGACGTCGAATCCGCGCGCATGTCGGATGAGCTGCGTTGCCGTTGACGGGCGCAACCAAGCACGCCAGCCATGACGCTTGGGTGTGCCAACGATCACGCGGGTCGCATTGCGCGTTTGGGCGTATTCGAGAAGCGTCAAAACTGCTCTACCCCCAGCCGCGCCACAAGGAAGTCGATCAGCGTCCGAGTGCGCACTGGCAGCCGCGTCGTGGCGGGCCACAGTAGGTGATACGGGATCTGCGGCTGCGGCCAATCCTGCAGCACCACCTCCAGACGCCCCTGGCTCATGGCTTCGCGCACCTGATAGAGCAGGCCGCGGCCAACACCCGCGCCCTGGATCGCCGCCTCGCAGCAGGCGGCGATGCTGTCGGAACGAAAACGGCCATTAACCCTGACCGCCAGCGCGCCCTGTTTGTCATGGAAGCGCCAGGTTTCCGCGCCGCGTACACCGCTGCGCACGATACATTCGTGGCGGCGGAGGTCGCGCGGATGGAGCGGGCGGCCGTGCTGCGCGAAATAGCCGGGGGCGCCGTAAATCACCCGGCGCACCGTACCGAGCCGGTGCTGGCGCAGCGTGCTGTCGGCCAGGTGGCCGAAACGCAGCACCAGATCCAGCCCCGCCGCCTGCAGGTCGACCAGCTGGTCGCTCAGCACCAACTCGACGTTCAGTGCCGGGTAGCGCGCCATGAAGGCGGCCAGCGCCGGCACCAAGTGGCGCGCGCCGAACTGGCTGGGTGCGCCGATGCGCAGGCTGCCGTCAATCTCTACCGCGGAAGCCACGACCTCGTTGCGCGCGAGGTCGATGTCGGCCAGCACGGTGCGGATGCGCTCGTAGAAACGCTCTCCGGCAGCGGTGGGTCGGCAGCTCCGCGTCGTGCGAGCGACAAGCTGCACGCCCAGCGCCTTCTCCAGGTCCGCGAGCAGGCGGCTCACCGCCTGCAGCGAGCGGCCCAGCCGACGCGCAGCGGCGGTGAGGCTGCCGCATTCGATCACGGCGACATATGCGGCATAAGCATTGAGCGATGCCATGAATTGATTCTCACGAAAACCGGGATAGTAGTGACCACCCGCGCGGTGCGCTCCATGCGAGATCGCTGGACCACGACCATGTCGCGCGCAACTTTCGAGGCCCGAAGAGGCCACGGTTTCGAGCGAGAGTGACGCGCTCGAGCGCCTCCTGAAACAACTCAAGGCCTTTCCTACAGAGCGCTGACAAGTTGGGCTACTGATATGCGCGATGAAAAGCTCTTCACGACTGATGTCAAATGATCACGACTGAGCATGATCAAACGCACACTTTCCAATGGATTCTATGTGCAAGTGCGATCGTCGTGTTACGTTGATCCGGCGGGACGGACAGTTATATTTGACAGAAGAGCACTCCCGCAGCATGGCCAGGGCGGTCAAGCCCGACAGCGGTGCGGAGCGGCGATAGCTCCGACGCCCGATCCGGACATGGATGCACGATCATGGAGCAGTCATTTTCTGCCAGTACCCTGGAGGTTTGGCGGATCTCGGCTTGCCGTCGTTTGGCAGCGACATGGAAGACTCTTCTCCTGGGCACGGAGGATCTAACAGCAGACAGCTTAACATAACAGCGCTTACAGAGAGACTTCGATGAAGCAGAGCCAAGCCGTGTTGATCCGTCAACACCATCTTTCGGCGCTGGCGATGACCCAGTTCCGCTGGAGAGTGTTCTCATTGTGGATGGCGGGTTTGCTCATCATGCTGCTTGCAGCATGCGGCAGCGGGAGCTCTTCGTCGGGCTCTCCGTCGGGCTCCACCCCGGCGCCGGCGATGCCGACCGGGATGATGGCGACACCCGGTAACAACGCAGTAACAGTTACCTGGAATACCGTAGCCGGGATAACTTCGTACAACATCTATCGCTCTACCAGCCAGGGACAGCAGGGCACGAAAGTGGGCGCAAGCTCGACCCTTTCGTACGTTGACTCCACCGCTCTCAATGGCGTCACCTACTACTACGAGGTCACGGCGGTCAATGCCGCTGGCGAGGGGCCGGTCTCGGCTCAATCGACGGGCGTGACACCGGTCATGCCCAACACGGTGCCCGCGCCGCCGACGGGCGTGAATGCTGTGAGCGGCACCGGGCAAGTGACGGTAACCTGGACGGCGGCGACAGGATCGACGTCGTACAACATTTATCGATCAACGAGCCAGGGTTCGCAAGGCACCAAGATCGGGGCGAGTTCTACCGCGAGCTACACCGATACGACGGTGGTCAACGGCACGACCTACTACTACGAGGTCACTGCTGCAAATGCTGCCGGAGAGAGTCCCACATCGACACAATCGGCCCCGGCGACCCCAGCGGTTCCGGCCTCCAGCGGACCCGCTGCCGCCCTCGCAAAGCGACTGGGACGTCCCAACCGTTTGCTGGTCGGGCTGGGCTCGGGAGGCTCGGACACCACCTTGATCAACACGCAGGGTCTGAAGCCGGATTTCTTTGAACGCTACCTGGTCGGCATCGACACCCAGGGCGGATGGACGACCTGGAACTCGCCTTCGGGGGCCTACGCGACCATCGTGATGTCGCAAGCCGATTCGGTCGGCGCGGTGCCCATGTTCACGCTGTTCCAGTTCTCAGCCGACAACACTTCGGACCTGACCTCATTGGCCTCGACGACCTATATGCAGTCGTATTGGGCCGATCTCGCTAGCTTGTTCACCCTGATGAACCAGTTCGACAAGCCGGTGCTGCTTAACGTCGAACCGGATTTCTGGGGCTTTGCACAGTCGGTGACTAATAGCAGCTACGGTGGGGATGCGAGCAAGGTGCCGGCTGTCCTGTCGACGGACGCGGCCTGCGCAGGCTTGTCGGCCAACTTGACCAGTTTCGCGCCTTGCCTGATGAAGCTCGCCCGCAAGTACGCACCGAAGGCGGCGATCGGCTTCCCTCCGTCCGACTGGGGCGGGCCTTCACTGGCCTCGGTGGTCACGTTCATGAACCAGCTCGGCACCGCCCAGGGCGATTTCATCGTGATGCAGACACTTGACCGTGACGCCGGGTGTCCTGAACAGGCT